>OLGI01002213.1_pt1 | contig 14729 bp, 5 predicted proteins | sample 1605221 | NCBI WGS metagenome assembly OLGI01 (sample SAMEA3888915, study PRJEB22519) | human gut metagenome | biome: human gut; feature: human-associated habitat; material: faeces | place: Denmark | collected 2010 | reverse complement strand
GGAAAGAATACTTACCGGTAGCCGCTTCGCCCGCTTTAAAGTCAAAGTCGATATCCGGCGTATGCAGTGAAGCATACTCCCACTCTTCCGGGAAACCGGGTTTTATCAGCAGACGACCGTTCAAAGCATCGGGCAAGATTCCGTAAAGCCCCTGAATCAATGCGCGGGAAGCCACTCCGATAGGGTCGCCGAAGTCGCGGTAACATTCGCCCCGGGCAGCATCATAGAAACTTATCTGCCCGAAATTGCCCGGACTATCGCCCAGGTACATGCCGTCCAGAACAGAACTTTTCAGCAATTTGAAGCCTGCCTCTCTGCGTCCTGCCTGAAAATAAGCGAGCGACGTGTGCATCACTTCGGCAAAGGCCACATTGTTAATGCTCCATAAATACGGCATCCAGTCGGTAGTGGCCACAGTGGCATACTTTCCGGCATTGACGACAGCACCCGCTGCCTTCAACTGTTCCTGCCAATGAGCGTACGGGCCTGCATTGACAGGCAAAGCAGCATCGGCGGCAAGCACGTCATCCGAAGTCACGACAGGAATATGAGGAATTTCACGGTCTATGTAACTTGTGGCAAGATATGCCTGAAACGAATCGGCCACATCGCTGTCGAGAGCGTGATAGACGGTCCATACGGCAGCATCTTCATGCAGACGGCGATGGCCCATGAAATCTTGGAATTCCGCCCAATGTCCTCTCTCCGGCAACCAGAGACGGGTGTTGAGCGCTTTCAATATCTTATCGGCCTCTTCCCGATAGGGTGTGGGGTCTTCGCCTATCTTCTCAGCAATCAGTGCAGCCAGTTTATTGCCGCGATAGTTATAGGCAGAGCTGTGCGTAACGGCGCCACTGTTATAATACAGCGCATCGCTTGCCCAAATGCAGGCGTAGGCATCGTACAAGCCGTCGTTGTCCGGGTCGAAGTTGCGTTTTTCCCAAGCAAGATGCAGTGTCAGCAACGGCCACATGCGGCGGGCATACTCAAGGTCGCCCGTCCAGTTGAAGTGCCACAACAGTTCGTCTATGTAACAGAGATTCATGTCATAATGGTGCATCTGATTGTTACGGCGAGGATTGCGGCAGATATATCCGTTGCTGTATTGCGGCGTTCCCCATATCTTGGCCGAACGTGCAAGCGCAAGGGCAGAATCCTGTGCCGGATGCGAAATCGTATTGGGAACTTCGGTCACCTGACTGGCAGCATAGTTGTCAAAATGAGTGCGTGCGCGGTCGTGCCAGCCCAACACATCGCCTACGTATGCGGCACGCCAGCCGCTCAACGGCATACGCCAGCCGACAGTTCCATGCAGCCACACGCCCTCTTCCCCCCAGATACCGTCGGCAGCAACAGCAAGTGCACCGCCAAGCGTATTGAAATAAGGATCGGGAGTAGTGATTCTGATGCGTTCGGCCAGTTCACGGCAAGCCTTTTGAAGGGCAAGATACTGTACACCACCATCCCGTATTTCCTTCAGTTCATTACCGGAAATGCCCACATACAAATGCCCGTCGGCCGGAAAGCGGCATTTCAGTGTTTGCAGCACTGTGCCGTCTTCTGCCGGCTCAAAACATCCCGGAGGGTCTGCCCCCATATCTCCGCTACGGGAAAGCTTCTTCCGGCGGATGGGCGAATTCAACACTTCCAGCTCGCAGCCGGCAGGCAACTCACCGGAAAGCTCCCAAACGGCCATCTCTTCCGTAAGACTTGCCAATACGGAAACTTTCAGGCTGCAATTTTCTCCCCATGCCTTGTCTTTCAAGGCATACGTACGCGTACCCGGATTATAACGCGCCTCGCACCAATCGGTTTCTTCCAACGGTGTAACCGTACCGTCCGGCAGATGCAAGCGAAAACGGATATTACGGCAGTCGTTCTTGACATACGTGGCAAATATCGGACGGTCGCCGGTTTCCAGGCGCCATGCCGTATGTCCGCCATACAAAGCACGTGTGTAGCGGTTCTTGCCGTTGACGCAGACAAACTCTTCACCGGACGGCAAGTATTGCAACATACGGGGAGCTCCCCGCTTATGGTCATTGTAGGAAGTGGATTCTATCAAATCACCTGCTTTCTTCGGAGTTTTAGACGAAGAAGCATATTGCGCGTAAGCCCCCAAAGGGATAAACAGAGTAAAAATAATTGCAAAAACAGAAATACGGTTCATAAGGTTTTATTTAATTCAAAGGATGAAGGCATAACTGAAAGCCATTCACTATACGATTGAAATACATTCAGTATACGACTGAACCTATATCAGTCGTATACTGAATGCACCCCTTCTGCAAGCTATTCAGAAAAGGGGTAGTACGGAGTAGTCCCAGATTAGTTATATATAATAATATTTATATACAAAGAGGCAATTATGGCATCGGCTTCAATCCTTTCCAACGCACATCCCATGTACCGTCTTGCGGGAAACCGGGATTCTTCACCTCACACCCGTCCCAACCGGCACACATCAGCGCTACGGCAGTCAGCAAGCCGCCATTGCCCGGCAGGTAGCAACGCAGACGTCCGTCCTGATAATTGTGTCCGTTCAACAAGTAAGTATTGGTGCGCTTATCCATCAGCAAGGCACCTACAGCCTTTTCGGGCTCACCCAACCGAGTGGCATTCATAGCGGTCATCGGGTAATCCCAGCCCCATGTCTTGCCCCAGTTCCAGTTGTCCCACACCCAATGAAGCGTATTCTTCATATAGTCAGCACGTATCAGCTTGTTCATCGGCAGGATACCCACAGAGCCAAGCACTGCCATGTGGTCGCTGGTGAAACGGATATCCTTGTAAGTATCCACTGCATTTTCGGCAGCCAGATAAAGGCAGTCTTCATTATAGGCCAGCGGAGAGAGTTTGTCTATCATCTCATCCCATTCCAGATTACGCTTTTCACCGGCACGTTCACGCCACTGCTGAGCCACATTCATGGCATAATGCCAGTAAGAGAGTTCGAACGGCGGATTGATGGTAGTAGCCGCACGCAATGTTTCTTGTGCGGGAATAGCGCCTTTCAGGATAAAACGTCCATGGAATTCATCGTAAGTGGCGAAAGAATACATGAACTTTGCAGTTTCCTGCACCAGATGATTGTATTTCTTAATCACCTCATCCGAAGGATTGGCACGGTAAACGAGTTCGGCCAAATAGATAAAATGCGGTTGCTGCCAAATCAGGAAACTGCCTACATTAGACGGAGCTTCCGTTCCGCTGGGATCGGTCATTTTCATCCAACGCACTCCGTCGAATCCCTGACGGCGGGCTATCTCACGGGCAACAGGTTCTACCGTTTCGTACCAGCCGAGTGTGCGGTCCAGCAATTCGGGATGCCCCCAAAGTGCCTGCCAAGCCTGATGCCACCATATCATTTCGAGGTGGAACTTGCCAAACCATGAATTGTAGGTCAGTCCTGTTTCCTGCGGCGGAACACTGCCTGCCGACTGAATGGCGAGCAGGTATTGGCTCAATACGACACGGCGTTCCAGTTCTTTGGCACGCGGGTCGGTACAATGTGAGAAGTCTACAGCCGCACCGTTCTTCCAGAAATTGTTCCAATAGCTGTTGCCGGCTGCCAGAGTTTCGGCGAAAGTAGGCAGAGTATCGGCAGATGTATAGACAGCCGGTTCACTCTCGAATACAGTTCCGGGAAAAGCAGACGTAAACTTGCAAGAAAAAGCGAGTTTATCTTCCGCCGGTGTCAGTACAAAATAGTTTGCAGACTTCTCCTTGAGGGAAGCTTTTCCTTCCCAACGCAGAGATACATAATAAACGGTAGAATCGAGTGTACGTTTGAGAACTGCACTTTGCGCATTCTCAAAGACTATATCTGTAGTGTGTTTGTTGTTGGCATCCCAATTGCAGGCATCATCGGCATGAGCGCCCGTAGGGTATGGAAAATGCAGTTTCACCCCAGCACGTGCCGGACTGGTGATACTGGCTGAAATCATGTCCATTTGCGGATGACATACGGTCTGTACATCAAAGGCGTTACCTTTCAGTGTGAAGTGACTGTTGATGACACCGTTCCACATATCCAATGTCTGGGCAATATCGGTAATGTCAGAAGTCTTCACATCATCGCCCAACTCCAGTCCCACGATACCCAAATGCAGGCGATGAGGGTTCATGCGATACCAATTGGAAGCTTCTTTCTGACGTCCGTCTTCTTTAAACTGACAAGCGTATATTTCTTTATGTCCACGACCGAAATCGTGTTCTTTCAAGTATTCTTCCGGTTTGTATTTATTGGGATTACCGAAACTATGCCAGCCCCATTGACTTTGCGTACCCAATGGCACGCCTTTCTTATATACTGAAGGAAAAGTCTGTAGACCGGTAGCATCCACAGTAAAGGCAAACTCACCGTTGCCGACCGACAACGACGCCAACGAATCAAACGAAGATACCTGAGGGTTGTTACGGGCAACCAGCGCCTCACGATCTATCGGCGCTTGCTTTTCCGAACCGCAAGCTGCCAAGACGACTGCAAGTAGAGAATAAAACAGTTTTTTCATGGTATTTTTAGTGTAAGTAATATATCTCATAGTTGTGAACGAAGCAAAGATAACGCATTTCCGCCAAACCGATTCTGTCCGGTTTGGCGGAAATGCTAAGAGAAATGATTATCGGGCATACACTGCCCAAGCTGTCACAGAAAGTCAAATGCCAACTCCAGTTTCAATCCCTCATCCCCTTTTTTGATACGGATAGTTCCAGGCTGACTCTGCGGCCCGTGCTGACTTATCGGCTTGAAAGAGCGAATGGCGGGAATATCCAATAAGAAAGAAAGATCCCCGGCCGGAAAGTCCGGCATTGTATGGATACCATCCTGACGCCCACGAGGTTCATCCGGAGTGAATACACGAAAGAACACTCCGTCCGTAGCCGCATAGACGGTAAAAGCATTCTGCTTGCCTTGAATTGTGGCCCAATAAAGATTGGCGTGATACCCTTTAAATTCCGGATAGACCAGTTTGTCCGCACTCTCTCCGGTAACAGTATTATTAAAGTCTTTCTGCCAGATACCGTAATTCGTGCCCGGAATACGGTTCTTCCACACACGGTAAGGACCGCGCCCCAACCAACGCATACCTGTACATTCGCTTTCAGGATAAGAGAAGGTAAACCCGAAGTTAAGTATGGCATTATCCGTAAAAGCATCATCAAAGCCACCACCGCCCGATGCCCGGTTCAGCAATACGGCATCCATCTTCAACAGCCCGTCCGGACGCAAACGCCACACAACGGAATCCGCTCCGCCCCGATAACGGGCACAAAGGACAGCATCACCTCTCTGCTCCATACGAGCGGAAAGAGACACCAGTTTCATTTGCATTCCTACAGGCAGCGGACCGTCTTTCAACGGAATTATCCGGTTGTCTTTCTTCCGCAATACAGAATATATGGTAGCATCGTTTCGGCGAAAGGATATGTCCACCCAATCGGAACACAACGTTATTAAAGAATCAGCCTCGTTCACACAACAACCTTTTCCTGTTCTTTTCAAAGAAGCCAGTTGCCCTTCAAAATAGCTTTTCGCAAAACTGATGGGATACGTACGTGTACACACGCTCTTTCCATCCAGTCCTATAGCCTCCAATTCCAAAACATCTCCCTTAGAGAAGAATTTTTCCCGGATTTCCGGATTCTCCCATGCAGCTATACAGGCATATCCGGTTTCACCCGGTTCCAAAGCAGGCAAATTCACCCGGCCGCTGTCTACTGTGCATCCCTCTGCCCGGCTCTGTAGCGGGGAAGGATAGGAAAGGACGCGATAGCGCATGGAACACTCCTTCAAATTAGTAAACAGATAACGGTTCTCCACTAAAAAACGACCATTGAAAGAAGGCGTTAGCTGGAGAGGCTTTATCTTTATAGGCGACCATATTTCCCGTACGGAATAGAAACTGCCTTCTTTCTCCCGATAAGGACCTACAATACCGTCAGGCGCATTATAATCTTCACTGTCCAAAATGCCGTTACAGTCTGTCCGGCGTACAGCTTCATCGCTATATGCCCATAAAAAACCTCCGGCAAACAAAGGGTGTGCCGTATATCGCGCCCAGAAATCCTCCAGTCCGGCTCCATGTCCCTGGTCGTACAGACCATGCATAAACTCTGTCGGCATGAAAACCTTATATCCGTTGGTGAAACGGCCTACACCGGTCAGGTAAGCCGGGTAATGGTGTGTATCCAATTCATCAAAGTCCGCCCAAGGATGAATGACATGACGGCGTTGCGGATCATAACGGTAGAACAGTTTGTCCGTAGCTATATTCCACCCGCCTTCATTTCCATTGCTCCAAAGTACGATACATGGATGATTTACATCCCTTGCTATCATTTCTTTTACCAACTTGCTGCCTGTAACAGTGTCGTAAGCATTCTGCCAGCCCGCAAGTTCATCAATATAGAGCAATCCCAACGAATCACAAGCATCCAGAAAATGCTCATCGGGTGGATAATGGGAACGCACGGCATTCATATTCATTTCTTTAATGAGCAGAGCATCTTGAATGCTGAGTTCCTTATTGGTGGTACGCCCGCCATCGGGGTGAAAAGAATGACGGTTTATGCCTTTCATCACCAGTTTCGTACCATTCAGATAAACACCGTCGCGTGGACGAAAGTCAACGGTACGGAATCCGACGCGGACAGATGTCCGGTGTAAAGCCTCCCCTTCTTCATTCCGCAAGGTAACAATGAGATTGTAAAGCCGAGGTTTTTCCGGAGTCCAAGGTTCTACATTTTTCCAAATATGAGCAAACACACTGTCATGCCCCACTTCCCACATCCGAACCTCCGAACAAACGTCCGTTCCATCCAAAGGATGTAAAGCTGCCGTTAATTTTTCCTTGCCTTTCACTCCTTTCAGCTCGGTATAAAGCTGCATTTCCCCATCCATTTTCGCATCCACTGCAATATGTTCGATACGTATCTGAGGTTTGGCTTCTAACCATACAGGACGGTAAATCCCCCCAAACAACCACCAGTCCGCCTTACGTTCGGCCGCATTCACCGACTTATTTCCGGAATGTTTTTTTACCCGTACTTCCAGCTTATTGGCAGCACCATATTTCAACAAAGAAGTTATGTCATAGGAAAAACGATAAAATCCGCCCCGATGTGTTTCTCCGGCCGAAACTCCGTTTACAATCACATCCGTATCTGTCATAACCCCATCAAACCACAAACGTATGTTCTTACCTCTCCAATCTTCCGGTACACGAAATGTATGACGATAAATCCCCTCTTCCATACTGGGATTCTTAACCCCTTTCTTCTTATACCAACGCCCGTAGGTATATTCACCAAAACCTTGCAGCTCCCATTGAGAAGGCACTTCTATCTTACTCCACTTCCCGCTGTTCCTACCCTCGGAACAATAAAACTGCCAGGTTACACCATCGCCCAGTCCGGTACCGGAAAGATAACGGCGCTCTGTCTGCTGAGACCATATGCAAAGAGCGGACAATAGTCCTAAAACAGTAAAAAAGATTCTTATATTCATACTTCTTTTATATGGATTTTAATTTTCGAAAATAATAAAATAATCAAAGAAAAAGGCAGTCTGACTTTCACAAGTTAACCGCCCATTTTTCACTAACCCAAATTATAATAATCAATCACTCATCAATAACGAAGGTGCAATACGATTCCTTACTCACCCGGCAATGGCCAATTAGGAGTAGGAATACGCATCGCTTTCATCTCTTTTTCGAACTGTGCTACTTTTTCCGGATATTTATTTGCCAGATTGACAGACTCCGTCATATCCTCTTTTATGTTATACAACTCTAACGGAGCATCTTTCTTTACAGTCACTACTTTCCAATCTCCACATCTTGCCGCACGTTGCTTTCCAGGGAACTCCCAATACAACAAACGATTATCCGTATCAAGCTGTTGCCCATAAAACAAGGGAAGAATATTGATACCGTTAAGTTTTTGTGGCAATTTATCTGTAGCACCAGCCAAAGCAGCCAAAGTAGGCATTACATCCGGGAAATAAATAATATTATTCAATTTCTGCACCGGAACCTTTCCGGGCTGATTTACAATAAACGGTACGCGAATGCCACCTTCATAAAGCTGTCCTTTCATTCCTTTAAGAGAACCTTTACATCCCAATTCCTCCAACGGTGCCTGCTTGGCAGCACCGTTATCCGATGCAAAGATGACTAAAGTATTTTCGCGCAGCCCCAACCTATCCAGTTCTGCCAACAAACGTCCTATCGCCCGATCCATATGGGTAATCAGCGAGGCATAACGCTTGGTGTTCATATCCCAAGCCTCATCATCATACCAGGTTGTTTCATCTATATTATAGGGTTCGTGCGGCGCATCATAAGCTAAATACAGAAAAAACGGATTGTTTTTATTACGGTTAATAAACTTTATTGCATCTTCCGTAGAAAGGTCTGTATTATGCTTGATGTGTTTATCACCTTCATTCTCTTTTACATTCTCCAGTTTCTCGTTGTTGAAGCGCCAATAAGGATAGTAGTACGGATCATTAGAATATGCAGTACTGATAAGCCATCCGTAAAACTCATCAAACCCTCGGTTCAAAGGAGTTGCTTCCGGATTAAATCCGTCCAAATGCCATTTGTTTACCAAACAGGTTCTATATCCGGCAGCCCCAAGCACAGTGGCAATGGTTGTATCATTCGGTTGTAAATGCATGCGGCGTATGGTCTTGGTGCCTTTTAATCCTTCAATACCACCTGCAATACAAAAGTTATCGCGTATAGTTGTATTTCCCGTATTCTTTCCCGTCATCAAGGCACAACGGGAAGGTGAACTGATACCGGAACCGGCATAGCATTGCGTAAAGGCCGTTCCAGTAGCTGCCAAACGGTCTATATTAGGAGTTTCTATATATTTATTTCCATAACATGACAAGTCGCAATATCCCATATCGTCGGCCAAGATAAAAATAATGTTCGGCTTGTCTCCACCGTCTGTTACAAGTTGCCGGGCAGTCATCAACTGAGGCATAACAAACATACCCGCACAAACTCCACCTAATACTATATCTTTTCTAAACATAATCTGATTTAAATAAAGGAAAAGGTGGCATACCTTTTAAAAGCACCCACCTCCCCTTTTTAATAACTTAAATTTAATGTAGCCAAGGCTAAGATATGATATTTAGCCTTGATAATCAAACAAATAGCATCAATTTTCATATCCCTCGTTTTGGACATAAAGTCCTGGAGTAACATTCATCTGATTCATCGGAATTGGATAGAGGTAACGACCTTCTTTTAAATTTGCTTTCAATTCAGTAAAGTTATAACGCTCAAATTTTGCTTCTGTATCTTCCTTCCAAGTGCCATAACGTACTTGATCGAACCAACGAATACCTTCTCCCATAAACTCAATTTTACGTTCAAGTTTAATGTATTTCATGGCATCCTCTACACTAACTCCAGTCTCGGTTCTCGGATCGCAGTTTGCCCTTTCACGTATTTCATTTACAATTTTCATGGCATCCGCAGTGTTACCTTCACTCGCCAAAATCTCTGCATAAAGAAGCTTCATATCTTCAATACGAATAATAGGTAGATTTACTCCCCAGTCATCATACTTTTTCATGCCACTCTCTGCATCAAAAGACATCCCCAAAGAGGCTATTTTAGTTTTAGTAGGAATCATTTTATAAAACATAGCTTTAGTATACACATTACCCGTAGTTCCATCTTCAAAAGTCATCAACTCAGAAGGGCTCTGATATTCAGGAGCTACCGCATCACCAGCAAAGCCAGCCATCACACCAAAATTATAGCCACGTCCGTCTTTTTTTCCATTAGAGTATTCACGATCAAATTCATGCATCAATGTCTTTTCCACATAAATAGAATTTTGCGAAAAATTATAGTTTTTAGACCAATCTTCCGGAACGATTTTAACTGGAAGCATATTGAATATGGCTGGGTTTCCCGTACCACCCGTACGATACTGAATGGCGAAAATAGAATATTTATTGTAATATGCATCAGTCGGCATCCACTGTTTTTGCCATTCTTCCAATGATGGTGCCCAATAAGCGGCTGCATGAGAATCATCTAAAACGTTTTCCAATTGCGTTTTAGCCAAACTCTTCGCATTAGTATCATTATATGGATAACCAGCCAATGTCATATACACACGTGCCAACATAGCCTTCGCGGCCATTTTATCTGCACGGCCTTTTTTATCTATTTTAGCACCATTGGCATCTTGCATATCTGCTTTATAAGGCAAATCTTCTGACTTTTTCAAATCAGGAATAACACGATTATTGAGAATATCCACTGCAGTAGATTGCTTTACCGATTTAATCTCTGACGGAGACATCGGTCTATCTACCATAGGAACATTTCCAAAAAGACGAACTAACTCAAAATAAGCCCAACCTCTCAGGAAATAAGCTTCATTTAAAAATTGATTTCTGATAGACTCGGAATCAAAAGATGCACTCGGAATCTTAGAAATAGCGACATTGGCATCATAAATGACCTTATACCACATATTCCAAGTATCATTAAACATCGCCATATCATCTGTTGCTCTAAATGTTCCTATTTCAGAGTATTCACGAAAAGCGTCCGGATTAGGTTCTACCCACGCAACATCTGAACGACATTCAGACATAAACCAATACATGCAATTAGATGCTTGGCGCAAATCCGCATAAATGCCTAAAATACCTTGCTCCGATTGAGCTTGAGTTTGATAAAATCCATCTGAAGTTATTTTATCTACAGGTGGAGTATCCAAATAATCATCACACGAGGAGATAGTCACGACCAGCGCAGCCAGCCATATTATATTTTTAAGTTTAAGCATAGTTCTTTGTATTAAGGATTAAAAATTAACATTTATACCAAAAGTAAATGTACGAGCATTAGGATAACCACCATAATCCAGTCCAAGTGCACTTGCTCCTCCAGGACCTGAGCCCACATTGGCAGCTTCTGGAGAATACCCACCATAATAACTATCCCATTTGGCTAGATTCTCAATAGACAAATATACACGTGCATATGATATAAATTTAGGATTAATCGGTAACTTATATCCCAGAGTAAGATTCTTAATACGCAAATAATTAGAAGAATATAACCATCTGGAATCCAGCGTAGTGCCAGTTGTTTGACTCAAAATATAAGGAACCGATCCGTTGCCTGGTTCATCTTCAGACCACCATGCATCTCTCCAATGCCCCATTATATTAGATTTAGCTCCCATACTTGGACGGTCTATAGCACGTCCCAAGATACCATAAATTTTACCTCCAGTTTGTGCTGTTAATAAGATTGATAAATCAAAATTCTTATAAGAGAATCTATTAGTCATACCAAATACAAATTTAGGTGTTGGACTTCCCAAATAGTCTCTATCATTATCCTTATCATATTTACCATCATTATTGACATCTCTATAACGGATATCACCCGGTTGAATCTGTTTACCTTCAAATGTAACGGGTTGTCCATTATGAGCTGCACTATAAGCATCAATCTCAGCTTGATTTTTCCATACTCCAATAGCATCGTACATATAGTACGTATTGACAGCTTTACCCACAGTCAATATATTTGAGTAATTGCTTCCGGAGAATCCAGAATAAATAGGAGTATTATCCGTACCCAACTTCTTTACTTCATTCTTATTATACGACATATTAAATGAAGTATCCCATTTAAAATTCCCTGTCAAATTATGCGTATTCAACTCTATTTCAAAACCTTCATTATGAATATCACCTAAATTATCCCAAATAGTGCTGAAACCAGAAGCACCTTCTACGGGAACTTGATATAATAAGTCGGTCGTATTTTTTGTATACCAATCCAATGACAATTGAATACGGTTATTCAAAAAGCCCAAGTCCACTGCAATATCCGTACTATGAGTTTTCTCCCAACCTAAATCAGCATTACCCAAACTACTAGTATAATAACCTGCAGCTCCCCCATAGACGGAAGAAGTCAAAGTTGCATAAGCAGCTGTATTACTGATAGAATTATTACCTGTCACACCATAACTAGCTCTAATTTTCAATGTATTCCACCATTTTTGATCCCAATTCTTAAAGAATTTCTCATTAGATATAATCCAACCACCGGATATTGCAGGGAATACACCCCATTTATTATTAACTCCGAAAACAGAACCTCCATCAAAACGCAAACTACCCGAAAGCATATAACGTTCATCATAATTATACTGCAAACGACCAAATGTAGATAATAATTTATTAGGTGTCTGTTCTGTTACTGTATTAGTTCCAGCGGCAACCTTTGAACCATCAAACGAACCTGTAATGGCATCATTGGGAAAAGGAGCTTTGAAACCTTGTTCTGTTTTATATCCTAAAGAAGATTGTTCTGACGAAAAACCGAGCATAGCGCTTACTCCATGCTTATTGAATGTATGATCATAATTAGCTACAGCTTGTAATAAAGTATTCCAAATACGACTTGTAGAGTGGCTACCCGAAGAAGATTGGCCTTCACCCTTTGCCCAACCTTTGCCTGAACTTGAAAAAGAATATTTGTTTCCATCCAAATCATAATAATTTGCTGCAGCAGACAATTCAACTCGAAAATCCTGAAATGGAGTGATACGTAAGAAAGCATTACCGACCATACGTAATGTACGATTTTGGCTAATATCCGTATTCAAAATATAACTTGGACTTGAAGTTGTATCTGCCCATCCGTAACGGCCGTTAGGTTGTACGTAAGTCATATATCCGACACCCGGTTCTGAAACCGGAGCAGAAGAAAGCGTTTTATGAGCTTGCGAATCCTTACCATTAGCACGTCCCGAGCCGTCTGTTACAATATAAGTTGGAGCTAAATTCATTCCAATAGAAAGATATTTATTTATTTTTGACTCTACATTTGCACGGAAAGAAAAACGCTTATAGCCAGTTCCTGTAGCTAATCCCTCTTGGTTCATATAACCACCAGAAAATAAATAGCTGACATTATCAGTAGCACCGGACACATTCAAACTATAATCCTGTACAATAGCGGTACGATAAACTTCATCTTGCCAATCCAACAGACTAAGGCTTTCCGAAGTTGGAGTATAGGTATGGGAATCTCTCATATCTTGACTTAAATAATTAAACCAACGGTCATCAAGAATATACAAATAAGCGTTATCTGTACCAGCCTTAACTCCTACATTTGCCAAACGCGTGGCATTATCATCGCGGATACTAGCATTAGTGATTCCTTTCTTTTGAGCTTCAGATAAATAATAAGCATCATTCCATCTTGTTCTGAACTCCATCCATTCTGTAGCACTCAGTAAATCTATTTTCTTTTCCAAAGTTTGAAAACCAACGCTAGCATTAAAAGAAACTTTTGGTTTACCTGTTTTTCCTTTCTGCGTTGTCACAATAACTACACCATTTGAGCCACGAGAACCATAAATAGCTGCAGAAGCCGCATCTTTCAAAACTTCAATAGAAGCAATATCTGCCGGATTTATTCCACTTAAAGTAGTCATAGGAACACCATCAACTACATAAAGAGGATCGGAGTTAGCATTTACCGAAGCAGCACCACGTACACGAATTTGCATATCAGCACCAGGTTCACCGGTAGTAGTACGTACCGTTACTCCAGCCAATTGCCCTTGCAAAGCTGTTTCTGGACGCGCCAAAGGACGATCTTGAATTCCTTTAGTATCCATTTTTGCCACAGCCCCGTCAAAGTACTTTTCTTCACAGAACCGTAACCAATAACAACAACTTCATCAAGAACTTCCGTATCTTCTTCCAAAGTCACTTTTACATTGCTTTGTCCTTTCAAAGCAATATCCTGAGTTTTATAACCAACGAAACTAACTTGTAGGACAGCATTTTCCTGAACATTGTTAAGAGTAAAGTTACCATCAACATCTGTGATAGTACCATTAGTAGTTCCTTTCACTAAAACACTCGCACCGATAACTGTTTCACCCGTTTTGTCTAATATGACACCCGTAATAATTTTGCCTTGTGCAAGAATGTTTAGATGACAGCTTATTAAAAGAAGCATTAACAAGCATAACTTTTTGTGTAAAATTCTCATAGACTATTAATATAAATTGGTTGATTAATTAATTCAAGATTAACCGTCCGATGCAACTGTTATCGGACACAGAGCTTATGAATGCAAAGTTAAATATAGACAAACTTAACAAAATACACCTACTGATACAAATACTATCCTTTTTGACTTTCTCTTAAGAAAAAAGGAACTTTATAAATAATAAGAAGCTGACAATCAAAGTTTTTATAACAATTTTGATAGTAGACTATTCATTTTGACATTAATCAAAATCCTCGTTCTCCACCTCAGTCTCCCGACCAAAAGAACGATATTCCAATGGGGTAAACCCTGTGCGCTTTTTAAATAATGAAAAGAAATGTTCGGTAGATTTATAATCAAGCATAAAAGAAATCTCTTTGACGGACTGAGAAGTTCCGACCAACAACTGTTTAGCTTTACGTAGCTTCAGTTCTTGGAAGTATTTGGCCGGCGCATAACCTGTATAGTCCTTGAACACTTTCCGGAACCAGGAATAGCTAATATTTAATTTCATGGCTAACTCTTCAGGATCGATATCCTTAAAGACATTCTCATTCATTATAATCTTAGCTTGCTCAATCTTCTGATCGACGTCACCTACCTCAAAAATCTTATTCTTCGAAATAGAAAGAATCATCCCAAGCATATGCA
>OLGI01002211.1_pt1 | contig 14740 bp, 10 predicted proteins | sample 1605221 | NCBI WGS metagenome assembly OLGI01 (sample SAMEA3888915, study PRJEB22519) | human gut metagenome | biome: human gut; feature: human-associated habitat; material: faeces | place: Denmark | collected 2010 | reverse complement strand
GACAGTTTTTAAACGAATTCAGCGCCGATGGCATGATCGTTGCGACACCTACGGGATCGACAGCCTACAATCTGTCGGCGGGTGGGCCGATCGCACAGCCGGACGGACAGCTCATGATCCTGACGCCGATCTGCCCGCACACGCTGACATCGAGAACGATCGTTTTCGGTGCCGGAAGCCGGATCCGGATCGAGATCCCGGCGACGAACCGCGGCAGCCAGGTGGCGGCGTTTGACGGTGACACGCTGGTTCGCCTGGAAAACGGGGATTATATTGAGATCACAAAGGCAGAGACCGTGACAAGAGTTGTGAAGCTTGATCACCGGTCATTCCTTGATATTTTAAAGATGAAGATGTACGACGCGTGAATTTACAGCGGAATAGCGCTGCAGGACACGCAGGGCGGTGTGCGGATCACTTCAAAAGAAGTGAACTGGACACTGATACAGGACGAGATCAGAAAGGGGCAGCAGACATGAAGGTTGACAGACACAGTAAGATCGTGGAGCTGATCGGAAAATATCAGATCGAGACGCAGGAGGAGCTTGCGGAGTATCTGAAAAAGGCCGGATATCATGTGACACAGGCGACAGTATCGAGGGATATCCGTGAACTGAAGCTCACGAAAGCTCCTGGAAAAAATGGCCGCCAGTGCTATGCAGTCATGCAGCATCAGAAAGATTTTGGCGAGAAATATATCCGTATTTTCAGGGACTGCTATGTGTCCATGGACATGGCACAGAATATTCTTGTGATCAAGACGGTTTCCGGTATGGCGATGGCAGTCGCTGAGGCACTGGATGTGATCGGTTTTCATGAGATCGTCGGCTGTGTGGCCGGAGACAATACGATCATGTGCGCGGTGCGGACCGTGGATGACACGATCATTCTGATGGATAAGCTGAAGAAGATCATTGAAGGAAAGTAACTGTTCAGTAGGTCTGCGCATTTACTGCGCTGACCGTAAGAAAACTTAGAATAGAAGGCAAAAATCCTATCGGCACAGCCGATTTGGAATGGATTTTTGCGCGTAACTGTTTACTGAACAGTTACGGAGGAAAATAGGCTTTGGACCTTTTGGTTTAAGGCAGAATATTGCAGAAATATTGAGCCCTGCAAAGCAGAACCGGGATAATTATCTGGTTTTGCTTTGCAGGGATTTTTTAGGAAACAGAACAGAAAAAGAGAACAACTGTTCGAAAAGCACTGGACAATCGAACGTATGTGTGCTATACTCGTTTTACCAAATCGAACAAATGTTTTATTTTCATAGAGGGAAAGCGAGGGAACAGGATGCTTGTTGGTTTACATGTAAAAAATCTTGCTCTGATCGAGCAGGCAGATGTAGAATTTGGAAATGGCCTGAATATCCTGACCGGTGAGACCGGAGCCGGAAAGTCGATTATCATCGGCTCTGTTGCCCTGGCGCTGGGCGCAAAAGCGTCAAGGGATATGATCAGATGTGGGGAAGAGTATGCGTATATTGAGCTTATTTTTTCGGTTGATGACGAGAAAAAACGGGAAGAATTAAAGAAAATGGATGTGTATCCGGATGAAGATGGTCTTTTGATCATCTCAAAAAAGATCACCCAGACGAGAAGCATCAGCCGGATCAATGACGAGACAGTGACGACGGCGCGCTTAAAAGCCGTGACCGGAAAGCTTCTCGATATCCATGGACAGCATGAACATCAGTCTCTCCTTCATAAGCAGAAACATCTGGAGATCCTTGATGAATATTCCTGGAGAGAGACGGGAAGCTTAAAAAGAAATGTGGCAGAGAGTTACCGGAGATATCTGGAATTAAAGGGAAAGCTTGACGGATTCTCTCTGGATGAGGAAAGCCGGAAGCGGGAACTTGATTTCGTGAGATTCGAGATCGATGAGATTGAGGATTCCGCATTAAAACCGGGCGAAGAGGAAGAACTTGCGGCGAAATTCCGTAAATTTTCCCATAGTCAAAAAATTATGGAAAGCTTACAGGGAGCTTATCAGGCGGTAGATGGGGACGCGATCGGGCGTGCGTACCGTGAGATGGAAAGTGTGGCATCCTACGATGAAAGACTGTCCGGGATCGCTGCGGGGCTTTCTGACGCGGAAAGTATTTTATCGGATATCTGCAGGTCGATCTCAGACTATATGGATGAGATGGAGTTTTCAGGGGAAGATTTTAAAAAGACGGAAGAACGTCTGGATCTTGTCCGTGGAATTATGGCAAAATACGGAAACAGCGAGGAAGCTGTCTTAAAATGTCTGGAAGAGAAGAAAAAACGGCTTGAGGACTTGGAAAACTATGCGGAACTGGCGTTTGCCGCAAAAGCCGAGTTTGAGGAGCAGAAGCGGGTTCTGGGACTTCTCTGCGGACGGCTCTCGAAGGAGAGAGAAAAAGCGGCGAAGATTCTGGAGAACCGGATCACGGAGGAGCTTGAGGACCTGAACTTTCTTCATGTGGAATTTCGGGTAGATGTACACCGGACCGATCACTTTACGGCAGCCGGCTCCGACGAGGTGGAATTTTTGATCTCTACAAATCCGGGAAGTATTCCGCCAAGGCCGCTGGGGGAAGTTGCTTCCGGCGGTGAGCTTTCAAGAATTATGCTGGCGATCAAGACGGTCCTTGCGGACACGGACGATATTCCAACTCTGATCTTCGATGAGATCGATACCGGTATCAGTGGACGGACTGCCCAGAAGGTATCGGAGCGCCTGTCCTATATCGGAAAAAAGCATCAGGTACTCTGTATTACCCACCTTCCGCAGATTGCGGCAATGGCGGATACGCACTTTGAAATAAAAAAATCTGTGGAGAATGGTGTGACTGCGACGAAAATCAGAAAACTAACAGAGAAGGATGAGGTGGATGAACTCGCAAGACTCTTAGGCGGAGCTGAGATTACGGAAAAAGTACGGGAAAATGCCGAGGAGATGAAACGTCTGGCAGAGGAGACGAAGAATCACAGAGCTGTACTTCAAACAGCGGGATGAATCGGCAGAATGAGAAAAAACTGACAGGGTGAAAATAAGAAAGCATCACATAATAGGAGAGGAGCAAAAAAGCTGCCTCTCCTTTTTTTATAACGGTTTCTGTGACGGCTGGGAATGACTGTCTGATAAAGTGGAAACGATAAAAGGGAAGCGGCAGCTTCGGAAAACTGCAGTGCAGGCGCGACAGCGGCGTTGCAGATAAAGAATGAATAAAGGAGGAGCTGCCATGATGAAAAAAGAATCGTTTCGACGGATCCTGATCCGGATATTCTGGATTTCTCTCGTCTTTACAATCGGATTTTCCTGGGTCTATATCCGGTATGCAGTGCCGGATCGGCTGAATCTGGTGGTCAATGAGGAAGAAGTCTTTCATTTTGCTCTTCCTCCCGGAGTGACCTTTGAGAGTGACAGCGAGGAGGTTGTCCTGAAGAATGCTTCAGAAATCCCGCAAGGAATGATCCGGATCGAACGCCCGGATGCAGTCTCTATGTATGGGAAAAATGAGGGAAGCTACCGGGTTGGAATGAAGTTCCTGGGACTTATCCGGATGAAAGACATTCAGGTGGAGGTGGTGGATGGATCTTATGCGATCCCCTGTGGAATGCCGGTGGGAATCTATTTAAAATCGAAGGGTGTTATGGTGATTGGGACGGGGCAGGTCACAAATGATACGGGAAATGTTGTGGAACCTGCTTACGGGATTTTAAAGTCCGGAGACTATATCCAGACGGTGGATGGAGAAGATCTGGAAGATAAAAATGATCTGGTGGACGCGGTGAGCGCGTCAGACGGAAAGACGCTGGCGCTCGGAATCCGGCGTGATGGTCGCAGGATCGAGGTCGATATGACACCGGTTCTTGCGGAAGACGGAAGCTATAAGCTTGGTGCCTGGGTCAGGGATGATACTCAGGGAATCGGAACCATGACTTATGTGGATATGAACGGAAATTTTGGTGCTCTTGGGCATGGAATCAGTGACAGTGATACCGGGGAACTGGTGGATATTGAAGGTGGGGAACTCTACGAGACCCAGATCCTCGGGATCGAAAAAGGCCAGACCGGAAAGCCGGGAGTCATGTCAGGAGTGATCTATTACGGAAAAGGAACAAAACTGGGGGAAGTGAAGGAGAATACGACAGAAGGAATCTACGGAACCGTAAACCAACATTTTCTGGATTCAATAAAAACCGATGCGATTCCCGTCGGTTTCCGACAGGATACTCACAAGGGAACTGCGTACATCCGAAGCAATGTGTCCGGGGAAGTAAAAGATTATGAGATCGAAATTCAGAAGGTGGATTACGGCAGCATTCAGAAAAATAAAGGCCTGGTTCTCCGTGTTGTAGATGAGGAACTTTTAAATTTGACAAGCGGCATTGTTCAAGGTATGAGCGGTTCACCAATTATCCAGGACGGAAAACTTATCGGGGCTGTGACCCATGTGTTTATCAACGATCCGACGAGGGGGTATGGGATCTTTGCGGAGAATATGATCTCGCATTGAGCGGGAACAATTTATGGGTATGCTGCCCCGAAAAGGGAGAACAGTCATGTGGCTATGGAAAACTGTGAGAACCGGTCCTTCAGCTGTCCGACTGGCTGGAGCGGATCAGGTCGCTGGAACGGCCGGCCCGGAGAATATAGCTATCCATGTCGTGACCGAGAAGTGAGCGGAGATCATTGGAAAGGGCGATCACTTTTGTGATGTCGATACCGGTTTCGATTCCGGATTCCTCGCACATATGAAGGACATCTTCCGTGGAGATGTTTCCGGCAGCACCGGGAACGAAAGGACAGCCGCCAAGACCGCCGAAGGAACTGTCAAACTGGGTCATTCCGGCTTCCAGAGCAGAGAGGATATTTGCCATCGCCATACCGCGGGTATTGTGAAAGTGAAGCCACCAGGAACACTCTGGATAAGTAGAGCGCACATGGGAGCAGAGGTCGTAAACCTGATTCGGAACAGCCATTCCGGACGCGTCGGAGAGGGAAATTTCACTGATTCCTACTTTCAAGTATGCCTCGATGATCGCATCTACATCTTCAACGGGAGTTCTTCCTTCCCACGGGGAGGCAAACGGCATGGAGATGGAACCGGAGATTGCGATCCCGTTTTCCTTTGCTGCTTCCACACAGGAAGCGAACCCTGCAACGCTCTGTTCCGGCGTCATGTTCAGGTTCTTTAAGTTGTGCATACGGCTGGCAGACACATTTAATTTTACCTTTTTACATCCGCAGTCAATGGCACGGGTGATTCCGCGAAGATTCGGGATCAGGGCGCGGAGTTCCACGCCTGGAATTTCGCCGATCGCTTTGTAGATTTCATCTGTGTTTGCCATCTGCGGAACAGCTTTCGGGTGCATGAAGGAGCCGACTTCGATAACTTTAAATCCGGCATCGATGAGACCGAGGAGAAGAGCAACTTTCTGGTGGACGGTAAGCAGTGTCGCTTCGTTCTGAAGTCCGTCTCGGAGACCGACCTCGCATAAGGTGATGGAAGATGGTAATTTCATAATGGATCTCCTTTGTTTTTGATAAAATAATGATTCCGCATCCTGCTGTAAATATAAGACGCGGGATGCGGATAAAAAGAGGGCAAAATGTCACAAAAAGTTATTTTCTACGGAAAAATATCATGCCAATTATGAGCGGTACGATCATCATGGCAGCGCCGATGCCGATAGGAACAATCATGCCCATAGTTACTGCAAGCATTGGAATGATTGCAGGCATGGAACCGTAGACAGGCGCCCAGATTGAGTTTCCGACAGCTAATGTATCGGCAGCGTCAGTCTTTCCTTCTGGATCAACGCAACGAATTAGTGCAAGACCGGTAGGAACTGAACCAGTAGCTGCACCGAAAGAACCGCAGCATTTCTCAAACCAATTGGAACGATGCCACATCTTGCAGAGACTTAAAGTCCATACAGCGGTAAGAGCAACGATGACAGCACTGATGACAAGGATTGGAATAAATAATGCGGATACCATTTTTAAATCGATGGTTGCCATAGCGGATACAATGGTAATTTCAAGACCAAGACCGGAAATGGAGTTGATCGTTTTTCTGTCTACAAAGCCTCTTAATCTTGTGCGTTTAATGATATTCCATACGACCATTCCACCGAGGATGCCGTTCATTAGAGACGGAAGTGGCTTTAAAACAGGGAGGACGCTTTTAACAAGTCCCATACCTTTATTTCCCAGAAGCATACATGCAAGAACGATTGCAAGCTGGAAGGAAAGATTATCGATGCCAGAACTCGGAACCTTTGCAACACCAATCGGAGTCTGTTTGTCGGCGGGGAGTAATCCACCGAAGAAGGTCGGATTTGCTTTATAGTCATTTGTTGCCTGAGTCGCATATCCTTTGCGTACGCCCCAGTTGATCATGATCATACCGAAGATAAAGCATGCGAGAACGCCTAATGTAGACATGATCATACCGATGGAAGTATTTCCAATAATACTATATTCCTCCCATGCAGCACCTGCGCTGGCAGCTGTACCGTGACCTCCCCAGAAGGAAAATACTGCTTCTGTGCCCCATCCGAATGGAAGATCCGGCCAAATATTTTTCAGGATAGAGCCAAGACCACCGCCTATACATAACTGCATTCCGTAAACGGAAACCATGATGCAAAGATGTGTAATATAAGTGCTTGCCTTCGACTTATCCATATCGACGCCGATAACAGAGCAGGTGAGTACCAGTGTGATCATAACACCTGCCATGGAGCTAAATGATTCTGGAATCTCAATGAGACCAAGAACCTGAGGACCAAGGATCAAGGCAAGAAGTCCCCCGATGATCGAAGCTGGAATGTAATAATGTTGCAAAGGTTTAATAAATTCACGAATCACAAAACCAGCAAGCAGAAAAGAAAAAAGAACGATCAAATCATTAAAAATACTGCTAAAAGTCATAGATGAATAACTCCCTTCTTTAGTTTGAAATTACGATTACAAGACTCGCAAATAAAAAAATATAGATATTTTGTCTGCCCATATAAAAAAAACCAAAAGTAATTTAGCTAAATTATCTAAAATGAATATTAAAATGTTTGTATGAAATTTTATATCTAATTTTTGATTATCCGTATAAACACTATACTTTCAAATATTTTGAAGTATAGAAAAGCACTCATTTTACCACGAATTTACCATAATTAAAGAGAATGTGAAACTTTTTCTGTAAATAATGTTTTAGAAGGTCTTCTATGGTAAAATATTTTATCATAAGGAGGCCTTTTATTATGGCAAGAGAAAAGAAACCTGTACACAAAGTACAAATGACAGAAGGAAAACGTAACATCATTCACCAGCTCTTGAAAGAATACGATATCCAATCAGCAGAAGATATCCAGGATGCGCTGAAAGATCTTCTTGGTGGAACCATCAAAGAGATGATGGAAGCGGAAATGGATGACCACTTGGGATATGAAAAATCACAACGTTCTGATAGCGGTGATTATCGCAATGGTTATAAGCGAAAAAGAGTGAATAGTCGTTATGGTTCTATGGAGATTGAAGTTCCACAAGACAGAAAATCAACTTTTGAACCTCAAGTAGTAAAGAAACGTCAGAAAGACATTTCAGATATCGATCAGAAGATTATTTCTATGTATGCAAAAGGTATGACAACCCGGCAGATTTCAGAAACAATCGAAGATATTTATGGTTTTGAAACATCCGAAGGTTTTATATCAGATGTTACAGACAAGATTCTCCCACAAATTGAAGACTGGCAGAATCGGCCATTAGATGAAGTTTATCCAATCCTGTATATTGATGCGATTCACTATTCCGTCCGTGATAATGGAGTGATCCGGAAGCTTGCTGCGTATGTCATTCTTGGGATTAATGCGGAAGGTAAGAAAGAAGTGCTTACTATCAGTATTGGAGAAAATGAAAGTTCCAAGTATTGGCTCTCCGTCTTAAACGAATTAAAAAATCGTGGTGTAAAAGATATCCTGATCATTTGTGCAGATGGACTCACAGGTATCAAAGAAGCGATTGCGGCAGCATTTCCTAAGACAGAATATCAAAGATGTATCGTTCATCAAGTGCGAAATACCTTGAAATATGTTCCAGATAAAGACAGAAAAGCATTTGCCACAGATTTGAAAACGATATATCAGGCAGCGGATGAAAAGAAAGCTTTGGCAGCTTTGGATCGGGTAATGGAAAAATGGACTGCAAAATATCCGAATTCCATGAAACGCTGGAAGGATAACTGGGATGCTATTTCCCCAATCTTCAAGTTTTCAGCAGCGGTTAGAAAGGTCATTTATACAACAAATGCCATTGAATCTCTGAATTCCACTTATCGGAAGCTGAACCGTCAGAGAAGCGTCTTTCCAAGCGATACAGCCCTTTTAAAAGCCCTTTATCTGGCTACCTTTGAAGCTACAAAAAAATGGACTGCAACAATCCGGAACTGGGCTCAGGTTTATGGAGAGTTAAGTATCATGTATGAAGGTCGCTTGCCAGAGTAATAAAAAAGCAGAAAAACAGGCGGATTACCCGCCTGCTGTTGACATGCAATTTTGTAACTGTTATATATAAAGCAAGGGCGAAAAGCTGATTTTGTTTAAGCCTATCGCTCATTCTTATCATAGAAGATCATATTTACAGACTTTTCTTCATAGTCTCTAATTAAACGAGCCTTGATATGACTATAAATAACACTAAAAAGACCTCACACCTAAACGGTGTCTTTTTTAAAAGCAGTCAATCATAAGACCAACTGCTTTGTAAATATAGATATTAAATTGTTAAGCTGAGATTTTACTTAGATTTATCTTTCACTGGTTTGCTATTTTCATCATTTTCTCCTTCAAGCCATGCCATTATGCCAAAGTTACAAAATGGATAAATTATTACTTCTTTATAAACTTCTTGCTCACAACGAGGGCAGATGACATATTCTTCACCTTTTACATTTTTTAATTACCGAAATGCCCTTTTTTATTTGCAAATTACATGTCTTATAGCTTACCATGTTTTTCGTATCTTGCGACTCTTGATATTTTGTTATCCTCATCTACAAATACTACTTTAGGTGGATTTTTCTTTACCTCTTCTGGAGTCATCTGTGCATAGCACATTATGATTATCTTATCACCTGTCTGAACACATCTTGCAGCAGCTCCATTGAGACATATCATTCCGCTGCCTCTTTCTCCTGCAATTGTGTATGTCTCAAATCTGTTCCCATTATTTATATCTACGATACTTACCTTTTCATACTCCAAAATTCCGGCACTGTCAAGTAAGTCTTCGTCTACAGTGATGCTTCCTACATAATCAAGTTCTGCTTGAACTACTGTAGCTCTGTGTATCTTCCCCTTTAACATTTCAAATGTCATATTTAACCCCCGTTTAACCTTCGTAAATAAAGTTGTCAATCAATCTGGTTTTGCCGATATAAACTGCCATGGCAACTAGTACTGGTGCTGTCATCTCCTTGACCGGTTTAACTGAAACAGCGTCTACAGCCTGAACATAATCTATTTTCGCCATAGGCTCAGTTTCAATAAGCTTAATCATTTCTGATACAATTTTATCTGTATCTTTTTCTCCTGCTTTTGCCATATCTTCTCCGAGCTTAACTGCTTTGCTTAAAATTAGTGCCGCCTTTCTCTCATCTTTGCTTAGATATGTATTTCTTGAACTCTTTGCAAGACCATCCTCTTCTCTAACTATAGGGCAGCCCACAATTTCGATATCAAAGTTCAAATCTCTAACCATTCTTTTTATAATCGCAAGCTGCTGTGCATCCTTTTGACCAAAGTAAGCTCTGTCGGGATTTACAATATTAAAAAGTTTAGATACTACTGTGCCTACACCCCTGAAATGTATTGGTCGTGATTTTCCACAAAGTTCCTCTGAAAGACTTTCTATGTTTACATATGTTGAAAAATCGTCAAAATACATATTTTCCGGCTCAGGATTAAATATTAAATTAGCACCTGCCTCCTCACATAGCATAGTATCCCTTTCCAAATCCCTCGGATAGCTTTCCAAATCTTCCCCTACTCCAAATTGAGTCGGATTTACAAAATCACTGACAACAACTCTATCGTTTTCTGAAACAGCCCTTGTAATTAAACTCTTATGTCCTTCGTGCAAAAATCCCATAGTAGGAACAAGACCTACTGTAAGACCTTCTTTCTTCCATTCTTTGACTATAACTCTCACTTCATCTACGGTTTTTACTATTTTCATCGTTCTATCTCCTAATATAACTTGTTAATTACATCTTCTGAAATTTTAAATGTGTGTTCAGGTGCTGGAAAGCTTCCCTGTTTAGTTTCTTCTATATATGCAGCAAAGGCTTCTTTCATTACATCTCCTACCTTTGCGAATTGTTTTACGAATTTAGGTGTAAAGTCAGAGACCATTCCAAGCATGTCCTGATAAACGAGAATCTGTCCATCGCAGCCAGATCCTGCACCTATTCCTATTGTAGGAATATTAATGCTTTCAGAAATAATTTCCGCTAATTTTGCAGGTACGCATTCCAAAACAATCGCAAATGCTCCTGCTTCTTCAACAGCTTTTGCCTCTTCAATGAGTTTCTTTGCTCCCTCTTCACTTTTTCCCTGAACTTTAAAGCCTCCAAAAACGTTCACTGACTGAGGTGTAAGTCCAATATGTGCCATAACAGGAATTGAAGCAGCTGTAATAGCTTTAATCTGTGGACAAACAGAGGCTCCACCTTCTAGCTTTACTGCTTGACATCTTCCTTCTTTCATAAGTCTTCCTGCGTTATACATGGCCTCTTCAACTGAAACTTGATATGACATAAACGGCATATCTCCAACTACTAAGGCATCTTTGGCACCTCTTGTAACTGCTCTTGTATGGTGAATCATATCTTCCATTGTTACCGGCAAAGTATTTTCGTATCCGAGCATAACCATGCCAAGAGAATCTCCAACGAGAATACCGTTAATACCTGACTGATCCATCAATTTAGCTGTCGAATAGTCATAGGCTGTCAGCATTGTAATCTTATCGCCCTTAACCTTCTGTTCTTTAAAAGTGGATACTGTGTTTTTCATTTTTAATTACCTCCGTCATCTTCAAATAGTCACTGTCTAAATGTTTTTCCTGTGCAATACTGAGAAGCTTTTCTGAAAGCAAAAGATATATCATCTCATATCCCACCTTTTCCTCAGACTCGTTTATCCATGCTGCCTTAATAGCTTCAATGTGTTTTGTGATAGTCGACAAATCATTTCGCTCAACAGGACCTGTGAGGGCAGCCGCAACCCCTTTTTCTGCCAATGTGTCGGCATTTCCAGTAAACAAAGGCACTAAGGCTTTCTTTGCATCTTTTTTATCAAAGCCGCATTTTACAAGCATTTCAGCCCCCACTTGAAAAAGTCCGTTTACGAGATTGCTTACAACTACTGCACCGCAGTGGTAAAGAGATTTATTTTCCGCTCCCATTGCGATTACCTTATTTCCTGCTCGCTCAAAGATACTCTTAATCTCATCTAGATTCTCTGCCGAACCCTCCACAGTAAAATAAGCCTTATTCAAGTGTTTCCATGATTCGCACTTATCACTTATTGCATATAGGGGATGTACCGAATAGATATTTGCACCGAGGTTTTCACCATCAAAAAAAACGGTTGATGAAATCGAACCGCTGCAATGACAAATATTTTTATTTTTAATATCCAGATTCTTCATATAATCCCATACTTTGCTTATCTGTCCATCAGGCACAGTAATAAACAGGGTATCACTGTCACTTAAGATATTCTCTATACTCTTATATAGTTTTGTGTTAGTAAAATCTGCTGCTGATTTAGCTGATTCCGGTGATTTGCTGAAGTAACCCGTAATCTCTACGCCGTTTTCCTTCAGGTATTTTCCAAGGGAAAATCCTACTTTCCCCGCTCCGATAAATCCTGCTCTCATATCGATCACTCCTTTCTGGGAAGTGACAATCATGAAAATCTGCATGGATGAGGTCTCGTTCAAACTGATATAATCCTCATGGTTTAAAAATAAAAAATATGTGGTATAGTTTCTGTTCGAATACTATCTACCCATTACTATAGCACCTATTTAAGTGATTGTACAGAGAAAAAAATAAGGCACCACTCTAACTAATTTATCATTAAAGTGATGCTAATATAAATCGTGTTATTTAGCTTTTCTGTATTTAATCATTTTCACAATCTGAATTATCAAAGTCGGGATAAAAATATAAAGCATGACAAAACACTTCTTCATTTTTCGCTTGATTACCCACCACAGAAAAGAAAGAACCCTGTAAAGAGCCTTACCACCATTGGTGGTGCTTTGCACTCTTGATTGGGCTTTTTGTTTGCTGTATCTTTCATGCAAGAGGAAAATTAAAGTCCTCTATTCCATTTCTCTTTTAGATAATCTTCATAGTCCGTTTCATTAAAATCTAATTGTGGCGAAGTGTTGGGAATGTTGTTTCTGTTGTCTATATCTGCAAGCTGACGGAATATCCAATCATCATAAGGGTCGTGATATTTATACTCTTTGGGCTGTTCTCTGTATCGGTCTAACCCTCGCATTTCCTTATGTACTTTCATCATGCGTTCCAATTTCTGACGCTGTATCAACTGCTTGATTTCCATAAGTTCTTCCAACTCTACTACCTCACTAGAAAGATAATTGCTAATGTATCTAATCAATGTAGTTTCCATGTAAAATCTACATTCTTTTTCGTCATTGAAAAATTCATTTTCAGACAAATAATCTAAGGAAACATTAAAATCCTGTTCTCGTTTGATAACGTCCATGATATATGGCTCGGTGTGGTCAATATATTTCCATTCCCCCGACAATAATTCATTCGGTGTTACTCCCAGCACGTCCATTATCTTTTCCAATGTATCAAAGGTAGGATAATTCACACCTCGTTCAATCTTGGAAAGGCTCTGCATATTGATACCGATTTTATTGGCAAGTTCCTGTTGTTTCATTCCCCTGTGTTTTCTTATGATTTGTATGTTTTCTCCTAAGAAACTGATTTTCTTTTCATAATACTCCATAACTTAGTATAACCGCTCCTTTCGTTGCTTTTATTGTCATTTATAAGCATATCATACTTAATATATATCGAAAAGTCAATCGAAACTTCTTGACAAGTAATTCTAGTGGCGTTATTATCTTATCAGACAGAGTGATTAAGCACGCTAGGGTCAATCACACACTTGAGTAAGCATATATAAGAGATGTTTTCACTTTGATAGCATGAATGAGCATGGACTATCAGACTAAAAATAGGGTTTCTGACTGGGGCTGTTTCGTTTAGCCACGAGCCTCTCAAGGCTCGTGAGCGTTAAGAACGGAACAGACACAGGAAGAAAGGGAACGCCTTTAGGCGCTCGTAAAGGGCGTATATGTAACACCGCCCTGCGTATACATGTCATAGTACCTAGAAACTGTGATAAATAAAGGAAAAACACGATTTTTACCCCGCAAAAAACGGGGCATACGAAAGGAGAAATGCACTATAACTACACACAAAAATTTATCCGTTAAGATTGATTACATCAGCATTGTATTTGAAACGGCAACCGCTGAAGATGTAATCATGCACATTTTAGGTTTACCGACTGACATTTTCAATGTTTATCCAGCAACGATAAAATTCAAGACTTATCAAGCACGCTGGCAGGTTGGAGATATTTATGTATCGGGAGACGCAAGAAAGACAGAGGATAACCCACAGGGGCTAGGCTGTTATCTTGTTATGACTGGCAGAGGTTGTGATGATATTTTCCGTATTCTCAACAATAGGAATTATACCTTTGGGGATATGTTCCGACGCTGTGAGCGAAGATACGGACTGGATAACTTCCATTTCACAAGACTTGATATTGCCATTGATGATAAGAACGAAAAGCCATTCTTTACCATAGAGCAGATAAAGAAGAAATGCGAAAAAGAGGAATTTATCTCGAATAGTGAGGGCTACCACTTTGACGAAAGCAAGTTTGATGATTTCGACACCGCAAAGACTGTTTATATCGGTGCTGGTAAATCGGGATTGTCCTACCGTTTTTATGATAAAGATAAGGAAGTCTGTTCAAAGCATAATAAGACACTTGATGAAGTCGGCAGTTGGAAACGGACAGAAATGCAACTGCGTGATGATAAGGCTCATGCTTTTGCCATGACATTCAAAGACAGACCGCTGGAACTTGGGGAACTGGCTTTCGGTCTATTGGCAAACAACCTACGCTTTGTCGTGCCAAACAGAAATGAAAGTAATAAGAGCAGATGGAAAACGTGTCGGTTTTGGGAACGCTTTTTAGGGGCTGTGGAAGTCTTAAAACTGCAAGTACCGAAACTACATAATTCTCTTGAGGAAACACAGCAATGGCTCACAGAGGGTGGCGTGATTTCCGCTGTGAAAAGTTTTTACTTCTTGGAAGAACATGACGCATTAGGTGGACTGGAAAAAGTGGGAACTATGCTTGATAAGGCAAGATACAGCAATTCCCTTTCCAGCAAACTAACCGCCCACTTACAGAGGATAGACCGCACCGACCTTATCCCCTATATCCAGTATGACACGAAACATGGGAAAGGGGGTATCTGATGAATAACAACGATATTCCCGTATGGGAAAAATACACCCTTACCATTGAAGAAGCGTCAAAGTATTTCCGTATCGGAGAAAACAAGTTAAGACGCTTGGCAGAGGAAAACAAGGACGCTGGCTGGCTCATTATGAATGGCAACCGCATAC
>OLGI01002199.1_pt1 | contig 14784 bp, 9 predicted proteins | sample 1605221 | NCBI WGS metagenome assembly OLGI01 (sample SAMEA3888915, study PRJEB22519) | human gut metagenome | biome: human gut; feature: human-associated habitat; material: faeces | place: Denmark | collected 2010 | reverse complement strand
TATCTATATAGTTGCTAATGAAATTGAGCACCATCACGGAGTTGTACATCGTGGTCTTGCCATAGCTCTTGACGGCAAAGCAATAGTTGTCATACCAAGGCTTCATCACCTTGATCAGCTCATCTGTGGTGTGATTGAACGGCAGGACGCTGCTGTAATAATCCAGCATCTCTCTGACTTCTTCTTCCGTGAAGCCCGTCATCTCATTGAATTTTGGGCTTAGGGAGTAGTTGGTTCCGATGTTGAATCCGCTGGTCAGGTCATCCATGGTTACAGGGCTTACTCCCGTGACGAACACTCTGCCCAGGGTATTGCCAGCCGCACCCTTGATGGTGTTGAAGAACTGGCGCAAGTATCCCTCTCCGTGGGTCTGGTTGCGATACCTCACGAGATGCTCCTCATGGGCGAGAATCATGTTGGTGAAGTTGTCGTACTCATCGATGAAGAGATAAATCTTCTTTCCTACCTCCTGGCATTTCTGGCAAAGAAACCTCAACTTGGATACCGCATCAGGCTCCTGTTGCAATCCTTCCTTGGTACCAGCAGGAAGAATATGTGCATAGATGTCACAAAAGAAATTGAATACAAGGCGACAATGGTTGTCCAGTCCATCCTTATAATCATCCAATCCTGCTGCCACCTCGGCGAAATTGAGGTGGATAATGAGATATGTACTATGCTCTGGTGTAGGATTCTGCCCGATGTAAAGCTTGCCAAAGATTTCCTCAAACTTGTCTTTCTTGTTGATGTCATAGTAATTCTCAAGCATGGAGAGGGTAAGTGTCTTGCCGAAACGGCGAGGGCGAATGAAGAAGAAATACTTGTTGGATTCTTCTATTTGCTCGATGAAAGGAGTCTTGTCCACATAGTAACAATCCTCTTTTATGACATCCTCAAAATTCTGCATGCCGTATGGTATGCGTTTGCGATAAATGCGCTTTGGTCTTACTATCATAACTCAGTTTGATTATTCGTTTTTGAATCTGATGGCAAAGATAACACTTTATCTCCTAATCTCCAAAACTTTTCACGAAAAACTTCTACCATACAGCTAGAATATTTCTCTTTTATGTAGTTTTTTGGGCTTTTGAATTGCCGGAAGAAATAACGGTAATGGTAGCGGAGCCTGAACCAAGACATCGGGATTAGTAACTACTAATAAATACAAAAATCCCCTGATGAACTCCGATGGGAGAGTTGTCATCAGGGGATTCTTTGTTTCTTTGTTTCCTTATTTCCTTTTCAGATTTTTCTTTTATCTGATGCTTTCGCCAGCTTCGCTATAGCCTTCCAACATCCTGGTGCTGGTGATGGACTTGCGGGAGCAGTAGTCGAAATCTACCTTCTTGTAGCCTTGGCTTGAGCGCCAGCGGATGGTGAGCTTCACCGTCTTGCCCTTGGTATCTGGCAGGGCTTCGTTGAGATTGAAGGCTACCAGGGCATCACGCCAGTAGTTCTGAGGGTCGCCGTTTACGTTGTGACGAAGCTCTACCTCGTATGGATTCTCTGGATTTACTCCTGTTACGAGATTGATGTAATGAGGCTTCTGACCTCCCCAGAGAGCACGGAAGCGGAGGGTGAGATAGCCATCCTCGGCTACGGTTACCCAGTCGCGAACGATATCTACCTGGTTGTTGCCATACTTCTCGCTGTTTGCTTCGTCGGAACCCATGGATGGTACTGGCTTCTTGGTCAGAATGCTGTCTATCCAGTTTACATGAACCACCTGATTGTAAAGGTCGCTCTTCTCATTGGTGGTTGAGTAGTTGACGAGTGCACGCACCTCTTTGTCGCCGAATGGCTTGTTGAGGTTCTTGGCGAGCAGCGTGGTGTTGTCGTCGAGCTGTAAATAGCAGGCATCGCCATTCTGTTTTACTGTTACCAATGCGTTTGGTAAAATACGATCCCAATCAGTGTCATCATCGTTGTTGCACGATTGGAAGGTGAGGGCTGACAGGAGCAGTGCCACTGCCAGCCACGCCTTCTTGAAATCTATTTTTCTCATACTTATTCTTTTCCTTTCTTTTCTTTATTAATTCTTACTTGTTTTTAAAGCTTTTGCCCTTTCAGGGCGCTAGGGGAAATTTGTCTTTACCCAGGGTGTTACCCTGGGCTAGGTGCTTTTGCCCTTTCAGGGCGTGTGGGGAATGGTTTGCTTGTTTCCTTCTTGCCCTTTCGTTATTCCCTAGCTTAGAAATAATATCAGCATGCTTGATATTGTTTTCTGTCTTTAAAATAACGAAAGAAGGAAAAACTTGCGTGAGATTTAGCAAAAGAAAGTTAAATAAGGAGAAGTGGGTTTTATAGACATGCATTATAAATGGAATAATATGCCTTGCAGGATAAAAAGATGAGGATTTATTTTGTATTGTCTCCGATTTGCAGTACCTTTGCAGCTAGATGTAGCAATCTAATTAAACAACGATGTTGCAATGTAATTAAACAACGATGTTGTAATCTAAAATAAACTAGATGTTGCTATATATAATAAATAGGTATATGAATAAGATTATAAAAAAGATATTTCGATCGATATTGTATGTCGTGGGCGTCGTGGCGTTTTCGATGGTTCCCGATATGTGGCTCTGGCATATCGGAGTGAGCGAATGGCCCCTGCCGCTTGCCATCCTCTGGTGGGTTCCCACGCTGCTCATCCTCCTTGCCGAGATGGGACTGCAACTGGGCAAGTTTCATCGGGAGTCAGTGAGGGTGCTCTTCACGCTGATTCTCTTTTCCGTGATGCCGAAGGTGGTGTTCATCCTCTTCGATTTCATCATGCCTTGGTTCTTCGCCATCTTGCCGGCACTGGCTGTGATGGGGTGGTTCCTCTTTGGCTTCGTGGCGGGATGGAAGCGGCTGGAGGTGAAATACATCACTTATTCATCGCCCGATCTTCCTCCTTATTTCGACGGATACAAGATTCTGCATTTCAGCGATTTCCATCTGGGTACCTTCCCTAAGGGTTCTGACTTCGTAAAGCAGGTGGTGGAACGTGCCAATGCCGAGGGGGTGGAGATGATGCTCTTTACCGGCGACCTGGTGAACAATGATGCCAGCGAGGTGGAGGCTTATGTGGATGATTTGAAGAAACTGCATGCGCCCGATGGCATCTTCTCGGTGTGGGGAAACCACGACTATTGCGAATACAATACGCATCATGGCATCAGGGATTTGAGAAAGAATAGACGACTGCTGTTCAGTCTGCAGGAGCAGATGGGATGGCACCAGCTGATGAATGAGCATTTCACCATATCGCATGGCATGGCTTCGATAGAGATTATCGGTGTGGAGAATGCGGGACAGCCGCCGTTTACCAACCGCAGTAATCTGAAGAAGGCGATGAAGGGGGTAGAGAAGGATGCCTTTAAGATTGTGCTGACCCACGACCCGCATCATTGGCGCAGGGAGGTGCAGAAGACGGGTGCCCACCTGACACTGGCTGGTCATACCCATGCCGGACAGTTGAAGATTGGCAACCTGACTCCTGCCAAGATGGCTTTCAAGGAGTGGGGCGGCGAATACTGGCAGGGCAGGCAGTTGCTTTATGTATCTGCAGGCCTGGGCGGTACCTTCCCGTTCCGTTTGGGAGCATGGCCTGAAATGACCGTAATTACCCTGAAGCGAGAGCTGAAATAATGCTGAGGCTGATGGCGTAAATAATTCGTATAAAAGCGGTTACGATAGTTAAAAACTGGCGCAAAGTGTTAAGTCTTGGTAAAAAAGACGATAAAAATAGATTAATTTTAAAAATCATCGCTTAAAAATTTGGTGATTCGGAAAATAATCGTAACTTTGCACTAGTTTTCGCATATATTTGGGCAAATGGGGGGTGTCGAGAGATTGTACTCCATTTGTTTTTTTAGTAAAAAGTTTAAAGTTCAAAGTAAAAATGAAGATTCCAGTAGAAGAACAATATAAATTCGTGAAACTTTCTCTCCCTGATGGAAGCAAGGTCGATGGTCAGGCTGTATTGCTGCATGCCTGTTGCGCTCCTTGTTCGTCTGCCATCGTGGAGTGTATGCTTCGTAATGGTATGAAGCCTACGGTGTATTTCAGCAACAGTAATATCTATCCGCAGCAGGAATTCGAGATTCGCAAGCACGAGCTGATGCGATTCCTGGAGGCGCAGGGAGTTCCATACGTGGAGGATGAGTACGACCATGAGGAATGGCTTGCCAACATCAAGGGCTTGGAGAATGAACCGGAAAGGGGAAGCCGCTGCTCGGCTTGTTTCCTCTATCGCTTGAAGCATGCGGCCAAGTATGCGCAGGAGCATGGCTTCCATCTGCTTACCACTACGCTGGCTTCGTCGAGATGGAAGAACATCAGGCAGATTGATGCTGCCGGACATATCGCCGTAGAGGGATGCCCAGATGTAGAGTGGTGGGATATGAACTGGAGAAAAGGCGGTTTGCAGAATCGCCGTGGAGAATTATTGAAACAGAATGAATTCTACAACCAATTATATTGCGGTTGTGAATTCAGCATGAGATAAGAAATCGCCCTGAAAGGCTAAAGCATTGTCTATCGAACGCTTTTGCTCTTTCAGGGCGAACAGTTTTATATAAAAATCTGTGTGAATCTGTGAAATCTGTGGGACTTAAGAAAGACCTGTAATCTCACCATTTACCACGTCGATGCGCTCTGCCTGTGGGCTCTTTGGCAAACCTGGCATTCGCATGATAGGACCAGCGATGACTACAATCATCTCGACACCCATGTTAACGGTGATGTCGCGAACGTGGAGTTCGAAACCATCTGTAGGGCCGTATGCCTTGGCATCGGTAGAGAAGCTATACTGGGTCTTGGCAATACAGATTGGGAACTTCTCGGCACCCAACTTCTTGATTTCTTCAATCATAGCCTTGGCAGAATCGCTCAGGGTAACGCTGCCGGCACCATAGAGGTTGAAGGCAACATCCTCAATCTTCTTCTCCACTGGCTCATCGTTATCGTAGGTGAAGTAGAGAGGAGCAGATGGATGCTCATCGATGGTCTTAACAACCAGCTCTGCCAATTCCATCGCACCCTTGCCACCTTCGGCGAAGGCACTGTTCACGGCGAAACCGCAACCCATCTCCTCGCAATGCTTGCGCAATACATCAATCTCTTCGTCGGTATCGGTAGCAAACTTGTTGAAGGCGATAACCACGGTCTGACCAAAGCTCTGCAGGTTCTTAACGTGCTTATCGAGGTTCCAATAGCCAGCCTCCATGCCAGCTACATTTGGCTTCTTGATATCTTCCAGAGATACGCCACCATGCATCTTCAATGCCTGGAGGGTTACAACGAGTACGGTGAGGTCTGGCTGCAGACCAGTCTTGCGGCACTTGATGTTGTAGAACTTCTCTGCACCGAGGTCTGCACCGAATCCTGCCTCTGTAATGGCATAGTCGCCATACTCCAGAGCGGCAGCAGTAGCCATCACGGAGTTACAGCCATGGGCGATGTTGGCAAACGGACCGCAGTGAACGAAGGCAGGAGTGCCCTCTGTGGTCTGAACCAGGTTTGGCTTCAGGGCATCGAGGAGCAGAGCCACGATACTTCCGCCTACACCCATATCCTTGACGGTGAATGGTTTGTCATCCTCAGTGATGCCGAGGAGAATATTGTCGATGCGACGACGCAGGTCGTCAACGCTAGTTGCGAAACACATGATAGCCATGATTTCAGAAGCTGGAGTGATATCGAAGCCTGCCTCTGTCTCGATGCCGTTCTTATCGCCGATACCGGTGATGATGCGGCGGAGACCACGGTCGTTTACGTCCATCACGCGGCGCCAGAGAATCTTCTTCAACTTGAATCCCTCTGCCTCGTGCTGGAAACGGTAGTTGTCCAGGAGGGCAGCAATCATGTTGTTGGCCTCGGTGATGGCATGGAAATCGCCAGTGAAATGGAGATTGATCTTATCCATAGGCAAAACCTGGGCGTAACCGCCACCGGCAGCACCACCCTTCATGCCGAAGCAAGGACCCAGAGATGGTTCGCGAAGAGCCACAACGGCCTTCTTGCCAATCTTCTGCATACCCAGGGCGAGACCCACAGATACAGTAGTCTTGCCATTACCTGCCTTGGTAGGACTGATAGCGGTAACGAGGATAAGGTGATGATTCTTGAACTTGTTAGGATCGATGTCGCCAGTAGTAATCTTGGCAATGTAGCGACCGTAGTTTTCAACCTGGTCTTCATGGATACCTAGTTCTGCTGCTACCTCATTGATGGGGCGCAGTTTAACTGATTTAGCTATTTCAATATCTGTCAACATAAATAATGAATTTGTATTTGTGGTGCAAAGATACGCAAAAGTATTCAGATTGCGGCATAAGAAAGTATAAAAAAAACAAAAGGGACGGAATATCAGGCTTTTTCGTTGTTAATAGGGAGCTTACCCGTGATGAGGCTGATGAATTTGAATCATCATTTGTGGTGATAAACCGAGCGAAATCAAATCATTATTTCTAGGTATTGCGAAAAAGTCTAAATAGTTGTATCTTTGCAACCCAATTTGAAATAATAAAGAACAGTATAAATAGTAATAAGTAGTAATAAATAGAAATAAAACATGATGAAGACAAAAAACTTGGGAATGACCATAGGGTCTATATTGATTATCTTGCTGTTGATGCCTTTGGGCCATGCGCTGATGATTATCATGGAGCATACGATGGAGCCTGCCACCTTGCATTATTCTGCCTTTGCCATGGGTTTCGTGGGACTGGTGATTACCATCTGGGGCGTGTTCGTAAAGGGTGATACCAAACAGACCGTGTTCGGTATGGGGGGTGCCCTGCTGTTCTGGACCGGCTGGGTGGAGTTCCTGCTGGCTTATTATGCACAGCGCTATGGTGTGCATTGCGACCTGGTGGGCAATGGCGTGGTAGAGACTGCCACGGAATATGTGAATGGCATCGGCGTGCATCATACCTATACCATCAACGGCACTCCGCTGGAGGAATTCAGCCGTGCGGAACTGAAGGAAATCCGTGGTTCACGCCCTGAATATCTCATTATGCCAGCCACTTTCGGCATGTGGATGATGTTCCTGGTGATGTATATATTCTGTACCAAAACGGGTTGCAATTTCATCCGTTGGATTCAGAATCATTGCGGTGTGAAGGACAATGTGGAGCTTCGTCCGATGGCTCATCATGCCAGCATCGTTACCTTTATGGAGTGGAACATCATGATGTGGGGCTTATACCTATTATTAATGTTCTGCTACGACCCAGTGTTCCTCGGCACCACTCATCCAATTACTTATGCCATCGGCATCCTCTGCCTCATCGGTTCGGGCATGATTTTCAAGAAGCAGTTGTACATCGGCAGCTGGGGTAGAAACCTGCGCATGTCGCTTGCCAATGTCATCGTATTGTGGTCGGCAGTGGAGATTGCAGCCCGCAACGGATTCTTCAAGGAGATTTGGGTGGATCCGGGCAACCACGTGATAGAGATGGTGGGCATCCTGCTGGTGTTTGTAGGATTGATTCTCGGTTTCTGGTTTTACAACGCCAAGGATAATGGGGGAGAGATTGAAATAAAGGAGTAAGAAGCTTCTTTCGAGTTGCTTCTTTCATTAGATACCTAGAAGTAGGTATTGATAAGAATCCTTATTTATAGGTATTGCAGGTATGGAGGAAACTCCGTACCTTTGCACCCCGAAAACGATAAGTGAAACAAAATAGATATAAGAATTTTAATAAACAAATAATAGAAAATAGATTAATAAACAAATAATAGAAAATAGATATGAAGAAATTCTTTACTCTCGTCTTCGCCACAATGTTGGCTGGTAATATGATGGCACAGATGCATGGTGCCTTGACTTTTGCAGGTGCTTCATCTGTTAATGTTTCCACTATGAATATTGAGAATGCCAGTGATACAGTGAAGTTTGAAATGGCTAGCATGAGTGCTGGCAACATCACGTTTCCTGCCATGAAGGGCATGGGTACCATTCCTTCCTTCACCATCAAGAACGTGGCTTTCACCATGGGCGAGAATCATGTAATCACTATGGCTGACCAGGCTTTTACTTCTAAGGTTACCGTGGATGGCGTAGAGAAGAACATCACAGGTTCATCTATCTCTGGCACTTACAACATGGCAGACAACTCGCTTACCTTGAAGGCTGTCTTCCAGTATGGTGCTATGCCTTTCCCTATGACTTACAACATCAAGTCATATTATGTTAAGGCTGTTACCAGCGCTATCAACGTGAATGTAGGCGGCAAGTTCCCTTATGCCAACGAGAGCGTAACCTACAATGTACGCAAGTATATGGATGGCGATGTGCAGAAGGTGGATGTTGAGATTCCTACCTATACACTGGATAACACCGTGATGGGTAACCTGACTCTGGGTACTTACACCGTGAAGGGCTTGACCTACGACGAGGCGAAGGGTGGCTTCTACCGTGATTATAAGGAGGATGGCTTGAGCTTCCACTTCATCGCAGAACAGAATGGCAACAAGACCATGGATGGCGACTTTGAGTTCAATTCTGCGAAGGATAACAACATCCTCGTGAAGTATAACGGCAGCAAAATTACCGACATCGTGAACACCTTCCAGATGGGTGCCATGCCTTTCGGCATCGTTTCAAGCTTCAACAGCGCGGCTACCGGCATCTCTTCTGTCAAGAACGATGTTCAGAAGAAGAACGATGGCAAGATGTACAACCTCAACGGTCAGGTTGTCAGCGAGAACTACAAGGGTGTAGTCATCGTAAACGGCAAGAAATATTTCAAGAAATAAAACTGAAAGATTTCAAGAAAGATTTCAAGAAAGCGATATTTCGCAGGAAATAGAGTATCAATTATCATACAAATAAGAATAGATGACGAATTGGATAAAAATGAATCATCTGAAAATGACCGTTGCAGGCTTGGGCATGCTGATGCTTACTGCCTGCAACGGTATTTTTGATGATATATATGATGAGCCGGAAGAGATTGTGCCGGCTAAGGGACAGATTGTGATGAATGCCACCAGTTGGACGGATTGGTATTACGTGGATTTACCAAAGTTGCAGAAACTGACGGAGGCTGGTGATGAGGCTGCCCTGCTGAAGGCGCAGACCGAGTTTGAGGCGTATCCTATCCCGATGACTGAAACTGGCGAAAGGGATGAATCGGAAGCCGGGCATGCTGCTGCCACAGCGGGCAGAAAGGCTGGACAATATATGTATTGGTTTGATGTCTTCGGCGAAGGCATCAGGAAGAATACCTTTACTTATTTCGTGCCTACTGCCGAGCAGGGGGCACCAAGCGACTGGTCGTTTGCCGTGCATCGCAACAATGTGCGTACCAATGGCGGAGCCGTTCTGGAAACCAGCTATACTTCCATGGACCAGTTGCCTGAAACCAGCGAAGCTTTCCATAACAAGCAGTTTACCGAAGATGAATGGTCGGAGAATGAGGTTTGGGATAGTCAGGAGCAGATGCTTCTGGGTTCCGTGCCATCGCAGGGCATCGCCATAAACAAGGTGTTGTCTTCGTGGCTCTCGATGGAGATTCCACCGATGCCGCCATCGTTCTCGCTCAACAACCATGTGTTCATCCTCCGGCTGAAGGATGGTACCTACGCCGCTATCCAGCTTGAGAACTATCTCTCGCCAAAGGGCGTAAAGTGCTGGATGACTATCAATTATAAATATCCATATTAATTATAAATATCCATATTAATTATAAATATCCATATTAATAGTATCCTTACGAAAACAATGAAGAAGAAATATCTGTTATACTCGATATTATTAGCCAATATGGCGGTTCTTCCGGCTGGCGCAGCGCTTTCTGCCAGCGCCGACAATGTGCCTACCCATGACAATGTGCCGGGCGTAGACCAGAAGAGCATCCGCGACTCCCTGGCTTACGAGGCCTATCTCGATTCCATCAGTCGCCAGTTTGACCTCACCGAGGTGGTGGTTACGGGCACCCGCACCCCTAAGTTCCTGAAGGATACACCTATCCAGACCCGAGTGATCGGCTCCAAGGATATCGCCAAGCTCGATGCCACCAATGTGCAGGATCTGCTTCAGCAGGAGTTGCCGGGCGTGGAGTTCTCTTATGCCATGAATCAGCAGACCCATCTCAACTTTTCCGGATTCGGCGGACAGGGAGTTCTCTTCCTGGTAGATGGCGAGCGACTGGCTGGCGAGACAATGGATGATGTGGATTTCACCCGATTGAACATGGATAATGTGGAGCGCATCGAGATTGTGAAGGGTGCGGCTTCTGCCCTTTACGGCAGCAATGCCACGGGCGGCGTCATCAATATCATCACCAAGAAGGGCAAGAAACCCTGGACGCTGAATGTGAACGGCAGACTTGCCAAGCATAACGAGCAGCGATATGGCGCTTCCTTCGGACTGAACAGCAAGCATTGGAACAATATGTTTACGGCGAATTTCAACCGTCTGGATAATTACGATGTGCATAGCGCCGAGAATCCCGTGACCCGCGTCATCGCCACCGTTTATGGCGACAAGACCGCCAACTTCAAGAACCAGTTGGTATGGAGTCCAACCCAGAACTTCAGCCTTACCGGACGTGCCGGTTATTTCTTCCGTGAAACCGTGAGAACAGCCGATTTACCTGAGCGTTATCGTGATTTCTCGGGTGGCTTGAAGATGAATTGGGATATCACTACGGATGATGCCTTGCAGTTGAGCTATGCCTTCGATCAGTATGATAAGTCTGATTATCAGAAGATTCGCCATCTGGACATCCGTGATTACAGCAATGTGCAGAACACGTTCCGCCTGCTCTATAACCACGCATTCGAGGGCGGCGACGTGCTGACCATCGGTTCCGACTATATGCACGACTATCTGATGAATACCAATTTGAGCAATGGCACCCGCAAGCAGGATACCTTCGATGTGTTTGCGCAGTATGACTGGCGCATCTTTGATCAGTGGGAGATGGTGGGAGCCTTGCGCTACGACTATTTCTCGGATGGCAAGGATTCGCATGTTACCCCGAAGCTGAATCTCCGTTATACCCCGATACGCAATCTCTCGCTGAGAGCAGGTTACGGTATGGGCTTCCGTGCCCCATCGCTGAAGGAGAAATACTACAACTTCGATATGAGCGGCATCTGGATTGTGGAAGGCAACGAGCATCTGAAGGCGGAGGTGAGCCACAACTTCAATCTCTCTGCCGAATACACCAAGGGTCATTACAACTATACGGCATCCCTCTATTATAATAAGGTGAAGAACAAGCTGTCTACATCGGCTCCTTATTTCAAGAATATAGAAGATAAGTTGCCTTATCTGCCTTACACCAATCTGGATTCCTACAGTGTGTGTGGAGGAGAGGTTGGCGTGCAGGCCCGATGGAACAACGGTTTTTCTGCCCGCTTCACTTATGCCTATACCAAGGAGCAGCTGGCGAAGGATAAGGATGGCAACACCATCAACAACCAGTATATCCCGGCACGTGAGCATGCCTTCAATGCCCGCATGGATTACGACCATCAGTTTACCAAGAACTATGGACTGAACATCGGATTGAGCGGCCGCTATCTTTCGGGTGTAGAAAACGTGGAGTATAAGAATTATTATAATGTAAGCGAGGGAACCCTTACGGTGAGCTATCCTGCCTACACCATCTGGAAGCTTTCGCTGGTGCAGCGCATCGGCAAGGCGGTGAAGGTGACTGCGGCGCTGGATAATCTCTTCGGATATAAGCCGAAGTATTATTATCTGAACAGTCCTATCACCGATGGAGTGAATCTTCAGGTAGGATTATCTGTAGATATTGACAAGTTGTTTTAAAAGAGGCGGGTCTCACGACTCGCCTCTTTGTCATTCTAACTAACTTTCGCAAATATTCTATATAAACTTATGCTAAAAACTATTATTTCTTTACATAGAGCTTGAATGCCTTTACGCTGCCTGGAGCACCCTGCTCGGCACGTGGCAAATACTCGAAGGCTGAGATGGTAACCTCCTTGCCCATATCCACGATGCCGAGGTGTGGGAAGTTGGCTCCCTTTTCGGTCTGCCAGTAGGTACTCTCCTGAAGGTCAAACATCTTGTCGAGTGTTGAGTTGCCCTTCTCGCTGTCGGCATAGAAGGCTACCCAGTTGTTGCGGTCGATACGGTTGCCGCTGGCATCCTGAAGATAAACCTCGGCGATGGCAATCTGGCTGTCGCCGTTCTGGCTGCTTTCTGCCTGGATGGCGAAGTAACGACCGGTTACAGGCTTGTCGAGCTTGATGGTCTGCCAGCCGTTGCCAGCCTTGAATTCGCCCTTCAATGCTGGAGTCGCTGAATTGAGATCCATGCGATGGCCCGGCTCGTTGTGCTTGTTGCTCTTTTCGAGATTCAGCTTGTCGAGCTCCGGATGATCCTGGCAGAAAGCGGTAGGAGCCACGTTGGAACTTGGCTTGCCTGCTTCGCCCTTAGGACCTACTACATCGAGCACGATGACCTCGTTCTTTCCCTTCTTCAACCAGCAACCTGGGAGATAGAGGGTCTGCTGAGGACCAATCTGCCAGAATCTGCCGAGAGCATGACCATTTACATAAACCTGACCCTTGCCGAATGCCTCCATATTAATAAAGGTGTCGCCCACCTTCTTGATGTTGAAATAGCCGCGATAGTAACCTGCCTTGGTCTGCAGACCACGCATCTTGTTAGATGGTATGGCGAGTGCCTTCACTGCCGTCTGGTAGTCATCAGCGATGGTACTGTTGTTCCATCGGGTAGGGGTGAGGGCAAGTTTGCAATCCTCCTTCTGAGTAGTGAGGGTTACGTTGCCGATGATACCCTTGTAGTCCTTGATGGCACGGCCGAAGTTGATTCTTCCCATACCTTCTACCACGATGGTGAGCTGGGCACCCTGTGGCATGGCAGGCAATTCGAGTGATTTCTCGTTCTTCACACGGTCTATCTTGCCAACATACTTTCCGTTTACATATACCTGGGCAAAATCGTGGAACTCACCGGTGAGGGTAGATGTTCCCTGGATGGCAGGAACCTGGGTCTCGTAAACCATCGTTCCCCATCCCATGTCCATATCCTCGAAACTCTGAGGAGCATTGCTTTCCTTCTCCTTTCCGATGCCATAGCTCAGAGGCTTGTACTCGGTGAACTTGAACTCAGGCACCTTGATGATCTGCATCGGAGCCTTAGGCACGGCTGGCAACTTCTTGCCGTCGTTGTATTTCGCCATCATCTTCTGCAGTTCGTAGAACTTAGGAGTAGCCAATCCCCATTCGTTGATAGGGGCATCATAATCGTAGCTGGTTACGTCTGGCTGGAAACCAGGAGAGTTGGCACCAGCCCAATGACCGAAGCTGGTTCCGCCGTGGGTCATATAGAGAGAGAAGCTGATGCCTTTACTCAGCATCTCGTCCATTCCTTCTACCATATCCTTGGCAGGACGGGTCTCGTGGCGGGCTCCCCACTTGTCGAACCATCCGCTCCAGAACTCAGAGCACATCTTTGGGGCGTTAGGACGAACCTCGCCGAGACGCTTAAACTGCTGGTCGATATTGGCACCTGTACCGAAGTTCATGGTCCAGGTAAGGTCATCGAGACCATTGTTCAGGAAGTTGGATGACCAGTCGCACTGGAATAGGCTCACCTTGTCGAAGCCTGATTTGCGGACGATGTCGCGGATGGCACTCACGTATGGCTTGTCCTTGCCGTAAGAACCATATTCGTTCTCCACCTGAACCATGATGATAGGGCCACCATTCTGGATAGTGAGTGGAGCCAGCTGCTTGCCCACTTCCTTCTCAAAGATTTCAACACGCTGCATGAAGTAAGGATCCTGCTCACGAAGGCGGATGTCCTTCTTCTTCAAAAGCCACCAAGGCAGACCGCCCATTTCCCATTCTGCACAAACGTATGGACCCGGACGAACGATGACATACATGCCGTTCTTCTGAGCCAGTCGGCAGAAAGTAGCCACATCGTTATTACCTGTAAAATCGAACTTGCCTTCCTGCTGCTCGTGGATGTTCCAGAATACGTAGAGGCAGACGGTATTCATGCCCAGAGCCTTGCACATCTTGATGCGATGCTCCCAGTAGGCACGAGGGATTCGGGGGTAGTGTAACTCGGCAGCCTTCACCACGAAAGGCTTGCCATTGAGTAGGAAAGTCTTGTCACCTGTAGTGAAAGTACCGCCTTTCTGAGCTGCCATCATCTGCGATGGAGCCATTGCCAGCATAGAGGCAAAGGCGAGAGTCTTGATTGTAGTTGATAAAGTCATATATCTTAAATTACTTTTAATTTCTGAATTGCTTCTTATATGATTCGAATGTGGTTGCAAAATTACTGAAAAAATCTCTTATCGACGTTGAAATATCGTTCAAATAAGAGTACTTTTCGTTAAAAAAGCAATCACATGACCGATTTGTGGCATATCTACATTGCACATTGAATTTCTTTTGTGCAGAAAGTGTACTTATAAATGATGATTTTAGGGGGCAAAGGAGAAAATAATCGGGTTTTCTTCTCTGTTTTCGTTTTTTTGTAGTACCTTTGCATCGAAAATAACGATAGCAGGATTTTATAATCTATAAAAGGTATATAGATTCCGCTGATGACAAAGGAATAGTGTGTACAAAATAAATATATTATTAACTTATAAAATAAGGATATCAAAATGATGAAAACAGAATGGAGAGGTTTCAAGGGAAACTTGTGGCAGAGTGAGGTGAATCTTCGCGATTTCATCCAGCACAACTATACAAGCTACGATGGCGACGAGTCGTTCCTGGCAGAACCTACTCAGGCTACCAATACCCTTTGGGGTATGTTGA
>OLGI01002158.1_pt1 | contig 15030 bp, 9 predicted proteins | sample 1605221 | NCBI WGS metagenome assembly OLGI01 (sample SAMEA3888915, study PRJEB22519) | human gut metagenome | biome: human gut; feature: human-associated habitat; material: faeces | place: Denmark | collected 2010 | reverse complement strand
CTTATAAGAATACAAACTGGGTTTTATGTGGTTTTGTGGCAGAGGACTCTATTTTCAGTCTGGGAGATAAGCTGTACAGCGATATTTTGACGACTATTGTGGCCTGTGCAGTTTTGGGACTGGTGATCATGAGTGTGGTGATCCGCTGCGTAACACGACCGGTATACAGGCTTATGGACAGTATCCGAAGCGGAATTGCAGGCTTAAAAGAGTTTGCGCCTTCCGGTATCCAGGAAGTAGATGAGCTGCATCAGGTGGTTGAAAATCTGACAGAAAGTGAGATCAGCACAGAACATCAGCTCAGTGAAGAAAAAGAGCGTTACCGGATCGCAGTAGAAAGTTCCAATGACCTGTTTTTTACATACCGTGAAAAAGGAAATACACTGGAGATCGTAAACAGCAGGGAAATGGATGGTTTGTGGGATATAAAAAATGCCAAAAAAAAGATCCTGGACCGTTATTTTTCAAGGGAAGACCAGAAAAAGCTCCTTTCTATGCTGCAAAGTCATGAGAATACAATTTATGGTCAGTTTTGCTGTATCAATGGCAACCACTCACAGGGACGCTGGATCGAGATCAGAGGAAAGACCATTACAGAGACAAAAGAGGATGATCGAAAGATCGTAGGTTTTGTCCGGGATATCCATGAAACAAAGATGCGGGAACTGAAACAGGAACGAAAGCAGATGATAGATCCTGTTACCTTATTTTACCGTTTAAAACCGGGAATGGAGGTAATTGAGAAGGTTCGTGGAAAGTATCCCCAGGGTATGTTTATTCTTGTGGATATCTGTCATTTTACCATCATAACCAGGGACTTTGGTCTGACATTTAGGGATGTGGTCCTGGAAGAATTTTCCAAAATGTTTCTGGAGGTGTGTGCCGAAGATCTTTCCAGACCTCCGGTGATGATCCGTGCAGGTTCTGATGAACTCCTTGCCTGGATCCCTAAAATTACAGAGGAAAGCTGCAGGCAGAAACTGGAAAAACTGAAAGAACGTTTTTCTGTGATGATCCGGCGCAGTGCCTTAAATCTTAATTTCCAGGCTGGAATTGCCAGAGGGGATGAAAGTGTAACAACCACCTCTCTGTTAAGACGGGTCCGGATCGCTGTTACAGAAGCGGAAAAGCAGGAGATCGGTGTCCTTTCCTGGAATGAGGTAAAGGATCCGGGAGCACAGCCGAAAACATTTGGAAAGATCGTTTCCATGGGATATATGGAACAGATCAGTCTGGCTTCCCTGGCATTAAATCTGTTAGACCGCTGTCCGTCTATTGATGCAGGACTGGATCTGCTTTCCCGCCGCTTAAAAGCACGTTATGGAATGGAAAATATGCTGATCACCAGTTTTCATTATGATTTCCTTTCCAGCGAGCTGGAATACCAGTGGAAGCATCTTCATGGCCTCATGGGAAAACGGGGCGTTGTCCACTGTACAGAAGAAGAGTATGAAAAATTAAATCAGGATGTCCAGATCAACGCAGTGCAGCCTGTAAAACAGCTGTTGTCCGTTGTACCTGTTTTCAGGAAAACAGATATAGACCAGACCGGTGTGGGGATCCTTATGTCAGATAACGGACAGTATTCCGGAAGCATCTTCCTTTTGGGAATAGAACCATCTGTTTATGAAAATGAGGAGGATAGAAAGCTTCTCTGGGAGATCGGCATTATCATCCAGAATCGTATCAACAGAGACCGTCATGATCAGTCTGCACAGGCAAAATCCGATTTCCTGGCCCATATGTCCCATGAGATCCGTACTCCTATGAACGGTATCATTGGTATGACAGAGATCGCTCTAAAAGAAGGACAGACAGAGGAAGTGCGTTTAGACTGCTTAAAGAAGGTAAAAGGATCCTCCAAATATCTGTTAGGTCTGTTAAATGATATTTTGGATATGTCAAAGATCGAAAGCGGAAAGATGAAACTGGTAAAAGATGATTTCCAGCTTGATAAGATGATCGGCGAACTGTATCCGTTATTGGAAGCTAAGTTTGAGGAAAAATCTCAGAAATATCACCAGGAGATCCATTTGGTCAACCAGTGGTTCTATGGGGATGCTTTGCGTCTCAGTCAGGTCCTGGTCAATCTGTTAAGCAACGCAGTGAAATATTCCGGGGATCACACGGAGATCACTTTAACAGTAGAGGAAACAAGGCTTTCTGATGGTCTTTCTAAATTACAGTTTGCGGTGAAGGATCACGGCATTGGTGTCAGTGAAGAAGACCGCCAGCGTATTTTCAGAAGTTTTGAGCAGGTGGACCGTTCTGTGGTAGGACAGCAGGGAACCGGACTGGGACTGGCGATCAGCAACCGTCTGGTACATATGATGGGCGGAACCATTGAGCTTGAAAGCCAGATCGGGGAAGGAAGTACCTTCCGGTTTTCCATTACGTTAAAGCCGGTCAGCGCCCACCATGTAAAAGAAGAAGTTTCCAGGGTGGAAAGAGATTTTACAGGTGTCCGCGTTCTGGTAACAGAGGACAATCCATTGAACCGGGAGATATTACAGTATATTCTGGAAGATATGGGAATGTCTGTGGAAAATGCCTGTGACGGAAAAGAGGCGGTAGATAAGTTTACCGCCTCCGAGAAAGGATATTATGATCTGATCATTATGGATATTATGATGCCGGTTATGAACGGACTGGAGGCAGCCCATGCCATCCGGACCACCGATCATCCGGATCATAAAAAGATCCCTATCATTGCCATCAGTGCCAATGCTTTTGATGAAGATATCCGCAGGTCTCTTGCAAGCGGCATGAATGCCCATCTTTCCAAGCCGATCGAAGTGGATAAACTGCGGGAGACCCTTGGAAAACTGTTAAAATAAGGACTTACTGAACAAAGGGAGCAATGGTTTCTTCCGGGGCTGGCTGTGAGGTTTCCGGTGCAGCCGGAGCAGTTGGCGCTGGTTCTGTTGGTGCCGGAGCTGTCTGTGCCGGGGCTGTTTCATGTTTTGGAGCCTTTTTCTCTGTTGTCCCAGCCTTAGTCGGAGCAGCTGCTTTTGTTGGATTTGCAACAGAACTGCTTTCTTGTGCTCCTTTTGTGCTGGAGGCAGTTGTATCAGAAGTAGTTGTACCGGAAGTAGTTGTGCCGGAAGCAGAAGAGGTGTTGCGGTGGATCACAGCACTATGGCCAAGATAGGTTTTGGAGTGGTCCAGAGTACGTTCGACTTCCTGTCCGTCTTTGTATACAACTTTATAAGTATCCCAGCGGCTGCCTTTGGTGGCCGCTTTTATTGTATTTTCTGTTCCCGGAGCTAAAGTAGGGTCTTCTACGTATTCCGGTTCCGGCGGGTCGATTTCTTCTACTTTTTCAGAAGCCAGATCCCATACAACCCCATCCTCTAATACAGGCACGCCGAAAATAGAAACAGTTGCCTTGCGGTCAGCGTAGCTTGCAAGAATACCGATAGGTTTGTCAGAAGTATTTACAAAACGGAAGTCAGGCTGTTCCCAGCTGATGGCAGCATCCTGGCCCGGAGTTACATAGTTAGGCTCGAAAGTATGGGAGCGGCGGAAGGTAACTTCCATGCCGGACTGAAATACTACCCGGTATAAGGTACTGGAGATCTGGCATACACCGCCTCCCAGTTCCTGGACGACAGCGCCACTGTTGTATGCGGCTGCTTCCTGGTATCCTTTTTCCGCAGTACGCTGTCCTACAACAGAGTTAAAAGAAAATTCTTCCCCGGGCTGGACAATGGTTCCGTTTAAAGCTTCTGCAGCAAGGCGTACATTGGTGTTGCGCTTATCATTGTCCGTGGTTTCTGTGGTAAAGGTGACGAGAGTCTTGTAGCTGGCTTTTACCTCATCACAGGAAATAGAAGGTGCTTCCTTATGGGACTGTACTTCTACTACAGCATCCATGCGGTTTTCATGAATGGCAGCTAAAATATCATTGGCCAGCTGGTCCCGGTCAATACGTGAGCCGGCGCAGCCTTCCCTGAACACAAACTGTCCCTTCTGGTTGTCATAGTGGTCCAGGGTACTGATCTTTGAAGGAACATCCCATTCTTTTGCCAGTTCTTCCAGTTCCTGGGAAATGGAATTTTTCAGGGCATCCGTTGGAAGCTCTGCCGCTGTTAATGTAAGATCTCCTGAAACGGTTTCCTCTTCTTTACTGGTAAGCCAGTTGCGGATGGCGTCTGTAAGAATGTTGGGAAGTTCCTTACTGTCATCTTCATATGCGGCAGTCATATTCCAGGAAAGAGACTTACTGATCCGGGAAACAGCCTCATCTTTGCTTAATCCCTCTAAAGAAATGCCGTTGACAGTCAGTAAGACAGGAGAAGTTTCAGATGCCTGGCTGGCAGTTGCTTTTGCGGCTCTTTCCGGTTCAGAAACAGAACGGGAATGGAGTACAGCAGCGGAGATGCCTAAGAGTACGACAACAGCTCCTGCTGCTGCAAAGGGGATCCAACCTCCTTTTATTGGTTTTCTTTTCGGCCTGTCATAGTCAAAATGCAGCCGCTTTGATGTATGATCCTTATCCCGTCTTCCTCTGGGACCATGATAGGAAGAGCGGGAATTCTTGTTTGAAGACATAAATATCCCTCTTTTCATATGCTTTTTCATATGCTTTATAAAGTATTTTACAGATTTTGTATTATATAAGAAGGGATAAGGGATGTCAAGGCAGGTAAATACTGGTTTAAGGAAATATTAAACTAAATGTCAAAATGTCTGGAACAGGCGGGTCAGGACCGTAAAAATGATACAGCATAAAGCACCGCAAAATGCCGGCAGAAAAGCAGAAACAAAGGTCCACCATTTACTTTTTGTTTCTTTATACAGTGTGATCAGGGTAGTGGAACAGGGCCAGTGCATCAGGGAGAAAAGCAGGACGCAGACAGCTGTTTTCCAGGTCCAGCCATGTAACAGAAGGATCTCTTTTAACTGTCCCATATTTTCAAAATTTGTTAGGCTTCCCTGGGCTGTGTAGGCCATAAGGATAATAGGAAGAACGATTTCGTTTGCCGGAAGTCCCAGGATAAAGGCAGTTAAGATCACCCCGTCCATCCCCATAAGACGTCCAAGAGGGTCTAAAAACCGGCTGAAACGTGCAAGAAGGCTTATATTTCCCGGAGCTGTATTTGCCATGATCCACAGGAGAAAACCGGCAGGAGCAGCTACAGCGGCAGCTCTTCCAAGGACGAAAAGGGTCCGGTCTGTTACCGAGCGAAAGATCACTTTGCCGATCTGGGGCTTCCTGTAAGGGGGAAGCTCTAAGGTAAAGGAAGAGGAAACTCCTTTTAAGATCGTTGCAGATAAAAGGTAAGAGGTAATAAAAGTCATGGCGATCCCTGAAAGGATGAACAAAGTAAGCAGCAGGGCACTGGCAGCAGAAGAAAGCAGGCCATGGCTATTTCCGGATAAAAACAGCAGGATCAAAGTGATAAAAAGAGGCAGACGGCCGTTACAGGGAACGAAACTGTTTGTGATCATGGCAATAAGCCGTTCTCTTGGGGAGTCGATAATACGACAGCCTGTGATCCCTGCTGCGTTGCAGCCAAATCCCATTGCCATGGTAAGAGCCTGTTTCCCGCAGGCTTTACAGCACTGGAAAGGCCGGTCTAAGTTGTAGGCGATACGGGGCAGATAGCCGGAGTCCTCCAATAAGGTAAAAAGAGGAAAGAAAATAGCCATGGGAGGCAGCATAACGGAAACCACCCAGGCGAGGACCTGATAGACCCCATGAACGAAGGCGTCCCGGATCCAGTCTGGAAAATGAAGGGATAAAAGGGCCTGATCCAGTACCGGCTGAAAGGAAAAAAACAGTCTGGAAAGCAGGGCGGACAGGTCGTTTGCCCCAACCAGGGTGATCCAGAAGATAAGGGCTAAAAGTCCGGCCATGGCAGGATAGGCAGCCAGGCGGCCTGTAAGGATGCGGTCCAGTTTCCGGTCGGTTTCATTGTAGCTGCGTTCCGGCAGCTTTACACAAAGGGAGGCAATGGTTTCAGCGTTGTCGATCAGGCCGGAGACAATGCGGTCTTTTAATATGTCTTTAAAAATGCCTTTTCTGTTTAAATGATCCCAGGCAGTTTTTAAACAGTCTGCAATGGCAGGATCCTGTGACGGAACAAGCTGGCAGGCATTTGTAAAAGACCGGAGAAAGGACGGATCATCTTCTAGCAGGCGCAGGGAGAGAAAGCGGGAAGTGGTATAAAATGGAAGTTCATGGGTATCCAGCCAATTTTTCACAGCAGGTTCCACCATGGAGACTGCTTTTTCCAGTTCAGGGCAGTAAGTGACCTGATAGTGGGGAATGGCAGGACCTTCAGTAATATCATCTAACCGCTCCAAGAAAGAAGAAAGTGTGCTTTTCTTTCTGGCAGAGGTTCCTGCTACCGGTACACACAGCAGGTCTGATAACTGATCCAGATCAATGGTGATGTTTTTCTTTTCCGCTTCATCTAAAAGATTGACACATACCAATGTACGGTCCGTAGCTTCCAGGATCTGAAGGACCAGGTTTAAATTGCGTTCCAGACAGGTGGCATCACAGACAATGACCACTGCCTGATGAGCACCGAAACAGATAAAATCCCTGGCAACTTCTTCCTCTGCAGAACGGGAAGAGAGGGAGTAAGTTCCTGGAATGTCTACCAGTGTGTAATCACGGGCCGGACTGTGGCAGATCCCCCAGGCATTAGCTGTGGTCTTGCCGATCCAGTTTCCGGTGTGCTGCTTCTTCCCGGTAGTAAGACTGTTAAATAAAGTACTTTTTCCTACATTGGGATTTCCTGCAAGGGCGATCACAGGATAGTGATCCGGTATGGCTTTTGGCTGCTTCATGCTTTCTCCTTTCTGCAGATCTGGATGTTTCTGCTGTCTGCTTTACGGATAGCGATCACAGCTCCGCGGATCTGGTAGGCAGCAGGATCCCCTAAAGGGCTTATCCCAACACATTCTACCAGTGTATTTTCAACGAGACCTATATCAAGAAAACGGCGTCGGATGCTGCCGGAAGAGGTAAGGCAGCAGACCCGTGCTTTTTCACCAGGTTTTATATCGTTCAGACAAAGAGGGGAAGTCATAAGAATATTACCTGCCTGGGAAGTTATTTGTACTTATTATATGATACCAAGGGTCAAAAGGTTAAAAATCCGATGCAAGCAGTGAAAATAGCTGGAAAACTTAAGAAAGATGGGTTATAATATTAACAATATAGGTTATAAAAAATACAACAGGAGAAGGCAGAATTATCATGGAAGAAAATTATATTGAATGGCTGGTAAAACGGAAAGATCCCGTATATGCCTGGCCGGTAAAGATCCTGATGATCGTTGTGTGCGCGTTATCAGTACTGGCAGCACTGCAGATGTTATTGGGAATTCTGATCTTGGCGGCAGCAGCAGCGGCTACGTATTTTGTTTTTCTGAATTTGAGTGTAGAATATGAATACCTGTTTGCAGATGGCGGTTTCAGTGTAGACAGTATTCTTGGAAAAGCAAGAAGAAAGAAAACGTTTGACTGCGATAAAGAAGATGTACAGGTGATCGCACCGGCAAATTCCTATGTTTTAAAGGATTATGAAAAGCAGGGAATGAAAGTGATCGACTGTACCAGTCATAACGCCGGAGCAGATGTCTATGCCCTGATCAGCCAGAAAGGGGCCCAGACCACCAAGGTATTATTTGAACCGGGTGATAAGATGAAGGCAGCGATGCGCAGGGTATTTCCAAGAAAATTTATCTAGTGATAAGTTTACCTCATAAAAAATCATAAGGAATTTCAATGAATATTTTCCGTTAAATGGGTTTGACAATCCATATAAAATTTGCTAGTATTATTTACTAATAAGAAGGCCAAAACGCCAGTGTCTGATAAAACCGATGTTTTTTTAGCGCTGGCGTTATATTGAACCTTCATACAAAAATTTTACAGAGAAAGAGAGGAAAAATGAATGGGTACAATTATCGGTGAAGGCATTACCTTTGATGATGTGCTTCTGGTTCCATCCTATTCAGAAGTGATCCCAAACCAGGTTGATTTAAGCACAAACCTGACCAAGAAGATCCGTCTGAACATTCCGTTAATGAGTGCAGGTATGGATACCGTTACAGAGCATCGTATGGCAATCGCCATGGCTCGTCAGGGAGGAATTGGCATTATTCATAAGAATATGTCTATTGAGGCACAGGCTGAGGAGGTAGATCGTGTAAAACGTTCTGAGAACGGTGTTATCACCGATCCATTCTATCTTTCCCCAGAGCATACATTAAAGGACGCCAATGATCTGATGGCAAAATTCCGTATTTCCGGTGTGCCGATCACAGAAGGCAAGAAGTTAGTTGGTATCATTACCAACCGTGACTTAAAGTTTGAGGAAGATTTCAGCCGTCCGATCAGAGAGTGCATGACTTCCAAGAACCTGGTTACAGCAAAAGAAGGCGTTACCTTAAAGGAAGCAAAAGCGATCCTTGCAAAGGCAAGAGTAGAGAAGCTGCCTATCGTTGATGATGATTTCAACCTGAAGGGCCTGATCACCATCAAAGATATTGAAAAGCAGATCAAATATCCTCTGTCTGCAAAAGATGCCCAGGGACGTCTGTTATGTGGTGCTGCTATCGGTATCACAGCTAACGTTCTGGAGCGTGTAGAAGCACTGGTTAAGGCAAAAGTAGACGTAGTTGTTTTAGACTCTGCTCATGGTCATTCCGCAAACGTTATCCGCTGCGTAAAGATGATCAAGGAAGCATATCCGGATGTTCAGGTCATTGCAGGAAACGTAGCAACCGGTGATGCAACCAGAGCCTTGATCGAAGCTGGCGCTGACTGCGTTAAGGTTGGTATCGGACCTGGTTCTATCTGTACTACCCGTGTAGTTGCAGGTATCGGTGTTCCTCAGATCACCGCTGTTATGGACTGCTACGCAGTTGCAAAAGAGTACGGTATCCCGATCATCGCAGATGGCGGTATCAAGTATTCCGGTGATATTACAAAGGCCATCGCAGCAGGCGGCAGCGTTTGTATGATGGGAAGCATGCTTGCAGGATGCGACGAGAGCCCGGGTGCTTTCGAACTGTATCAGGGACGTAAGTATAAAGTATACCGTGGCATGGGCTCTATTGCAGCAATGGAAAACGGAAGCAAGGACCGTTACTTCCAGACTGACGCAAAGAAGCTGGTTCCAGAAGGTGTAGAAGGCCGTGTAGCTTATAAGGGTATGGTAGAAGATACTGTATTCCAGCTGTTAGGCGGTTTACGTTCCGGTATGGGTTACTGTGGAGCAAAGGATATCCCAACTCTTCAGGAGACAGGAAGATTTGTTAAGATCTCCGCAGCATCCTTAAAAGAGAGTCATCCACATGATATCCATATCACAAAAGAAGCTCCAAACTATTCCATTGAGGAATAGATATGAGTGCAGAAAAAAACAAGCGGCTGCGTTAGCAGACATTTGTTTTTTTCAAGCCATTCACGAAGATTCAGCCTGCGTGAGCAGGCAGTGGAACGCGTCAGCGCGGGAATCTGAGTGTTAGACGAAATTCATGGGTCGCCGCGTTTGCGGCGGCTCTTTTTGGGTTATGGGCCAAAAGCCGCAGACCGGGCTTTGGCTCATTGTAATGTATTTGAAAAAGAAAGCAGGAACATAAATTGGGAGAACGCTCCAAACTTACAACATTATGTTATATAGAAAAAGATGACAGTTATCTCATGCTTCACAGAGTCAGCAAGAAAAATGATGAAAACAAGGACAAATGGATTGGGATCGGCGGCCATTTTGAAGAAGGGGAAAGCCCGGAGGACTGTCTTTTAAGAGAAGCAAAAGAAGAAACCGGTCTTACACTGACTTCCTGGAAATTCCGGGGGATCGTAACCTTTGTTTCCGATGTGTGGGGAACAGAATACATGTGCCTGTATACAGCAGACGGATATACAGGGGAGATGATCTCCTGCAACGAAGGCGTTCTGGAATGGATCAAAAAAGAAGATCTGTTAAAACTGAACCTGTGGGAGGGCGATAAGATATTTTTAAAACTTTTACAGGAAAATGCACCGTTTTTCTCCTTAAAACTGGTGTATAAAGGGGATGAACTGACAGAAGCTGTGTTAAACGGGGAAAACTTAAAGAAATCGTAACAAAATGGCTTGTTTTTTTGTAACTGCGTGTGTGCTATAATGTAATGAGCGCAGGGAAAAACAAGCGGCTGCGCAGCAGACATTTGTTGCCAAGCATGTCGAGGAGGCGCCAGTGACGTGTCCGCTGACTTTTCACAAGCCATTAACGAAGGTCCCGCCTAAGTTTCTTTCAAACACCACAGAGAGGACATATCCCAATGAAAAAACATAGATCATCCCAGTTTCTTGCCATCTGTACAGCGGCTGTTCTTGCGCTGTCTGTACCAGCATGGGCAAGTCAGGTTTCCATTACTCCTTTAGATACAGGAAATACAACTTCTTCCCAAAGTCAGTCCGGGGCTTCAGAACCTTCCACAGCGCAGAATACTTCCGGGCAGACAGTGGACATTTCTTCTATTACAAAGCCGACCGTTGCATCCCAGGGCGCAGTTTTATTAAACGCAGCAGATGGAAGTGTGCTTTTTTCCAAGAATGGGGATACAACCTATTACCCTGCCAGCATTACCAAGCTGATGACCGCTCTTTTAGTAGCAGAAAACTGTAATCTGGACGATACAGTTACCTTTTCTGCAACAGCTACTACAAACCTGGAGTCAGGAGCTGTTTCCATTGGCATGGCAGAAGGGGATACGATGACGGTACGCCAGTGCCTGTATGCATTGCTGTTAAAATCTGCCAATGAAGTGGGAAATGCCCTGGCGGAACATGTGGCTGGCAGTAATGCAGCATTTGCGGAGAAAATGAATGCAAAAGCAGCCTCTTTAGGCTGTACCAATACCCATTTTGCAAATCCACATGGTTTAAATGATCCCAACCATTACACCACACCTCACGATATGGCTCTGATCGCCAGAGCTGCTTTTGCAAATGATATTGTAAAAACAGTGGCATCTACCAGAACCTATACACTTCCGGCTACAAAAAACAATCCTTCCGGTCTTACCGTGACTATGGGACACAAAATGTTAAATCCAAATGATGCCCGTTATTATCAGGGAATTATTGGTGGAAAGACAGGATATACGTCCAAGGCAGGAAATACCCTGGTGACTGTTGCAGAGCGCAACGGGGTAAGGCTGGTCGCAGTGGTGATGAAGAGCCAGTCTACCCATTATACGGATACCAAGGCATTGTTAGATTATGGATTTAAGCTGGCAGAGGCAGGTGCTCTTACAGGACAGAGTACCAGTCAGAACAATACGCAGGTTTCCGGCCCGGCTTCTGGAAAGAATGCGTCTGATAATTCCAGCAGTTCTTCTAACCAGGCACAGGAAACACAGGGAACGACAGTTACTCCTGCAGGTCAGGAAACAGCAGCCAGCACACCGGTGCATGCTGTATCTTCAGGAAATAATACCGGAGGTCCGGGCGTTACCAAAGAACGTGGATGGGTGAAAGATGATACCGGCTGGTACTATGTGAAGAACAATGGAGTAAAAGCTTCTAATGAATGGATCACAGATAATGGAGAAGAATACTGGATCCAGGCAGATCACTACATGGCAAAAGGCTGGAAAGAAATCGATGGTAACTGGTATTATCTGGATGATGAATCAGGTGCAATGTTATCTAAAACCCGAACCCCGGATGGATATTATCTGTGTTCTACAGGAAGTATGGCAAAGAATGTATGGAAGACAGGGGCAGAAGGTAACTGGTATTACCTGGGTCCGGACGGAGTCATGCTTACAAATACCAAGACTCCGGATGGTTACAGAGTAGGTGCAGACGGTGTATGGATCCAATAATGTTTGTACCGGTGTTATTGTCAGGCAACCTGTTTATGTAGTTTGTCATTTATAATAATGTTCTACGAATTTTAAAAACTGCTTTACATAGGGTTTTAATATCCTGTTTTTGCTGTATACGATGTAAAAAGTACGGACCTGCGCAGCACTCTCCAATGGAAAGGTGAGAAGCTGGTGGGTCCTTTCCATATCTTTTACACTGCGGGCAGAGAGAATGGAAACTCCAAGGCCGGATACAATAGATTTTTTAATAGACTCCAGGTCATTCATCCGGGCTACGATGTTAAGATCGGAAAGATTGATCTGGTGCCGTTCTAAAAACAGATCGATCTCCTTGCGGGTGCCGGAACCATTGGCGCGAAGGATAAAAGGATGGGATAAAAAGTGTTTTAAAGCCACAGGTTCCTCTTTTTTTAATGTATCAGCCAGTTCCAGGTATTCCGGTGTTACCGGGGCTGCCATGACTAAAGAGTCGGTACAGAAGGGAATAAAACAGCAGTCCTCTGCATCTGTTTTAGAACCTGTAAGACCAAAATCCACAGCGCCCTGGATCACTTTTTCAATGGCGTCAGCGCTGTCAGACTGCCAGATATGAAAATGGATATCCGGCTGTATTTTGGAAAACTCTGACAAAAGCTCCGGAAGAAGGTAGGAAGAGGGGATCGTGGATGCACTGACATCGATCAGTTTCCATTTATTCCCAACAAACTCATCCGTGATCTGATCCCGCATATTTAACATATGGACTGCACATTCATAGAGCTGCATTCCACGGTCTGTAACTTTCATCTGTTTGGTGGTACGGATGAGCAGACGGGAATTCAGTTCTTTTTCTAATGCCTGGATATGGGAACTGATCGTTGGCTGGGTCAGGTAGAGGTGTTTGGCTGCCTCGGAAAAGCTTTTATAATCTACAACGGCCACGAAGGCCTCTAATTGTTTGAATTCCATGGGTGTGACTCCTTTTTTCTTCACTCATTACATTATAGCATAATTTATAGATAAAACCTATAAATACCCACAAAATCATCCAATATCTGATTAGATATTGAGAAAAATTAATGTTAAAATGAAAACAAAGAGATTTAAGGGGTGAAGTGACATGTATCAGGTGGGGATCGATATAGGTTCCAGTGCGGCAAAAACCGTGGTGCTGCGGGATGGAGAAATATGGAAGACCATGGAGATGGCAACAGGATTTTCCAGCAGAAAGACAGCAGAAGAGATTTATCACTGGCTGGAAAAAGAACAGGTAGCAGGGGAAGGCACCCGGTACGGAGCCACCGGTTATGGACGAGTATCTGTGCCTTATGCAGATAAAGTGATAACAGAGATCACCTGCCACGGAAAAGGCGCCTGGAAGCTGTTTGGTAAGGACGGAGTCGTTATTGATATCGGTGGTCAGGATACAAAAGGGATCGTATTAAAAAGCGGCCGTGTGATGAAATTTGTTATGAATGATAAATGTTCTGCAGGAACCGGGAAATTCCTGGAAGTCATGACCAACCGGCTGGGACTGACGCAGAAGGAACTGTCAGAATTGGCTTCACAGGGCAAAGATGTAACTATCAGCTCTATGTGTACGGTGTTTGCGGAGTCCGAGGTGATCAGCCTTATTGGAAAGGGAACTTCCAGGGAAGATATTGCCTATGGTGTGGTGGAGTCGGTAGCTGTAAAAGTGGCACAGCTTATCTCGCAGTTAGGAGGAAATCACTATTTTCTCACTGGTGGACTTTGTGAAGATGAATATGTGATCAGCCGTTTAAGCCATGCGTTAAATGCACCTGTGGAAAGTATGCCTTTAGCAAGATATGCAGGAGCGATCGGGGCGGCGTTGTTGTCAGGGGAATAAAAAAATCTTTTCAGAGGATCAATCACAGAGAGATTTTGAGAGAACATCATAAATATCAGGAGGAATTATAATATGGATCTGCCAAAGACATTTGATGAGTTTGTAGACGCAAGAAAACAGGGATTTATAAGAGCCAAAGAATTTAAAGACAATGGGGGAAAACTGGCTGGCTGCCTTTGTTCCTATACACCACAGGAACTGTTAGATGCAGCAGGTGTTGCAACGGTAGGACTTTGCGGAACCAGTAGTGAGACCATACCGGATGCGGAAAAAGTCCTTCCAAAGAATTTATGTCCGCTGATCAAGAGTACCTATGGTTTTGCATATTCTGAAAAATGTCCTTATACCTATTTTTCGGATATTATCATCGGAGAGACAACCTGTGATGGTAAAAAGAAGATGTACGAGCTGATGTCGGAATTCAAGCCAGTTCATGTAATGGAACTTCCGAACAGTCAATCCGAAAGAGGACTTGCTTTCTGGAAAAGTGAGATTATTCGTACAAAAGAATATCTGGAAGAATTCTTTCATATAGTGATTACGGAAGAGATGATCCGTGATGCAGTACATTTAAATAATGAGATCCGTATGTCGTTGAAGAACCTTTGCGAATTGATGAAACTGGATCCGGCTCCTGTAAAGGGGGAAGATATCCAGAAGATGGTGCAGGGGAGTAAATATCGATTCGATTTTGCAACAACTCCGGGAGTGGTGAAAGAAGTGATCGATAAGATCATGACAGAATACAGACAGGGAAAGCATCTGGAAAAACGCCCGAGAATACTGGTGACAGGATGCCCGATTGGCGGCGACAGCCTGAAAGTGATCCGTGCGATAGAAGATAATGGCGGAGTTGTTGTGGCGATTGAAAACTGCAGCGGTGTGCGGACATTGGGAAATCCGGTGGAGGAAGACTGCGAAGACATCTACGAAGCCATTGCAAGAAAATATCTGTCAACGGGATGTTCGATCATGACACCGAACGATAACCGGATCGATCTGATTGGTGAGATCATTGATGAATATCATGTAGATGGAGTTGTCGAGATGATATTGACCGGATGTCATGCGACAGGGGCAGAGTCTGTCTATATAAGAAAATTTGTGACAGAAGAGAAACACTTACCGTATATTGCGGTCGATACGGATTATTCTACTGCAGATCAGGGACAGATCGCCACCAGACTGACAGCGTTTCTGGAAATGATCCAGCCAGGGACAGATGAAGATCTGGATATCAATTATTGCTATAAGATTGTGCTGGCAGGGATGACGGAACAAAGGTCAAGAGCAGAAATTTTGGAAGAAATATGGAAATATACGCATATTCCGGTA
>OLGI01002155.1_pt1 | contig 15046 bp, 14 predicted proteins | sample 1605221 | NCBI WGS metagenome assembly OLGI01 (sample SAMEA3888915, study PRJEB22519) | human gut metagenome | biome: human gut; feature: human-associated habitat; material: faeces | place: Denmark | collected 2010 | reverse complement strand
TTGCCCTCTCCGTCATTGCTTGCGCAATGCCACCTCTCCCAAAGGGAGAGGCTTTGCTTTCCCGCCACGCTTTAAGGCTCTCCCTTTGGGAGAGCTGGACGCGAAGCGGCCTGAGAGGGCAAGGATGCTCATAATTTACACCGCCGCAAATCCCACGCTCTCGAAGACCTGAGCGGCGGCATCGGTGCGCAGGTAGGCGAGGAAAGCCACGGCAGCGTCGGGGTGGGGAGCGGCCTTGAGGACGGCGGCGGGGTAGATGACCTGACCGCACATCTCGGCGGTGGCCTCGTCCACGGGGGTCAGACCGGCGCTGTATGCGTCGGTGCAGTAGACGACACCGGCGTCCACGCTGCCCTCGCTGATCTGGGTGGTGACTTCCTTGACGTTCGAGCCATAGGTGATGACACCGGCAGCGGCCAGAGCAGCCTCGTCGAGGCTGTAGTAAGAGAGAATCTTCTGGGTGTACTGGCCCACGGGCACGTCGCTGTTGCCCATGCAGAACAGGATGTCCTCCGCCTTCAGGTGCTCGGCCAGAGCGTCGAAGCTGTCGATGCCCTTGTCGCTGCCCTCGGGCACGCAGAGGACGACCTTGTTTTCCAGCAGGTCCACGCGGGTGGCGGAGTCCACGAAGTCCAGACCGTCGGGGTTCACGTCGGCAGAAGCGGTGATGTCCAGCTGGTTCATCTGCTTCTGACCGGCAGAGAGGAACAGGTCGCAGTCAGCGCCCTCCTGGATCTGGGTCTTCAGCGTGCCGGAGGAATCGAAGTTGAAGCGGAAGGTCACGCCCGGGTTCTGGGCAGAGTATGTTTCGGCGATGGCGTTCAGGGTCTCGGTCAGGGAGGCGGCGGCGAAGACGATCAGCTCGACGGATTCGCCGGAAGCCTCGGAGGACGCAGCCTCAGAAGAAGCGGCTGCGGGGGAAGCGGTGCTGGAAGCAGCGCCGCCGCAGGCGGTCAGGGCAGCAGCAGCGCCGACAGCACCGGCCACGGACAGAAAGCTGCGGCGGGAGATGAGGTTGGTTTTCATGAATTTCTCCTTTTACTTCCGGGCGCACTCGCCGTCCAGCCCGGCGGCGATGCGGATGCCGTGCTCAAGGCTGGGCAGGATGTACTCGAGGTTCTCTTTTACGGCCTTGGGGCTGCCGGGCAGGTTGACGATGAGCGTCTTGCCGCGCAATACGCTGGCGGCGCGGCTCAGCATCCCGCGGGGGGTGATGGACAGGCTGTGGTACCGCATGGCTTCGGCGATGCCGGGGGCGCTGCGGTCGGCCACGGCATAGGTGGCCTCCGGGGTGATGTCCCGGGGGGAGAAGCCGGTGCCGCCGGTGGTCAGGATGAGGTTTACCTGACGGCCGTCGGCCAGCCGGATGAGCTGGGCTTTCAGGGCCTTGGCCTCGTCGGGCAGGATCATGGTCTCCTCCACCACATAGCCTGCGGCGGTGAGCATCTCCACGATGAGGGGGCCGCTCTTGTCCTCCCGCTCGCCCCGGCTGCCTTTGTCGGACAGGGTGATGACGGCGGCCCGCAGGGGCGGGTCGGCCACCGGGGGCAGAAGGGTCACTTCGTCGCCCACATGGATCTCGCCGCCCTCCAGCACCCGGGCGAACACGCCCTCCCGGGGCATGATGCACTCGCCGGTCTGCTGCTTGATGACGCAGTCGTTGTGGCACTCCTTGCCGATCTGGGTCATCTCCAGCACGACGCTGCCGATGGCAAACCGGCTGGTGACGGGCAGATTGCGGAAGTCGAAGCCCTCGATGACCAGATTTTCGCCAAAGGCGCCGTAGTCCACCCAGATCTTCTTGCGGAACGCCTCGATCTTCTCGGCGCTCAAAAGGCTCACCTGACGGTGCCAGCTGCCGCCGTGGGCGTCGCTGATGATACCCCACTCCGGGGTCAGAACAGCGCTGGGCACCTCAGTCTTGACGGTGCCGCGCTTGGGGCTGGTGCAGATTGCCAGAAGTTTTCCCATAGATCGTTATCCTCCGATGCGATACATGCCGCGGGTCGCGGGCATGGAATTGTCTCCGAAATGATGTTCCCGGGGCTTTGCCCAGATGGTCTGCCGGATGGCCTGTGAAAGTGCGGCGTCGGTTGCACCGCTGCGCAGAAGCTCCCGCAGGTCGCAGCCCGCCTCGCTGGCGAGGCAGGGGCGCAGGAAGCCTTGGCTCGTCAGCCGCACCCGGTTGCAAGAGGCACAGAACTTGCCGTGGACGGCGGCGATGAAGCCCACGTCACCCTCCCAGCCGGGGACGGTGTAGTAGACTGCCGGGCCGTCGCCGAGAACTGCGCTCTGTGCCGCAGGCAGAGGGGCGAACTCCGGCCAGCGGCGGGCAAAACGCTCCCGCAGCGCAGGCCCCGAGATGCAGGGCATGGCTGCGCCGTAGCCGATGGGCATCATCTCGATAAAGCGCACCTGCAATGGGTGCGCCTCGGCGAGGGCGGCAAGGTCTTCCAGCTCGCCCTCGTTGACGCCCGCCTGCGGCACGCAGTTCAGCTTGACGGGGATGCCGCTGTCCAGCGCGGCGCGGAGGCCCTCTATCACATGGGAGAACTCGTCCCGGGCCGTGATGCGCTGGAACACCTCCGGGCGGAGGGTGTCGAGGCTGATGTTCACGCTGTCCAGCCCGGCGTTCAGAAGGGCGGGCAGCTGCCGGGCCAGCAGGATGCCGTTGGTGGTCAGGGTGACTTTGTGGATGCCGGGGATGGCTTTCAGCCCCGCCACCAGCTGGTCCACGTCTTTGCGCACCAGCGGCTCGCCGCCAGTGACCCGGACGGTATCGATGCCGCACTGGGCAAAGAGAGCCGCGAGGCGGAGGAACTCTTCGTAGGTCAGCACGGCCTCCCATTCCAGCTTCTCCACGCCGTCTGGCATACAGTAGCGGCAGCGCAGGTTGCACAGGTCGGTGACGGAGAGGCGGAGATAGTGGATATTGCGGCTGGAAGAATCAAACATAGCCGCCCTCCGCCCGGATGTAGTGGCCGCTCTTGCCGCCGGTCTTTTCCACCAGATGGATCTCGCCCAGCTCCATCCCCTTGTCCACGGCCTTGCACATATCGTAGATGGTCAGCAGAGCCGTGGAAACGCCGGTCAGAGCCTCCATCTCCACGCCGGTGACACCGGCGGTCTTGACGGTGCAGAGGGCTTCCACAGCCCGCCGTTGAGGCAGGAGCCTGAAATCTACGCTCACCTTGGTCAGGGGCAGCGGATGACAGAGGGGGATCAGCTCGCTGGTGCGCTTGGTGGCCATGATGCCGGCGATGCGGGCGACGCCCAGCACATCGCCCTTCTTGACGGTGCCGCTCTCCACAGCGGCAAAGGCCTCCGCATTCATGGTGATGATGCCGTGGGCCACAGCCTCCCGGAAGGTGACGGCCTTTTCGCTCACGTCCACCATCACGGCGTTGCCGGAGGCATCGAAATGGGTCAGATTGATTTCAGTTGTACTCATATTTTTACGCTATCCTTCGTACAACCTCTCAGTCGGGCTTACGCCCGCCAGCTCCCCTTGTAGGGGAGCCTCTGGCGAAGAGAGAAAGCTTTCCGGAATGCCAAGGCCTCTCCTCGATAGGAGAGGTGGCATCGCGTCAGCGATGACGGAGAGGTTTGATTTGTTTCAGCAATGCCCAAACCCGCAGTTGGGCCAGTGGCACTCGGCGCAGCCCAGACACAGGCCGCCCTCACCCAGACGGGCGATGTCCTCAGCGGTGATGGGGTCATCGGCCAGCAGGCGGGGCAGCAGCAGGTCAAAGATGGTGCGCTTGGCGTACATGACGCAGCCGGGCAGGCCGCAGACCGGCACACTGCCCAGATAGCTCACGAGGAACATCGCCCCCGGCAGCACCGGTGCGCCGTAGGTGACGATGTCCGCGCCGGTGTTCCGGATGGCCAGCGGGGTGCGGTCGTCGGGGTCCACGCTCATGCCGCCGGTGGTGAAAATAAGCTCACAGCCTGCGTCCCTCGCTTCCAGAATGGCGGCAGTGATGCCCGCCGGGTCGTCGTCGCAGACCTTGTGGAAGACCATCTCGCAGCCGTACTCCGCCAGCTTGCCCACCAGAATGGGGGTGAACTTGTCCTCGATGCGGCCCTTGAATACCTCGCTGCCGGTGGTGATGACGGCGAACTTCTTGGGCTGCATGGGCAGCACGTTCAGGATGGGCGTGCTGCCGGCTGCCGCCTGCATAGCGTCCATCTTTTCCTGCTCGATGACCAGAGGGATGATGCGGGTGCCGGCCAGCTTCTGGCCCTTTTTCACGGGCAGGTCGCCGTGGATGGTGGCGATCATCATCTGGGGCGTGCGGTTGACGGCCAGCAGGGCGTCGCGGTCGATCTTGAGAAGGCCGTCGCAGTCGGCGATGAGTTCGATCTTGCCCTCCTTCGGCTCAGTGCCGTGGATGTTTTTGCCCGCGGCAGCTTTATACAGCAGGGCGGCGGCTTCGTCCTCGTGGAGGATGCCGGGCTTCTTCTCCCAGACGTAGAGATTCTCTTTGCCGATGGAGAGCAGCACGGGGATGTCCTCGGGCTGGATGACATGGCCCTTGCGGAAGCGGGCACCCTTGAACTCGCCGGGAATGATCTGGGTAATATCGTGGCAGAGCACCTGCCCTGCCGCGTCTTCGGTGCGGATGAGTTTCATTGTGGTTTTCCTCCTTACAGCGTCGGCATCTGGGCCACGAGCCAGTCGGCCAGCGCCTGCGTTTCTTCGAGGCCGAAATCGGCATCCGGGATGTCGCCCACGACAGCCAGCGGCTGGAAGGACACCGGCGTGTCCGAGATCTCCCGGCGCACGACCTCGATCTTCGGCCAGCCGCTGTCCTTGAAACCCTCCAAGAGGACGAGGTCGTAGCCGTGGCGCTCGAACAGGGCCAGAAGATCCTGCTCCGTCAGGCGAAAGGCCTCGGTCAGCAGGTAACGCTGGCCGGAGTAGACGGCCACACCCTCGGCCCCGGCCTCCCGCAGACGGTAGCTGTCGGTGCCGGGCACATCGGGGGTGAAATCGTGGCCGTCGTGCTTGATGACGCCCACTTTCAGCCCCCGGCTGCGCAGGGCAGGCAGGAGCTTTTCGAGAAGAGTTGTCTTGCCGCTGTTATGCAGGCCGCTGACGGCCAGCACCGCCGGGCGCTTCAGCTCCAGCTGCTCGGCAAGGATCTGTTTCGGTTCACTGTACAAAGAAAAGCACCTCCACTTCTTCGCCCGGGGCCACCGGGCCGCTGCCCGCAGGCAGCTCCACCAGACAGTTGCAGCCCATCATGGCCGACAGGCTGCCGGACGAATGGGCCTCGGCACTGCCCTCGCCGGGGATGGTCACACTGCCGCCCATGGCCTTGGCCCGCAGGTAGCGGGCGACCTTGCTGGGCTTGGAAAAGCCGGTGGTCAGGGTGCAGGTGGTGCGGGGGAGGATGCAGCCCTCCTCGCAGCGTCCCGCTGCCCGCAGCAGGGCCGGGATGGCGTATTGCTCCAGCGTCGCAGCGGCGGCAAAGGGGTTGCCGGACAGGCAGAACACCAGCTTGCCGCCGACCGTTCCGGCCAGCATGGGGCTGCCGGGCTTCTGAGCCACGCCTGCGAAGAGGAGGTCTGCATCCAGTGCTTCCAGCACAGCGGGCAGATAGTCCTTCTGCCCCACCGAGACGCCGCCGCTGGTGATGACGGCGTCACATTCCGCCAGCAGCTCCTTCATCTGTCCTGTGATCTCCTCCGGGTCGTCCGAGCAGTGCCGCCGCCGGACGCCGAAGCCCAGCTGCCGCAGCCGGGCGGCGTTCTGGATGCCGTTGGCGTCGTAAATTTTGCCGGGCGTCCAAGCTTCGCCCGGGGCCAGAAGCTCGCTGCCAGTGGCCAGAACGCCCACGGTGAGCGCTTTGCAGACCGGCACAGCGGCATAGCCCTGCCCGGCCAGCACCCCGAGGTGGGCCGGGGTGAGGACGGTGCCCGCCCCGGCGATGACAGTCCCGGCGGCGATGTCCCCGCCCCGGAACACCACGTTCTCCTCCGGCTTCAGGGCGGCATAGAGCCGGACGGCGTCCTCGCCGCCGTCGGTCAGCTCCTGCATCAGGACGCAGTCCGCGCCCTCGGGCAGGGGCGCGCCGGTCATGATGCGGGCTGCACAGCCTGCGGGCAGGGGAGAGGCGGGGGCATCTCCGGCGTAGAGCTTCATGACCACCGGCAGGGTGACGGGAGCTTCGCGGCTGGCCCCGGCGGTGTCGGCGCTGTGCAGGGCGTAGCCGTCGAGGGGGCTGCGGTCAAAGGGCGGCTGGTCCATCCGGGCCGACAGGGTCTCGGCGGCGATGCGGCCGACTGCATCGTCCAGCGGCAGGGTCTCCGCCGCCGGTCTTGGCAGGGCCGCAGCTGCATCCAGCACGCGGCGCAGCGCCTCAGAGGGCGCACAGAAAGGCTGTTTCATAAACTTCCTCCAAAAGCCCGCAGCGGCGCGGCCTGCTATGGCTCAGGCGGGCAGCGGCGGGGTGTTCTCTTTATCAAAAAGGCAGGTAAAAAAGAAGCGGAGACGTCTTGACCGAAAATCAAAACGCCTCCGCAGAAGCTCCGCACGTTCCGGACGAAAGACAACTTGCAGGCTGTCTTTGCCGATGGCACTCCCCGGGCAGCGCCTGTCCTTGCAGTGACAGTGCGGCCCAGAAAGCCCCTGTGTGGATGGGAGGAGTTCTTTTTTTCAAATTGCAGCGTTTCTTCTGCGGGAAGGCGGCGGGGTTTCCCCCGCCACCCTTGAATGCCGGCTGATACAGCCCTTAGCATTGCGGCGCGGTGTCGGAAGCTGTTTTCGTAAGCAGTGTGCGCTGCTTATAGAAACGGCTTCGATTGCCGGACGGTTTAGACACCTTTGCTCAAAGAAGCTCTTATCCTGTTCAGTTGTGATGGACGGCTCAGTCCGTCCACTCGTCCACGTCGCTGATGGCTTTTGCGTAGCGGCGGGTGAGGTGCTGGGTGGAGAAGAGGAACCGCTCGTTCTGGTTGTTGGTCAGCTCCTCGATGTCGGCGTACTCCGGCCTGCCCTGCATGGCCTGCCACGTCTGCTCGATGGCCTCCTGCGTCAGGTCGTAGGGCGAGCGGCGGAAGTAGCGCAGCGGGGTGGCGCTGGGGTAAACGCGGGCGTTGAACCGCACCATCTCGGCCACCATGACGCAGAGATCCCTGTCCTCGATGAGCTGGGCGATCATCGCGTAGTTGTCGCTCATGTTGGCGCTGGAATAGTAGTAGGTGTCCTTCGCGCCGGCGCGGGAGACGATGTCTGCGCACTGGGGGTCAGCCGGCATCTGGGCCAGCAGCTCGTCGGCGTTTTCCACCTCACTCACCAGCAGCGCGTGGGGCGTGACCAGAGCCGCCGCCGAGCGGGACCGGATGTAGCCCGCCAGCTCCTGCGCCGGGGTCAGCTCAGGCAGCTCCGGTGCGGTGACGGTGGGCTGGTCGGCGTAGGGGTCGCCCTCCGCCTCCGGCGCAGCGGCCAGAAAATCCAGCAGCTGCGGCTTTTCGGCATCGTCCGGGGTGCTCGTCTGGGCGGGCGCGGGCTGTGCCCCGGCCTGCTTTGCGGCCAGCGCGTCCGTCTCCTTCTGCACGGCGGCAATGACGTCCTCACCGGTCTTGGCGGCGCTGCCGTCGAACATACTTCCGGTCTCCTTCAGGCGGCGGGCCGTCTCGCTGGCCGCGTCGATGTCAAAGACCTCGGCCTTCGGCTTCTTCTTGGCGGCCATTTCCGCCTTCTGCAGGTCGAGGATGACCTGCTCCGGGTCGGCGGCGGCGTCCACTGTGGTGGTGTAACCGGGTTTGCGTCTGCCAAACAGCATGATAGTTCCTCTCGTTTTTTTAGAATAGATTACTGGGCTGCGGTTTCGGTCTGGCTGTAGATGCCGCGTGCTTCCAGATCGTCGGCCATGTCGCCGAGGTCGAACTTCTCCAGCGTCTCGCGGGTGGGCACGCCGGTGGTCTTGTCCCAGCCGAAGATGTCATAGAAGAGGTCTTTTGCCTTCTCCATGTCGGCGCGGTCCAGCTTGGTGGTGCCTTCCTCGAATGCCTTGAAGTCGGGTTCCTTGTCGAAGACCCAGTCGCAGATGGCGTCGTGCTCCTGACGGAGGTTTGCGCTGCCGCAGTTCTTCTGGAAGCTGATGGCGGTCATGGCGCGCAGCATCTGGGTGATGCGCTCGCCTGCCTCCTGCAGACCGGCCTGCGTGTAGGTCTCGCCGGTGACGGCGGTCATGAAATCTGCCTGCAGGTCCAGATCGCCGTGGTAATTGCGCTCCTTGGAGGGAGACTGGGTCATGGGCCACATCCAGTTGCAGAGGGTGGCGGAGTCGTGGAAGTTCTTGTCGTTGACGCAGTAGGCGGCCAGCTTTGCCTTGTTTTCGTTGATGGGCGTGTAGGCCTTGGCCTTGTCGTAGCAGCCCTCGCCGAAGAAGTCCTCCATGACCTTTTTGGTCACCTCGTAGGGTGCGCCGGAGCCGGTCTCGCAGACGATCTCGTGGATCATGCAGTCACGGTTGTAGACGAGGTTGTACAGCATACCAACCTGCCATGCCTCAGCAGGGCCGTGGTGGTTGGGGAAGCCGTTGTAGATCAGGTTGGAGTTGGTAGCGCCATCGTTGCGGTCCAGCCAGCTCTTGGGCAGGCCGAACTTTTCCATCATGGCCAGAGTGCCCTTTGCGATGACGGACAGGTCGCCCTCGCCGTAAGCCATGCGGCGGATCAGCTCGACCTCCCAGCGGGGATCGCCGGCCTTCTCCCACTCCCAGGGCAGAGAGTCGTACTCGGCCTCGCTGATGTACTTGGTGGCCTCCTCGCGCGGCATCCGCAGGATCCACAGCAGGTCGCGGTTCAGGTTGCCGTAGTTGTCCCACAGGCCCATGTCATCGACGGCGTGAGACCATGCCAGGTTGATGACCATGGTGCCGTCGCCCTCGTACTTGAAGTCGTGGACGCCGTCCGGGTAGACGCGGGTGCCGTACAGCACGGGCATACAGGTGTTGGAGTTGTGGGTGGGCAGGTCGTAATCGGCCAGCGGGTCCACATCATACTCGGTGTAGCAGCGGATGGGGCAGGAGGAGCAGCCGCCGTTCTTCACGGTGTACTCCGCAGCCGGTGCGCCGAAGTCGAAGTAGCCCTTGAAGCAGCGCAGCGCGATCTTGTTGATGTCGTTGTAGGGCTGCTCGCCGGTATCCACGGGGCCGCCGGGAGCCTTTTTCCACATACGGCCCGGTGCGCCGGACCAGCGGTTCTTGCCGGAGGTGGCGCTGTACTCGGCCCAGCTCTGGGGCTGTGCGGGGACGTTGTGGTTGTTGTTGCCGCCGATGAGGTTGCCCATCATGTAGTTGGACAGCTCCAGCACCTTTTTGGGGTCGGCGACCTTGACGCTGCCCGTGCCGCGGATGGCCAGGCCCTTCAGCTTCTTGTTGCCCATGGCAGCGCCCAGACCGGCGCCGCCGGAGTTGCCAAAGCTGGTGTTCAGGGTGGAGTAGTCCACCAGATTCTCACCGGCAGGGCCGATGGAAGCGGTCTCGAACTCACGGCCGTTCTGCTCCACCATCCACTTGTTGGACGCGAACGTACCCTTGCCCCAGATGTCAGAAGCGTCCTCGAGGGAGACCTCGTCGTCCTCGATGCGCAGGTAGACGGGCTTTGCGGAGATGCCGGTGATGACGATGCCGTCCCAGCCCGCATACTTCAGCATGGGGCCGATGTGGCCGCCCATGTGGGCGTCGATGATGGAGCTGCCCTTGGACCAGGTGGAGCGGAAGGTGACGTTCATGCGGCCGGAGCAGGGCACGCCGGCACCGGTCAGGGGGCCGACGCCGAAGATGACCTGTGCCTTCTCGTCGTAGGGGTCGAGGTCCATGGGAGCTTCCTCATACATGATGCGGTAGGCCATGCCCATACCGCCGATATACTTATGGTATTTTGCGTCATCCTGCGTGGTGATCTCGCCGGTGGTCAGGTCAACGCGCAGGATCTTGCCTGCCCAGCCATAACTTTCAGCCATTGTTGTTCCTCCTTACAGGTCCATGTAGGCAGCCTGTGCTGCGCTGGTGACGGCATCCCAGTCCACGATGGACAGAGCGCCGGACGGGCAGCCTGCCACGCAGGCACCGCAGGCGATGCACTTGGACGACTTGCCGGTCTCGGGGTTGACGGTGGGCATATGCCAAGGGCAGGCGTCGTGGCAGGCCCCGCAGCCGATGCACTTGTCGGTGTCCACCACGCGGATGCCCTGTGCATTGGTCGTAATGGCCTTTTGGGGGCAGGCGTTGCCGCAGGCGGGGTCCTCGCACTGGCGGCAGGTGTCCGGGAAGTAGACAAAGCAGTTGTCGTTGCCGGACAGCAGGCCGTTGCCGGCACCATCCAGATTCAGGCGGCGCTGGATCTTGACGCGGCTGATGTAAGAGGAGCACACGCCGTCGTTGGTCAGGGTGCAGTTGATCTCGCAGCGCTGGCAGCCGGTGCACAGGTCGGCGTTGACCACCAGCAGGCCCTGCGGCAACGCCCAAGTGGCCACTGCGCCGCTGTCTACCTGCTTCTGCGAGCAGCCGAAGAGGGACAGCATGGATGCGGAGAGGGTAAGCCCTGCAAGGCTCTTGCCCGAGATCTTCATGAACTGGCGGCGGGTCATATCAGCCGTCAGAAAATCAGTTTTTGCCATAGGTTCCATTCCTCCGTTGAGGTCACTCTGCGCGGAGCACCTCAGTTACATAGAAATACGAATCGTTGACCACGGTGGTCACTGCCGCCGAGGTGATGGTCGCACCGGAAAGGGCGTCCACCTCGGTGAGGTCTGCGCTGACAGCGCCGCTGTCGGACGGCCCGGCGGTCAGCCCGGCCTCGGCAAGACGGTAGGCCGACTGCTTTTCAGCCGACCAGTCCGCGTAGGGCAGAGCCAGCGCCTCGCCGTCCTGTGCGCTCTTGCTCAGGCCCGCAGCGTACAGCTTCCGGCGTGCCACGGCCTCGGCGCTGGAATCCAGCGGGGGCGGCAGCTCGTCGTCCAGAGGCTGTCCGTTCAGGGCCGAGAGGGTCAGCCCGGCTGCATACATCCTGCGGGTGGCCTCCGCCTCGGGAGAGGTGTCAGACATGTTCCACTGTGCGGGGTCGAAATCCTGTGCCGCAGCGGACGCATCGGATGCTGCATAGGCTGCGCCGGTGGCCGGGTCGATCACGGTGTAGCTCTTGCCTGCCAGCGTAAAGGGAGCCGCGCCCTGGTACTGGGACGTGAACTCCGGAGCGACACACTGGCCGCCGAGGCTGTCCGTCTCCGCCTGCGAGAGGATCTCCACAGCGGAGACATTGCCCTCGGCGTCGATGGTCACGGCAGCCTGCACATCGCTCTGGAAGCCCTTCTGAGAGCCCTCCACGCGATAGCTGCCGTCGTCGAGCTGGTACACTGCGCTGATGCCGTAGGTGGCTGCATCCGCCTCCGACACCGGCAGCAGGGTGCCTGCGACCGTGGTGCGTGCGTTCTGCATTGCGATGAGGCCGACCGCCATGGCAATCGTCGCAGCGCCCATGGCCGCGTAGCCCGGCAGCCGTCTGCGCCACAGCGGGACGGGCGCAAACGGGTTGGTTGCCTGCTTCATGTTATCACCTGCCTGTTTTTTGGTTGTGTGGGAAAAGTTTCCCAGACACGAAAATGACCGCTCAGCCTGCTGCAACAAGCGGAGCGGTCTCTTCGTTAATATATTATCACATGGACGAGAAGTAAGTCAACGCGAACCGATGTCACCCCACACTTTTTGACGATGTTAGCGGATGTTTCCGGCCGCAGAGCAGCTGTAAGCCATATTCCTGCGCCAGCTCCAGCGACTGCACGGTGGGCATGGTCTTGCTCACCAGTGCCGGGACGCCTGCCCGGATGGCCTTGCGTACCATGTCCACCGGCACGCGGCCGCTGGTGTAGAGGACGCATTCGTGCAGCGGGACGCCGGCCAGCATCACGCTGCCCACGGCCTTGTCCAGCGCATTGTGCCGCCCGATGTCCTCGCAGGCGCAGAGGATGCGGCCCCGGTGCAGCACGAAGCAGCTGTGGACTGCGTGGGTGGCCTGATAGAGGGGCAGGCCCGCGCTCATGGCGGCGGCGAGGGCGTCCACCCATTCCGGCGGCAGGTCCAGCTGGGGCGCGCCGCGCAGGGGCTGCAGCTCCACGGGGCTGCCCAGCGTGATGTTGTCGGTGCAGCAGCTGGACACCTCCTGCGCCGCTGCGCTCCGCGCCGTCAGCGGGTGGGTGAGGTGGACGCTGATCTTCAGCCCCTCGGCACAGACGGCGATCTGCTCTACTTCCCCGGCGGATGCGATCCACCCCTCCGTCAGCAGCCGCCCCAGCGCCAGCTGCGGCAGCAGCTCCGGTGTGCACACCACCCGGAACGCGGGCTGCTCATTGACATAGAAGGCTGCTGCGTGTTCTGTCGGTACGGCGGCTTCGGTGCCGTCCGGCAGGGATACGGTCTCAAAAGCGGCGGCTGCGCCGAAGCGGTCGTTGATCTGCATGGGGATATATCCTTTCTCCGGGCGGGGGCTTTCTTTTATACATCATGGAACGATGACACGTTCTTTCATGGACTGATTTTCGTATGATGTATATACCATAACTGGAAAGAGATTGCAAGAAGGAGTTTCAAATCAGAAAAAGCGGGGTCGCCATAGGAAGAGAGCGATGCAAAGAAACGGTGCGTGCGCAGGATCATCGGCACCGATATTCCACTCTCGGTCTGCCGCCTGTGGAATAATCCACCTGACTTTCGGCTTTATTCGTGCCGATCAAATAGTTCAGATACCGCCGCACCGTCACCTTGGAAAGGCCGGTGTCGGCGGCGATCTGCTGCTCTGTCATGCCATGGCCGGTATCGTCCACCGTGATGGTCAGACCGTGGGCGTCTTCCCCGATGAACAGCCCCATCTGTTTGAGCGGCTCGGCCCACTCCGTCAGGAGATCGGAAAAGGTGCTTGCGGTCAGCTGCATCACCAATATGGCCACCGGCATCCAGACCGTGAAGCACAGCCATGTCCGTGTGCTGGAAATTGCAAATCAAGCGGGAGATACCATGTGCCGCTGGCTTGGTGCCGTCATCCAGAAGATGTAAAAACAACCAGAATGAATGCCAGACCCCTGCGCCATGGTCACGTCCAAGACCGTCTGGCACGGGCATTCTACCCAGCCATCCTTGCCTGCTGGAACAGCGAGGAAGGGCAAAGAGAATTTGCTGCATGGCAGGCAGAACAGGCTCATCATACCCCCAGCAAAGAAAAACAGAGCATTTCCGACGGGGAACGCCCTGTTGCACGAGGTTCACCGAGAGGTATTCCCGGCACAGCTGCTGCAATTCGGGATCGTTGGTCAGGGCGGCAGCGATCCGGTTCGAGAACAGCAGCCCCACCAGCGTAAACACCAGTGAAGTACCCAACATCAGAAACAGCCCTGTGGTGGCGGCACGGCAGGCTTCCGCCGGCTTTTTCTGCCCCAGCTTCCGGGAGAGCAGGGCGTTCAGGCCAACGGCGGTGCCCACGCCGATGGCGATCATCAAAAACTGGATGGCATATACAAGAGAGGCGACAGTCAAGGCCGTTTCCGACAGACGCGCCACAAAAATGCTGTCTACGATGTTGTACAGCGATTGGATGAGCAGCGACAGCATCAGCGGTACCGCCATGGTGTACAGCAGGGGGCGGATGGGCATTTCCGCCAGTTTGTTTTTCGGATTCATAGGTCCTCCTTTTTCGGGCAAACAAAAAAGCGTGAAATCGTTGAGGGATAGCTTTCCCTCAGGATTTCACGCTTTGTAAGGGAGATCAGAAAGATCTCCCATGTTTCCACGCTGCCTGTAAACAGGTCAGAAGGCCGGATGTCCAGCACCCCGACAAACAGAGAGCCGACCGAAAGGATCAGCAGTAAAATGCCAAGAAAAACAGTGGAACGATGATTACGAATGAAAAGCCCTCCTCAAGATTAGCGCAAACTAACTTTTTGAAAATAAAAAGAGAACGCCTGCGTGTGAAGAAACTGGTCTTACGTGTTCACACACAGCGCGTTCTGCTGGAGGGATTATATCATAGGGCATTGATGGGTTTCAAGTGGCAAACTCTCACGAAGGTTTTACATGGCAAACCATCCTTCTTTGTCGATTCCTACAAAGTTGCTCCGAACAAAAAGAGCCTTTGCATTTGTTGGTAAAAATCACCATGTGGCTTTAGTGCAAAACCTCCAGAAGCCGTCTGCCTGCCTTCTGATGCGATTCCCCGAAGGTCACCGCCAGCTCCTCCTGCAGGACACGCTCTACCATCTGGTAAAAGTACGCATCCATGGCGTTGATCTTTCGGCCGCGGCTTTGCTGCTGGGTCTGCTTTTGCCCCAGCTCCTTGAACAGGGTCAGGTACTGGTAAAAATCATTGGTGTGGAGCAGCGCCTGATAATGTTCTGCCAGCGCTGTCTGTACCCCCGCCGGGATGGGCAGCTTCTCCTCTTTGATGCGTGCAAGGTCGGCTGCTGCCTGCTGTGGCGGGGTCACCGGGCGCAGGGCGCCTTCTTTTGCAGTTGGAATATAGCTGCGGTCGTGGGAATCCGAAAAATAAGGCCGGAGGGTGTAGTACTCTCTGGCAGGCTCATCACAAAATCGCCGCAGCCCGACCCCTTCCACCTCATGCACTCCCAGATTTCCGTAAACCACCAGCGCCCCCGCTTGAAACCGTGACATGGTATTGCCTCTTTCCCTTGTATGGAAAGGCTGCAAAAACAGACTTTCCAGCGTAATTTTACTCTTTACTTTATTGTACCACGGTAGGTTGGCGGGCTTCAAAGGGCATCTTCCACAAAGTTTTCCTCGTGCAATCTGCGCAGAATGCCCAGTACAATTCTTGTGCAAAACTGCCTTTGCAAATTCCAGACAGGCAGGCTATAATGATTTCGTACAACGAGTAGCACTCATGCGTAAAACCGGTTGCATGAGGGCTGCCCGTTGTTTTTTTGCCCTAGGGTGTATCTGAAAAGTCGAAAATTTAGCCTATTTCTACAAACACAGCTGGATTTTGCGTTAAACAGCCTTGAAATCCACAAAGGATTCCTGCGGCT
>OLGI01002151.1_pt1 | contig 15063 bp, 15 predicted proteins | sample 1605221 | NCBI WGS metagenome assembly OLGI01 (sample SAMEA3888915, study PRJEB22519) | human gut metagenome | biome: human gut; feature: human-associated habitat; material: faeces | place: Denmark | collected 2010 | reverse complement strand
ATGGGGTGTAGCAAAAACTATATAATGTATTGGGGGGTTACGCCTATTATAATAGCATAGGATCCTCAAAAAGTGTGCACAAAGTTTCGATTTTTGTCTTTTTTCTTTTATGCATTTTATCCAACAACTGTTTCTGACTTTTCTTCTTTCTGGCGTTTAGGCCACTTTTCCTCCGGCTGCTGGCTTTTTTTATAAAAGTACTGGATAATGTCTTTTCGTGTAATAATACCGATAAAACATTTCTGGTCATCTAATACAGGCACAAAATTCTGGTTTAACGCTTTTCCGATCAGGTCTTCCATATCTGCGTCTGCCTTTACCGGACGGTTGTCCAGTCTGCGCTTGATGGCTGTAATGGGGATCTTCTCCGCACCTTTCAGATCCAGATGGTACTGATTTTTGATGCCCCAAAGCAGATCTCCTTCTGTCAGAGTTCCGATATAGCGGCCTGTTCTGCTGATAATGGGGATGGCAGAATATTTGTGGTACTCCATCTTTTCCAAAGCCTGTCTTAAGGTATCTTCCTCACTAATATAAGCTACTTCGCTTTTAGGAGTCAGGAAAAATAAAATGTTCATCTCGATGCTCCTTTTGTTATTATTCTAAAAGGATTATACCTTAAGGCTCTGAAGCTTCAGTGAATAATTTCTAACATTTTTCTTAAATTGTTGATCTGATCTCTTTTATCTGATCTTTACTCCATCTGATCCAGTGGATCCAGTGTTTTTTCCTGATGTTTTAATTCAAAAAATACATTCACACCTTCTACGGAATAATATTTTGTAGGTTCTGCCACGTATCCTAAGATCTGCCCTGCTTCCAGATACTCACCTGGAACAGCGGAAATTTCCTTTAGCTGCCCACAGGTAGCAGTGTACTCATTTCCCAGATCCAGCACAACAAAGTTGCCGATCTCTTCATTGGAACCTACTTCCAGCACCTTTGCATTTGCGGGGGCTGCCACCGGATCACTGACCTCTGCCTGGATCACAATGCCCGGATTGCATTTAAACTGGTCCAGAGTGGGGAAATAAATCGTCTGGTCCATACTGTAATCCAGGATCACATTCCCCCGCACCGGCCAGGTAAGGACACTGGTATCTGAAAAATTTAATACCAGGGCTTTGGCTGCCTGTTTTCCTGCACCTGCTTCTGCTGCAAGATCATCCTTGGTGTTTGGATTTTTCTCTTCTTTTTGTGCGTAACTTTCCTGTGGTACCTTTGACGCTTCGATCTCAGAAATTTTTTCTTCTGCCTTTTCTTCCTTCTGTGCAGTTTCAGGAACACCGTCCTGTGCGATAATTTCTCCTCCCGGCACTTCCAGATAAGGGCTCTGTCCCTTTTCATCTGTGTTGCTGACCGTAAGTACACCTACTGCTGCTACCGCCGTAAGCAGGCCGATCACCATCATCACCAGAAAAAGCTTATCTTTGAACATCTGATTTACTTTATCTTTCACCTTTTATCACCTCGGTAGTATTCTTACCATTTCAGGATGCTTTATTCAGTGAAAAACGCAATACCGCTGTAAAAATATTCCAGTATTTCTTTAAAATCCCAGCCGTCTTCTGCTTTTGTCTCTGCTTCATTCTGGCTCAGTCCATATCCATGTCCCTTTCCTTTTACTGTAATGCCGATCCCATTTTCCTGGGGTTCTGTAAAAAAGCAGGAGGAGGAAAGTCCAAATGCACCTGCTGCTTCTTCTCCAGTAAAGGAACATCCATCGATCTGGATCTCCTGTACATACCCGGCTGTATCTCGTTTTACAGTCTGCACTTTCCCCGGAAATGCTTCCGGGCGGACCTGTCTCACTTCCCCTTCTTTTCCCGGGATTTCATTCAGGGCTGCTGCCGCCTGTTTGGCAGATAAAGATACAAAACTGATAAAATCCGCTGCTTTTTCATCATCTGGACAGGAAACTGACTTTAGATACGGATATCCCTCATCCCCATCCCTGGTAGAACCGGCGGTGACGGCGCAAAAAAGAGGAGCGATCATCTCACCATCATATGTCATCACAATTCCATTGGTCTGGATCACTGCCTCTTCCAGACGGCTGTATTTTTCCGGAAATTCCGTTTTTCCCCATATTTTTTTCAGCTCTTCCCTCGGTTTCCGGTCCAGATCCAGACTTAATTCCGAAATTTCTTTTTCTTCTCCCATCTGCCTGCGGATATAAGTCCTTGCGATCACTGCCTGGGCTTTGAGCGCTTCCATTTCACTGTCCGGCGAGATCTGGGCTGCCAGTACCGATGGCAGGTATTCTTCCAACGACAGGTAACCGCCATTTTCCTCCCGGTCCAGAAGGATCCTGTATTTTCCCGCAGCTTCTTTTTCCTGCTGCCTTACATATTCTGCCCCGTGTATATTTCCCGTTACTGCCAGTACCGTCCCATAGGGGATCAGGAAACCGGCTGCAACCAGTACGACCATCCATTTTTCCATAAAAAATCCCTGCCTCCCATATATTTATCATCATCATAAATATATGGAGACAGGGCACTAAACTATCCTTTTTTATCAGCCAATATAAGCCTGGATCAGGCGGAAGGTGTTTTCTGCCCCATCTCTGTGGCTTCGTTCATAGCCATGGGAAGCATACACACCAGGACCAATGAGAGCATGGCGGATATCATTTCCTGCGCGAAGTGTAGTTTCCACATCTGAACCATAATGAGGATATACGTCCACTGCAAAGCCAATGTTATTCTCCTTTGCCAGCTGGACCAGACGGCTTACGATCTCATAATTATAAGGTCCGCCGCTGTCTTTTGCGCAGATAGAAACTTCCCGCTCTGTACACATCAGGCCTTCTCCTACACAGCCCATATCCACAGACCAGGCTTCTGTCACGCCATCCGGCACAGAAGCACTGCCTCCATGTCCCACTTCCTCATAAATGGTAAAATGAGCATAAACAGCACGCTGCGGCTCTATCTTCTCGTCTTTTAAATATTTTCCATATGCAAGTAAAATGGCAGCTGAAAGTTTATCATCCAGAAAACGGCTTTTTATATAACCGGAGGATGTAACTCTTGTCCTTGGTTCAAAGCACACATAATCTCCTGGCATAATCCCCAGTTTTAAAGCATCTTCTTTAGAGCTTACCGGCTCGTCTATAAGAACCTCTACTGTATCCCAGTTTCGTTCAGTTTTTTCATAATCTCCGTTTACATGAACGGACGCATTCACTAACTGGCATACACCTTCATAAATACCGTCTGCCTTTGTTATGATACGCACATTTTCCGCCTCTGCATTAGCCGGTTTCATACCTCCGATATTGGTAAGACGGAGACGGGCATTTGCCTTAATTTCCGCTACCATGCCTCCCAGTGTATCGCAATGTGCCTCCAACAGAATACCATCTTCTTTGTTCTTTCCGCCAAAAGAAGCTACAACACCACCTTTTACGGTGCGTTTCGCCTGGATCCCCAGACGATCTAATTCCTCTAACAGATAATCTGTTACCTGGCGGCAATAGCCGGAAGGACTGTCAATGGACAATAATTTTTCTGCCTGTTCTATGATGTAATCTGTATATTTTCTGTAGTTTGTCATGTATTATTTTTCCTCTGTTTTCTGTTTATGTCCTCTCGGAGTCTTTCATGCACCTGCCTTTGTGGCTGATTTTCCGATCATACGCTCCGCTCCGGACATCTTCTGTCTCTTCCTCTTAACTTATAATAAGCATTTTTTTCTGCATACATCCTCTGTTCTGCCGCTTTTAACATAGACTCAAGCATGCCTTCTTTTTTCCATTCCAGTCCCATGGAATAACTGATATGTGCCTGCTTTAAATCTTCCTGTACCTGCTCCATCTGTTCCTCAAATTCTGCCTTTCCTGACTCTGGAAGAATGATCACAAATTCATCTCCTCCAATGCGGTAGGAATTTTCCGGAAATGTTCTTAAGATTTCTTTTGCAGCATCACAGAGCAACCGGTCCCCTGCTTCATGGCCCAGATTATCATTGATCTGTTTTAAACCATTTAAGTCAATATAAGCAACACCTGTGTCGCATACAGGATATTTTTCAAAAGTTTCCAGTACTTTCATGTACTTATTGCGGTTATAGAGCCCTGTAAGCATATCACGAAAACTTAAAAACTGCAAACGTTCCTGCTGTCTCTGGGAAGACTGGCTGTTTACAATAAAATACTGGAGAGATAATAATAAGGTCGCATCATCAAAATGAACCTTTGGATTGTCCACACCAATAAAACCTGTGACTTTACCGTTTTTCTTTAAAGGAACCGTTAAAAGGCGCTTGATATTCTGTTCCACTAACATTTCGTAGGTGGGATATCCCTTTTCCTGTTCTGCATCTGCAATATAATAAACCTGACCATTTTCAAACTTATCCATCCACACTGCAATTACACTGAGAGGAACCGACTGGAGATTGTCGATCTGACGGGTCACGCCTTCTGCTGTATATTCGTATGTATTGATCACGATCTGTTTTTCATGATCAATATCAAAAATATAACTTCTGTCTGCCTGGAAATACTGGTTGATGATCCCTAAAAGATTATAGATGGCTGTATGGATATCACGGTCCGCAGATAATTCCACCGCACACTTGTTTAAAGTAGTAGCTACTTCCAACTGATGGATCCTCTCTTTATTTGACTTCTCCATCCGTGCTTTTAAACTGCCAACGATCAGGATATTGGCAATGATCCCAAAAATGACTACCATTATCTTATCACGATTGGAAGCATCAAAATAGAAAAAACTGTGGTCCGTTGAAAAGAAATACATAGAATAAATGTATGTGATAAACCCACAGAGCATACCGGCTCCGTATCCAAACTGTACCAGAACCGCGGACAGGATCACAAACAGAATAATATTGGGATTGGAAATGTCAAATTTATTCATGATCACACAGGCCAGTACCTGCAAAATCCCCGTAATTAAGATCCATTTATTTTTTTCATCCTGTACGACGGTTTCCAGCTCTTTCATAATCGGTCTCCTCTCTGTATCTGTTTGTAGTGTATTGCTCTACACGTATAGTATAACTATATTTTACAAAAACAAAGAGGATTTTTCAATATTTTATTCGTTTTGTAACGTAAATATATTGTGAAAACTTATTGTAAGATCAGACATACAAGCGGCAGTGTGACCAGAGAACAGATCGTGGTGATAAAGATCCCTCCCATGGCATATTCACTGTCAGAGGACGTTACCATCATCGCTATAGACGCCATAACAGGCATTCCTGCGATCAGTGCGATCGTCAGTCTTACATCCCCTGCTATTCCAAAAGCCCCCATCATACCATACATGATCATAGGGACAAGCAGCATTTTTGCAAATACGATCCCGTACAGTTCGCCCCTGCGCAGCCCGTTTTTCATAGGAACACAGGCAAAGATTCCGCCCAGATAGATCATTGCAAGAGGCGTTGCTGTAGAACCGATCTTTTGAAGTCCTGTATTTAACAATGTAGGCAATTTAAGCCCTGTAAGGATCATAAAGAGCGCCACTATAATTCCAATGGATGCCGGATTGACCAGTTTCTTCAGATCAAATTTTCCTTCTCCTTCCGGAGCTGTCAGTTTTACTCCCAGGGTCCATAAAAACAGCTGGTCAACAATGGAAAATACCGACACATACAAAATGCCGTTTTCCGGATAAATACTGGTGATAATGGGGATCCCCATAAATCCGATATTTCCAAACATGCTCATGGTCTGATAGATCTGCGCCGTTTTTCCTTTTACGTGAAATATCCGTGCGATCCCCATACTGATAAAAAACATGGCAACATAAAACAGAAATGCTAACATCAGAACAGAACCGGAACTCAGCAGAACATTTCGCTCTACCCCATTGATAATATTCGTAAAGATAAGCAATGGAAGTCCCATTCTTAAGACAAATTTTGATATAGGCTGTAAGGTCTCCCTGTTAAACAACCTGCTTTTTACCAGTATCACACCTGCCAGAATGTAAATTACAAATAGTTCCATCTGTTCTAACAGAATCCAAAATGTACTCATGTTATACTCCTTCTTTTCCCCCGCATATTCGGGACATATTTATAAGTATACCACGATTTTCCAGATCCTGTCTGCCAGATTTTCCTTATGCTTCCATGCTCCCATAGCCAAACTGATACCATTTATGATGCTCCGGGATAAAGAATGCCACATCCGGACAGTTTTCTTTGATATTCTGGCGGATCACATCCAGAACACCTTCTGCATTGACTTTATCTGCCGGAAGTTTCATATCTGCTAATAACTCTGGCTTTGCTGCAAACAAGGTTTCCCAGATATCATAGTGATGTGGAATAACTGCCTTGGGATTAATAGCCTGCACCAGTCTTGCAAACATCTGGTGATCCTGTTTTGGGCTGACATGCATAAATGCGATCTCATTTCCACTGTATTTTTCCATGCGGTGGATCTGCTCCTCTGTGGTCATTCCACCCCAGACAACGGCTCTGTATCCATTAACATCGGTAATGCGGAAGTTGTACATTTCCAGGGAACCATACCACATAGTTTCTCTTCTGCTTCCGTCCTTCTGAATGCAGTAACCTCTATCCCAGTAATTTCCGCCTTTGGACTCTGTATGTCTGGCAGAGATCACTTCGATCTTCACATCATCAAATTCATATTCTTCCCCGCCACGGATACGGAACAGACGTTCTACATTCAGGTCATATTCCTTACACAATGCTTCCGCAGACAGATCCCCCACAAAAATAGCTGCCTGTGGGAAGCGCTTCTGAATCCGTCCGATGCTGTCTGAATGATCGTCATGTGTATGGGTGAGAAGAACATAATCTGCCCGTTCAATCTCATTAATGCTGATAGGATAAACCTGTGCCTCGTCTAACCATGGATCTACTAAAAGATGTTTTCCGCTGGATAACTCCATTTCAAAGCCTGCATTGTTCAGCCATCTGAATTTCATACCTTTTCCTGTGATGTTCATGTGTCTGGTTCCTCTCTGTTATGATTTATATGATAGATATACTTCTTGTACTTCAGTATAAAACTTTTGAGGCTCAAGTGCAACGTTAAACTTAACATTAGAACCAGAAATAAAACAAAACTTTATCTGTAATCACACTTCTTACACTGGATCATTTCGTTCTCGCTATCTTCTTTATAGAACACACCGGCCCAGTGGCATATGCTTTGCAAAATAGGGACTACTGACTGTCCTTTTTCTGTAAGGCTGTATTCCACTCTTGGAGGAATCTCATCATAGGACTGGCGTTTTACAATACCATTTGCGATCAGCTCTTTTAATGCTGATGCCAGAACTGCATCTGTAATATTCCCCATCTCCTTGCGCAATTCACTGTAACGCAGGATCTTCATAGCAGCCAGTACACAGATGATCCGCGAATTCCATTTTCCGCCAAATACTTCCAGACCGTATTCTAACGGACAGCGGATGTCTTTTTCTATTTTTCTCTTATACATATGTTTTTCCCCTCTCCCTGCTCTTACCGGATCTTTTTTTACAGCTTTATCACATTATAATATAGCGTCATTAATACGCAGAAGGCAATAGAAACAGGCAGTGTTTTCTTTACAATATCTCCTAACGTCACATGAAAATAGTCGGCTGCCACCACCAGACATACATGGGTAGGTGAGATCTGGCTGGCTGCATGGGCCATGCACATAAGGTATGCCATTAAGGGGGCGCCTCCCGGAATAGCTGCAAAAGCCAGCGGTGTTCCCATAGCAATGGCACCTGTAGAACCACTGATGACAGTTGCTGTAAAAAATAGCAGACCAAAAATCAGATAGGTAGGCAGAGGCAGTTTTGCCATAGCATCCGGCAGCAGCAATAACACACCTGTATGAGCGATCAGTTCTTTCAGACATAATACAAGAAAGGTATTTCCCAACATCTTCTTTTCAAAAGCAGCGAAAATAAATTTCCTGATTTCATCCAGTGTTACCCGATAAATGATAATACAAAGTGCAATGGATACAAGAACAGACGTTACTACCTGAAAATGAAAAACTAATATCAATATAAGGATAAGAAGCAGTGACCACAAATGCTGGATCAAATGGGCAAAGTCTGCCAGTCGGTTGGTGCTTGCCGGTGTCCCTGTATCATTGGGAATACGGTGCAGATAAACAGCATATCCCAGTCCTGCCAGCGCAAGGACCGGAACGATCATATACAGAATGAACTCTGATATCTCCACTCCAGAAAGATTTGACATAAGAAGTACTGCTGTATAAGTAGGCAGCACACTTTCCGGTATGTGCCTGAACCAGCTGGCTGTAAAAGCCTGCTCTTTTGGATCTAAATATCCCTCTGTCGCATCCTTTACAATATCTGCACAAAGGATCATGGAAGCCGCAGATGGCAGAAGTCCAATGAAAAAAGCTGCTCCTGCTGTATTGATACGGCGGTTATGAAAAATGCCATTCAGATCCTGTTGTGCCAGACGGATCTGACTGCGTGACTCCAGGATCTTCTGCAAAAACGTAATGAGATACAGAGATAATAACACAGATAAAGATGACCAGTTTGTAATAACACTGACTATCTTAGTTCCAATTATTGTTACCGGAATATGAAACAGCACTGCTGTTACGACCATTCCGCCTGCAATCGCCTGATACAGCGGTCTGCCTATGGCTAAAAGAACTATAATAACCGCAAATACCACGCCTAAAAAAGTAATTTCCATGATGTGTGTTCCTCCTGTGTATACGATATCCTCCCGGATTCCTTCATGTACTCAAGTTTACATGCATTTCTCCTCTATTACAAGTTAGCGATTATTTTATTAGTCACTATTAATTTTCATAGTTACTGTCAATATAAAAAGGGCTGCCACAGCAGCCCCCGGAAAATATTCTTTTATTCGATCGTAACTACCTGGCTGCGCTTAAATGCTTCTGGTGCGATCTCATTTCCGATTCCCGGAAGTTCCGGTACTGTAAAAGATCCATTTACCGGTTCGTAATGATGCAGCGCAAGTGAGGTCATCTGCGGCATTTCTGTATTTACGTTATATTCATGGATTACAAAATTAGGAAGTGCTGCTTCCATATGTAAAGAAGCAGCTGTTACGATCGGTGTTCCACATACATGGATCTGGACACCGGCTTCATATACATAGGACATATCACAGATTTTTTTCACCTCTGTAACACCACCGCTGTTTCCAAGATCCGGCTGGATCACCTGAATGGCTTGTTTATCCAACATTTTCTTAAACTGCCATCTGCTGTAAATCCGCTCACCGCTGGCTACTGGAATTCCCGTCTGCTGATGCACATAAGCAAGTGTATCCTCGTGAGGGACTACCGGCTCCTCATAATAGAGAATGCCATATTTCTTTGCCATATTTCCAAACTGGACTGCTGACTGGGCATCTGTATAACAATGGTTTTCCAAAATAATATCTACCTTAGAACCTACCGCTTCTCTTACAGCTGCGATCCTCGCTTCTGCCAAATCCAAATATTCTGGATCCAGATAAGCTGTCTGCTCTGTTCTTGGATATCTTCCTTCATCTTCTCTAAAAGTAAGGAAATTGTATTTTACTGCTTTAAATCCCTTTTCTACTGCAATTTCTGCCTGACGCGCGTAATCTGCTGGTGTTCTTGCTGTTTTTCTTCCAACACCCCAGCCATTTTGCAGCTGGCTTGCATAAGCTTTCAGGGTATCTCTGTGTTTTCCACCTAAAAGACGGTACAGCGGCTGTCCATACACCTTTCCTTTAATATCCCACAAGGCAATATCAAAGGCACTGATACCGCCAAATACAATAGGACCTCCATTGTAACTCCAGAAACACCCCTGATACAGTTTCTGCCAGATTACTTCATGATCCAAAGGATTCATTCCAATCAGCCGGTTGGCCATGTCTTTTAACATGGCAAATGCAGCCTGTGAAGCGCCTCCATAAGATAATGCCACTTCTCCATCTCCATAAATTCCCTCGTCTGTGTATATACGGCATAAAGATGGTCTCCAGCCTCCTTCTACCGGATCGCAATATAAAAGATCGATTTTTGTAATTTTCATTCCCAGTCTCCTTCATCTATGTATTTTTATTACAGTAAACAGCTTATTACATTTGCTAACAGCAGACACCCGGCGGAACAAAGTACCGTTGAAATAAAAATATATTTATAACATTGTCCGGCTGTATATCCGCATGTATCCATGATCGTGATCTGCATTCCGTTGTGGGGCAGACAGCTGAACCCGGCAGTTGCTACCGCTCCCAGGCGGTGGATCAGCTCCGGCTCAAGCCCAGCTGCCAGATATTGTCCGGAAAGCAGGTTCATGGCCACATCCATTCCGCCTCCGCCATTTCCAGTCATTGCTCCTGCGAAAGATGCAGCAATACTAAAGGAAAGATTAGGCGGTACAGGCAAAGCTGATATTGCTTCTAACACAGTCTCCGCTCCATTACATGCAAGAACTGCACCGCCAAATCCAACAGATACAGCTGTTGTAATAACAGCAGGTCCTACTAATTTTGCGCTTTCATTGATAATACGCAGTTTATCCGGAATATTTTTCCAGCCAATAAAAAGAGCCACACCAGTTCCTGCCAGCACTGCATAAGAAAGATCTAATTGTGCAATATTGATCAGTAAAATTATCATTACAAGAGGCAGGACTGATAATGGTCCCGGAATCCCGGCATCCATTTCAAACTTTGTGATCCGTTCTTTAATAGACGGATTTATTTCAAAATGCTCCCCTCTTTGCCTTGCTTTTTTAAATTCCCAAGAAAAATATACGAATATAAATGCCATAGCCGCAGCAGAGCAGAGCAGACCGATCCCGGCAGCTGCAGCCGGTGTTGTGCCCAAATACTGTACAGGAATAATATTGTTTAACTGGGCTCCTCCAGGAAGCAGCGAAAGGGCAAATGTACAGGAGCTGCTCATAATGCAGGCTGGAATATATTTTCCCGGAAGATCTGCCTTGCGAAATGTTGCAAGAAAAATGGGATATACGGTAAATACAATAACAAATACACTGACGCCTCCATAAGAAAGGATCGCAGTTGCTAACATTGCCCCAAAAACAGCATTTTTATCTCCAAAAAGTTTTCCGATCATTTTTGAAAATACAGATGCTAACAGCGTTTCTTCCATTACTTTTCCAAACAAAGCATTTGTAACAAACACCAGAAAATATTTTCCCACAAATCCGGCAAGTGAAACGCCGTAATGATTTATAAACAGATCCATATAAGAAAAGCCATTGGTTAATGCCAGTACCGCCACACAGATCAGTGTTGCCGGGATCAAGCTCAGTCTTTTATAGATCAAAAAAATCAGCAGCAGTACCGCGATCAATACACCTGCCAGTTCCACCTGTATCACCTCCTACTAACCATGCTTTTTTCTTTGTTTCATTATAGAAAAGACGTTTATTTTCTACAATTTTCTATATATTTTATAAGTTACTAAGAAATTTATAAGCACCAGTCAAATCTGTTTTAATGCAGTTTCCAGCTGATAAAGAGCACTATCAAGGATCTTCCTTGGGCATGCCAGATTAAACCGCAGATAACCTTCTCCGCCCGGCCCAAACCAGGATCCTTTATCTACTCCAATATGTGCTTTCTGGTCAATAAATGATTCAATTTCTTCTGTACTCATCCCAGTTCCGCGAAAATCTACCCATACCATATAAGTTGCCTCAGATTTTTTCATGTGAAGCATAGGCAGTCTTTCCTGAACATACCGAACCATATAATCCATGTTGTCATTTACATAGTCGCATAGCGCATCCACATAATTGCCGCTTTTATCATAAGCTGCTTCCAGAGCTGCCGAACCAAACCAATTCATATTAAAAATACGGTTTGCATTTAAGCCTTTTATGTATTTTTCGCGCAACTCATTATTTGGAATAACCGCATAGGCAGTCTGAAGGCCAGCCAGGTTAAAGGTTTTGCTTGGGGCATAATGGACAATTGTATTCTTTTTTATTTTTTCTGAAAGGGTACCAACAGATGTATGTTTAACTCCCTTCATCATAAGATCTGCATGGATCTCATCAGAGATCAGCAGGACACCGTTTTCTGCACAGAGGTCTCCCAGTCTTGTTAATTCTTCTGCTGTCCATGCACGTCCTACAGGATTATGAGGATTAGATAAGATCAGAAGTTTATTATCCGGATCTTTTACTTTTCTTTCCAGATCTTCAAAATCCATGAACCAGTCTCCCTCTTTTTCTATCAGAGGATTATAAACCAGCTTACGCCCATTATTAACAACACCATCCATAAATGGATAATAAACCGGTGTCTGTACGATAATGCCGTCCCCGGGCTTTGTAAAATTCTGGATCGTAATGGTGTATCCCGGAATCACACCTGGAGTAAAAATGATCCATTCTTTTTTTATCTTCCAGTGATAACGGCGATCTACCCAGTTAATGATCCTTTCATAAAAACAGTCTGGTTTTGTTGTATAACCATAACATCCAAGACTGGCGCGGTCTATTACTGCGTCGATCACTTCTTTTGGGGATCTGAAATCCATATCTGCGATCCACATTGGGATCATCGCTGTAGATTCATCTACGCCGAATTTTGAATTGCAGTCATCCCATTTCATACTCCGGGTATTTTTACGATCCAGATCAAAATCAAAATATTCCTTTGTGTAATTCATAATTACATCTCTCCTTGAATACCTTATTATATATATCTGCGGCGCCTGCAGTTATAGACTTTTATTGACTTATTTCCCCGTCTTGTTTAAAATTATAGCAATAGGAAAAGTCCCCGTCAAAAAAGCAAAATATTCCTGTGGATAATAATTTCAACATTTTCTTTCCGTGACACGATTAATTTCGGACAATAAAAGCTGAAAAACTGCACATCATTTGTGTCCGCGATCCTAAATCGTTAAAAAATATTATTTTAGGGAATAAAAAAGGAAACCATATGTCAGAAATAAGCAAAGAAATCGGACAGAATATCCGCCGTACACGTAAAATGCGGAAAATAACCCACCAACAGCTGGCTCAGGCTATTGGCAAAAGCCAGTCCGCTATATCAAAATATGAATCAGGTGAAATAGCCGTGGATATAGACACTCTGTATGCCATTGCCAACGCACTGCAGGTGCATATTGAAACCCTTCTGTATTTTCCCAATACTGCCACATCCTCTTCCACTTTAAAAGAATGCCCCGCTTTTTTCAGAAATGTTAAAAACTTGTATGGTTATGTTTACGATGGAAGGATCAACCGGATCGGGCGACGCCTTTTTGAACTCCATCCGGAAGAAAATGGCCTTACGAAGGTCATGATGTATATGAACTTTGAAGATTATGATCATTACCAGAACTGTGAAAATACTTATAAAGGCTACATGGAACATTTTGATGCAGTTACAAATATCACTCTGCAAAATCGAGATGTGGAAATGGAAACTGCCTATATACAAATACTGGCTCCTACATTAAACGCAGAAACCAAATGGGCTTTATTTACAGGCCTGTCTACAAGACCGATCATGCCTATTGCACGAAAACTTCTACTCTCAAAAAACAGATTATGTGAAAACAAAGAATTGGAAAATCAGCTGAAAGTATCCAAAGAAGATATTAAACAGCTTAAGTTGTACCATATGTATACGGTGACCTGATCACTGTGTTTGTAAAATAAAAAGACATATTTTCTTTTCCCAAAATAACTTTCGGGAATGAAAATATGTCTTTTTATTTATATTGGTATTATGTTTAATTCCTATTACTGTGGGCTTACGATCTTACCTGCAATCGCACAGCTTGCTGCTGTCTTTGGAGAAGCCAGATAAATCTGTACCTTTGAAGTTCCCATACGGCCCAAGAAGTTGCGGTTATTGGTTGCAACTACTCTTTCACCATCTGTTAAAATACCGCCCGTTCTTCCGCAGCACAGTCCGCAGCCTGGAGGAGACAGAGTTCTACAAGAAGCAGCTGCGCATTGCCGTGCTCGCCCGCCACTGCAGCAACGTGATCATTCCCGCAGTGGCGAAGATCCTCAAGGCCCACGAGGAGACGCTGAGGATCACGATGGACGTGCACCAGAGCCGCGACATCTACTACTCTAAGTTCTCGCATCCCTTCGACGTGGGCTTCGGCACGCTGCTCAGCAGTCACGACGACCTGCAGAAGGAGGCGATCGCGCACCTGCCCTTCAGGCTGGTGGTTCCGAAGACTAATCCCATGAGCCGGATGGAGAAGGTGAGGCTCGAGGACTATGCGCACGAGAACTTCATCCTGCTTTCCGCCGACAAGCTTGAGCGCGAGTACATCAGGAGCCTGCATCCCGCGCTCACGCCCGACAGGATCGTGGCCGAACTCTCCTCGACGCAGGTGGCGCTGAGGTTCGTCAAGCGCGGCATCGGCGTGCACATCACGGACGAGCTCGCGGCGATGAGCGTCTCGGACGACTGCGCGGCGGTCCCCCTCGAGAACCCGCTCACGATTCCCTTCTACGTCTTCTGGCCTGTCACCTCGGAGAGCCTCTGGCCCGAAATCAGGCAGTGCATCGCCGAGATCGCGGGCAGCATCCGCGCGGCGGGCATCCCGCTCACGGAGGCGGGCGAGAGCTATCTGAAGGCCTGATGAGGTCCTGGGTCGAACGGCGGCCGAAAGGAAGCGGAAAGGAAAAATCCCACGGCCGGCAGCGGCGCGCGGGATTTTTTTCAAGGCGTCGCGGGACGGTCGTCCCGCGGCGGAAGGCTCATCGGATCAGACCCAGCCCTTCCGGCGGAACTCCTTGAGCTTCGCGGCGAAGTACTTCATGTCGTCGGGTGTCGAGAGCGAGACGCGGCACCATTCGACGGCGGGCGGGAACGGGCGGCCGACGAGGATGTTCTCCGCCTTCATGCGGTCCTGGAAGGGCTTGAGCGGGGCCTTGAGGTTCATGAAGATGAAGTTCGTCTGGCTGTCGAGGTACTCGATGCCGAGTTCGTCGAGGGTCTTGCAGACGATCACGCGGGCGTCCTCGTTGGCCTTGCGGGAGTTCGGGATGAAGTCCTTGTCTTCGAGCTCGACGAGCGCGGCGGCGATGGCCGAGTTGTTGAGCA
>OLGI01002145.1_pt1 | contig 15086 bp, 10 predicted proteins | sample 1605221 | NCBI WGS metagenome assembly OLGI01 (sample SAMEA3888915, study PRJEB22519) | human gut metagenome | biome: human gut; feature: human-associated habitat; material: faeces | place: Denmark | collected 2010 | reverse complement strand
CCGCCACATCGCTGAAGGCCGCGCTGCCGCTGACAGCAGGGCTGCCGGAGGCGCGATACAGGAAGGTCACTGCCTGTGCGCGGGTGCAGGTTGCGTCGGGGCTGAACTTACCGTTGCCGGTGCCGCCGGTGATGCCGTTTTCAACGGCCCACGCCACAGCCTTGGCATAGTAAGCGTCCTCGGCAACATCCGCGAAGCTGCTCATGCTCTTGGGAGCGGGAGAACCGGCCGCGCGCCACAGGAAGGTGACGATCTGGCCGCGGGTGCAGGGAAGGCCGGGGGCAAACAGGTTGTTGCCGATGCCGCCGGTGATGCCCTCGCTGGCCGCCCACTTGACGGCCTCATAGCAGTAAGCGTCCACGGGAACGTCCGCGAAGATCTGCTCCGGAGCTTCCTCCACGAACTTACCCTTAATGGTGACCTTGGAGGCAGGCATGGTGAAGGTGTACTTGCCCTTCTTCTCGGTGATCTTCACCTTGTCGCCGTCCTTATCCAGGACCTTCAGGGTATCCAGCTCATAGCCCTTGTCGGGCTTCACGGTGATGGTCACGGTGTCGCCCTTGTAGGCAGACTTGGGAGAAACGGTGATGGTGCCGTGCTTCACGCTGTCCACGGTAATGGTGTAGCGGGAAGAGTGGGAGCTGCCGCCGCCGCTGCTGCTGGACTTGTGATACAGCTTGATGGAGCCGGTCAGCGTTGTGTAGTTGGCGTCAGCGGGAGTGAAGCGCCACTTGTAGGTGGTGTTGGCCGCCACGGTGGTGGTATCGGGCAGGACATTGCCTGCGTCATCCACCCACTCCAGCGTACCGGCGTTGGGGTTCAGCGTGCTGCCGGTAACGGTCAGGCCAGCATCCGCCAGCGTCTTGCCGCTGGTGGTGATCTTGGTGTAGGCAGGCTCGCCGGTGGGGGTCGCCTGCTTGATGGTGAAGGTGTAGGTCTTGTCGGCCGTGGTGCCGTCCGCCCAAGCGGTGGTGGCCTTATCCCTCAGCGCCACGGTGACGGTGTGGTCACCGGCGTTGGTCTGGCTATTGCCGGTCACGGTGTAGTCCGCGGTATCGGCAATGCCGTAGGTCTTGGCGTTTCCGTCATAGGTGAACACCGTGGTGTCGGCGGCGGGGATGGCCACCTTCTTGGGAACGATGGTCAGGGTGGCCGTGGCGATGCCGAAGTTGATGCTATCCTCGTAGGTGGCGGTCACGGTGTAGGTGCCGATGCCCTCGGGGAACCCTGCTGCCATCAGCGTGCCGGTGCCGGCGGTGTAGACGTAGTTCCACTTGGCGCCGGTGCCGAGGTTGGTGCCGCTGATGGAGGCCTCCTCATACTTCATCCAATTGCCGGTGTACTCCTTCTCGCCGTCAGGGAAGGTGATGAAGGTACTGACATCGGTCTTATCCAGCACGTAGACGGTGATGGAATGCATGTGGAGGGGGTTGTGATTGGCGTCACCGGCGTAGTTGACCAGGAAGATCTGCGGGCCGGCGGTGTCCATGACCATGGAGGGGGCATACCAAGTCCAGCCGGCGGGCAGCTCCACGGCGGACAGCTTCTGACCCTTGACGCCCTTCAGTCCGGTGGGGTCGGCGGGGTCGATCGGGTTGATGTTCACGGTGGCGGTGGTGGTATCCTTGTTCAGCTTGTAGTTTTCACCGAGGCCGCCCTTTTCCATCTTCACCAGCACGTTGACAGTTTTGCCGGTACCCGCCGTGTCATCGGCCATGGTGGCGAAGACGTGGTAGTGGGTACCCTGCTTCACCTCGGCGGCAACCGGCAGCGTCACGGTGCACTCCACGTTCACATTGCCTTCCTCGTAGTCGCGGTTCACTGCGACGGCGGAGTTGATGTCAATGGGCTTGGGCTGGATCTTGAAGTTGCGGCTGAAGGTACCCGTGTAATTGCCCTTGCCCTCGACATAGACGGTGGCCGCCTCAAAGACGTGGACGTTGGTGCCGTAGCTGACGGTGTAGTCGGTACCCTCGACCAGCGGCTTGGTGCCGTCCATCACCACGGCAGGCGGCTTTTGGACCCCGCCGCTATACACATAGGTGCCGGTGATGGGCTGAAGCATGTTGCTGATGCTCTTGGGGTTAATTTTGAAGTTGGCGTGACCCATGTAGATGTGGGTGGCCGTTTCGCAGACGACATTCACCACATACGCGCCCGCGTCGGTGGGGGGCGTGTCGCTGCTGTAGCCGCTGGAGGTCGGGGTGCTGTAATGAACCAACGTCTTGGTGGTGCCCTCCGGCGCGGTAAAGACGGGGTCTGCCAGCGCCGTACCGTAGGTGGTGTCCGCCTGCGTCACCGTCAGGGTTTCGATGGGCCTTTCCTCCACCTTGATCTTGACGGTATCCTTGATGGCGGGGTTGGCGTTAAGGGTGGCCGTCAGATCGAAGGGGATGGCCTCCGTGTTATGGAACACATGAAGCAGCATGCTGTATAGGCCGCCGACAGTTTCAAGCGTGCCCATATGCTTGGGAATGGGATCCAGCTTCCAGTCAACCTGCGTGATGGTTGCGGGCTGGCTGAACTGGTCATAGACCTTGGCCTCGTATTCGACGTCAATCATGTCGGCCGGGTCGTCGCCCACAGGGCGAATGATGGTGGTCTGGGGCGCGCCGCCTGTTTTTTTGTCGACGATCTTGAGCCACTTGACAGCGGGGGTGGCGCGCCAGACGGTGAGGGTGGCGGGCGTAGAGGATACGCCGCCGTAGGTGGCGGTGAGGGTGATCGGGCCGCCGGGGCAGTCGCTGGAGATGGTCATGTTGCCGGTGGCGGGATCGACGGTGACGCCATCAAGGTCGCTGATGCTCCACACAACGCCGGAGGGGTTGTGCAGGAGGCCGCTGTCCGTATGCACAGTGACGCTGTAGGTGTTGGTCACCTTGACGGTGTTGGGGGTGTCAATGCCGAGGGCCTCAGGGACATTCAGACTGGGAGCCGCGCCGCCTATCTGCACTTTGGTGACCGTCACGGAGCCGGTCTTGGGGTAAGCCTTGGTCAGAAGCAGTTCGGTGTTGCTGACGCGGGTGACGGAATAGTCACCGTTGGCGGCACCAGTCTTAAACTTTTCGTCGAAGGTCTCGCCGGAGTTGGCCTTCAGGGTGATTCTGGCGTAGTAGAACTGCTCAGCCTTGGCGGTGGCAGGGTTGGTGACAGGCGTGCCGGTGTCGGTAGTGCCTTCGAACCACTCCACCTTCGTGATGCTGTACGGTGCGCCGCTGGCAACGGTGCCGGTGATGTCCAGCGGCTGGCCCTTGACCGGGGCATCAACAGAGGCGGTCACGCTGGAGATGGGCGCCTTGGGGACAACAACAGAAATTGTTTTTGGCAAGGTTGCTGCATCACTTGCTGCAATATTTGTTACATAGTCAGATGCTGACATAGTGAGTTCGGTCAACTTGATGTCGTACGAACCCGGAGCTGCACCGCTTTTAATGGAAAAAGTCAACTTTGCATATTCGCCACCAACAGTACAGGTGCCTAAAGTCTCATTGGTGTGAGCAATCGTGACCTTTCCGTTGTTGGTAGCAGTTGTAACATTGGGGTCTTCAAAGTCGAGAGGAGGATACACCCCGCTGGTGACGCTTTCCAACTCAAGAACTGTGCCCGGAAACTCCACAACGGCTTCCGCTGTCATGACATTTTCATAATCCGGCAAAGTTAGTGTTACAACGATTTTTTCTCCTTCTTTTACGCTGGAAAAATCAAGTACAGGTGCCGCGAGTGCCTGACTTGGCAACAGCGAGAGAATCAGTGCAAGGGAAAGAACCCATGAAAAAATTTTTTTCATTTACATTCTCCTTTTAAGCAATAGGGATTGTTGAAATGTTACCTTTGAAATACTGCCTAAGTATCGTAATATCAATGGCTTTAATGCTTCCATCACCATTCATATCTATCGCGCAAATCTGTTCATCCGTCAAGGACGACAAATTCCCTTTGAAATACTGCCTTGCCATTGTCACATCAATTGCTTTAATGGCCCCATCGTAGTTCACATCCCCGTACAGCCACAGCTTGAGCTGGCCGAGGTTGAGGGCGGTGCTTTCGACGGTGATGGGAACGATCTTGGGCACATACTTGCCGGGCTTGAAGATCACCAGCTTGTAGCTGCCCGCTGGGATGGTACCAAAGCTAAAGGGCTGCGCCTTCATGCTCTTGCCGTCCACCGTCGTGGCAGTAATGGCTCCGCCGGTGCCGGTGTAGGTATAGCCGGTAACTGTGCCGCCGGTCTTCCACTGCGCACGGATGGCCGCATCCTCCATCGTGGACGGATAGAGATAGTACAGCGCGTCATTCGTGTCGTTCCAGCTCACCGCCGTCCCGCTGACGCTCACGCCCTTGGGACGCACAATGACGGTGATCTTCTTCGAACCATCCAACACGACGAGGCTGCCGTTGCTGTCCGACTTGTGGAAGCAATAAGTGCCATCAATGACGACCTTGTTGTCCCGCAGCGGGCGGTTCTGTTTCAGCTTCAGCTTCAGCGTGTTGATGCGGTAGTTCGTGCCCGCCGAACCTGCAATGGCAGGCGTGCCGCTCTCCCATGTAAGCTGCTCCACCTCATAGCCCATGGGGGAGAGCTGCGTGTTGAAGCTTTCCTGTACCTTGGAAAGGCTATCGCCCTCGTGGAGCGTCGGGAGGGTCAGGTTCATCTCCCTGAGCGGCGTGGCGGTGAAGGTCAGCGACTTGCCGCCGGAGGAGCGGGTGACATCCTTCATCTTGGGGAAGCTGCCGTAGATGCCGAATTGCACGCCCGCGTAATCGGCAAACTTCGTGCCCTTGTTGGCGGTGATGGTGACCTTGACGGTGTAGGTCTTGCTCTTATCAAAGGTCGCCCATGTGGGCAGGGCGTTGTCGACCGTGCCGACGCTCTCCCCCTCCCACCACTGGTAGGAGATGGTGCGCAGGGCGTGGTAATCGACCCCCTCGCTCTGGTTGATGAAGAGGTCAACGCTGTCGCCCACCGTGCCTTGCATGAACACATCGTTGCCGTTATACATCTTCTGGCCCATGACCAGCAGCACCTTGGTGTCGCCGGTGATGTACGCCTCGCTCTGATCGGCAAATTCCGCCCACAGTGAAAGCATGTTGTAGTTGTTAGAGCGGTCAGGCACCGTGAAGAACAGCTCCTCCTTGAACTTGTCGCTGGGGGTATCATAAATACCGTTCGCGCTCCAGCTCTTGAAGATCTTTCCTGACGGAGCATTCGGCACGACCTTGATCCTTGCGCCGACCTGAACATTGACAGAAGCATTGACACCATTGGAGTCTGTCACAAGCACCTTGCCGTTACTGTCGTAGGCGGTGGCGTTTCGCACTATGAGCAGGACATGTTTCACGCTCGGGTCCAGCTTGAACGCATAGTCCTCGCGTTTGTAGTCATAGCCGCCGCCCGCCTTGGGGACGCGCGTGAAAACGCTGATGGTTTTCTCGCCGCGCACCTCGAAGGGGTCGGTGTACGGCACGGCGTTCTGGGGGGACGTGCTGCTGTTATAGGCGTAGGCCATGGTGGCGTTGAGGGGCCAGCCGGAGGGCTTTGCCAGCGCCACATTCACGAAGTCCTTGATCGTGTAGGTGTTGGGGCCGCTGGGCTTCAGCGGCGCTCCGCCGTTCTTCGGCGTCACGGTCACCTCCGGGGTGGGCAGGCCGATCAGCTTCGTCAGATGGACCACGGCGTAGTTATGGCTCAATTTCCGGTATTCCCTGCCGTTCACGGTAAAGGTCTTTGCCAGCTTGAAGTAGACCTTGCCGCTGTTGCCGCTGTCGGTGATGATGGCCTTGCCGTTCTTCACCCTGGTGCCGATGACCTCGGCGCTGTTGGAGCCCTCCGCCGGTGTCTGGTCTTCCCGATACCAGATCTCGTAGCCCTCGGGGGCCTCCACCGTCAGCTCGATCGCGCCGGAGAAGTACCGCGGGACGCTGTCTTCGCTGAGCACCGTGTCGCCGTACTTCACCGTGGGCGCACCGGTGGGCCGCACGGCATAATAGGCCTCGGACTTGATGCCAAACGCGGAGGAGCCGGCGTAGGCCTCGATGCGCACATCGTTGCTGACGGAGACATCCACGGGAAAGGGGCCGGTGTAGGTCTGGAGGTTGCTCCACTTGTTCGTGGAGGAATTCCAGACACGGTACTCGATGTGCTTATTCCGCTCCACCGTGAGGGTCACGGTTTCGGGGACTTGGTTGTTCGTATCAGAAATCCCGCTGTCGGGGGCGATGTACGGCGGAGCGACAGGCGGGTTGAAGGTAAAGGGCTTGCTGAAGTAGCAGCGGCCGGTTTCATCGTCATCGTAGGCGATGCGGTAGCTCCCCTCCGGGATGTTTTCCCAGGCAAGCGTTGTCCCATAGGCGCCGCTGGGCTTCGCATCGGCATAGAGCCGGCTGTTGCGCAGGCCCATGACGGGGCTGCCCTTCAGATCCTTGGAGGCATAGGTATTTTCGCCGTACCGGGGCAGCTGCGCGGGCACCAGCATGACACGGTATCCGCCGGAGCCGTTGCTGATGCTGTCCTCCTTCGCAAAGGTCATGTCCTGGTAGGCGTAGCGGGTGGTGGTGCCGGTATCGCTGTCATACTCCGTAGTGTAGCTCACAGGGCTCAAGTCGGGTCCCGTCGTCATGGGGTCACGCACCGGCACCAGCACCATATCCCGCTGAATGTTGGAGAAGGTCTGGGTGGTGTTCGTCCAGCTTGTGCCGTTCCCGCTGCCCTCCGGGTGCAGGGCGTCGTACCAGCAGAGGAATTTGCCCTTCCCCGTCGGCGCGGTCAGCTTCAATTCGTCGCCCTTGCGCACAACATGGGTGTCCTCGTGCTCTGGCTCTATAACCTTGGCAAAGTAGACGCTGCTGGAAGCTCCCGGCGGTACCTCATGATCCATGATCAGTCCGCGGGACACCTTCACGGTGCCACGCCGGTGGGCGACCAGATGTAGTTGAACTCGCCGCGGTAGTATTCCGCGCCGTTTTCCTGTACAGCCTCATAGGGGCAGCTGCCCTGATACATATCCGGCCCCAGCACGATCTCCTTCGCGAGGATCGCCCAGCTGTCGCTCCCCTCCGTCGCCCAATACTCGATGCGGGTCGATTCGGAGTCGATGGACACACCCTGCTCCGCGCGGATGAGCTCCACCTTCGCGTCTTTCCAGGTTTCGATGTTGGTATACGGGTGGTCGTAGCGCGTATGCAGTGTATCGGTTTCGGGATAGCGGACGATGTTGCCTTGGTTCCAGATATTGAAGTAGCCCTCGGTGTCCACCTTCAGGGCGGTGCCGTCCCCGCCCCCCAGCAAGACGTCGGTCACCACGTTCTTTTTGGATACGATCTCCACCGAGGCCTTGCCCAGCACCTCCATGGTTCCGGCGGAAATGGCATAGTTCTTCTGAATCACGTTTTTGGGCTTTGTCCAGTACTCGGTCGCCGGGTCAAAGTCCCGCCCGGATTCGATGGTGATCTTCAGGGTGGAGTCATCCTTCACCTTGACGTTAGAGGCATCGATGCCTATCGCCTGGTCGCCGTTAAAGCCGCTGGTGCCGCCGGTGACCTTGATGTTCACATACGGGCTTCCTCTATCATCCTCAAGGGTCAGGCCGCCCGAAAGGACGATACCGCCCGCATAATATTGGCCCTCATTCCGCCCCACGGTATTGATGTTCAGCTCGCCGCCGCCGCAGACCGTCAGCTTTGCGCCCTCACGGCCGTAAATGGCGTAGCCTCTGCCGGGCGATTGCGCGGTCTTGGTAAGGTTCAGCGTAAGATTCTTGCCGGTATCGATTTGGAGCTTCACATCCGGGCCGTCCTGCAGGTCCAAAAGGACATCGTATCCGCTCATGACGACGTCGTTAACCACACAGACAAGGACGGATTGCTTGGGCGGGTAGCGCATGGCGTTGCGCAAATTGATCCGCACGTCCTGCAGGTTGCCATTGAGGAACAGGATCCCCTCGAGATACCACACAAGGTAGTCGCTCTCCGCATGGGGGACGCCGCTCCACACATGAGCGTCCGGATCGCACTCGGTGATGTACTGGCCGTTGTACAGCTTGATCGCCCTCGACTCGTTATTCAGCGGGGGAAAGTTCAGCACCACCATGCCGTAGGTTTTATCCGGCTCTGCCGCCGCCCGCAGGGGGGCCTTCATCACAGGCGGTACAAGGGGCGGCAGGGTCTCCTGCTGCTCGTTGGTTCCCTCGGTGGTACCCTCGGTGGTTCCCTCGTTGGTTCCCTCGGCGGTACCCTCGGTGGTTCCCTCAGTGGTTCCCCCGTTGGTTCCCTCGGTGGTACCCTCGGTGGTTCCTCCGGTGGTCCCCTCGGTGGTTCCCTCGTTGGTTCCCCCGGTGGTTCCCTCGTTGGTTCCCTCGGTGGTTCCCTCGGTGGTTCCCCCGTTGGTTCCCTCGGTGGTTCCCCCGTTGGTTCCCTCAACGGTCAGAGCCACCGGCTCCGCGCCCGAAGAGGGCGCTTGCGCGGCAAGCTCGCCCATCGGTACGAGCGCGAAGTCCTCCGCAGGGAGAACCGCGTCCGCGTTGATGCTCACACCGTCCAGCGCGGCCTTGTGATACAGCCTGCCCTCGTAATAGAGCGCCGCGTACTCGCCGTCGGTGATGAAATCCTCGCTGGCGTTGCCAAATACCTCAGCCGTCGGGCTGCGCTCGGTGATGTACTCGCCGTGGTGCAGGTCGAGCTGTTCGCCTTCGCTGAACACCAGCCGCACATAGCCGTAGTCCTCCTGCGGCGCAGGCGGGCTGAGGCCATCGTCCGCCTCGTCGGCAAGTGCCGCGGCGGGCAGCAGGCTCAGCGCCATGACGAGCGTTAAGAGCCACGCCGTCAGTCGCTTGTGTGTCAGTTGTCTCATGCTTTGATCCTCCTTCCCGGTTCTTGATTTTTTGGCGGGGATGCCGCCGTTTTCATGCTTTCCGCTGTCTCATCGAGCCATGTACGCACCTGCTGCGCGGAAAGGTCGCCGATGCAGTAACCGTCGATGAGCTTCAGCTCCGCCGCCTTTTCCAGTGCGGCCAGCTTTTCCGGGTGTCCGTCCTCACAGATAAGATAGACGCGGCAATCCGGCAGCTTGCGCTTCACCTCGATGGCGATGTCGCAGCGGGCGGAGACGTCCTTGTCCTCCACGCCCTCGGTGAAGTCGGTCTCCAGCAGCAGAAGGTCCGCCTGTTCGGCAGCACACTGCCACACCACGTCATCGCAATCGTCCGAGAGGACGCCTATCGGCCGGCAGCCGCCCAGATTTCCCAGCCAATCCGCCGCATGGCGCGTTCTGAATGGCAAGGCAAAGCACACCGCCGCTTTCGGCAAGGGCGGCTCCCGCCTCCGGAAGAGGCTCATACCGCCGCCTCCCGTCTCGCCGTTCCCTTGGGCAGCCGTGCCCCGCATTCGGGGCAGTACCGCGCCACGTTGGTGACGGCCACGCCGCAGCCGGGGCAGCAGCGGTGACGGGAACGGTAGAGGTCATAGAGAGTCATCTCTGGCAGACGCGCGCCGCAGTCGGTGCAGTCCGTCCGGTCGGCGCTGTTGGCCCTGCCGCAGCTGGGGCAGATCTTGCGCCGCCGCAGCGTATCCGGCCCGCAGCCGTACTCCAGCAGCACCACCCGGCGCAGGGCTTTCCGGGTTCTCAGGTCGTAGTCTGTCATTTGGCTTTCTCCTTTCCGTCTGTGCCGCCCACCTGCAGCTTCGCCCCGCAGATGGGGCAGAAGCAGGTGTCCGATTCCCGGAGCCGTGCGCCGCAGTGATGGCAGAACGAAGGGTACTCGTCCTCCCACGGCGCGCAGTCCAGACACAGTCCCGCGTTGACATTGAACATAGCGGAGGAGACATACTTCCCGCATTTGGGGCAGAAGTTGAACTCCCACTTGCCCTCCTGTTCCCACGCGATCTCCAGCGCCGCTTCCTCCGTGTCCGCCCGGATGGGCTTGCTCACGCAGCACAGTTCGCCGGAGAAGTCGCAGTAGAAGCGAAAGATCCTGTCGCCTCCTGAGTCGGTGACGACCCGGTAGGTCGCCGTTTTCCGTACCTGCGTCATCCGCATTTCTCCTTTCTTTTTTTCATTTCGTCTTGTAAAGCTGTCATGGGATATGCTACAATGCCTAACGAAGCGGTCGGCTCGACAGGATATAGAGCGTCGAGCGATCTTTCGGTTGGAGCGAAGCTCCAACCGAAAGGGATACCCCTTTCGCGATTCTCTGTTCATTGACGGGGGCCGAACGGCGATCTCGCCTCCCCGTCTGCCCGTTTTGTACCATAGATCTTGAGTTTTGTCATACCCTAAAACCTCAATTTAGGGTAGACAGACGAAAAAAATTTTCAAAAATCGCCGGAAAACAGCGTTTTCACGGACAAATGTTTGTGTACGGAGGACATAGCGATGAAAAAGCAAGGTTACGCCATTCTCATGGCTTTCATCCTGATATTTGCCCTGACGGGCTGCGGAAACAAGTCGCTGCTCTCGGCCAAGGAGCCGGTGGAGCTGACGATGTGGCACGTATACGGCGAGCAAGCCGGTTCCCCGATGGACACGCTGGTGGAGGAATTCAACCGCACCGAGGGGAAGGAGAAGGGCGTCCGTGTCAAGGTGACGGAACTGAGCAGCGCCGCGAAGATCGGCGGCTTTCTGTTAGAGACACAGGGGGATTCCGCGCAGGAGATGCCGGACCTCTTCACCTGCCACATCGGGGACGCCATCGCCCTGGGCGAGGACAATCTGCTGGACTGGAATGACTGGTTCACGGAGCAGGAACAGAGCGAGTTTGTGTCCGGCTTCCTTGCGGACGGTAAAGCAGATGACGGTAAACTGCTGGTGTTCCCCCTGTCCAAATCCACGCAGCTGCTCATGCTCAACGGCACGGGCTTTGCCCGCTTTTCCGCCGCCACCGGCGCGACCTACGATGACCTCTCCACCTGGGAGGGATTCTATGACGCTGCCGGGCGGTTCTATGCCTGGACAAACGGCACGGAGCCGTTTTGTGCGATGGACTATCCCATCCGGGCGGTGGAACTGAACGCGCTGGAGCATGGCGCGGAGGATTTTTACACGGAAGACGGCTGGTACGATTTCGACAACGCCGTATTCAAGGAGAGCTGGATGCAGTTTGCCCGCGCGCTGGCCCAGGGGCATATCGTGGTATCCGACCTCTATTCCAATACCCAGGTCATGACCGGTGAGGTGCTCTCCGGCCTTGGCTCCTCCGCGGCAATTCTCTATTATAATGATACCGTCACCTATGAGGACGGGCGCAGCGAGCCGATGGACTTGCAGGTGGTCCCCATGCCCATGACAGCGGGGGCGGAGCCTCTGATGACCCAGGCGGGCGTGGGCCTGTGCGCCTACAAGACCACCGAACAGAAGGCGGAGGCCGCCAGCCTGTTTGCCCATTGGCTGACGGAGAAGCAGCGCAATCTGGACTTCGTGACCTCTACTGGCTATATGCCCGTGCGGAACGGGGCTTTTGATTCCATTGACGAAGTAGAATTTGCCGATCCGGGCTATGCCAATCTCTACGCCGCCCTCAAGACCATGCAGGAAACCTATACCCCGCTGGCCGAAGTGCGCTTCACGGATTACTATTCCAGGGTCCATACCCTGTATGACGGGCTGCGGCAAATGCAGCAGGAGTTGCCCCGGCGGGCCGCTGCCGGTGAGGATGTGGAGGCGCTGGCGGAGGAGACCTGGGCGCTGTTCCGCTCCATCCAGTAAATCACTTTTCCGTAACTTTCCATCAAGGCAGGTGAAGGCCATGCAGGTATCGTCCTATCTGAAAAACGCAAAGCGCTCCATGCGGCATAAGCTCATCGGCTACATGATCGTGCTGGCGGTGCTGCTGGTCGCGGCGCTTTATGCGGGACTCACCCTGTTTGGCCGCTTGAGCAGTCCCAAGGCCGAGATCAAAAAGGCGCTGGATCTCCAGATGGAGATCTTTCAGAACGATATGGAATCCCTGTGGCACAATGTCTCCGTTATGAGCCTCCTTCTATCCGAGGATATGATCGCGCTGCTGGAGGACACGCTGCAGCAGCAGGGCATCTCCTTTGAGGATTTGGACGGGAATGTGGAGGCGACCAAAGCGATAGAGGACGCTATGCTGGAGCCGCTGAGCCAGTATGTCCGGCAGGCGGACTGCTCCGGCGCGTTCGTTGTCTTGGAGAGCTCCATGAGCAACGGGGATACAGCGGATGTCCGCAGCGGCCTCTACGTGCAAAGGGCAAACGCGGGGCGTGTGACCAATAACCTGCTGCTGTTCCGGGGCATTGCCAGCGTGGGCAAAGCACACAATGTCATGCCGCATCGGAAGTGGGCGCAGGAATTCCATATTGGGCAGTTCCCCAATTACGCGGAGCATACCGTACGGGCTGCCGCCCCGATTGCCGATTCCCGCCGCACCACAGACCTTGTCACCCTGCCGGGAACCTCGGAAAAGGCGGTTCTGCTGACGATCCCCATGATCGGGGCAGACGGCACGGTCTATGGAATGTGCGGCTTCTCCATCAATCAGTCCTACTTTTCCGCGTGCTATGACCAGCCCTCCAACCTCAGCCGCCTCGCCTGCCTGCTGACCACGAAGAGCGGTGATACCTTGGATGCGGGAGCGGCCCTGATGACCTATACGGAGGAAGGCTTCTGCTATGTTCCTCCGGAAACACTCACCGTTAAACCCATGAGCGACGGTCTTGTGTCCTTGAACGGCGACGGTTTTTCCTTTGTCGGCATGGTAGAAAATCTTTCCACGGCAAAGGGCGATGGAGCGCCCCACACGCTGGCGGTGCTGATCCCGAAAGAGGATTACAATCTCGCTGTTGCCAAAAATATTATGCAGACGGTGTTGCTTTCGGCGTTGCTGCTGTTTTCTGCCATCGTTTGCTGTCTGTATCTGGCGCGCCGGTATCTTGCTCCGGTACATCGGGATCTGGAGCGGCTGCGGAACGAGGATCGCGGTGGCGAGCAGATGGCGTTTGCTGATTTTGAGCCGATCTCCGCTACGCTGCAGGCGCAGGATCGGGAGAATGAGAAGATCATCACCACGCTGGAGCAGGAAAAGCAGACCGTGCAGGAGCAGGCCGCGCAGCTTTTGGATCAAAATGAGGCGCTGCAAGGACAGTTTGAAGCGGCGCAGGCTGATGCACAGCGGCTGGCCTACTTCCGGAAATCTGAGATCGATCCGGCAACCTATGAGATGTTCCTGGTGGGCTATGATATGCTGACGCCAACGGAACGGGAGATTTTGGACGCCTTGGCAGATGGCAGCAGCCCCCGTGAGATCTCTGAACAAAGGAATTGCTCGGAAAGTACCATTGCCACGCACCGTAAAAACATTTACAGAAAGCTGGGCATCCACAAGGCCTATCAGCTTAAAATCTGCATCGCGCTTCTGCGTCAGGAGCGAGAAGCACAAAACTGAACACGAAAAGAGCCGCCCCTGTCAAGCGTTGAGCCTGACGGGGGCGGATTCGTCTGTCCGTGGGGTTTTTACCTGTTTTCGTTGCCTTTGCCGTCTTATTAAATGATATGTCGCATACAAGTAAACAATATTATATCATTCAATGAAACGGTAAAATATATACAGGAAAGAAAGGTGACGAAACTATGGACACGCTTCAGCGGCTGCATCAACTACTGGACGAACGCGGATGGTCAGAATACCGGCTGGCTAAAAATTGCGGTCTTTCCAACTCTACCATTGCGAACATCTATCACCGCAATACGATTCCCTCCATCAGTACGCTGGAAGCGATCTGTACCTCTTTCGGCATCTCGCTTTCTCAGTTCTTCGCAGAGGGCGAAATGGTGGAGCTGACGCCGGAATTGAAGGAGCTTTTTGATAACTGGGTGAATCTGACGCCTCAGCAGAAGGACGCGGTTTTACAGACCATGCGCGCCATGAACCACGATCAGACCTGATACAGAGGAAGCCTTTGCAGGCTTCCTCTTTTTCCGTCCGCTATCGTTTTATTGAACGATAAAAACTTCCTGCTTTCGACTGTGTTCGACGGTTTTCCTCTCATGTCTATGTTATATTGTCGTTAAGTTAAGCGATAAATACCGCTAAGAGAAATATCAGGAGGGAAACCGTATGAAAACAAATGCCAAGCAGCTTGCCGCAGCGCGACGCGCCATGGAAGTCATCGCCGTGCGTGAGGGGATCAGCGTGGAAGAAGTTCGCAGGGAAATCAGCCGTGCTATCCTCAAACAAAAAAGCAAAGGAGAACGCAAATATACCTCGTTATGGTAAAATCACTTATAATCACTCAAGCGAGTAAAAGTTTATCGCGGAAGTAAAAAGCAGCAAGGGCCTGATTTGGACCCCACTCAGCAGGAAAAACTTGAATGGGTGTTTGCCAAAAAGATACGCTTACTCACAGCGGAACCATGACTGGATTCCATAGCTATGGACTTTGTGGAGCAGTACTCCGACCTTTGGAGCAGCAGAAAAGCGATGTTTGTCTGTCTCAACAAGGTCACCTGTCTGCGGATGTATAACCTTGTCCCAAAATACTGGGTCTTCTCATCATGGTCGGCATCGTACTGGATGTACTGGTCGCCGTTAAAACCGTTGAAGCCCAGCGGATTACGGAAACCCTGAGGATTCTTGCCAACGGGATGACGCTCCATCAGTTCGTTGATCATTTTGGTGTAGCCCTCAACAACCCGCTCCATCAGAGCGTTGTCCTTCTCCTTGGTGGCTTTGGTGGGGTTGCCGATGACGCCGTGATCCAGGTCATCCTTTTCCAGCAGAGCCCAGGTGCCGAAGCCGCCGTAGCACTGCCATTCGTGAGAAGCCTCACCGGGAGCCATCTTCCACTGAGGGCCCATCAGAGGAGTGCCACCGCCGTCGATGGCCAGTTCCTGGTGCATCAGTTCGGAATATCCGGCCTGACCTTAAACATGGCTTTTTCAATCTATCTCCCTTATCGGTTTTCCGCGATATATTCCTCCGCCATGTGGACTGCCACCGCGCCGTCCGCCACAGCGGTGACCACCTGACGGAGAGGCTTTGTCCGCACATCGCCCACGGCGTAAACGCCGGGAACGCTGGTCTCCGTGGTCTCTCCGGCCACGATATAGCCGCCGCCGTCCAGCGCCAGTTGACCCA
>OLGI01002144.1_pt1 | contig 15088 bp, 10 predicted proteins | sample 1605221 | NCBI WGS metagenome assembly OLGI01 (sample SAMEA3888915, study PRJEB22519) | human gut metagenome | biome: human gut; feature: human-associated habitat; material: faeces | place: Denmark | collected 2010 | reverse complement strand
GGGGGGAGTCTTTCGATAAAATGGTAGATTTTCCGCGATAGTAAGGTAGGGCAGCCGTTAGCGGCTGTGCCGCTTTACGGATGCCGCATACCCCTTGCGGGTGAAGAGTGTGCGCGGGAAACCCAAGAAGGGTGTCCTGCGCTATTTAAATTAAATATTTTCAGAACTTTACAAAAGCTCTGAAAATATTGGCAGCAGGGCGAAAAGACCTTTTCACCCTGCTGCCCCCGGCGTATCTTGTAAGACACGCCGGGGGCAAGGTTTTGCTTATCAGACTTACTTCATCAGTCCGCACACCAGATCCGTGTAGCCGGAGGGATCGTCCAGCGGCAGTCCCGCGATCAGCAGCGCCTGATCGTACAGCAGCTTGGCGTAGATCTTGGCCTTTTCCGGGTCGGCGGTCACGGCGTTCTCCAGAGCGGTGAAGGCCGGGTGCTCCGTGTTCAGCTCCAGAATCCGCTGGGCCTTGATGCTGCTGTCAGGCTGCATGAGCTGGAAATACTTCTCCATCTCAAAGCTCAGGCCCTCGCCGGCGGTGAGACATACAGGGTGCGATTTCAGCCGTGTGGAGGGTTTCACCTCTGCCACCGCGTCACCAAGCGTCTCCTTCACGAAGGCAAACACATCCTTATGGGTGTCGGCCTCCTCCTTAGCCTTTTCCTGAGCGGACTCGTCGGATGCACCGTCCATGGCGGAGCGGAACTCCTTGTCCTTGTAGCTCCGCAGGGTCTGGGCCACGAACTCGTCCACTTCCTCTGTGAAGTAGAGGATCTCTACCCCCTGATCCTTCAAGGCCTCCAGCTGAGGCAGCTTGTCAATCTTGTCCACGGTGTCACCGGCGGCATAATAGATGACCTTCTGATCCTCCTTCATCCGGGAGACGTACTCATCCAGCGTCACCAGCTTCTTCTCCGTGGAGGACCAGAACAGCAGCAGATCCTGCAGCAGGTCCTTATGGATGCCGTACTCGCTGACCACGCCGTATTTCAACTGGCGGCCGAAGTTCTTCCAGAAGGTTTCATAAGCCTCACGCTCGTCCCTGAGCATCTTGGCCAGTTCGCTCTTGATCTTCTTTTCCAGATTTCCGGCGATGACCTTCAGCTGGCGGTCATGCTGCAAAAGCTCCCGGGAGATGTTCAGGCTCAGATCCGGGGAATCCACCACGCCCCGGACGAACCGGAAGTGCTCCGGCAGCAGATCCGGGCACTTGTCCATAATGAGAACGCCGCTGGAATAGAGCTGCAAGCCCTTTTCGTATTCCTTGGTGTAGAAGTCGAAGGGGGTGGCGCCGGGGATGAACAGCAAGGCCTTGTAGGTCACGGCACCCTCGGCGGACACGGTGATGACCCGCTGGGGGTCCGCGAAATCGTGGAACTTCTCCCGATAGAACTCGTTATATTCCTCCGGCTTCACGTCGGCCTTTTTCCGCTGCCAGATGGGGACCATGGAGTTCAGGGTCTCCATCTCCACATAGGGTACCTCGTCCGGCTTGTCGGACATGCAGGAGGCCACCTTCTTCGTTTTTGTGACCGCCATGCGGATGGGGAAGCGGATGTAGTCGGAATACTTTTTGATCAGCTCCCGGAGCTTCCATTCTTCCAAAAACTCGCTGTAATGTTCGTCCTCGGTATCATCCTTCAGGTGCATGATGACCTCAGTGCCCGCATCGGACTTATCACATTCCGTGACGGTGTAGCCGTCGGCCCCTGAGGACTGCCACTGATAGGCGGTGTCACTGCCGAATTTCCGGGTGCGGACCGTCACCTGATCGCAGACCATGAAGGCGGAGTAGAAGCCCACGCCGAACTGACCGATCACGTCAGTGTCCTTGGTGTCATCTCCCACCTCCTGCTTGAACTTGTAGGAACCGGAGGAGGCGATGACGCCCAGATTGTTCTCCAGATCCTCCTTGTCCATACCGATGCCGTTATCCGTAACGGTGATGGTCCGGGCGTCCTTGTTGACAGACAGGTCGATCTTGAAGTCCTTCCGGGTCAGCTTCACGCTGTCATCCGTCAGAGCCTGATAGCAAAGCTTGTCGCAGGCGTCGCTGGCGTTGGAGATGATCTCCCGCAGGAAGATCTCCTTGTGGGTGTAGATGGAGTTGATCATCAGGTCCAGCAGCCGTTTGGACTCCGCTTTGAATTGTTTCTTTGCCATAAACCAAACACTTCCTTTGTGTATTTTCATATTGTATGTCATTTTAACACGGAATGACTTGGAAAGAAATTACTTTTTTGTAAACTCCGCTGCTAAACCGTTGCCTTTCTCTGACCTATCCGCTAAAATATGTAAGGTAAAAACAGTTACGGTTCCGCGGGAGCCGACGGAAAGAGGCAGCAGGCGTATGTTCTATAAATTCAGATGCGCGGTGGCGCGGTTCATGTACGGCCGGAACGGCATGGATCAGATGAATCAGGCGCTCCTTCGGGGCTACCTGGTGATTCTGGTGGCCCAGTTGATTTTCAGCCTTCTGCGGCTATGGATCCCCGCCCGGATCTGCGAATCCCTCCTTTGGGTGCTGATGGTGTTTATTCTGTTCCGGATGTTCTCCAAAAACCTGACCAAGCGCCGGGCGGAGAACCAGAAGTTTATGGGCTGGATCTGGAAGGCCCGGAACAACGCCGCCGGGGCCAAGGCCCGCCGGGCGGATAAGGAGCACAAGTACTTCACCTGTAGATGCGGCGCCATCTGCCGGGTGCCGGTTGGGAAGGGGAAGATCGTTATCACCTGTCCCAAATGCGGAGCGAAGATCGAAGCGAAAAGCTGATACAAAAGAGCGGTTCCGGAAGTTCCGGAACCGCTTTTTCCATATATTCGCAGTGGGTCTAACCCACGTCCGCGTATTTCAGCTTGTAATAGCTCCAGCAGCGCCACTTGCGGACGGCGTCTTTTAATTCCATGGACGCTTCATCCGTCTGCTCGTTCAAAATTCGCTGCGGCAGCACGGAGCCGTCCGCCAGGATATAGGTTTTCTTCTGCACCACCGGTGCGATCCGCCGGAGGGAGGAGAGAAAGTCGAACCACGGACTTTCCCCGGCGCGGCCGGTGAGGTCCAGCAGGACGCTGCCTAAAAAGGAAGCAGAGAGAACGCCGTCCTCCGGCAAATTCAGCGCGGCCATGGCCTCGTTCCAGTTCAGCGTGTCTGCGGCGGCGTCATTAGCCCAGAGCACATAGGGGGTCTTGTAAGAGCAGAGAATGTCCTCCCGCTCGTTTTCCGGAATGGACACCTCAGATCCCAACTCCGCGTAGCCCTTCTGGTTGTCCCCCAGATAGGGGAGGTGGTCGCCGTAGAACACCAGCACCACAGGCTCCTCCCGTTCTGCGAAGTAAGCCGTCAGCCGGCCCAGCATGGCGTCGGCGTCACGGACGCCTTCGGTGTAGACCTCCAGCATGGAGCGGGTCTCCGGGGAGATGTCCGCCGTGGTGGAGACCGGCGCGAACGTGTGGCCCTCGCCGTACTTGTCGGCGGTGTAGCTCATGTGGTTCTGGATGGTGGTGGTGTAGTTGAACAGGGGACGGCCCTCGCTGACCGCCGTTTCAAATTCTTCCTCGATCAGACCAGCCATGTAGTCATCCGTGACCCAGCGGCCCTTGTATTCCAGATTCTTCATGTCCTTGGCAAATACCTCGTGCTCCGCCCCCAGCCAGCGGTAGACGTTCTCGCGGTTATAGAACCAGGCGTCGCCGGGATGGTAGAAGGAGGTGCGGTAGCCGTCCGCCCCGAACACCCGGAACAAGCTGTCCAGATTCCGGTTCACCACCCGCATGGCGGAGGTGGCGGTGACGGACAGTGCGTTGGTCTGCATTCCCGTCAGCGCATCGAACTCCGTATTGGCGGTGCCTCCGGCGAAGCCGGGGACCACGATGTGACCGGAAAGGGCGTGGGGGTCCTTCTGCAAAGCGTGGAGGTTGGGCAGGGGATCGGTTTCCTCCGTCCAGTTGAACATAGGCTGGTCGGTGAGATCGGAAAACGCCTCATTCATCACAAGGATCACGCTGACGTCCTTGCCGAGCCCCGTCTGCCCGCCGGTCTCCCAACCGGCGGCCTCAGACTTGGAAAAGCCCTCCGGCTTGTCCACCGGATAGGTGGTGAACTGGTGGCAGAAACAGTAGGGGAAACCAAGCTCGTTGAATACCGACGGGACATAGTAGGCGTTGCTGACCCGGAAAGAATTGTAGAGGGTATTGCTGGCGTACACCGTGAAGATCAGCGCAGTCAGGACGCCAAAACTGAGGACCGCGCCCACGATCCGCTCCGGCCAGCAGCGGCCGGGGAACACGGCCACGGCGTCCCGTTTTGTCAGCTTGGCCTTCAGTGCGGCGAAGGACACCGGGCGGCTGGGGAACAGGACCCCAAGGCCGATAAGCAGCACGGTGGTCAGCGCCACCACGGCGATGGCCTTCACCGGATAGCGGATGTCATAGGACTGGATGGCGCTGCCTACCTCCCGCAGAAGGGAGAAGTCCCGGGGGAACACCGGCTCATCCCGGACCTCAATTTTGACCCGGTTGGCAAGGGACAGCGCGCAGACGAAGAAATTCACCAGCGCCCCGCTGTAAAAGACATTCCGGAACAGGAAGGCGAAGGCCAGCAGCAAAAGTCCGATGGGGAGAGCGTTCAAAACAATCAGCAGGGGCTGGGCCTTGAACCCTGCCAGCACCGTCCGCAGGGCGTTTGGCTGGCACCACAAGGCCAGTAAAGTAATACAGCCTGCCAGCAAAACGGCGGCCAGCAGACTCCCCCAGAGGGGCAGTTCTCTTTTATAGATCCGCTTTTCTTTCAAAACGTAAAGTCCTTTCATATCAGAATACCTCTATTATATGGATTTGCCCGGAATTTGCAAGTATTCCCGAAATTTTGCGAGCTTTGCAAAGCGGAAAGAAAACCGGGATTCCCCAAAAAACTTGCGGAATTACAATACAAAATGTCGATTTGAAAACAAAAAATACGAATCGTATTGAAAATGAGGGCGATTTACCGCAAAATCAAGGCCGCGGTGATACCGGAACAACAGACCCTCCTCAGCAATTCTGAGCGGCACAACGGTACTGAAATAACGGTTGATTTGCCAATGGCTTGCACGGTGACAAATATAAGAAGCGTATGCAAGAAGAAAAGCACGTTTCCTCGTCAGAAGGAAACGTGCTTTTTGAATATCAGTAGATCAGAAGGTCACAACCTCGTTGGCGGGCTTTTCACAGGGCTTGATGGAGATGATGTGCATCACCGGACCCTTGCCCTTGTAGGCAGAGTGATTTTCCAAAGCCATACGGGCTTCGACTTCCACCCAGTCCCGGTTCTTGTACTTATTCAGATCCACGCCCTTGGCCACCAGACCCATGAACTGCACGTCATTTTCACAGCAGACCATGGCGAACCGTCCGGGGCAGTGGGTACCGGGATACTTCTTGGAGTGGCACATGAGCAGCTTCATGTGAACGGTTTTCCCTGCCCAGCGGTCAGGGTAATCCATCACGTCCACATACCAGACACCGTAGTCATCGTCCGGAATGTTGATTACCGGCTGGTTCAGATCAAATGGACAGACCTCACCGTTGTTGTAGTCCTCGCTGTTGCCGTTCAGATCTTCCAGATAGATGTCCGCCCGGCGGTTCACCATCCGCAGATTCCGCTTCCGCAGTGCGGCCTTCAGCTCATCGGTGCAGCGGTTGAACACCAGCAGGTCGGCGTTGGTGATTTTTTCCATCATGATCTGGCCCATGTTCTTGGCATAGGTCTCAAAGGTATTGGCGTCCACAAAGGTCATCACCTGATAGAGGACCCAATTGGCGGGCAATACCTCCCGGTACAGCCGCTCCATGGACCACATACCGTTGTACTCAATGAGGACCTGCTTGGGTTTGTACTGCTTTTCCCATTCCTTGCACTGGGAGCAGGTGAGAGCGGTCTCCTCGTCCACCGTGACCACCGTCACGTTGTCCAGCGCCTTCTGCTCGTATTCCAGCTCGCCCTCTTCACAGCAGATCAGGAGGGTTTTGTCCTCGCGGGCGAAGCCGTCCTCTAAAATGCCGTTGATAAAATCCGTTTTGCCGCCGTCCAAAAAACCGGCGATGAGATATACAGGAATATCAGCCATGAATTTTTTCGCTTACAGGCCGAACAGCTCTGCCAGCTTTTCCTCCTTCAGATTGGAACCGATGACGCACAGGCGGCCGGTGTAGTCGGGATGGCCCGCCCGGATCTCATGCTCCTCCGGCACATAGTCGAACTCGATCCATGCGCCGTCGGTGCCGTTCACGATGCCCTTGGCCCGGAGAATGGCGCCGTAGTCACCCGAATCCAGCGCCGTCAGAATACGGTCGATGTCCGCCTGCGTATACACCTTGGGTGTCTCCTTGCCCCAGGAGGTGAACACCTCATCGGCGTGGTGATGATGGTGATGGTCATGGCAGGAGCAGTTGGGGTCATCGCACTCGCCGTGGTCATGATGATGCTCATGGTCATGCTCATGGCCGCAGCACTCGTCATGGTCATGGTGATGCTCGAGGTCATGCTCGTGCTCATGGTCATGGTCATGATGGTGATGTTCATGCTCATGCTCCTCGTGCTCATGGTCATGGTGGTGGCAGGAGCAGTTGGGGTCGTCGCACTCCTCGCCGTCGTGATGATGGTGATGGTGCTCGTGCTCGTCGGCCTCGTGCTCGGAACGCATCTTCTCCAGCAGCTCGTCCGCCAGGGACACCTTCTCGATGGCGGCCAGGATGGCCTTGCCGTCCAGCTCGTCCCAGGGGGTAGTGATGATGGCGGCATCGGCGTTTTTCTCCCGGAGCATGGACACGGCGGCCTCCAGCTTCTCCTGCGTCATCTTCTGAGTCCGGGAGAGGATGATGGTGCCGGCGGCCTCGATCTGGTTGTTGTAGAACTCACCGAAGTTCTTCATATAGACCTTCACCTTGGTGGCGTCCGCCACGGTGACAAAGCTGTTGAGCTTCATCTCGGGAACGTCCTTTACGGTGTTCTCCACCGCCACGATCACGTCGCTGAGCTTGCCAACGCCGGAGGGCTCAATGAGGATGCGGTCGGGGTGGAACTGAGACTCCACGTCCTTCAAAGCCTTGTTGAAGTCGCCCACCAGAGAACAACAGATGCAGCCGGCGGACATCTCGGAGATCTGGATGCCGGATTCCTTCAGGAAGCCGCCGTCAATGTTGATCTCGCCAAATTCGTTTTCGATCAGCACCAGCTTTTCGCCCTTGTAGGCCTCCGCCAGCAGCTTTTTGATGAGGGTGGTCTTACCGGCGCCTAAGAAGCCGGAGACGATGTCGATTTTTGTCATGGTATCAGTCCTTTTCAAAAATTTTATACCACGATTATCATACCACGAAATCACGAAAATGCAACGCCGTCACAGAAAATTTACAGCTCCAGCGGCAAAAAAAGCATTTTTGCACCACTGGAGCCATTTTCAGAACCTTTGCGGTTTCGGAGACATTCTTCCTTGCAGGTTTCTTACCCGTTTCGCTTTCCTGTTGACTGCCATTTTTACCGTTCCTTTCTCCCGCATTCCCCGGCGATCTCACCGGAGAGCAGCAGCAGACAGACGAGGTTCGGAAAGGCCATCAGTGCGTTGGCAAGATCCGCCAGCTGAAGGACCGTGGCCATGGGGATCACCGCCCCGGCAAAAACCGCCAGTCCGTACAGCACCCGGCAGGGCCGCACCGCCCCCGGTCCCAGCAGGTATGATGCCGTTGTCTCTGCCTGAACCGCACAGCCCAGCACGGAGGTAAAGGCAAACAGCCCTAACGCCACGCCGATGAGCCACGGGGCCAGCGGCCCCAGCACCGTTTCAAAGGCCCGGAGGGTCAGCGCCGCGCCGGTGAGGGGGCGTCCGGCTCCGTCCGCCGTTCCCAGCGTGCCGGAGCAGCAGATGGCGAGACCGGTAACGGTGCAGATCACCATGGTGTCGAAAAACACGCCGGTCATGCTGATGAGTCCCTGCTTTACCGGCTCATCCGTGTCAGCGCAGGCGGCGGTGATGGCGGCGGAACCTAACCCCGCCTCGTTGGAAAAAACGCTCCGGGCAACACCCCAGCGGAGGGCCTCCCGCCGGGTGACGATCCCCAAAGCCCCGCCCAAAGCCGCCTCCGGCGCAAAGGCGCACCGAACCATCAGGGCCATGGCTTCCGGCAGGCGGTCCCCATTCCCTAAGATCACCGCCAACCCGCCGCCGATGTACAAGAGGGCCATCACCGGCACCAACATCGTGGAGGTGCCCGCGATGCTGCGGACGCCCCCCAGCAGAATGATCAACGCCAGGACCGCCGTCGCCAGCCCCACCTTGTACCGGGGCAGGGCAAAGGCGGCGGCAAAGGTGTCCGCCAAGGCTCCGGACTGGGCCAGGGCCCCCATGGTAAAGGCCATCAGTAGGGCGAACAAAGCGTAAAAGCGGCCCAAAACCGCCCCAGCCGGCCCCAGCCGCGTCTCCATCACCGCCATGGGTCCGCCCCAGCGGGTACCGTCCTGGCGGACGCGGTGGTATTTCACCGCCAGCATACACTCGGCGAACTTGGCTGCAAGTCCCAGCAACGCCGCCAGCTCCATCCACACCAGCGCCCCCGGCCCGCCGGATACCAGCGCTGCCGCCACGCCCACGATGTTGCCGGTGCCCACCGTGGAGGCCAGCGCAGTCATCAGGGAGCCGAAGGGGGATACGCCGCCCTGGCCTTTCCGCCGGGCCTCCCGCCCTAAAGACAAGGCCAGTGCCCGCCCTAAATTTCGCTGGGGAAAGCCCCCTGTCCGCAGGGTCAGCCACGCCCCGGCGCCCAAAATCAGCGTCAGTGTCCCCGGTCCCCACAGGAGGGTATTCAGCACTTCCAGCATCCCATCGCCCCTCTCGGGACAGTCTATGCAGGATTTTGCTCGTCAAGACGCGCCGGGGGTGGTTTGTCCGAAAAAAGAGCCGGCGGTCTCTTGGCCGCCGGCTCCCTTGATGATTTGAATTTTACATGGAAAAAATTTATTTTGCCTGCTTCATGGAAAGGCTGATGCGCTTTTTCTTTTCATCCACCTCCAGAACGACCACCTTCACAATGTCCCCTACGGATACCACCTCGGAGGGATGCCGGATGAATTTGTCGCACACCTGCGAGATGTGCACCAGACCGTCCTGATGGACGCCGATGTCCACGAACACGCCGAAGTCGATGACGTTCCGCACCGTGCCGGTGAGGATCATGCCGGGCTTCAAGTCCTTCATTTCCAGCACGTCCGTGCGGAGGATGGGCTTAGGCAGCTCGTCGCGGACGTCCCGCCCCGGTTTCAGCAGCTCGGATACGATGTCCCGCAGGGTAGGAACGCCTACGCCGATCTCCTCCGCCGCCTTTTCCTCTCCGTAAGCGCCGAGGCGGGCGGGAAGGTCGGAAATGGCTCCATTCTTCACATCCGCTAAGGTGTGGCCTGTCAGCTCCAGCAGGGCCTTGGCCGCGTCATAGGATTCCGGGTGGACGGCGGTGTTGTCCAGTACGCTTTTACTCTCCGGCACCCGCAAAAAGCCCGCGCACTGCTGGAAGGCCTTGGGCCCCAGCTTGGGAACCTTTTTGATCTGGGCGCGGGAGGTAAAGACACCATTTTCCTCCCGGTAGACTACCACGTTTTTGGCCGTGGTGCCGTTCAGCCCCGCCACCCGCTGCAAAAGGGAGGGGGATGCGGTGTTGACATCCACGCCTACGGCGTTGACGCAGTCCTCCACCACACCGTTCAGGGCGTCATCCAGCCGCTTTTGGGGCATATCGTGCTGATACTGCCCCACGCCGATGGACTTGGGATCGATCTTTACCAGCTCCGCCAGCGGGTCCTGTAACCGCCGGGCGATGGACACGGCGGAGCGGAGATTTACGTCATACTGGGGGAATTCCTCGGCGGCCAGTTTGCTGGCGGAATAGACGGAGGCCCCCGCCTCACTTACGATCATATAGCTGACGTTCCCACCGACCTTGCGGATCAGTTCCACCGCCATCTGCTCTGTTTCCCGGCTGGCGGTGCCGTTGCCGATGGCGATGTGCTCCACGCCGTGCTTGGCGATCAACTTGCTGAGGGAGGCAATGGCCTCGTTTTTCTGCCGTTCGCCGTAGGTGGGATAGACCACGGCGGTATCCAGCACCTTGCCGGTGCCGTCCACCACCGCGACTTTACAGCCCATACGGTAGCCGGGGTCCAGACCCATGGTGACCTTGCCTTTCACCGGCGGCTGCATCAGAAGGGGTTTCAGATTCAGGGCGAACTGGCCGATGGCGCCCTCGTCAGCCCGGTCCGTCAGCGCTGCCCGCATTTCCCGTTCCAGAGAGGGGAAAATGAGCCGGTCATAGGCATCTTCGGCAGCGGTCTTCACAAACTCCATGGCGGCGGAGCCGGGCTTCACTACGGCCCGCCGCAGCAGCGGCAGCGCCTGCTCCCGATCCAGCAGGACAGTGACCTTCAGCTTTTCCTCTTTTTCGCCCCGGTTGATGGCGAGAATCTGATGACCCTGCAATCTGCTGAGGGACTGCTCAAAATCGTAGTACAGGCGGTAAACGCTGTCCTCCTCCGTGGCGGCGAGGGAACGCAGAGTACCCCGCCGCTCCAACAGCTCCCGCAGGCTCTTGCGGACGGCCGCATCGTCGCTGATCCACTCGGCGATGATGTCATTTGCTCCTTGCAGAGCGTCCGCCGCCGTCTCCACGCCCTTGTCCGGGTCGATGAAGTCCTGGGCAGCTTCCTCCGGCCGGGGGCAGTTTCGCTCCTGGGCAAACAGCAGCTGTGCCAGCGGTTCCAGGCCCTTTTCCCGGGCCACCGTGGCCCGGGTGCGGCGCTTTTGCTTGTAGGGGCGATAGAGATCCTCCACCTCTGCCAAGGTCTGGGCGCTGTCGATGGCGGCGGCCAATTCCTCCGTCAGCTTGCCCTGCTCCTCGATGGACTTTTTCACCGTATTCCGGCGTTCCTCCAACCCACGGAGGTATTGGAGCCGTTCCTCCAGCGTCCGGAGGGAAGTGTCATCCATGGCACCGTGAAGCTCCTTGCGGTAGCGGGCGATGAAGGGGATCGTGTTGCCCTCGTCCAGCAGCCGGACCACGTTTTCCACATGCCGGGGGTCCTTATTCAGCTCCTGCGCCAGCGTTTGAATCATATCCATGCTTGTTGCATCCTTTCGTTGAAAAGCCACCGCCGCGACGGCGGTGGCTTTTGGCTGTTTGAAATTTCCCTTCTCAGGCCCGCTTGAAAAGCTTTTCAAGCTCGTATTTCGTGACCTGCACCACTACGGGCCGTCCGTGGGGGCAGTACCGGACCTCCCCGCTCTGCACCTTTTCCACCAAGATCTTCAACTCGGCGGGGTCGCTGGTCCAGCCGCCCTTGATGGCGGCCTTGCAGGCCATGGTGTGCAGCAGCGCCTCCCGCTTTTCGTCCAGATTCCGGCCTGTGCGGAGATTCTGTGCAAATTCCTCCAGCGTGGCGGCGGTGTCCGCCGCGTCCAAATCCGCCGGGACCTCCCGCACCAGAATTGCGCCGTCACCAAAATCCTCACAGCCGAAGCCGAACTGTTCCAGCAGCTCCAGATTGTCCAGCAGCAGGGCGGCGTCTTCCTTGCCGGGTTCCACGGCGATGGGCTGCAAAAGGGTCTGCCGCATGGGCGGCTCCTTGGAGGTCATCAGCCGGTCAAAGTTCATCCGCTCATGGGCGGCGTGCTTGTCGATGAGCCAGAGGGTCTCTGCGTCATCCTCGCAGATGATGTAAGTATTCAGGACCTCTCCGGCAATGCGCCACGGGGCTGCCTCCGGCAGCACTGTTTCCTGCCCCGGCAGTTCCATGGCAGTCTGCTGGGCCGGGACGGCGGGAATGGCCGGAACAAAGGGCTTAGGGGCCGGGGCGGGTTCCACCGTCTTTTCCGGCACGGGAACCACAGGCTCCGCAGGCTTGGCGGTCACGGAGGCGGGGGCCTTTCCCAGGGCGCTGGCAGGCGCTGCCTTGACAGTATCCCGAGGCGGCCAGATGGGCTGGACGCTGTCCGCCACCTTGGCAGTGGAGCGCCACTCCGTGTTCCAGGAGAGCTTGACAGGCGCAGCCGGTGTCACCGGCTGCGGACGGAAAGCGGGTTGGGCCGCCTTGGGTGGCTGGGCCGGAGCGGGGGATTTTACAATGGTAGGTGCAGCGGCGGGTTTCGTCCCCTGTTCCCGGTACGCCTTGGCGTCCATGGACTGAAAAAAGTCCTGCCGGGGATTTTGGGCCTCTCGGACCGGCGGGGGAGCCGGCTTCGTCACAGCCCCACCGCGAGCATCCAACGCGTCCATGACCGTGTGGAACACAGCATCAAATACGTCATGCTCCTTGGCAAATTTCACTTGGGTCTTGGCGGGATGGACGTTCACGTCCACCGCCGTCACCGGCAGCAGCACCTCCAGCACACAGCCGGGGAACCGGCCCTTGAGAAGCTGATTCCGGTAGCCTTCCTCTAAAGCGGCGGTCAGAAGCTGGGACTTGATGAACCGGCCATTGACGAAAAATACCTGCATGGAGCGGGAGCCACGGCCATTGACGGGAGCGGTCACAAAGCCCCGCACCTCGATGTTCCCACCTCGGCCCTGTACCGGCACCAGCGTTTTGGCAAATTCCCGGCCCAAGGCGGCGTACACGGCAGATTCCAGCTTGCCGTCTCCGGGGGTATGAAGGGACTCCTGCCCGTCCTTGATGAACTTGAAGGAAACGTCCGGGTGACTCAGCGCCAGATGCTGCATCAGCCCCGCCACGGCGGCGGTCTCGGCACTGTCCTTCTTCATGAATTTCAACCGGGCAGGGGTGTTGTAAAAGAGATCCGACACCCGGATGGTGGTGCCCTCCGGGGCGCCCTCCTCCCGGACAGGCTCCATGTGCCCGCCCTCGCCATGGATAGCGGAACCCGTGGTATCCCCCGGCCGCCGGGTCAGCACATCCACCCGGCTGACGGCGGAAATGGCTGCCAGAGCCTCGCCCCGGAAGCCAAGGGTCCCGATCTTGGCCAGATCCTCCGCCGTGCGGAGCTTGCTGGTGGCGTGGCGCAAAAAGGCGGTGGGCAGCTCCTCCGGCGCGATGCCGCAGCCGTTGTCCGTCACCCGGATCAGGCCCATGCCGCCCCGCTGGATCTCCACCACGATGGCGGAGGCTCCGGCGTCGATGGCATTTTCCACCAGCTCCTTCACAACGGAGGCAGGCCGCTCCACCACCTCGCCTGCGGCGATGAGGTCGGCTACATGGGATGATAATTGTTGAATGTGAGGCATACGATTTCTCCTTACAGCAATGCTGCCAAAACAGGAATGGTGATAATAGACATCAGGGTGGTCAGGAAAATGCTCTGGGCCATACATTCGGTGTCACCGCCGTATTCCATGGCCAGCATACTGCCGTTGAGGGCGGTGGGCATGGCCATGAGGATCACGGCGATATTAGACACCAGAGGCGTGCCGATACCGGTCCACTTCAGGAGCAGCCACAGCATAATGGGAAGGATCAGAAGCCGAAAGGCCGCCAGAGCCCACAGCCGGGGTGAAGTAAATGTCCGCCCAAAAGGCAAATCTGCCAGCAGAGAACCGACCAATAAGAGGGATAAGGGTGTTGTCAGGCTGCCTGTAAAGTTCAGACACTCCCCAAGCAAGGCTGGCATATTGATGCGGATCAGTGCAATCACCAGAGCGATCGCCGCAGTGACGATGCAGGGTGACAGCAGCTGCTGCCAACGAAACTTTGCCTGTCCAGCCAGCATCAAGGGACCCAGAGAATAGGACAGCAGGTTAAAGGGCAGGACCAGAATCACGGCATAGAACAGTGCCTCCTGACCAAAGAGAGCGACCGATACCGGATAGCCGATAAAAGCCATGTTGGAGAAAACCAGCGAATAGCGCCAGACGCCTTGCTGTTTGGCCGTTCCACCCAACAAGCGGGGCACGAGAGCAGCGGAGAAGAAGCCCAGGCCATAATAAACGATTGCTACCTTTAAAACGGAAAGAATTTCCCCAGTACTGGGCAGGGTATCTCCAGCGGAGACGGAGTCCAAAATCAGGCAAGGCACGATGATACCCAGGAGCAAACGGCAAAGCTTCTGATCCGTTTGTCCACCCAGATATCCCAGCTTGTGGGCGAGAAAACCTGCGGCCATGCAGAAGAGAATGACCAGCATTTCAGAAAATACATCAAAAAAACTCACGGAATTCCACGTTCAATTCTATAATATCACATACCTGCCAACACATGAAGGGCATTGGCGGCGGCGTGGAGCAGAATGGAGCTCCACAGGGTCCCGGTGTGGTCATAGGCCCAGGCCAGCACCAGGCCCGGCACCAGATACTGCACCATCAGCAGGAAATAGGTGATGTCCTGCCGCACTACGGCAAACTGCCACACATGGAGCAGAGCGAACAGCAGGCAGCTTACCACATAGGCCACCGTCCGGCTTTTGCTTTTCAGATTGCCGAATACCAGCCCGCGAAACAGCACTTCCTCCACGAAGGGAGCCAGGAAAATTACGATCAGCAGCGTTACTCTGGGGGCGTCATGGATCTGGGCGGAGATAGTGGTGTCATTCAGGTTGGTGTGGTTGTTCACCAGCATCCGGGTCAGCCGGTAGACTAACTCATTGAGGCCGTACAGAGCGATGAGACCCACTAAGATCGACTTGCAGGCGTTGCCCAAATTGTCCGCAAAATTCCGGGTGGTGCGGCCCAGAAAGCTGTGAAAAATGATGAGCGTAACGGCAAACAGTGTGTAATAATAGATGGCATTTTGCAGCGAGGGCGAAATGCTGGCATCCAGCAGCCGCTCCGCCAATCGGAACAGGGGCGCTGTGGCAAAGGGCAGCACCACCAGATAGATCACAAAGAAAACAGTTCCGGCGATCTGCTCACCGGGGGTCATATAGGAGGCGGATTTACGTTTGGCCATTGCAAGGCTCCTTTGAATGGTTCTCCCTGAAAGGGAGGACCCAGAATGTGCGGCGAATCGCCGCAGGGATGAACCACGGTGCCGCTATGCGGCACGGGAAGGCACGGCTTTGCCGTGCAGAATGTCCCCCACTTTTCTTTTGTCTTGTCAAAAGAAAAGTCGCCGCCGCAGCGGTGGAAA
>OLGI01002123.1_pt1 | contig 15218 bp, 9 predicted proteins | sample 1605221 | NCBI WGS metagenome assembly OLGI01 (sample SAMEA3888915, study PRJEB22519) | human gut metagenome | biome: human gut; feature: human-associated habitat; material: faeces | place: Denmark | collected 2010 | reverse complement strand
AGAAGACATACGATGCCCGCCAGTTTCTCGAAGAACTGAAACAGATGGTTTCGGAAATCGTGATGAGCGTACTTTCTGATAATACGAATCGACGTATTACTATTCAGGATGCAGTAGCTGCAAAAGCCGAAGAGAAAGCAAAGAAAGAGCCTAAAAAGCGTGAACGAAAACCGAGTACGCCGAAAGAAAAGAAACCAAAAGCGGAAAAAACGACGAATGAAGTGAAGACTGATTCGCCCGGTTCTCCTGCTCCGGTGGCCATGGCAGCTTCAACTCCTTCTGCGGCAGGTGAGGTAGATGCGTTTGTAGGTCAACCCTGTCCACTTTGTGGTAAAGGAACCATCATTAAAGGGAAGACTGCTTACGGGTGTTCGGAATGGAGAAATGGATGTACTTTCCGGAAGAATTTCTAATTTTCTGCACAGTAACGAGGTTAAGTGTATGGCTGAAATAGTTTAGTGGAAAACTACTTGATTTATAGAAAAATACATTATATTTGTACATAAATCTATATGGACTACTATGAACCGTTTTGCAAACTACTACAAGAAGATATTCTCGCAAGAGTATATAGATCGCACCATTTCGGGCGGTATCAAGTCACAGCTCACCTTGCTACTCGTTACCATTGCTACGGCGCTGGCTATCTTTTTTATTATCGCGATGCTCTTTTCCATCCAATTGCATGGACACGAGGAATGGGGAGAAAGGCTCTGGGCAGTGTACAACAACTTTGTCGATCCCGGTAACCAAATAGAAGAGACTGCCTGGCCTAACAGGATATTAGTGGGACTTATCAGCATTTCGGGATCCGTTTTACTGGGCGGTGTGCTCATCTCTACCATCTCTAATATTATAGAGCGGCGTGTAGGAGTGGTATACGCGGGGCGAATGACCTACCGTAATATAAAAAATCATTATGTACTGATCGGATTCAACGAATTGTCTATCAATATGATACGTGAACTGTGTGACGAATGTCCTTCGGCACGTATTTTGCTGATGAGCGGTATGGAGTCGGCAACGGTGCGGCATCGTATACAGTCGGCCCTGCCTGTTGAAGTTGAGCGACAAGTGCTTGTTTACTTTGGCAACATTGAGTCGATCGAAGAACTTCAGCGGTTGAACATAGGGAATGCTATTGAAGTATATGTGCTGGGTGATGAAGAACGTTACGGGCGCGATGCTAAAAATATCGCTATTGTGCATTTGGTGAGTGCTCTGCGTGGTAAATGTTCTGATGGCAAGATGATGCCTGTGTATGTACAGTTCGACAGCATCCCTTCATATTCCAATATACAGAAAATGAATCTGCCGCCCGAAGTCTTTTGTATAGAAGGCAAGCCTAATATTTTCTTTCGGCCCTTTAATCTCCATGAAAACTTGGCCCGGCAGCTATGGAGCCTTTATGCAGCCGATTGTGAAAGGCGTTATGATCCGCTGGATTATCGTCCCATAAGCATAACGCAACAACCTGATGGAAGTTGGAGCGCTACCAGTCAAGACTATGTGCATCTGGTTATCGTGGGATTCAACCGAGTGGGACGCTCGCTGCTACTCGAAGCATTGCGTATCTGCCATTATGCCAATTATGATGACCGCCTGCCTGCGGATGAACGTATACGTACCCGCATCACTTTAGTGGATCGCGAGATGGAGGCACAGAAAGATTACTTCAAAGCTCAATTCCCCTATATAGAGAGTCAAATAGATGATATTGAGGTGGAATATTGCCATGACGACATTTGCAGTACTGCTATGCGTACCCGCCTGCAGCAGTGGGCACAAAATAAGCATTGTATGCTTACAGTGGCCATTTGTGTGCATGATCCTGATTTGAGTCTTTCATTAGGACTCAACTTACCACATGAAGTTTATCAGTATCAGTGTCGTGTGCTAATCCGTCAGGAGTTTAATAATGATTTGTCGTCGATGGTGGACGACGAGAAGGGACGCTATCGCTATGTCAAGGTGTTTGGTATGGTAGATAGGGGAATAAAGAAAAACATTTTGCAAGATAAACTGGCTTTGTATGTGAACTACTTATATGATTGTTGTTATGCTGATGAAAGCCTCAAACAAAAAGAGGTATTGAAGAAGATGTATGAATCCTATGGAAACCACTCTGCCGACTTTATTTTAATGAATCATCAAGCCCAGTATCTGTGGAATAAACTAAGCGAACCACTACGTTGGGCTAATCGCTATCAGCTGGATGCTTATAGTGTGTTTTGTCGCACACTGGGCTATGGCATCAGACGGAGTAACTGCTCACCGACACACATATCCGAATCTATGTTCAATGAAGATCTGCCAGCTCAAGTTTTGTATCTGTTAGTACGCATGGAGAAGTACCGATGGAATGCCGAGCGTACGGTGGCCGGCTGGAGACGTGCTAAGGTGAAGGATAAGGTATTTTTGCAACATCCTCTTATTATGCCTTTCAGCGAATTACTACAAAAGTATCCCGAGGAGGTAGAGAAGGATGCTGATGTAATTTATAATCTGCCCTACATACTGGCATTGGGAGGATATGAGCTTTATAGATTGGCCGATTAATAAGCCGACTTAACATTTATACATAAGTTAGAGAGACACTACTAACCGCAACCCGTAATCAATATCCCACCGTTGTGGGGTCACTCCATAACGGCTGGTGACTTTACAGTATTTCTCGAAGGTGTAATAACTGCCTCCGCGTAATACTTTATGCATATCCTTTTCATTTATTTAATATCTATCGCTAGAAATGAGTTCTGCGATGATAACTATCATGCGTCGAAAACCAAAAACTTCCTCATTCACTGAATAAATTCTTTTTTTTCATTAAAATCATCTTTCTTGTAGGCAATAATCGTGGCATATTTGTTATTTATAAAATGAGAGTATCAATTATTTAAATAGAAAGAATATGAAGAAAAGATTAGTAGGAGTTGCATTGGTGTTGGCTGCCGTCTCTTTGGGGAGTATACAGCCTGTGGAAGCATGTACGCGTGCAGTATACATAGGTCCTGATCAGATGGTGATAACGGGGCGTACCATGGACTGGAAAGAAGATATCATGACGAATATCTATGTGTTTCCACGTGGTATTCAGCGTGCGGGACATAACAAGGATAAAACGGTGAACTGGACTGCCAAATACGGAAGTGTAATTGCCACAGGATATGATATTGGTACTTGCGATGGAATGAACGAGAAAGGATTGGTGGCGAGTCTGCTTTTCTTACCGGAATCCATTTACTCTCTTCCCGGTGATACCCGTCCGGCAATGGGAATCAGCATTTGGACACAGTACGTACTCGATAACTTTGCTACGGTACGCGAAGCCGTGGATGAACTGAAAAAAGAGACTTTCCGAATTGATGCTCCCCGTATGCCGAATGGAGGACCGGAATCTACCTTGCATCTGGCTATAACCGATGAAACTGGGAATACGGCTGTATTGGAATATCTGGATGGAAAATTGAGTATTCACGAAGGGAAAGAATACCGGGTGATGACAAATTCTCCCCGATATGACTATCAGTTGGCCATTAATGATTATTGGAAAGAAATTGGTGGCTTACAGATGCTACCGGGAACAAATCGTGCGAGTGACCGCTTTGTCAGGGCTTCTTTCTACATTCATGCCATTCCGCAAACTGCTGATGCAAAAATTGCAGTTCCCAGCGTATTGAGTGTGATGCGTAACGTATCCGTACCGTTCGGAATCACTACGCCCGACAAACCTCACATCTCCTCCACGCGCTGGCGCTCGGTAGCCAATCAGAAAGATAAGGTATATTACTTTGAATCCACCCTTACTCCCAACCTCTTCTGGCTCGATTTGAAGAAGATGGATTTCAGCCCTCAAGCCAAGGTCAAGAAACTCTCGCTGACCAACGGAGAAGTCTATGCGGGAGATGCCGTAAAGGATTTGAAAGACAGTCCTTCTTTCACGTTCTTGTTCCAGACACCGGTTCTCTGAGATAAGGCTTATACATAAACGAAGTTGTCAAAATGCACTTGACAATTTCTTTCAAGCACGGACTTCACAGATTTACCTTATCCTTTTTCTGTGAAATCCGTGCAACTCATGTCTGAAAAGAGACGGATAATGAACCTTTTTTTCAAGGCACCTCTTTTTGCATGCCTCTTTTTCATGGCGCACTTAAGAGTCTTTCTCATGATTTTTCCGTATGTTTGCAACCAAACTTCAAACCTGCATGCCTACATGGAACTATTAGTATACAAAGCCTCAGCCGGTTCGGGCAAGACCTTCACACTGGCAGTGGAATACATCAAGCTTCTGATTCTCAATCCCCGCGCCTACCAGCAGATACTTGCCGTGACCTTTACCAACAAGGCTACGGCGGAAATGAAAGAGCGCATCCTGACGCAGCTCTACGGCATCTGGAAGGAAGACCCCGCATCGGATGCCTACCTGAAACGTATCAAAGAAGATTTGGCTAAGAAGCCGGAAACCGCCTCTCTTTCCGACAGGGAGTTGCGCCAACGCGCCGGAATGGCATTGCAGTATATGCTGCACGACTACAGCCGCTTCCGCGTGGAGACAATCGACTCGTTTTTCCAGTCGGTCATGCGCAACCTTGCCCGCGAACTGGAACTCAGTCCCAACCTGAACATCGAGCTGAACAACGCCGAGGTGCTGAGCGACGCCGTAGACAGCATGATTGAAAAGCTCACCCCCTCTTCGCCTGTACTGGCCTGGCTGCTGGACTACATCAACGAGCGCATTGCCGATGACAAACGCTGGAATGTGTCCAACGAAGTAAAAAGCTTCGGACGGAACATTTTCGACGAAAGCTACATAGAACGCGGCGAAGGATTGCGGTTCAAGCTGCGCTCTCCCGAAACGATAAAGCTCTATCGCGACGTACTGCGTGAAATGGAGACCGACGCACTGGAGCAGATGAAAGGCTTCTACGACCAGTTCGAAGGCGAGCTGGAAGGCCATGCCTTTGTGCCCGAAGACCTGAAAGGCGGTGCACGCGGCATAGGCAGCTATTTCCGCAAGCTGCGCGACGGACGGCTGGCGGATAAGGATGTTTTGAATGCCACCCTGCAAAACTGCCTGGCGGACGCCAGGAACTGGGCTACCAAGACATCTTCGCGCAAGGACGAGATTATCCGCCTTGCCGAAACCAGCCTGATACCCCTGCTTCAGGATGCGGAAAGATTCCGCCCGCAGAAGAACCGCACGATAAACAGTTGCCGCCTCTCGCTGCAACACCTCAACAAACTGCAACTGCTCAATCACATCGATGAAGAAGTACGCACCCTGAACCGCGAGCACAACCGGTTTCTGCTGTCCGACACCAATGCGCTGCTGCACAAATTAGTGCACGAAGGCGACTCCTCTTTCGTATTCGAGAAGATAGGCGCCAACATCCGCAACGTAATGATAGACGAGTTCCAGGACACAAGCCGCATGCAATGGGATAACTTCCGCCTGCTGCTGCTCGAAGGGCTTTCGCAGGGAGCGGACAGCCTCATTGTGGGCGATGTGAAACAGTCCATATACCGCTGGCGGAATGGCGACTGGGGGATATTGAACAGCTTGGGAAGCGACCAGTCTAAAGTGCCACTCTGCGATGCTAAAGTGCCACTTTACGATGCTGAAGTGCCACTTTACGACGCTAAACCCCTACACTGCGAAAGCGGTGTCCAGCTCCCCTTCCCTTTCCCGGTGCGCGTGGAAACCTTGAAGACAAACCGTCGGAGCGAAACGAATGTCATCCACTTCAACAACCGCCTGTTTACCGCAGCAGTAGACTATCTGAACGCATTGCATCTGGAAGAGCTGAAGGAAGAGTGCATCCCCTTGAAACGCGCCTATGCCGATGTAGCCCAGGAGTCTCCCAAGACGGAAAACAAAGGCTATGTCAAAGTCTCCTTCCTGGAGCCCGATGAAGAACAGAACTATACGGAAAAGACCCTGTCGGCTATGGGCGAAGAAGTGCAAAGGCTGCTTTCGGAAGGCGTAAAGCTGAACGATATAACCATTCTTGTGCGCAAAAACAAGAATATACCACCCATTGCGGATTACTTCGACAAAGAGCTGCACCTGCCCGTTGTATCGGACGAAGCGTTCCGCTTGGATGCCTCGCTTGCCATTTGCATGCTGATAGATGCCCTGCGCTACCTGTCCAATCCGGAAGAAAAGATAGCAAGAGCCTCGTTAATCACGAATTACAGTTTGCAGATTATCGGTAAGGGAGAAGCGGAAGCTCCCCTTGCAGCGCCTGCCGACTGGCACAAACTGCTGACCGCCGATGCAAGGACCGCGCTTCCCGCAGAGTTCGTCGCCCGTATGGACGAATTGCGCCTGATGCCTCTGTACGAACTGTTGGAAGAACTCTTCACACTGTTCGACATGGGACGCATCGGAAAGCAGGACGCCTATCTGTTCTCTTTCTTCGATGCGGTGACAGAGTACCTGCAAAACAACTCTTCCGACCTCGACGGTTTCATCCGCTACTGGGACGAGACGCTTTGCAACAAAACCATTCCCAGCGGAGAAATGGACGGCATACGCATCTTCTCCATCCACAAGTCCAAGGGACTGGAGTTCCATACCGTGCTCATCCCCTTCTGCGACTGGAAACTGGAGAACGAAACATACAACCAACTGGTGTGGTGCACCGCCCCCGAAGCGCCGTACAATGCCATAGACCTTGTACCCGTCAACTACTCGTCCACAATGGCGGAGTCCGTTTACCGGCAGGATTACCTCAACGAGCGGTTGCAGTTGTGGGTGGATAACCTGAACCTGCTGTACGTGGCATTCACCCGTGCCGGAAAGAATCTTATCGTATGGAGCCGGAAAGACCAGAAAGGCACTATGTCCGAACTTCTCTCCGCCGCCCTGCCCCAAGTGGCCAAAGCGGAAGAAGGAGGTTGGGACGAAGAAGGGAGCATCTATGAAAGCGGAGCGGTATATCCGTCGGAAGAGGCGCTCCTTCACTGCGTTCGGAAGGGAAAGGACAAGGATGCGGACACTCCGGACGGGAAAAACCGCACTGTGAACAAGCTTGCACAGAAGCCCGTCAAGCTTCCGGTACATACGGAAAGCATGCGCCACGACATCGAATTCCGGCAGTCCAACCGTTCCGCCGACTTCATAGCCGGAGTAGACGAAGCCGAGTCCGGCCGGCGCTTCATCAACCGGGGGCGTCTGCTGCATACGCTGTTCTCCGCCATTGAAACGGAAGCGGACATCGACGATGCCGTCAACCGTCTGGTATTCGAAGGTATCATCGGCCGTGCCGAGACAGAGGAAGAGATACGGGAACTCACCCGCAAGGCATTTGCACAACCGCAAATCAAGGACTGGTATTCGGGAACCTGGCAGTTGTTCAACGAATGCGACATCATCTGGCAGGAGAACGGAGAGCTCCGCAACCGCCGCCCCGACCGCGTAATGATGCGCGACGGTGCAATCGTGGTCGTAGACTTCAAGTTCGGCAAGCCCAACAAGAAATATAACAAACAGGTACAAGGGTATATGGAATTACTTGTCCGCATGGGATATGACGCCAATGCCATCAGCGGGTATCTGTGGTATGTAGAAGAAGAAATAATAGAGAAAGTATGAAAACATTCCTTCAATCAGTAGCCCAAGACCTATACTCCAAGATAGGGAACGACCTGTCGCGCACGGCAATCGTATTCCCCAACAAGCGTGCCAGCCTGTTCTTCAACGAATACCTGGCGGCTCAGAGCGACCGCCCGTTGTGGTCTCCCGCATATGTCAACATCAGCGAACTGTTCCGCAGCCTTTCGCCTCTGAAACCCGGCGACCCTATCCGGCTGGTGTGCGAACTGTACAAAGTGTTCCGCGAAGAAACGCACAGCGAAGAGCCTCTGGATGATTTCTATTTCTGGGGCGAGCTGCTTATCAGCGACTTCGACGATGCCGACAAGAACCTGGTAGATGCCGACAAGCTGTTCAGCAACCTGCAGGATTTGAAGAACATCATGGACGACTACGACTTCCTCGACCAGGAGCAGGAAGAAGCCATACAACAGTTTTTCCAGAACTTCTCCATCGACAAACGCACGCAACTCAAAGAGAAGTTCATCTCCCTTTGGGACAAGCTGGGAGACATCTACCGGCACTACCGGAAGAACCTCTCCGAACTGGGCATCGCATACGAAGGCATGATGTACCGCCATGTAATAGAGGAGCTTGATACGGACCGGTTGCGCTACGACCGCTACGTATTCGTGGGCTTCAACGTGCTGAACAAGGTAGAGACCCGCTTCTTCCAACGCCTGCAGGATGCGGGCAAAGCCATGTTCTACTGGGATTATGACGTGTTCTACACCCGCCTGCCCCACGAACAGCAACCGCCCTACGTGCACGAAGCGGGCGAATTTATCCTGCGCAACCTGAAGCTGTTTCCCAACCAACTGCCCGAAACTGCCTTCGATGTCTTGCGGCATCCCAAGAAAATACGTTTCATATCCGCTCCTACGGAGAATGCGCAGGCCCGCTACCTGCCCCAATGGGTGCGCACGGTCGTGAAAAGCGATACCGAAGCAAGCAAGGAGAAGGAAAACGCCATTGTGCTATGCAACGAGGCACTGTTGCTGCCCGTGCTGCACTCCATCCCGCCGGAAGTGGAGAACGTAAACATAACCATGGGATTTCCACTGGCGCAGACACCCGTATACAGCTATATCAATGCCCTTATGGAACTGCAAACTACCGGCTACCGCAGGGATACGGGACGCTATACCTACGAAGCCGCACTTGCCGTACTGAAGCATCCTTACACCCGGCAACTGTCCGCCACGGCCGAAGACCTGGAGAAGCAGCTCACCAAGGACAACCGCTTCTACCCTCTCCCGTCGGAGCTTAAAAAAGACGCTTTTCTCGAACAGGTATTCACCCCGCAGAACGGAACTGCTGCCATCTGCCGCTATCTCACCGAGCTGCTGCGCGAAGTGGCCGTCATATACCGTCAGGAGAAAGACGAAGAGGACATCTTCAACCAGCTCTACCGGGAGTCCCTATTCAAGGGCTACACCCTCATCAACCGCCTGCTCAGCCTGATAGAGAATGACGGCCTGCATACAGACACGCTGAAACGCCTGATGAACCGCCTGCTCACCGCCACCAACATCCCGTTTCACGGCGAGCCCGCCATCGGCATGCAGGTAATGGGCGTACTGGAAACGCGTAACCTCGACTTCCGCAACCTCATCATGCTGTCCCTCAACGAAGGGCAGCTCCCCAAGGCGGGCGGCGATTCGTCTTTCATCCCCTATAACCTGCGCAAGGCGTTCGGCATGACTACCATCGAGCATAAGAACTCCGTGTATGCCTACTACTTCTACCGCCTCATACAGCGTGCGGAGAACATTACCTTGCTGTACAATACGGCATCCGACGGACTGAACCGGGGTGAGATGTCGCGCTTCATGCTCCAGTTTCTCGTCGAGTCTCCCCACGACATCTCACGCCAATATCTGGAAGCCGGGCAATCTCCCCAACAAAGCCTCGAGATTGAAATACACAAGACGGACGAGGTACTGCAACGGATGTACAATGCATACGACATCCACCGGCATCCCAACGCACTCTTTTCGCCTTCGGCACTCAACACCTACCTCGACTGCCGGCTCAGATTCTACTACCGCTACGTTGCCGGACTGAAAGCTCCCGACGAGGTAAGCGCAGAGATAGACTCCGCCCTGTTCGGAACCATCTTCCACCGTTCCGCCGAGCTGGTATACCAGGACCTCACAGCCAACGGAAAGGAGATACGCCGGGAAGACCTGGAGCAGTTGCTCCGCAACGACGTAAGGTTGCAGGCATACGTAGACACCGCCTTCAAGGAAGAGTTTTTCCATGTGCCTGCCGGCGAGCAACCCGAATACAACGGCACACAGCTTATCCACTCCAAAGTAATCGCATCCTATCTGCGGCAATTGCTCCGCAACGACCTGCAGTACGCCCCTTTCCGTATGGAAGGCATGGAACAAAAAGTAACGGAAACCCTGGAGATAGAGACTCCTTCCGGAATGCTTCCGCTGAATATCGGCGGAACGATAGACCGTATGGACAGCAAAGGCGATACCTTGCGCATCGTGGACTACAAGACGGGTGGCACTCCCAAGACTCCCGAAAGCATAGAGCAGTTGTTTACCCCTGCCGACAACCGTCCGAACTACATCTTCCAGACTTTCCTGTATGCTGCCATTATGTGCCGCAAGCAAGGACTGAAGGTAGCTCCATCCCTGCTGTACATCCACCGTGCGGCATCCGAGAGTTACTCGCCCGTTATCGAGATGGGCGCACCGCGCCAGCCCAAAGTGCCGGTCAACAATTTTGCGTTTTATGAAGATGAGTTTCGCGAACGGCTATCAGCGCTCCTGCAGGAGATATACAATCCCGAAGAGCCTTTTACCCAAACGGAAGATGCGAAGAAATGCGAATACTGTGACTTTAAAAGACTGTGCAAGAAATAGAGGAGCACAATATAAAACAATAGGGCAATTAAAGTAATAAAATCTGAGGAATCATATTGCAGCCAATATCACTTTAGCACCCTATTGTTTTATTGTACTCTTTTTTATTTCTTCAACGGGATGGAAAAATAGAATGTCGAACCCTCTCCTTTCTTGGATGTAAACCACAACTTGCCGCCACTCTTCACTGCAAAATCCTGACACAACAGCAATCCCAATCCGGAACCTTCTTCATTATTTGTGCCGAACGTACTGAAATGCGTATCTGTATGCAGCAGTTTCTTCTGTCCTTCTTCATCGATGCCGCAACCGCTGTCTTTTACACTGACTACCACTGTATCTCCTTGCTCTTCCATCTTCACCAACACTTCCGAATTTTCGTTGCTGAATTTAATGGCATTGCTCAGCAGATTGCGAATAATGGTTTTCAGCATATCAATATCGGTACAGACAGGCAACTTCTCCGGCTTTTCTTCACGGATGGTAATTTTCTTCAAGCCGGCCACCATATTGAACACATCAATCACGCTGTCTACCACTTCCACGGCATCCACATCCTGATAGACAACATTCAGGTTGCCAATCTGGCTTTTTGTCCACTTCAACAGGTTATCCAGCAATGAAAACACATCTTCCGTTGTCCGGTTTGCCATTGTCAGCAGTTCGTACATCTCACCGCCAATCTTCTCAACGGGCAGATTGAGCATCAGCATGTTCAGCACCATCTTGATAGAGCCCATCGGAGAACGCAGATCATGGGCAATCACAGAATACAACTTGTCGCGCCCGGCAATGATGCGCTGCAACTCTTCCGTCTTATTCAGAATAATACGCTTGGCCGCCACCAATGAAACCTGATGGGTGACACGGATTATCAGCTCTTCCTTATTGAAAGGTTTGGAAATAAAATCACTGGCACCCGCCTGAAGAAACTGGTCAGCCACCTCCTGACTTTCATCAATTGTAAACACGATAATTGGCACAGTATGTGAAAGTGCACGCAACATCTGCACTCCTTCCACGCCGTTAATGCCGGGCATGTGATAATCGATTAATACAATGTCAGGTTTGTGTAAACGAAACTGCTCCAGGCCTTTTTTTACATTTGGGGCACTGCAGGCCTCCCAGCCCTGAAAATGAAACAGCTCGCCTAAGGCAAAGCGAATATTTTCTTCATCGTCAATGGAAAGTATCGTAATCTTTCGTTCCATGGTTTACTACCTCCGGTAAAAATATGATGAACCGTGTGCCCTTGCCCGGCTGGCTTTCCGATATCACCGAGCCGTCCATGGCTTCCACGGTCTGTTTCACAAAGGCAAGTCCCAGACCGCTGGAGCCAAAGCCGGAAATTCCCTGCTCCCACATGGTGGCTTGCTGCTGCTCGGTCATACCGCAGCCGTTATCTGAAACAGAAAAAGTGATAAACGGCAGGTCATCCACCCGGCGGGCCCGTACATGGATCCAGATGGCAAGCTCCCGCTCCTTCTCAACCGCCAGTGCGGCATTGTGGATCAGATTTACTAACACGCGCGTAAACAAAATACTGTTTACGCTTACCTGAAGCTCCGGTACCTCATTGTCAATATGCACGTTAGATGCGTAATCCTCTACCGATATCTGCGCAAGTGCCATATCTAAAATGTGCTTGGTGTCGCTGGGACTGCATCTGTTTTCATATAAGATTTCCGAGATCATGCTGCTCATCCGATCCATCTGGCTTTCAATGCGGCTCAGATATTCGATTTCCCTGTTTCTTCCGTCAACCTCGCATTGCATTTTTAAAATTCCCACCAAAGTCTGAGTACTGGTCAGAGGCGATTTTAAATCGTGCACCAGATACTTCATTTCCCGGTAGGTACGGTTTTTCATTTCCAGCAGTGCTGCACGGCTCTGCACGGTCTGCATTTTTTCTTTTTCCTCCGACAGACGCAGAAGATTATTTTCATCCCGCAGCTGCAGGAGAATAATCGTTGCAAACAGAGACACAACTAAAATTCCCACCGCACCGATGGCATTTAAGAGAGAATTGGCCTCCAGCACATCAGCAAATAGCTTGATATCAGAACTCGTCTCACCGCGTCCCACGGGCAGACCGCTCATCAGCGGCATGATGTCCAGGAACTGAAAAGCTATAGTAAAAATCAGCAACATCAGGTTCTTTTTTGTTAATGATATATATTGATAATCCAGACGCCGAAACAGTACCACGGATGAACCCAAAAGCAGAGCAGGCAAACCAAAGTCGTAACGAATACCGTGCACCAGACCAATGCCCTCATATACAAGCGGCAGGATCAGTAAAATCATGCATGCATTGGGTATCCAACTTTTTTTCCCTCTCCGGTAGAGTTCCACTGACTCGGCAATATAATATGCTCCGATATAATGCGGAGCAGCGCGCAGGGCATTTAACATCACCAGGCGTAAAGCAGCCACCATCAGATCGGTCTTCTCCTGCTTTTCCAACGCAAGATGCATATACTCCCGCACCTGAAAATTCTGTACCGTAAATAAAACCGGCATTAAAAAACTCAGCGCGATCAACGCCAGACCGATCATCATTTCTTTGTGGTCTATTTTGCGGATCTCGAAACCCGCCAGTTTGATATTACCTGTCATCACTCCTGGATCTCCTTTTAAAGGCAAAAACTAATATACACACAGCCCCAAGGACCCCGGCCAGAGCCGGAAAATGTGGATATACCGTGTGGTAATACAGGGCACTCTGTCCTGGCGGGACGATCATCTCTGGATCAAACGGCAGACCGTACTGGGCAGCCAGCTGCTTGATGTTTAAAAGATGCAGAACCGGCAGACCATGTGCATTATAATATTGCAAGAGTCCGTCATCACTGCGCACACTGGTAACCGTATAGGGAACCATCACACCGGCCTTCATCTTGTCCTCTTCCAGGCCGATGGTCGTAATGTTTCCGCCCACACCGACAAAACAGCTTATGGGACCTAACGTCTCATACAGGTCCTCACGCGCCTTCAGGTTTGCCGCGAAATCGCGCTCCTGCATGATATCTGCCACGCCATAGGACGCAATGCGGGCAAGTGCCTCCTCTTTTTCCTCCTCAAACATTTCACCTCCGCAGTCATAATCACCGCCCGGTGTGATCAGAGCCGGAGGTGTCTGGAGCCTGCCGTCAAGATAAAGGCGGCAGACCATATCCGGGAAGGTAAACTGCGGCTGGTTTGCCCCAAAGGTGCTCGCTCCCATGGAAGCGATATAGATCACCTTCAAATTCATCGCCTCACCGGCGGCCAGCACAGCCAGATTCAACGTTGGAAAGGAACCCGAAAAGCCCGCACCGATGGTATCGCCGGACTTTACCCCGGCCTCGGTGAGCATCTGCACCAGCAGTGCGGCCATGTCCGGGTTTGCTGTGGTCCGCTTCGCCTCCTCCGAGCCAATGCTGGTGGTAATTGGCGTATATTCATCGCCGATCATTCCGGTCTTGTGCGTATCATAAGGAGTGAGGGAAAGTCCTGCTTCCAGCTTATAATCCCGGATATCATCCATCCAGCCCTGCAGCTTCTGGGCAGCCAAAAGTTTGATCTCATAGTCTTCCGTGGCTTTCGTCTGTCCCATCGCCAATGTAAGGACAAGGCAGACGGCCAGCCAGACCACAGCCAGGATAAGTGCCGTGCTTCGGCGTTTTTGCAAACTTTTCATGCGAAAACGCCTCCTTTCACACGCCGGGCAGCTTTTGCCCGATAAGCAGTAAGATCAGCGCCGTAAAAAGCGTAGTGGTGGCAATTGCCAGAAAGGCATCGAAGAATCCCTGTCTATCGATTTCCCGCGCCAGAATACCTGGCATTAAAATGCCAATCACACTGAAGGGAAGCAGTCTCCATGCGGAAAGTACACAATTCAGCACAAAGGTCAGCAGGATCAGAAAGGCAAACCGGCGTCGACCAAATAAAATCAGCCATTGCGATGCCAGACGGCATAAAAGCACACTCACGGATGCCATAATCAGCGTAGTAACAATACGACCGGGGCTATGTAACGCCAGAACCAGATAACCGGGTACGATAAGTCCAGCCGAAAGCCCGGTAATCTCGGTAAAGATCATACTCACCACTACACCTAACAGAATGATTTGATTATACATAAGGCTCTCCCTCCTCGCGGACACGGGCGATCAGTTTGCGCCCCGCTCCATACAAATTGCCGACTGCAAACAGCACTGTACCCGGTGCTGTATCGTTTAGAGGCATATCATCAGCCTGTGAAAAACTGCGCACGGCGCAATCAGGCAAGAACCGGTGCAGTTTGGCAGTCATATAGTCTTTATGCGAACCTGCCAGCCAGACCTCGGCCGGAGCCAGTCTCTCACATACAGTCAGCATATCCCGGGTGCGGCTTCCCCGATCAGCCCGGTTGCATACGATCAAAATAAGCTTTCCGGCCTTCTCTCCAAGTTTTTTCTGTAGATCTTCCCAGACGATGCAGGTGGAATCAGAATCATTTACCGAAACGGCATTCACAAAAATCCCCTGCCCCATCTTATATAGTGCCAGCGCATAAGGGTCGCGCTTATAATGTGCCATGCCCGCAAGAGCTGTTTCCCGCGAAACGCCCAGATCTTCACATACAGCTAGTGCCAGGGAAATATTTTCGGCAAAATCAAAATCCGGCTCATCCCCAGTGGGACGTGCCAGAACGAAGCGGCTGCCCAGCACCTCCGCATGGCTCCTGAGACAGGCTGCCATGGCCTCATCGG
>OLGI01002121.1_pt1 | contig 15229 bp, 16 predicted proteins | sample 1605221 | NCBI WGS metagenome assembly OLGI01 (sample SAMEA3888915, study PRJEB22519) | human gut metagenome | biome: human gut; feature: human-associated habitat; material: faeces | place: Denmark | collected 2010 | reverse complement strand
ATCTCGACCCCGAAATCGTCTCCATCTACTACGGTGAGGACGTGAAGGCCGATGCCGCGCAGCACGCAGCCGAGCTGATCGGCGGGCGTCTGCCGATGTCGGACGTGAACGTAGTCGACGGCGGCCAGCCGGTCTATTACTACATGATCTCGTTTGAATAAACCATGCACTACAGCAAACCGCCCCGGTGAAAACCGGGGCGGTTTGCTTTTTGTGTTCGGTTTTATCGCTCCTGCGCGCGGATCAGGTTCTTGTAGAAATCGACCGCGCCGGGCAGGCAGTTATATTCGATGTTCTCGTCGATGCCATGCATGCCCTTCATCTGCTCCGGGCCGTAGATCACGGGCGCAAAGCGCAGGCAGTTGCTGCAGATCTCCTGATAGAACTGCGCATCGGTCGCGCCGGTCATGACATAGGGGCTCACGGGCAGGCCCGGGAACGTCTCGCCGATGACCTGCTCCACCCGACGGAAGGCTTCGCCGTGGATATCCACGGTCTCAGAGTAGTCATTGGCGTGGATGACCTCCATCTCCAGCCCGTGCTTTTCGGCAAGGCGGCGGATGATGGCAAGGCTCTCCTGCTCTCCCTGATGCGGGATGAAGCGCATGTTTGCACCCAGCGTCGCCTCCTGCGGCAGGACGTTATACGCGTCCGCACCGGACTGCATCGTGAAGGCGATCGTCGTGTGCAGCATCGCGCCTGCCTGCGCCGACACGCGCGGCAGCACGATCTTCATCAGCGGCTGGAACAGCCAGAGGTTGCCCATCACGAGCCGCAGGCCGAACGGCGCATAGGGTGCAAGGCGCGCGAACATGGCCGAGACCTCCGGCAGGAACTTTCTGCGGAACGGATCGTGCTTTTCCACGTCCGTCACGAACGCGGACAGGCGCGCGATGGGGCTGTTCGCCATCGGCGCACTGGCGTGGCCGCCGTTGCTGCGGGCGGTGAATTTCACATCCGCCTTGCCCTTTTCAAACACGCCCACCATGGCAAAGTTGCCGGGGATGCCGCCGATCGGCTCGGTGATGATGCCGCCGCCCTCGTCACAGACGAGAAACGGGCGCACACCGCGGCGCTTGAGCTCGGCGACGAGCTTCGGCGCGCCGTCGCCCGCCCACTCCTCCGTGCAGGACGAGGAGAGATAGACGTCGTTGGCGGGCTCATACCCGGCGGCAAGCAGCTCCTCGACCGCCTGGAAAAACGCCATGAGCGAGGCCTTGGTATCCGACGCACCGCGTCCCCAGACCTTGCCGTCGGCAATGTCACCGGAAAACGGCGCGTGCGACCATGTGCCCTCGGCGGGCACGACGTCCTGATGGCTCATGAGCACGATCGGGCGGTCATGCGCCTTGCCCCTCCAATAGAAGAGCAGGTTGCCGTCGATGACCGTGCGCTCGAGCTTTTCGTGCACGAGCGGGAACAGCTGCGCAAGCTGCGCGTGGAAGCGCTCGAAGCGCTCCGGCTCGTAGACGTTGGCATACGACGTGGTGTCGCAGCGGATCATGGCGGCGAGCTTTTCAGCGTAAGCCATGGCGCGGTCTGCATCCGGCTGCGGCTGATAGGCGGATTTTTTCTTCGGCATGAGCACGGCGTGCGCCACCGCCGCTCCCAGCGGGGCCAGCGGTGCGAGCGCGAGATATCCGGGACGGAATTTCATTTTGTTTCACCCTCCTGATTCTGTTTGCGGTAGAGCGCGTAGGCGATGCCGATGGCCAGCGCGCCGCTCGGAACGATCATGAAGCTGGTCGAGCCCGTCAGCGACGGGACGAGCATGAACAGCACGCTCATCATGACCAGCGGTGCAATGGCAACGCGGATGTTCTTGCGGAAATACTGATACGCCATCGCGCCGAAGAGCGCGGGAACGACGTTTGCAAACGCCGGCTGGAGCACGGGGCTCTGCAGCACGGGCTGCAGCGGCACGAGCAGCGCCACGCCGAGCGCGAGCACGACGATGGTCACGAGCGAGCTTGTCGCGATCGAGAGCGTCGAGATGATCTCGTTTTCCGCAGTGCCGGTCTTGGTGCCGGCAATGTCGCGCGCATTGACCGCGCACGGGATCTTCATGTTGATGAGGTTGCCGGTGATGAAGGCAAGGTAGCCGCCGCCCGCGCCGAGCATGGGCGTGTAGATGAGAAACTCCGCCACGCTTGCGACCGCCCACACGATGCCGACGGACAAAAAGCCCTTGCCGACAGCGCCCATGTCGGGCATCGCGCCGAGAAACGTGCCGATGAGAAACGGTGCGCCGACGAGCAGCAACAGCGTGATCACGCACACGGCGCGGCCGAGCACGTGCGTGCGGCGGTTAAACTGTTCCAGATAAACTTTGCGTTCGGTTTCGTTCATGATATCCCCCTCCTTACAGGCGCACGAGCACGGCCGCCGCCATGCCGATGAGCATACTGCCGGCGATGGAAAAGCTCTCGAGCCATGCCATATTCTTCTTCTCGGCCAGATACACAAACAGCGCCATCGCCGCCGCCGACACGGCCACGACCACCAGCGGCGTCCAGTCGCCGACGCAGGTGAACAGCCCCTCGCCGGACACGAACGCACCGATGTAGCTGCCGATGTACGCGCAGACGAGGCCGATGAACATGGCCGTCATGGCGCTGTCGCCGAAGCCGACGCCGGAGGCGGATTTCGCCCCGTCGTTGCCGAGGCGCCTGAGGTAGCGCTTGTTGAAGAAGATGGACAGGAGCATGCCCCAGATGATACAGAAGCTCATCAGCAGGGCGATCGTCGTGAAGGCCTGCGGCGTCATCTCGGCGGCGGACAGCGCGTGCATGCCGACCTGCTCGGCGGCAGCCTGCGCGACCTGCGTCTCATAATGCAGCGCGCCGATGACGGACAGGCGCAGCCACGGCCACGGCGTGCCGAGGCTGCCGGACAGGGCGATGACGCCGAGCAGGATGCCGACACTCGGCAGGACCGAGAATGTGGCACTCGACGTGATGGCACGCTTCATGCGTGCGGGGTCCATGCCGATGGCCAGACCCGCGCGGTACGAGCGCACAAGGAACACGACGCACACCGCCGCGACGAACGCGATGATGCCGCCGCAGATCGCGTACATAGGTGCGCTGTTAAGCTGGGCTAAGATGTTGTTCATAAATGTTCTCCTCCCCGGTAACGGCCGGTATCCGTATATGAAAAGGCCCGCATGGCATACACCGTGCAGGCTTTTTTCACAGCTTATTGCGCGCCGCCGGCCGGCCCGGATACAGCCGGGCGGATGTTGGACGCGGTCAGGTAAGACTGAAACAGCAGCATGCCCGCAATGGCGACCAGCATGAGCTGCTGCGCGCCGGCGCGGTCATCCGGCAGGGCGGTGATGCACAGGAACGCCGCAAACTGGCTCCAAAAAATGCTCTTGACGGCTTTCGGGCGGCCATAGGCAAAGCCCGCAAGCTCATAAAACGCGATCAGCGCGGCGCACAGCGCCAGGATCTCGACCGCGTAGGCAGAGATGGTGGGGTTGATGATGTTGACCTTGTAGCTCACGATCAGCCAGAACACGAGCAGCACCATCGGCATGGACGCACACACGAGCGCGCCGGCGTCATTCTCCCGTTCACCGGGGGCGAGCATCTGGCGCGCGAACACCACACCCGTCACGACCGCGAGCACGGCAAGAACCCGCTGCAGGCCGGGCTCGGAGAGCGCGCCGCTGCTCAGCAGCAGCCAAAGGCCGCCGAGCGCGAGCATCGCGCCGAGCAGGACACCGCCGACCGCGCGCGCACGCTTTGACGCCGCGAACGCCGCGGGAAGCGAGTCCGGAAAGCTGGTGTGCGGCTGATTCTTTATCCGGAAGCACACGACGGCCAGCACCGCCGCGGCAACGGCAATCATCAGCGCGACGACGTACGGCCAGATGCTTCCGTGTACGGCAAGGCCGGTCTCGGCCTCAAAGCAGGCCTGATCCTGCAGCCAGCGAAAAAAGATCCCGAATGCCGACAGCACAGCTGTACAGCAGCAGATCACCCAAGCATTTTTGCGCATAACAAACTACCTGTCCCAATACATATTTAACAGAGCTATTTTATACTGATTTCCCCGCTGCGTCAAGGCACAAAACGCCCCGCGCGGCAGAAAGGAGGCGGTGCGGATGCGCAGGGTTTTTCTGCTGTCGCTGCTGCTCGTGGCGCTGTCGCTGCTGATCCCGTGGCTTGCGGTCACGCTCGCCCCGGCCGGAGAGGAGGCTTCATCGCCCGCCCCGTCCGTACCGGTGTCGGACACCGTCGCGCCCGACGGCGCAACGCCCATCACGGCACTGTGCGGTGATGCGCTCATCGAAACGACCATGGCCGACTGGCTGCCCGGCGTGGTAGCCGCCGAGATGCCCGCCTCCTTCGCGCCAGAGGCGCTGCGGGCACAGGCCGTCGCCGCGCGTACCTACATCCTCCGGCGCGTGCGCGGCGGCGGCGCAAACCATCCGGAGGCCGGTGTCTGCGACCGGTACACCTGCTGCTGCGCACACAAGGACGATGCGGCGCTGCGCGCGCAGTGGGGCAAGGATTATGCGCACAACATGGCGCGCATCCGGAAGGCCGTTGCCGACACGGACGGGCAGTATCTCGTCTACGACGGGCAGCTCATCCGTGCGGTGTTTCACGCCGCGTCCGCCGGGTCGACCGAGTGCAGCGCCGCACTCTGGGGCGGTGATGCGCCGTATCTTGTGAGCGTGTCCTCCCCGGAGACGGCGCAGGACGTGCCGAACTACGTCTCCACGGCCGAGATCGCAGCCGACGCCGTGCGGGATGCCGTGCTGGACCGTTATCCGGACTGTGTGCTCGGCGACGATCCGAGCACATGGTTCGGCGCGCCGGTGCTCGATGACAGCGGCCGCGTGGCGAGCATCCCCGTCGGCTCGGAGACGCTCACGGGCGCGCAGGTGCGTGCGCTCTTTTCCCTGCGCTCAGCGGCGTTTACCGTCACGTACGGCAGCGGAGCGTTCACCTTCACCGTCACGGGCAGCGGTCACGGCGTCGGCATGAGCCAGTACGGCGCAAATGTCATGGCAGTGCAGGGCAGCGGCTACGCCGACATCCTCGCGCACTACTACCCCGGCACGGCGCTCATCCGCGCCGAAGGCTGAACAAAAAAAGAGACGTCTCCAGACGTCTCTTTTTCTTATTCCGTGCTTACTTTTGCGCCGCGGTGTCCGTGTATGTGTTCTCGTCCACATAGTAAACCGTCATGTCTGCGGTCGCGATGAGCTTGTCCGTATCGTCGAACACCTCCGCCGTGACAAGGCCGGTCGTGCGGCCTGCCTTGACCACACGGCCGCGCGCCACGAGCTTTTCCGTGTCCTTGGCGCGGCGCAGGAAGTGGATGTTGCTGTCGAGCGTCACGGTGATGCGTCCGCCGGTGCGCGCAGCGACACCGGTCGCCACGTCGCAGAGCGTGAAGATCAGCCCGCCGTGCGCCATACCGAGCGGGTTGAGGCTCTCCGGCGCGAGCTTGACTTCGACGACGCTGGTGCCGTCGCCGACCTCGGTGACGACGATGTGGTTGTGGGAATTGAAGCCCTCGAACTCATTATAACGAAACGGGTCGAGATAGACCGCCTTGTTTTCCGTCTGCATATTCTGTGCCATATTGGGGTACGCCTCCGTCCAGATTACATTCAGGGCGTTATCATACCACGTTCGTACGTTTTCGTCAAAACAATTTTTCCTTCCCGCACCTGCGCCGTGACCACATCGCCGCGCCGGAGCGAGCCGTCGAGCAGCATCCCCGCCGCCTGATCGGCGATCGTGCTCTGGATCGCCCGGCGCAGCGGCCGCGCCCCGTACACGGGGTCGTAGCCCGTCGCCGAGAGCGCATCGAGCGCCGCATCCGGCACGCGCAGCTCCACGCCCGCGCGCTCCATGCGCCGGTTGACCGTGCCGAGGAGCTTCTGCGCGATCCGACGGGTATCGGCGCGCGTGAGCTTGTGAAAGACGATGATCTCGTCGACGCGGTTGAGAAATTCCGGCCGGAACGTCTTTTTCAGATCGGACATGACCATGCTGCGGATCTCGGCATCCGTGCGCCCCGCGTCCGCGCCCGTCTGCTGGGCAAAGCCGAGACTGCGGCGGCTGTCGGTGATGGCCTTCGCCCCGACGTTCGAGGTCATGACCACGACCGCGTTGCGGAAGTTCACCTTGCGCCCGAGCGAGTCCGTGAGCTGCCCGTCCTCCATCACCTGCAGCAGGAGATTGAAGACGTCCTCGTGCGCCTTTTCAATCTCGTCGAAGAGCACGACGGCATAGGGCTTGCGCCGCACCTTTTCCGTGAGCTGGCCGCCCTCCTCGTGTCCGACATACCCCGGCGGCGAGCCGATGAGCCGCGAGACGCTGTGCCGCTCCATATATTCCGACATATCCACGCGGATGAGCGCCTGCTCGTCGCCGAAGAGCGCCTCGGCAAGCGCGCGGCAGAGCTCCGTCTTGCCGACGCCGGTCGGTCCGAGGAAGAGAAAGCTGCCGATCGGCCGGTTCGGATCGCCGAGCCCGACGCGGCTGCGGCGGATGGCGTTCGAGACCGCGCACACCGCCTCCTCCTGCCCGACGACGCGGCGGCGCAGCGACGCCTCCATCTGCAGCAGCTGCTGACTCTCGCTCGACGTGATGCCCGCGACCGGGATGCCCGTCCAGAGCGAGACGATCTCGGCCACGTCCTCGCCCGTCACGGCGCGCACAGAGCCGGAATTGGCCTGCTCCCAGCGGCTGCGCTGCATGCGCAGCTCCGCACGCAGCTTCTGTTCACGCTCCCGCAGGGCGGCCGCACGCGCAAAGTCCTGCGCACGCACGGCGCGTTCCATCTCCGCCGCTGCGGCGGCGAGCTGCGTCTCGAGCGCGTGCACCCGCTCGGGCTGCACCAGCGCCTGCATCCGCACACGTGAGGCCGCCTCGTCGACGAGGTCAATGGCTTTGTCCGGCAGCCAGCGGTCGCCGATATAGCGCACCGAGAGTGCGACCGCTTTGTCGAGCGCCTCGTCCGTGATCTTCAGGCGGTGGTGCGCCTCGAGCCGCGCGCGCAGGCCGCGCAGGATCTGCAGGCTCTGCTCGGGCGTTGGCTCTGCAATACGCACGGGCTGAAAGCGCCGCTCGAGCGCCGCGTCCTTTTCAATATACTTGCGGTACTCCTCAAGCGTCGTCGCGCCGATGATCTGCAGCTCGCCGCGCCCGAGTGCGGGCTTGAGGATGTTCGCCGCGTCGATCGCGCCCTCGGCAGAGCCCGCGCCGACGATCGTGTGCAGCTCGTCGATGAAGAGGATGACGCTGCCTGAACGCTGCACCTCCTGCAGGACGCATTTGACGCGCTCCTCAAAATCGCCGCGGTACTTTGTGCCTGCAAGCATGGCCGTCAGATCCACGCTCACGATGCGCTTGCACTTCAGGTCCTCGGGCACACTGCCGTCGGCGATGCGCTGCGCGAGCCCCTCGGCCACCGCCGTCTTGCCGACGCCGGGCTCGCCGATGAGCACGGGATTATTCTTGCTGCGGCGCGAGAGGATCTGGATGGCGCGCTCGATCTCGCGGTCGCGGCCGATGACCGGGTCCATACGTCCGGCTGCGGCAAGCTCCGTGAGGTCGCGGCCGTACTGGTCGAGCGTTTTCGTCTCGGCAGCGCGGCGCGGCTGTGCGCGCGGCGCGCCCTGCTGCGGCCGGGGCTTATACTCCGGGCGGCCAAAGACGTCCATGATGTCCGTATAGATCTTGTTGAGGTCGCCGCCCGCCGCCACAAGGATACGCGCCCCGGCGCTGTCCGCCTCGCGGAGGATGCCCATGAGCAGATGCTCCGTGCCGACATAGCAGTGACCGAGGCGGTTGGAATCCTCGGCGGCCAGCTCGATGACGTGCCGCGCGCGGGGGCTGAGTCCCTGCTCGGGCGTGCCGGGCACGCCGCGCCCGACCGTCTCCGTGACCATGCGCGTGAGCACGGAATCGGTAAGCGCGTTGTCCGTCAGAATGCGCGCGCCGAGCCCCTCTCCCTCCCGGATGATCCCGAGCAGGATATGCTCCGTGCCCACATAACTGTGCCCCATTCCCGCCGCCGCATCGTGTGCCTTGCGGATCGCCGTGGATGCCCGCTGTGTAAACCTTTCGCTGCCGCGCATAGATCGTTTGCCTCCTTCGCCGGTCATACGCCTCTATTATCCTCCGGCCGGCGCAAGGAATGTGCCGAATCCGGGAAACTGATTTGTATTATTTCCACGTCTTCCCGGGTTTTAATCAGCACACATTTTCGAATTTCGAAAAACGCGGTTGATTTTTCAGATTTTTGTGCTACAATGGCTCTCATACCAGTGGTAGCGATACCCGGTGAAAAACATAGGAGGTAACGACAATGGCTTTTGTTATCAGCGATGATTGCGTCATGTGCGGCACCTGCGCCGCCAACTGCCCGGCTGAGGCAATTTCCGAGGGCAACGGCAAGTACGTCATCAACGCGGACAGCTGCATGGAGTGCGGCACCTGCGCTGCGAACTGCCCGGTGGGTGCGATCTCCGTCGACTAAGTTCCGCTCGGAGAACAACGCAAACGAATGAGGCGATATGCAAGCTGCATATCGCCTCTGTCTATATGACGGCAACGGAAGGAGCGTGCGCCATGACCCAACCGGAATATGACGACCTGTGGCCCGGCGGACCGCGCTTTGTGCGCTCCGGCGCGGGGTTTGCCCTCGGCACGGACAGCGTGCTGCTGGCCGATTTTGCGGCGCAGCGCCGCGCACGGCGCATAGCCGACCTCGGCTGCGGCGCGGGCGTGCTGACGGTGCTGCTGCTGCGCGCGCTGGAGCAGGCGACCGCCGTCGGCATCGAGCTGCAGCCGGACGCGGCGCAGCTCGCGCGCGACAACATCAGCGCAAACGGTCTGAGCGACCGGGCGCAGATCCTCTGCGCCGACCTGCGCGCGCACCGCACGCTGCTCCCCGCCGGGAGCTTTGACCTTGCCGTTGCAAACCCGCCGTATTTTGCCGCCGGCAGCGGCTACACCTCGCCCGACCCGATGCGGGCGCACGCGCGCGACGAGCGCACCTGCACCATGCAGGACATCTGCGCCGCCATGGCCTATCTCACGCGCTGGGGCGGCTCGGCCGCGCTCGTACACCGGCCGGAGCGGCTCAGCGAGCTGCTGTGCACGCTCACGGCCGCAGGGCTCGAGCCCAAGCGCCTGCGCACCGTGGCATACAAGGCCGACGCCGCGCCCAACCTCGTACTGGTCGAGGCGCGCCGCGGCGGAAAGCCGGGTCTCACCGTTTCGCCGCCGCTGGCGCTGTGCACGCCCGACGGCGCGGACTCGGACGAGATCCGCAGAATTTATCACAGGAGGACGCAACCATGAGCGGAACACTGTATCTGGTCGGCACGCCGATCGGCAACCTCGGCGACCTGTCCGTGCGCGCACTCGAGACGCTGCGCCGCGCCGACTTCATCGCCGCCGAGGACACGCGCGTGACCGCAAAGCTGCTCAACCACTTTGAGATCAGAAAGCCGTGCGTGAGCTACTACGAGCACAACAAGTACGCCAGCGGCGAGAAGATCGTCGCGCGGCTGCTCGCGGGCGAGACGTGCGCGCTCGTGACCGACGCCGGCATGCCCGCCATCTCCGACCCCGGCGAGGACATCGTGCGCCAGTGCGCCGAGCAGGGCATCGACGTGCAGGTCATCCCCGGCCCCTGCGCCGCCATCGCCGCACTGGCCGTGTCCGGCTTGCCGACGCAGCAGTTTTGCTTCGAGGGCTTTCTCGCCGTGAGCGGCAAGACCCGCCGCGAGCATCTGCAGCGGCTGCAGGGCGAGACGCGCACCATGATCTTCTACGAAGCGCCGCACAAGCTGCTGCGCACGCTCAGCGACCTGCGCGATACGTTCGGCGGCGAGCGGGAGATCACGCTCGCGCGCGAACTGACAAAGCTGCACGAGCAGACGCTGCGCACGACGCTCGACGGCGCCGTGGCGCACTTCACCGAAAACGCGCCGAAAGGCGAATTCGTGCTCGTGCTGCGCGGCGCACCCGAGCGCTCGGAGCCCGAGGTCACGGCCGAGCAGGCGCTTGAGATCGTGGCGCGCTACCGCAGCGAGGGCCGCGCGCTCAAGGAGGCGTGCAAGCTCGCCGCAGCCGACACCGGCTTCGGCAAAAACGAGCTGTACCAGATGGCGCTCAACGCCTGAGCGTAGATGGCAGGATCTTCTATCAAAATAATATTTTGATTTTTGGCGCAAAAAAGTCCCCTGACCAGCGGTCAGGGGACTTTTTTCAGCTCCGCTCAGAGCTTTTCATTCATGGCGCGGATGCAGTCGGGGCAGATGTTCTTGCCCTTGTAGTTGATGATGTCCTTCGCGTTGTCGCAGAAGATGCATGCCGGCTGATACTTGCGCAGGATGATGGACTCACCATCCACAAAGATCTCGATGCGGTCCTTCTCCTCGATGCCGAGCGTTCTTCTCAGCTCGATGGGAAGCACGATGCGGCCGAGCTCGTCTACTTTTCTAACAATACCGGTAGATTTCATAAATGTGTCCTCCAATACGTATGGGATAAGGGAAAGGATGACTCAAAAATCATTCATTTCAACAACTGCATTATACCAAAGGTTGTCAAAATGTCAACGGATTCGACAAACGTTCACAGCTAATTTACGCTTTTCTACCATTTGCATATTTTGGTTCCCTTGCGCATAATTATTTTTTGTGAATAATCACCGAAAACTTAAATTTTTTGATAGAAAGGAGCGACCAAAATGGCACTGTCCCGGATATGGGTCAGCATGATATGCGTCGCGCTGGCCTTCGGCGCGGCGTCCGGACGCGGTGCGCAGCTCGGCGCAGCGGCGGCGCAGGGCGTGCAGCAGGCAGTGGATTTCTGCCTGACGGTGGGCGGTATGATCTGCCTGTGGTCGGGCGTGATGGAGCTCATGCGGCGCTGCGGCATCGCAGGCGGGCTGTCGCGGCTGCTGCGGCCTGTGCTGCGGCGGCTGTTCCCGCACGCCGCGCGCGATGTGCAGGCGCTCGATGCGCTGAGCATGAACGTGAGCGCGAATCTGCTCGGGCTCGGCAACGCAGCGACACCGGCCGGTGTGCGCGCGGCCCAGGCAATGGCGCGCGAGCTGCGCGGCGACACCGCCAGCGACGAGCTGTGCCTGCTTGTGGTGCTCAACACGGCCTCGATCCAGCTGCTGCCGGTCACGATCGCCGCCGTGCGCGAGGCAGCGGGCGCTGCCGTACCGTTCGACATTCTGCCCGCCGTATGGGTGAGCTCACTCTGCTCGGTCACGGCGGGGCTGCTGGCCGGAAGGGGGCTCGCGCGCATATGGCCGTAAGTGGACTGCTGACACTGACCGTGCCGCTGCTGCTGGCCGGTGTCGGGCTCTGCGGCGTGCTGACCGGGACGGATGTGTTCTCTGCGCTGACTGACGGCGCGCGCGACGGGCTGAAAACCGTCATGCGCATCTTCCCTGCGCTTGTGGCGCTGCTGACGGCGGTGAGCATGCTGCGCGCATCCGGCGCGCTCGAGGCGCTCACGCGGCTGTGTGCGCCCATACTGGCGCGGCTCGGCATCCCGCCCGAGACAGCGATGCTGCTGCTCGTGCGGCCGATCAGCGGCAGCGGTGCGCTGGCCGCCGCAAGCGACATCATCCAGACCTACGGCGCAGATTCCCGCATCGGGCGCACCGCCGCCGTCATGCTCGGCTCAACCGAGACGACGTTCTACGTGCTGGCGGTCTATTTCGGCGCATGCGGCATCCGGCACAGCCGCTGGGCGATCCCCGCCGCCATCGTCGCCGACGTGACCGGCTTTGTCACGGCCGCGGCGCTGGTGCGCTGTCTCTGGGGTACATAGGCGGACGACAAAGTGCACAAAAGCAGACGGCGAGGTTGATATTTTCTTGACAAAACGCCTATTTTGCAAAAATACGCACTTTTTGCTTTACAAAGCCGACGGAATGTGTTATAAAATAGTCACGTTAGTTAATAAATTAACTCAACGTTCTTCCGATTTCTTTTCTTTTCTCTTCTTATTTTTGCTCTCTCGACAGCAACGTGTCGCCACTCTCCGGCGGCACGTTGTTGCCGTTTTCGGGCCTATACGAACAAGCTGCCCTCCCCCGTATATGCGGGAGAGGGCAGCTTGTGTTTGTACAAATCACATTTTTTCCGGTGCGGTCACGCCGATGATGCCCAGACCGATCTCGAGCACGCAGCGCGTCGCATCGGCCAGCTTCAGGCGGGCGTCGCGCACGAGGGGCTCTGCGTCCTTGATGCGGCAGACATTGTAGAAGCGGTGGAAACGCGCGGCCAGCTCCGTCACATAGCGGTTGATGCGGCTGGGATCGTAATCGCGCGCAGCGAGGTGGATCTCCTCCGGGAGCATGGCGAGCTGCTTGATGAGCTCGCGCTCCTGCGGCGTCGAGAGCAGCGCTGCGTCGACATCCGCAGCGGCAGGCACAGTGCAGCCGTTGTCCGCCATGGCAGCCAGCAGCGTGCAGATGCGCGCGTGCGCATACTGGACGTAGTAGACGGGGTTTTCGCTGTCCTGCCGCACGGCGAGGTCGAGGTCGAACTCGAGGTGCGTGTCCGGCTTGGCGTTGAAGAAGAAGCGGCAGGCGTCCACGCCGATCTCGTCCATGAGGTCAGCGAGCGAGAGCGCCTTGCCCGTGCGCTTGGAGACCTTGACGATCTCGTCGCCGCGCATGAGGCGCACCATCTGCATGATGAGGAAATCGAGCTTGCGTCCCTCAAGGCCGAGCGCGGGCGCGCGCATGGTCGCGGCAAAGCGGATGGCGTGGCCGTGATGGTCAGCGCCCCAGACATCGATGACGCGGTCAAAGCCGCGCTCGATGAACTTGTTGCGGTGATAGGCGATGTCGACCGCGTAGTAGGTATAAAAGCCGTTCGAGCGGCGCAGGACCTCGTCCTTATCGGCGCCGAGGTCAGTGTTGCGCAGCCAGAGCGCGCCGTCCTTTTCATACGTCAGGCCGGCATCCGTGAGCAGCTGCACGGTCTCGGCCACGTAGCCGGAGCTATGCAGGCTGCTCTCGAGGAACCACTGGTCAAAGTGGATGCGGTAGCGCTCAAGGTCGCGCTGCATGCGCGCGATGTTGTACGGCAGACCGAAGGCCACGAACGCCGCGCAGCGCTCGGCGCTCGGCACGGTGAGGTACTTGTCGCCGTCGCGCTCGTAGATGAGCTTGGCGAGCGCCTTGATGTCGTCGCCGTGGTAGCCGTTGTCCGGGAATTCGACCGCGTCCTCACCCTCGATGAGCTGGAGGTAGCGCGCCTCGATGGACTTGCCGAACAGGTCGACCTGATTGCCGGCGTCATTGACATAGAACTCACGCCAGACATTGTAGCCCGCGCGCTCGAGCACGGACGCGAGCGCGTCGCCGAGCACGCCGCCGCGTGCGTTGCCGATCGTCATGGGGCCGGTGGGGTTGGCGGACACGAACTCCACCATGACCTTCTCCCCGTGACCGTCGTCCACGCGGCCGTAGTCCGCGCCGGAGCTCTCGACGGCGGACAGCACGTCCTGATACCACTTGTCGGACAGGCGGAAGTTCAAAAAGCCCGGGCCTGCCGCCTCAACGCCGGAAAACCATGAGCCGCCGAGCTCCATATGCGCAATGAGCGCCTCGGCGATCTTGCGCGGCGCCATGTGCATGGTCTTGGCCGATGCCATGGCATGGTTTGCGGCAAAGTCGCCGTTGGCGGTGTCCTTCGGCTGCTCAACGCTGCCGCGGATCTCCGCGCCCTCGGGCAGCTCGCCCGCGGCGACGGCACGCAGATATGCTTCCCGGATGCACGCATCCACAGCGGCGCGTGCCTGTTCGATTCGATTGGCCATAATCAGTTACCCTCTATTCTATAATCTTTATTGTTCTCTGACGGTGATCTTAAGCCGGTTGCGGTTGGCGCAGGCGTGGTCAAAATCCACAACGTACAGCAGCTCCAGCACGCCGCCGCGCTCACCGAGCGTGGAGCGGTAGCGCTGCGTCTCCAGTCCGACCGTGCTCGTGCCGTACGGCGTCTGGTACAAAAACGTGTTGCGCGTGCCGGGGGCAAAGACCATCCGGCTCGTGACGGTGCCGGTGCGCTTGAGCACGGCGTTTGACGGCGTAAAGGTGATGGTGGTGAGCGTACCGGCCATGCCGGTCAGCTCGCTCTCGGGATAGGTGAGCATGCCGCAGCCGTCGACGCAGGTATATTCCCCGTCGGTCGAAAACTGCACCAGTTCATCCGGCTCCTGCTCCAGAACATCCGCCTGAGCGCCCTCGATCGTGATAACGACCCGCATATGCCGCCTCCTTTGCATAATTGTGCGATTCTATTACTATATACTGTTTTGTCCAACTTCGCAACAGAAAAATGGTGTAGAATTTCCCGTCACCGTTTGCTATAATGGTAGCACAAGCGCATCCGCCGCCGACCGCTGCGGATGCCAGCCATTTTTCGGGGGCGCTGCTCCCGTCGGGAGGGATGACCAGATGAACATTGAACTCACCGACAAGGAGTTCCGGCGACTGCTGGATCTCGTCTATATCGGCAACTGGATCCTCAACTCCACGCGCGAGAAAGACCGGTTTGAGGACTATGATATTTTGCAGGAGAAGCTCTTTGCGCTGTGCGCCAGAAACGGCATGAGCACGCTCATCTCCCGCTGGCAGGGGCATATCTTCCCCTCGCAGGCATACGAAAACGGCGGCATCCATGAGGCCATCGCCGACTATGAGGACGCCGTGTTTTTCGACATTCTGGCCGAGGAGCTCGCGCGGCGCGATCTCGGCTGTCTCGACGGCGAGCCCGCCGATCTGACCGAGCTCAACGCGCGCATGGACGAATACATGGATGAGTTTGAAAAGTCCGGCGTGGAAAATCTGGTGATCGAGGCGTGAGCACGCGCACAATCGAGACGCCCATCGGCGCACTGACGCTCACCGCGTCGGCGGACGCTGTCACGGCCGTCCGCTTCGGCGCGCAGGGCGCGCGGGACGCTTCGGCGCTGCTTGACGCGGCCGAGGCGCAGCTGCGCGAATACTTTGCACGCACGCGGCGCACGTTTGACCTGCCGCTCGATCTGCGCGGTACGGCGTTCGAGCTGCGCGTGTGGGCGGCGCTGCGCACGATCCCCTACGGCGAGACACGCAGCTACGGCGCGATCGCCGCCGCCATCGGCAGACCGTAAGGACTTAAAAGAAATGCAACCACCAGCCAGGACAGCCCCGGCCAGAATCCGGCAAT
>OLGI01002115.1_pt1 | contig 15253 bp, 9 predicted proteins | sample 1605221 | NCBI WGS metagenome assembly OLGI01 (sample SAMEA3888915, study PRJEB22519) | human gut metagenome | biome: human gut; feature: human-associated habitat; material: faeces | place: Denmark | collected 2010 | reverse complement strand
AAGAATATGGAAAAGCCTAATGAGTTACGCAAATGATGTGAACTCATTAGGCTTTATTTTTTTGATGCCCTTATACAAGTAAGTCATCGCACTCGTCAATTATTGTTGCAGGCAGGATTTCATTAAAATTTTCGCCTTTTCCATAAAAATAGTCAAATTTTTTCGCCTATCCTACCCGAAATAGGAGGTTGGGGTGGGGTGGAAAATTCTTTTAAGTGCTATACTGACGTTAATAAAGAGGTTCCATCTTAATTAAAAGGAGGCTTTTACTATGAAGTTTTTGGCAAAAATGAAAGAAAAACAAATGCAAAGAAAAATCGGCGGTATGCTTTGTGGACTGCTGTGCGCCGGGGTGGTGCTGGTAGTTCCGAGCGCGTGGGCAGATAATTATTTTGGTGATGATGGCAAGACTCATATGTTAACAGGTGCTAATGTTTCGCTGGACTCTGGTAATTATGATGCTGTTTACGGTGGTTATGATGATACAGAGGTGTCTCTGCCGGAAGTATTTAAGAACAATGTTACTATTACCGGTACTGCTGCAACTAACATCGTATGTGGTGCATATTCTTTTTATGGTAATGTCAGAGAGAATACTGTAACGATTAGCGGTAATACTTTGGGGAATGTTGTGTGTGGTGGTGGTACCGGTGCTGCAGACGCTATAAAAAACCATGTTATCATTAAAGCTAATAGCGAAGTAAACGGGATAGTATATGGCGGTAAAGGTGTCACAAGCAGCAAGGAAAACGATGTAATGATTAGCGACAGTACCATCAATAAAACTGTATATGGTGGTGAGGCAGATTGCAATACTGAAAAAAACCATGTTACCATTGATGCTAGCAGTACAGTGAAAGAAAGTGTTTTTGGTGGTTATTCTTTTAAAGGTGACAGCAAAAACAATGAAGTAACAATCAATGGTGGTAGCGTAGTAACAGCAAATGTTGCTGGCGGTGTTACTGTAAAAGGCAATAGCGAAGGCAATACTGTCAGGATTATCAAGAGCAGTGCTGCTAATGTATTTGGTGGAAAAGGCGACACAAGTAGTAAGGGAAATAGCGTAGAGATTAGTGAAGGCACAATTAGCAATTCGGTATATGGTGGTTATGCAGATAATGATAATAATAGCAGTGCTGAAAAAAACAATGTTACAATTAGCGCTGGAAGCAAAGTAAGTGGTAGTATTTATGGAGGCTATGCTAATCATAACGCCAACGAGAATAAGGTAAGCTTTAGTAATGTTGCTGAGGTTGGTGAAAGTGTTTTTGGTGGTTATTCTTTAAAAGCTGACAGCAAAAACAATGAAGTAACAATAGAGGGTGTTGGTGTAGTAAAAGCATATGTTGCCGGTGGCGTAGCTTTAGCAGGAATTAGCGATGGCAACAAAGTAAATATTGCCCATAGTAGTGTTAATGTGAATGTTTATGGCGGTTATGGAGCTAAAGATAGCATTGGTAATATTATAAGCATCACAGATGGCAGTAGCGTTAATAAAAATGTTTATGGCGGTTATTCCTTTAAAGGCAACAGCCTGGATAATACTGTAACTATTGATAATAGTACTGTTAATAAAAATGTCTATGGTGGTTATACGGAAAGCGATGGTGCTATATCTGAAAAAATCCAAAATAATAAAGTCATTTTCAAAAATGGTGCGAAAATCAAGTGTGATATTTACGGTGGTTATGATAAACTGAATAAAGCCAATATTACCAACAACACTTTGGAAGTAGTTGGTAAAGGCAACGAAGCAAAAAGCATTCAAAATTTTGATAAACTTAACTTCTTTATCACCAAAGATCTTATTGCCAACGATACTATGCTGAAAGTAACAGGTACTGCTCTTATCAATAACGCAGAGATTAAGGCTGGCGTAGAGCTTGGTACTAAATTAAACGAAAATGATAAAATCAACCTGATTACTGCAGGCGCACTAAAGGCTGAAAATATCACAACAGGAACCTTGACTGATGGTTTGATTAATATTGACAAGGGAATTAAAGTTGCTATTGGACCTGATGGAAATAAGTTAGTCGGAGTTATCAATGGCACAACACCTCCGGGTGGCGGTGGTACAACACCTCCGGGCGGCGGTGGCACAACACCTCCGGGCGGCGGTGGTACAACACCTCCGGGTGGTGGCGGCACAACTCCTGGTGCCGGCAGCCTTTATGCTGATGCTGACGCAAAATCTCCGGTTGAAACACAGTCCGCTGCGCTCACTATGCTGAACCTGGGACATGATTTGCTGACAACTGCAAGCTATGAAAACGCTGCATTGGCTGTTGACGGGGAGGAAGAAGGTTCTGTTAATCCGTTTATCACCATGAGCGCTAACAATCAAAAGCTCGATACCGGTTCTCACGTTGACCTCAAAGCATGGAATATGAATCTTGGCTTTGCAAAGAAAATCAACAACAATTCCGGTAAGCTATTAATTGCGCCTGTGATTGAATACGGTCGCGGCAGCTATGACTCCTATCTTGACAATGGTACGCACGGCGATGGCGATGCACACTTCTGGGGTGCAGGCCTGATGGCTAAGCAGCTCAATGATGATGGCCTCTATTATGAAGGCTCCCTGCGTGCTGGCAGAATGAGCACCGATTATCAATCTGCTGTTGCAGGCGGCATTAAATACGACAGCGATGCAACCTATTACGCAGCACATCTTGGCATGGGTAAGGTTGTTCAGCTGAACGATAAGGATACCCTTGACTACTACGGCAAGCTGTTCTACACTCGTCAACAGGGTGATAAGGTTACTGTAGGCACCGGCGCAACCTATGATTTCGATGCTACAACCTCTCTGCGTACTCGTCTTGGTGCAAGATATACGCATCAACTGAGCGAGAAGAATGCTTTCTATGCAGGCTTGGCATGGCAGCATGAATTTGACGGTGAATCCAATGCGATTGTAGCAACAACCCTTGGCTCTGCTTCCGCACCTGCTCCTTCAATGAAGGGCGATACCGGTATTATGGAGCTTGGCTGGAGAGTTAACAACTCCGACAAATTCGAACTGGGCCTTGGCGTTAACGGCTCCGTTGGTAAGCAAAAGGGTGTAGGCTTCAACCTGAGCCTCAACTTCAGCTTCTGATAAAGACTCTAGAATAATAAAAATATAGCATTAGTCCAGGGAATCTTTAAGCATAAGTAATGGACTAACGCAGATTTACAGAGAAAGCCATGTTTTACTGATTTTCGGTAAGACATGGCTTTTCAAATATGAAAATTATGATTGGCATAGGGGGATTAAGATACCAAAATTGATATTTTCCGTACAAAAATCTGATAACAGAGCATCAGCGTTATAGAGCGCTACCTTTCAGTCGCAAAACTTTTAACGTGTTTTCTCCTTCTTGCGCACAAAAAACCGCACAACAAGATGCGGTTTATGCTTAGTTTACATTTAAACAATAAAAAACGCTGATGCTTATGCATCAGCGTTAACTTCTGGTAGCGCTAAAGGTCTACATTTCAGTCGCAAAACTTCGTGAGCGGGAATGTTTAGGATTTGAACGTTAAGAATTAGTCCGGCCGGAGAACTGGAAAATTGTATATCACTATCGTTGCAGTTATTCTTATTTTATGAGTATAGAGTATAAGCGACAATATAAGAGTAAGAAGCTTTGACATCATATGTCACTTATGCTAAACTTTATTTGAGGGGATCAGTATAAGTGTTTGCTTTTTAAATATGTCTGATTTAGAATATAACCAAGAAAGGAGTTTGCCGATTATGAGTATAGATAAGGTAACAGATTTATCTGCGTGGATGAAAAAAAGAAGAACTGATTTAATGAATTTAACACCGGAAGCAAGGACCTATAAACGTACTCGTGGCAGAGTAAGGGCTCCTGAGGAGAAGAAAGCATTGGTTTTAGCTGCCGGGAAAGCGTGGAATGAATGGCTCAGTTCCGGTAAGCTGGTAAAGACAGATAAAGGATACGAATTATGCAAGATATAGATAAGAATATCATAAAAAGAATCCATGAAGAGAATTTATCTGATCCGGTTAATGAGCGCATTTTAATAGCTGCTCTTATATGTTCATTAGCTAAAGAGTTTGCCAATGAATTAGTGGTTGTAGGTGGTTCAGCTGTAGAATTTTACACGGCCGCAAGTTATATGACCAAGGATATAGACTTTATAGCTAAAGATGATTTTCAAATAGCTAAAATTATGACCTCGTTAGGTTTTTCAATCGGTGAAGGCTATACATGGTTTCATCCTGATACATCTGTTGTAGTTGAATTTCCTAAACCTCCTTTATTGGGTGACGTAAGCAGATTGACAGAAGTAAAAACGGAGTACGGTGTTGCTGAGATTATAGGAGTAGAGGATATTATACTTGACAGATTAAAAGGTCGTGAGTTTTGGCAGGATAACAATGAACTTCCTGAAATGATGATTTATTCACATTATGACAGCATTGACTTTGCGTATTTGCGGAAACAGGCTGCATTCGAACTTATAAGTGATGTTTTGGAAAAAGCCGTCGCAGATGTAGAAGAATACAAAGCTGGCAGGTCATCATATTTGCGCAATAACTTTTATAGTGACAAGGTTGTAGAGACCAAAATTGTTGATGCGCTTGAGTATGATGTTCCAATGGAAAAAATTATCAGAAGATTGTCGAATGATGATCAGGTCAAAGGGATTTCTACAGATGAAAAGAAAAGCTATCTTGAATCTATCATAAAATCAAGTAAAGAAATCCAAGAGATTCTATCAGAGTAGTAAAAGAATATGGAAAAGCCTAATGAGTTACGCAAATGATGTGAACTCATTAGGCTTTTATAATTTTTTTTGAATTGTAGTAAGAGAGTAGATTCGGTGCCTCTTTTTTTAGTGCGTGAAGAATTTAGTTAGCATGGTTTGCTGCTGGGCATCATACTACAGTTTGACCACCGCTAGTCAAGGTGGTACAATTTAAATAAATGACCATTTCTGAATAAACAGTTAATGAAAGATATACTAATCTTAAAACTTTGTCATGGGAGGCTGATGAAATGAGCATCAACTTACAGGAGATTATTAATAAATTACAAACGGCGAAGAGCGAGCTACAGCAGCAGGGACGTTTTAGTCAATATGCAGAAGGCTTGGACGCAATTATTACACATACAGCGGAGCCATTGATGCTCATGGTCATGGGTTCCTTTTCTACCGGTAAATCATCGTTTATCAATGCGCTTGTTGGCGAAGAGATTGCTGCGGTAGAGGCAAAGCCTACGACTGCTGTAGTAACGAAGCTTTGTTATGGTGCGCAGGATAAATTGCTGCTGCATTTTAGAGACGGCAGTGTTAAGCCTGCTACATCAAAAGAGTTTAACCGCATGACTGCTGTAAATGACGAAGCACAGCTTAATGCAATTCATGAAAAGCTGGATTATGTTGAACGCCAGATGCCTATTGATATATTGAAACAGATTAGCATTATTGATAGCCCGGGCCTGAATGATGTTGCTGAAAAGCATTCCGAGGCAACAGAGCGTTTTGTAAATAAGGCAGATACAGTATTGTGGATGTTCTCAACCGTGCAGCTTGGTACGCGCGAGGAAATGGCAGCAATGGACAAGCTGACACCGCGTCTGAAGCCGATTGCTGTTGTCAACAAAATGGATTTGATAGACGAGGAAGAGGATGATCCGCAGGAGATTTTGGCAAATGCTAAGAAAATGCTGCAGGACAGAGTCCAGGCTGTTGTAGGTATTTCTGCAAAGTATGAGCTGGAGGGCAAGAAGGAAAACAATGCGCTGAAGCGTGAGTTGGGCAACTTTGCCGAGCTGGAAAAGGCCGTGGCAGATTTGGTGCTGCCGCATAGAGAGAAGTTTAAGCTTAACACACTGTTGGATGAGTTAGGCTCTTATTTTGATGCTTTTAATAAGGAGTTTACTAAAGCTAAGAAGGAGAATGAAGCAAAAAAGAGTCGTAATTATGCGCTGTATATGCAAAATGAAAAAAATTTTATGCAGTTGGAAGATATCCTAAATCAAGTTGTTGAAGGTATATGGGATTACTGTGAACGTGAAGCTGGTCGCAATAATGAACAAGCCTTATATTTCTTAGGTGTACTTTATGATTCTGGCGTTGGTGTACTGCAGGATACAGAAAAAGCATTGAAGTTTTATCAAAAAGCAGCGATGAAGAATCATCAAGGTTCAATGCTAAATATGTATCATTATTATTGTAAGCAGGGTGTTAGTGAAACAGCTGAGTATTGGTTGAAAAATTTAGCAGAGCAAGGGCTAGCAGAAGCACAGAAAAAGTATATTGATATACTTGGGGAACAAGAAAAATTTGAGGAATATTTTTCTTGGTGTAAAAAAGTAGCCGAAACAGGCGATGTAGCAGCGGAATATAAGGTGGCAGAATGTTTAGCTCAAGGCATTGGTTGTACTTTAAATGAGGTCCAGGCAATTAATTATTATAGAAAAGTAGTTAGTCACTGGAATTTGGAGATGCAATGTGCCCTTGCAGATAATTTTTACTATAGTAATGGAGAATCTTATCATGTTGTAGAAATATATGATAAGGGAATTGATTCAAATAATGGCTATAAACTTAATAAAGCGATGAAACCGAAGTGCCTAAAACATGCTAATATTGAATGTCAAAAAGAGGCATATTTTTGGTATAGCCAATTAGCAGCTATAGGCTTTATTGCTGCTGAAAAACAGTTAGCAGAATGCTTATATCTTGGTAAAGTATGCCCGCAGGATAAGAAATCAGCTCTTACTTTGTATAAAAAAGTATATCAGCAAGGTTTCAAAAAAGCAAAGCATATGATTGATAAAATAGAAAGTGAACTACGCTTTGACGATTATAAGCTTAAAGCTGAACAAGGTGATATTGTAGCGCAATATGCTTTGGCAGAATGTTTATATAAAGGTGAAGGGTGCAATAAGAATAAAGAACAAGCAATTATTTGGTATAAGAAAATAATAGATGGGTGGAGTGCAGAAGCAATATATGTTTTTGCTGATAATCTGTATTATGGCAACAAGAAAATCTACTTTGAGAGTGTTGTTGATATATATAGAGAAGCCATTGATGAAAATAATAATTATACCATTAAAAAAGTTATGTCAAAAATCGGAGATATCTGTACTGTTGAAAATGGAACCAGATTGGCAATAGAATGGTATAAAAAAGCAGCGGAACACGGCTTAGCGAAAGCACAGAATAGATATGCTGAACTTTTATTTGAAGCAGGAAAGTATACTGAAGCGTTCAAGTGGTTTGAAATGGCCGCAAAACAAGGCTTGGCAGTTGCGCAGACCCATTTGGTAAATTGCTATGTATATGGTATTGGTGTAAGTACTGATTATATAATCGCTAAGCAATGGTGTGCAAAGGCTGTAAAGCAGGATTATGATGTGGCACAGTATTTTATGGCAAAGTTTTTTGTAAGAGATGCAAAAGAGAGATATATTTGGTGTAGAAAAGCAGCAGATCAGGGCTATGCGAAAGCGCAAAATATGGTTGGCCGTTATTTTGAAGAAGGTTGGGGCAACATTTCTAAAAATGAAGCCAAAGCAGTTGAGTGGTTTCGAAAAGCAGCAGAGCAGGGATATGATGTAGCGCAGAATAATTTGGGGATTCATTTAGAACAAGGAATAGGCTGTGTTGTTAACCAGAAAGAAGCTTATGAATGGTATAAAAAAGCAGCAGAGCAAGGACATGCTGGAGCACAGGATAATTTAGCTGATTGCTTATTCTTTGCTAAAGGGTGTAGTGAAAATGTACAAGAAGCTTTAGTATGGGCGAAAAAAGCGGCAATGCAAGGAAATGCACATGCACAAAATAATTTAGCATATTGCTTATTAAATGCTATAGGCTGTATTGCCAATAAGGAAGAAGCAGTAGAATGGTACAGAAAAGCAGCGGAACAAGGATATGCTGATGCACAAAATGATTTAGCTGGTTGTTTGGCTAATGGTAATGGTTGCCAAGTTAACCAGAAAGAAGCATTTGAGTGGTATAAAAAGGCAGCAGAACAAGGTTTAGCAGAAGCAGAAGCGCATTTGGTAGATTGTTATGTGCATGGTATTGGTGTAAGTGTTGATTATGTGGTTGCCAAGCAATGGTGTGCAAAGGCTATAGAGCAAGAAGAGCCTACTGCGCAGTATTTCATGGGTAAATATTTTACTAAGGATGTCAATGAAAGGTTTGCTTGGTATAGAAAGGCAGCGGAACAAGGACATGCTGAAGCACAAAATAAGGTAGGGCGCTACTATGAAGAAGGTTGGGGAAATGTTACTAAAAATGAAGCAGAGGCCGTTGTTTGGTATAGAAAAGCAGCTGATCAAGGAGAAGTGTTAGGTCAATATAATTTGGCTAAATGCTTGATATATGGTTGGGGTTGCGAAGTTAATGAAGCAGAAGCTTATGAATGGTATAGAAAAGCAGCGGAACAAGGACATGCTGAAGCACAAAATATGGTAGGACGCTATTATTCAGAAGGTTGGGGAAATGTTACTAAAAATGAAACTAAGGCGGTTGTATGGTACAGAAAAGCAGCTGATCAAGGTAATAAGTATGCGCAGAATAATTTGGGAATTTGCTTATACAATGGTCGAGGGTGTACGGCAAACAAAGCAGAAGCTTATGAATGGTATAGAAAAGCAGCGGAACAAGGTTATGCTTATGCGCAGAAAAATTTGGGTAATTGCTTGTATAATGGTCAAGGCTGTGATGTGAATCGAAAAGAAGCGGTAGAGTGGTATAGAAAAGCAGCGGAACAAGGCAATAAGGATGCTGAAGCAGCTTTAAATCGCATAGAGGCTTTAGAAAAATACAATTTAACAAAAGCTAAAGCTGAGAAGGGAAATGCTATTGCACAAAATGAACTTGGAGAGTGTTTTCGCTTTGGTCGTGGTTGCAACGTTAATAAAGCAGAAGCTTATAAATGGTATAAAAAGGCAGCCAATCAAGGATATGCTGATGCAGAATATAATCTAGCCTATTGTTTCGAAAATGGTTATGGTTGCGATAAAAGTGAGAAAAAAGCTTTGAAGTGGTATAAAAAGGCAGAGGAGCATGGGTGTCAAAAGGCTACCGGTGCAATAAATGTGTTGAAAAGAAAGACGGAACCAGTAAGTGCGGAAGAATATTTTAGAGCACATCCTGTTGCTAGGGAAAATAACGATGGGTGCTTCCTTCAAGGTTGTTTTATTTTTATTTTGCAATTTATAGTATTCTTTATTATTATTGGATTTCTTTTTAAATAGGAGCATACAATGGACTTTACACTCTACAATCAAAAGAAAACAAACTTACAAAATCATATCTCCGAAACATTAGGCTTGTTGCAATCCCTCAAGCTTAAAAACGCCTACAAACGCTTGCAGGAAGACTCAGTGCGCCTGGCAGATGAACGCTTTAACCTCGTAGTAATTGGTGAATTTTCGCGCGGAAAATCCACCTTCGTAAATGCGCTGCTTGGCAAAAACATCCTGCCTTCAAGCAAAGAGGCCACAACGAACATTATCAGCAAAATCGTCTACGGCGACCAGCCGAAGTACACGCTGCTTTATAAGGACGGACGCAAGCAGGAAATCTCTAAGGAAGAGTTTGACCTCATCAAGGCGCAGACGGAGGATAAGCCTGATAAATTTGCCCTGCTGCATAATCTTGTCAGCAAACTGAAGCATGAGGAAACTCATGTGGATTTTGGCAATATTGACCACGCAGAAATTACCTATCCGCTGTCTTTCTGCGAAAATCAGGTAGATGTTGTCGATACTCCGGGCACTAATGATTTGAATGTTGGTCGTATCGAAATTACGTATAGATACCTGCGCCAGGCAGAGGCGGCAATCCTTGTACTGACAGCAACACAACCTTTAACACCGAGAAGGAGTTCCTTGTGGATCAGGTTGTCGGCAACAATATCAAGGATATCTTCATAGTTATCAACTACAAGGATGAAGTAATTGGCGCTGAAGACCGTGTAGTGAAGCATGTTCTTGATAACCTGACTGATGTGCAGGATTTTTCGCAGCGTATTTTTATCGTAAGCAGCAAGCAGGCTTTACTGTACCGTCGCAAGGAATCTGGTGAAGTATTAAAGACTAAAGCATTGTTGAACTGCCCTGCAACGCTGGAGAAAACTGGCATTTTAGAGCTGGAGGCGGCATTAGGCAAATTCCTTAGTGAGGAAAAGGGTAATGCTAAGCTTGCAAAATATGCAGAACGCTGTTCCCTGGCACTGCGGGAAGCGGAGCGTGGCATAGCAGTACAGAAGGATGGCTTGTCACATTCGTTGGATGATTTAAAGGACAAGCTTTTCCATGAGCGTCCGAAATATAATAAAACCAAGCGTATGGCTGAGCAGATTACGCATGGCTTACAGACACAGCTTTTAAGCAGACAAATGGAAATTGAACAGCTTGCTGATTTAACAGCAAATAAAATTAAGCAGGCAGCAATTAATGCTATTGATGGCTATGATGGAAATATTGCAGAACTTTCCGGTTCTGAGATTAAATACGTAGTCGAAAAAGCTGTAACACCTGTGCAGAAGCAGTTTATTAAGGACGTCAATGCATTGCAAAATAAGCTGGTTAGCGAAGAGGTTGCCAGTGCAGCCGAAAAGCTCCAAAAAATCTGGCAGGATATGGAATTCGATGCGGCGGCTTTGCCAATCACCAATCGCTTTGCTGCGGTAAGTGAAATTCATAATGCTCCCGGACGTTCACAAAATAATGTTGAAAACAGCGTTGGTTTGTCTGTAGGTGCATATCTTTTAGGCGGCTTTTTCTTTGGTCCTGCAGTTGGCGCAGTTGCGGCAATAGCAAGCTGGTTTCTTAGTGGCGGTGGCAATCCGTTTGAGGACAAAACTCGTAAAATCAAGGAACAGGTTCGCAGTCAGTTTAACAGCAATCTGCGTAATTTTAGCAGCAATATTGCGGAGCAGTATAATAAAAGCGTAGAGCGGATTTGCTCTGATATGCAAACAGAGGTTGATGAACGCGTAGGCGAGATGAATGATCAGCTGCAAGCGTTGATAAAACAGAAGGAAGACAAGCAGCAGAATGTCGATGACTTGCTTGCTACTTTAACAGAGCAGCAAAAGACCATAGACAGACTGCAAATGAATTTAAACGAGGTGCTTAGATAATGAGTGCAAAGGATGCTAAGCTGAAGCTGAAAAAAATTCTGCAAGGCCTGTTACAAGAAGAGTTTGTGCAGGATAATCAGAACGCCAGCACTAAATTACAAGAGCTGGTGCAGGATATTAAAAATGATTTTTATGTTGTTGTAGTCTTAGGTGAATTTAAACGTGGCAAGTCAACATTTATCAATGCACTGATAGGTAACGACCTGCTGCCGACAGATGTTTTGCCGGAAACAGCAACTATTAATGCATTGATTTATAATGAAATCCCAGAGCTGCAAGTTATTATGCATGATGGTACTATAGAAAAAGGCGTGCCTGAGAGAAACTTTCTGGAGCGCTTTTCGGCCAAGAATCAGGATGCAGAGTGCAGCAAAATAAAGTACCTTAAAATTGGTTATCCGTTTAAGCTGCTTAACAATAATGTTGTTATTGTAGATACACCGGGCGTATCCGACCTGAACGAGCAACGCTGTGATGTAACCTATAATTTCATTCCGAAGGCGAACGCTGTACTGTTCCTGTTGGATGCCAATTCACCGTTGAAAAAATCTGAGAAGGATTTTATTGAAGAAAAGCTGCTGGCTCAAGGCATTGATAATATTATTTTCCTTGTCAACAAATACGATAATGTTGATGAAGAAGAGGATGAGGATTTTTGGGAAAATCTGCAGATGCATATGATGAAAGCATTTGCTGAAGATGAGCATAAGCTCAAAGCCTTGGAAATGTATCCTCTGTCTGCCAAAATGGCACTGCGAGGAGTCCAGGAAGGCAATGATGCTTTTGTTAATGCTTCCGGAATCAATGAAGTAAAGGAAGCATTGCAGAAGAATATCAGTGAAGGCCGTGTGGAAGAGGAGAAGCTGGCACGCTATAAAGCCAGAATGCAGACTGTGCTTTTGAGTCTTAACAGTGAGATAGAAAATAAGCGTGCGCTGAAGGCTGCGGATGTAGACAAGCTGCGTGAAGCGCAGAATGGTTTAAAGGATATGCTTGCTGAACAAGCTGAAAACAAAAAGAGCATAGCAGAATTCGTTGCTGAGGAGCAGAAAAACATCGTCGCAATGACAGATAAATCCTTGCGCTACTTCTATAAAAAGCTGGAAGACAGAATAGTGGAAGACGTTCAATTCTACAAGGGACTTGATTTCAAGGATTATGTAGAGCAACGCATTTCTAGAGCTATTCAGAGAGAATTGGAAAATTGGCTGATGAGCTATGCTCCTAATATTGACGTTTTATTGCGGACAGTCGAAAAGGAAGTTGCGCGAGGTATCTCCTATCGCTTTAACCAAAAGGTTGCTTTGAATGCTAATATCAGCGGTGGTGTGCGTGAATCCGGTTATAGTGTAAATGTTACTGCACTGGATGTATCTAATGCTACAGTGCAGGCGGGTGCTATTGCTGCCGGTGGTGCAGGCCTGCTAATGTTAATAGGCGGTCCGGTGCTGATGCCATTTATCAGTATGGCTGCCTTTCCGCTTTTGCAACGTAAATTTTTGGAAGATAAGCTGGCTACGGCAAAGGAACAGGCTATTCCGGCAATACAAGAGCAGATGGCTGACTGCATTATGAAAATGCAACAGTCACTACATCAATATATTACGGAAAAATGTACAATTATCGTTAAAAATTCGGAGTACGCTTATGATACTGTGTTAGATAATTTGCAGGAAGGTATTGACGAAGAGATTCAAAACAAGAAGAATCTTAGCAACGATTTAGGTACAGATATAGCTAAGCTTAATGCAGAAATTGATATAATTCACAATACATTGCAGAATATGCAGGAGGTGTAGTAAATGAGTATTTTTGATACTTTCGACCATAATATGTATGGTGACGACACTGGTTTTGGGCAGCACGATGATGGTAGCGTGGGACAGCATCATGTGGATGGATATATTAATGATGGCGTAGGCCATTATGATGCACATCTTGCGCCGCTAGATGATAACATGGCATATTATCATGATTCTGGTGATTATTATGCAGATCATGGCAATGCACACTGCATTTTATGCAAGGTTGACCCGCTGGTACATGCACACAGCTATCACGCACATCCATTGATTTTCGGCGAAGATGGCAGACCATTAGTGCATGTAGATGGCTATATGAAGCAGGATGGAACTTATGTACAGGAGCATTACCGCACTCTGCCGGATGGTGATCTCAGCAATAACTTATCGACAAAATACTAATGTGAGAAGACTGTTTAGCTAGTGGTAGCTGTACAAAGCTTAATTTTGTAAGCCGACATGGTAAAGGAGGCCACAATGGGTGATTTAACCAAAAAGGTGTTAAAACATACTACTATGGTGGCTACAGCCATAGGGAAGGCAACTGTTAAAGGCACTGTTTGGACTGCGGAACAGGCTTGGAATCATAAGGAGAAAATAGCTGGTGGAGTGGTAGGCGGTGCCAAGGGCTTGTATCATTTTGGGCAAAATGTTTATGGACTTACTATCAACAAGAAGGATTTTGCCAAGCTACTTGCTACTCTGCGAGCACAAAGCCAAGAATACGTGCGTCTTACAGATGAAATCGGGAAAAGATTTTCCAAGCGAGAAATAATGCTTGATTCTTTGGGTATAGGTACAAGCTTTCTTCATAGCTATGCTTTTACTGGTAAGATACCAGATGAGGTGTTGCGAGCATACGAGCTTGCTTATCCGCTAAAATCTCAGAGCGAAGGTTTGGAGGATATTATAGAAAACTATGATGATGCTGAACTGACAGGTATAGTAAACGGCATAAAGGGCAAGCTGTTCGAGCTTCGCTATGTAGATTATCTGAATGATGGACATATTCCAGATGGCTATCAGGCTATACTTGCAGAAAGTGCTACTAATCCGGGCTGGGATATAGCTGTACTTGGTGCCGACGATAGTGTTGCTGAGGAGATACAGCTAAAAGCAACTGATTCTGTCAGCTATGTAAAAGCGGCTTTGGAAAGATATCCGGAAATCAATGTTGCAACTACTGAGGAAGTCTATAACAGCTTAGCTATGCAGGGGATTACGGATAATTTAGTAAACAGTGGTATTTCCAATGAGGAGCTGGAGCAGGTAGTCTATGAGGCGCTGGAAAGCAATTCCTTGGATATGGATTGGAGCCTTCCGGTAATACCCATGCTGATTATTGGTTATTCTGTTTATAAAAAAGACAATCTTACGTCCTTTCAAAAAGGCTCGGAATTCGCCGACAGGTATGTGCAGTCATATATTGCGTATATAGCAGGCGGTGCTGCAGCGGTAGTTACTAATACTTGGCTGATAGGGCTGCTTGCTTCGATAGGGACGAAGGTGTTCTGCAAGTATGGACAGAGTAATGCCTTGAAAGTGAAGAGCTTGAAAGATACTATTGAGACTAACAAAAAAATTTTACAACGTATGAAGAAAAAGCTGCAAAGTTGCTAGAATTTTTCTCATAAGAAAAAATCCCTGGCCTTATCTTACGTAAAGCTAGGGATTTGTATTATAAAGCATTATAGAGCGCTACCTTTCAGTCGCAAAACTTTTTAGCGGTTTTTCTCCTTTCTGCGCACAAAAAAACCGCATAACAAGATGCTGTTTAGGTTTGGTTTACATTTAAACAATAAAAAACGCTGATGCATAAGCATCAGCGTTAACTTCTGGTAGCGCTAAAGGGAATCGAACCCTTGATTTCGCCTTGAGAGGGCGACGTCTTAGCCGCTTGACCATAGCGCCATTTGGCTCCGGGACTAGGACTCGAACCCAGACCGAATGATCCAGAGTCACTTGTGCTACCATTACACCATCCCGGAGTAGCAATTCTTTTTGAGCACGCTCATCAGAACAATAACAATTGTAGCAGATAGATAGCAGTTGGTCAAGTACTTTTTTTGAAAAAAGAAGAATTTTTTTAGAAAAAGTTTTGGAGGACTAGCAACGTTTGTTTGAAGTATAGATTGACGCATATGCTTTAGTATGATAAAATCAAGATAATATAACGATTAAATAACAGTGAATAAATATTCGTGACAGGGAGTGATAGCATGAAGCTTTTACATTTGTCGGATCTGCATTTAGGAAAAAAACTCGATGAATTTTCTCTTTATGAGGATCAAAAATATATTTTACAACGTATTGTACA
>OLGI01002114.1_pt1 | contig 15278 bp, 11 predicted proteins | sample 1605221 | NCBI WGS metagenome assembly OLGI01 (sample SAMEA3888915, study PRJEB22519) | human gut metagenome | biome: human gut; feature: human-associated habitat; material: faeces | place: Denmark | collected 2010 | reverse complement strand
CCAGTACGGTGATGGTGGGGATGTACGTATAGTTCTGGCTTCGGGACGTGTGTTTATCTTCCCCGAAAATCCCCGGCACATAGTGCATCAGTTCTTCGTGTGTCAGCGGACGGTCACGGCGTATCTGGTTCGCATAACCAAAACGACTGGCTAGTCGCATAATTTGCTCCTTATCGGTGGTTAAGATTTACTGGTGTAATAAATGAAAAAAGCCGCGTCTCCCGGAGAAGACGCGGCCTGATGGATGAAATCAATGAGGTTTATTGTCTGAGAAGCCCTCCACTGGCGAGCCACGCATTAAGCTGTTTTCCGGCATCAGCTTCAGAGTTCCGGCAGCGCCAGCGTCGCTGACCTTCCGCGTTGCGGATAACCCGACGGAAATGCATTCCCGGGTCATCCTGGATAAACACATTGCGGTAAGCGGTTATGACAGCAACCGCCTGCCCGTATGAGAAAGATCCTTCAGCCAGGACATACTCTGTGTAACCCAGCATATCTGTTTTCTCCTGATAAATAAAAAGCCTCTGCCACGCGTTGTGACAGAGGCTGAAGCATGAAACTGACTTCAGGGATCAGTTAACGTTTTTTCCGGAAACGGTAATCAGCAGTGGATGGTAGTCCTGGGGATCGAAAACCGATAACGGCAGACTGACACGATGGCCGTTACTTTCTTCAGTTGCTTTAATGATTTCGGTTGTGGCGACATTTTCCACGCACTCCGTTTCCAGAAATGCGTCTGTGGTTCGCGTGGCATTACTGTCACCAAAGGCTTCCGTTTCCATTTTTCTGGTCACCAGCGTCTGACCATATTTGTCTTTGAGTTGCAGAGTGATGGTGAGGGGGCCAAATCCTTCATCGTTTCCGCCATTATCCAGCCGGAACTGGTAAGCACAAATATTTCCCGGGAGCCATATCGTATCTGTATTGCGTATACTGATGTAACGTTGATCCTGTGCCCGGAGTGGGGCAGACCACGTTAACCCCAGAATGAAGGCGGTAATCATGCAGGTTTTGAACAGGTGAATCATGGTATTTACCTCTCTGAGTCATGACGATGACACTGACAAATCAGGTGATAAAACGTAAAAGGCGCAGAATAGCCGTTATGCCGGTAACTCCGGGGGTAATGTTTCTTCCAGTCGGTTAACCATATTGCCGAGATGGGATGCATCATATTCCATGACGGGGCGTTGCCTGATGATACTGACCACCAGTGGTTTGATTAACATGTTGGTCGCGGCCCGTTGTTGTATACCGGCGGCGAAAATGATCTCCAGAGCATTCTGATCGATAACACGGGCCAGATTCGCGTTCAGATTTTCAATCTCATGTCCGGTCAGCAGGAAACTGCCGGCAAGCCATGTCATCTGCTCCTGAATCATTGCCAGAATTTTGACGCGATCTTCTTCAACCAGCGCTCCGGCAATTTTTCCTGATACAGCGGAGGCAATCATTCCCCCCAGAACACCGCCAACCACACGCCCTGTCAGTGCACCAAATGGTCCCAGTGGACTGAACAATATCCCGCCCGCCACTGACCCGACAGCACCACCTGCCACACAGGAAGATGCCACGGCAAGATTCCTGATGAACTGCGCACCGGAGATCCGTCCCCGCAACATTTTGATCATGTCAGGGCCGGTTGTGACAGCTACCAGTGCCAGAGATGTCACCAGCGAACCCTTCATCACTTTGTTCAGGGCACTGATATTTCCTGCACCGGTCCCCTTCTGAAGCGCCTGCCGGACAGTCGGGCTGGCCGTCGAAAAATCAATATGCTTCAGCATACCCTGAACAACACTGAGCCGGTGAAGTTGCTGGGTTGTGACGTAGACAGCCAGTGTGCGGGTGAAGGTTTTTCCTGCCTGGACAGCAGCTGTCTGCAGGGCAGCATCGCGATCGCCGGTGCTGAGCCAGAAGACCGATGCCGTCAGGGCAAAACTGATCCCTCCGGCCGCCAGACTGACAACCGACCCCTCGGCAATATCATAAGTGACCGATTCGATGGTCCCGAACCGGGTGATATTACGGGCCTGGGTATAAGTCAGATGTCCCCGACGAATCAGCCGGGACGCTTCTGCGGGATCGGTTACACCGGGTACTTTACCTTCGCGGATCTTATTCTTCATGGTTTCCACAGCGCCGGCATACTGATCACGGGGGACTTCCAGTTGCATGGGACCATGATTTCCCATGTAACGATACTGTCCGTTTTGTCCGTCGAATGCCGCACCGACGCTACGGACTGCAGTTGAACAATATTTCGTCTGGATTTCTGTTCCGCTGACCAGTCTGTCTGCTCCATTTCTGGCATTATTATCACCGAGGATCCGTGCGTTTTTCAGACGGACTCTGTCGACAATATGGTTTCCCCGTTCAGCGGCAAACCCATGTCCCTGCCCTCCGGAAGCAAACATTTTCTCATTTGTACTCCAGGTTTCCGGCAGTTTCATGAGAATCAGACCATTCGCCGTTGCATCGGAAATAAAACCGGTGTGAGAACGTTCATAAATGTCCTGACACAGTGTTTCTGTTTCGCGACAAAGAGAGGAGCAGTACCATTCCGGATCCGGCTTATGATTTTCCGGGGCATGATGTACTTCTGTCAGCCCGCAGGAGGCACAGATACGAAGCTCATCCACGTGGTGGAATGATACAAAACGGCGGCCTTCTGAAAAGGGGTACCAGTCACCGCCGTCCAGGCAACGATCGAGAAAATCGTCATTCGCTTCCGGTGATAAATTCAGGCGGTTCCGGAAGAGGGTTTTCAGTTCATCAGGGGTAAATGACAGGCTCTCTCTCAGCTTTTCGTTGAAACCCGCCATGTTTCTTTCATACCAGGCATTGTCCAGTAGCCAGTTTCCGTCTGCCAGTTCAAATTCCCTCAGTTCTCCCCGGGAAATCCGTTGTGAAATGAGTGTCAGCCAGATGCGCTCCGTCAGCGTTTCAGGAAGGCTGTAATCGTTTTGCAAACTGCTCAGCCACGATTTACTGTTGAGCACCGGTTGTTCTTCCAGTGTCTGGCTGATGGCACTGGTCAGTCTTTTCAGCGCCTGGATCTGGCTGGCCGCCCATAGCAGCGTCACTAATGCAGCCAGCCAGTACAACAACCCGCCCCACCACATCAGTGAGGGTGAAATATCGAACTGCAATGCGATCAATGGTGCGTATGCAGAACACGCCATAAGGAAAAAAGCAGTATAAAAACAGCAGTAATACCCGTTAATTTCCTTGCTGATATCTTCAGGTGTGAGCCCGTTCTGCTGAATGGTTCTTATCTGCACGGGAAGAGCCAGCAGACCAGCGGCGAGAGCGGTGGTCAGAATAAATTTTACAGAGTCAAAAGTATGAGCCTCCAGTGCGATATGTTTACCATCAAGTCCCCACATGAAGCTGATGATCATTCCGGCAATCGTCAGAAATACGCCTGCCAGCCAGCGAATATGGAATAACCGGGTTATGCGTTCAGTGATATAGCCAGCCAGTAAAGCCGGACCGAACAGACACAGCAATATGAACCCTGCCAGCGCAGACGCTGTGCTGGTTAATGCTCTGAACAAAAGGCGAAGAATGGCAAATCCTGCGATCAGCAGAATCAGCGCGCCGACTATCTGTAACATAGTCACTCCGTGATGAATATCATGTTATTGTGAATGTCAGTGAATGTGGCACTGAAACGTTTTCCCCCGTCCGGGTCCCGGTCATGATGACCGGGACCACAGAGAGGCAATGCAGAATTATCAGAAGGTCACATTCAGTGTGGCCTGACTGTTATAACCTTCAGCGCTGCTGCCGTTGATGCTGTGGGCATAACCGGCCTGAACGCCCAGGGTGATATTTTCCCGGACACGGGCTTCCAGTCCGGCCTGCAGGTCCAGTGACGTGCCATTCCGGGACGGTGAGAACGTCATGTTACTGCCGGCTGCGGCTGTACCCATGCTCATGTCTCCCCGGGAGCTGAAGGTGCGGATAACAGAAGGCTGTACCCACCAGTTCACAGGCAGTTCACTCACACCGTGTTTTGTACTGTCGCGCAGGGTGTCACGGGATGAGGTGCCTTCACCAAAGGTCATATCGTTGTGGCTGCCCAGACGGAAACCGGCACGCACATGTTGTGCACTGCCATGCCCGAACTTCACATAACCGGCGTTATCCTGGCCGTCATCCAGGGAAAGTCCCTGCCAGGTATACTGCAGTTGTGGCTCCAGCATCAGGTTGTCAGTGATACTGAATGGCAGACCGGTTTCCAGTGAGCCCAGCCAGCCCCGGCCCCGGGCGCGGAAGTCGTTATTGTCCGATGACGCTTTCATGCTGTGGCGGGTTCCCTGTGCCACAATGTCAGCCCACAGGCCGGAGGACGTGTGTACCAGATTCAGGTATCCGCCCAGGCTGCCGGCATCATCCCGGACCGTGCCGGCACGGGAGCCGTCATCATCCTTAACATCAACGGAAGAATGGCCTGCAGCACCATACACTCCTGTCGTCAGTGACATACCGGCAACCTCTGTTCTGAGCAGGTCACCCTCCAGACGGACGAAGCCATAGCTGCCGCTGCTTTCCGGCGTGGCACCACGGACAATACCGCCGTTGTTATCGTGACCGAGATGGCCGCCCTGAATGCTGAGACGGACGCTGTTATTTTCACCGTTTACACCGGTCTGATGGCTGCGGGAGCCTGCCAGAATCCGGTCATAGTCCATTGCCTGTGTCAGCATGGAGGCATACAGGGGGACTTCAGCACGATAAGCATTTTCACTGCGCAGATACCAGCTCTCATCACTGTCCCGGTTGAGGGTGTAGTTAAAGGCCCCGGCCTGCAACATATTCCCCTGGACAAAAGCCCCTTCCTCCGTGGTGGCACCGTTAATGGCCTCAACCACCTGAATACCCTTACCGGTGGTCGCCAGACCCGTACCACTGTTGCCGGCGTTCACCAGATTCAGGATGGTTTTTCCGGTTGCTCTGCCACCGTCAATGACCAGTCTGTCAGCATTGTTCTGTGCCATATCCGGGCGTACACGCAGGCTGATGGTGCCATTCTGTCCGTTCAGGTTTTTCACTTTCAGGGTTGCCGGTACGAACTTCCCTGTGCGGGTGGAGGTGAAATGAATCTGTCCGGCATGGCTGAGGTCATCCACCACCGACTGCACCGTGGCGTTATCGGGGATATTCCAGGTGGCACCGGAGGCGAGAGTGACATTCGTGGGGTCAATGGCACCGTTCAGCACAGTGCTGCCGGTCAGCTTCAGGGCTGTACCGCGCTGAGCAATGACATCCGTGGTGACGGTACTGTCGTTCAGCGTCAGCGTGCCTTCATTCAGGTTGACGGCTTTCTGGGTGAGTGTGGTGTTGCTGACAGTGAGTGTGCCACTTCCTGATTTTTCCACGCTGCCGTTACCGGTGAGAGAGCCTCCCTGCAGGAGTGCATCGCCTTCACGGATGGTCAGGGTATCGTTGTTCACCGTCTTCCCGGAAAGGGTAAGTATGGCGCCGTTATTCAGCGTGGTGGTGCCCGCCAGTGTGCCGCCCCTGGCGGTGAACAGTCCGCCATTTACCGTGGTATCCGTGGCCGTATCACCGGCGTTCAGCGTGAATGAACTGCCTTTTTCCAGCATCAGGGCATCCGCCTGACCGCCTCCGATACTGAATGCCTTTCCGTCGCTCCGGGTACCACTGACAGCGGCACCGGAATCGGCCAGCAGTACACCGCCATTTCCCATGGATACGGTGGTGGCGGTGCCACCGTTGCGGACATCCAGCGTTCCGCCATCATCCACGCGGGTATTAGTGGCTGTGTGTCCGGTCAGCACATCCAGGCGTCCGCCATTTTCCAGTACGACATTATCAGCTTTACCCTCCACAACAGAGAATGCTCCCAGGCGGTTTGTACCGGTGACAGTTGCAGCAGTGCTGGTAACCAGTGCACCTCCCGTGTTCTGGGTGACATCAGACGCTTCACCGCCGGCATGAACCCTCAGCTCGCCGTTCTGATTTATGGTGGTGTTACCGGCAGTACCACCGGCCTTAACAACCTGCCAGCCCCCCTCGTTAATTACCGTGTTCAGTGCAAGTCCATACTTGTGCACATACTGGTTCCCTCCCTCCAGTCGGGTGTTATGTGCCTCTCCGTGTACCGTCTGGTCACCTCCTGTGTAAATGAGAGTGTCCCGGGCTATCCCCGAAGACCAGATAACCTGCCGGCCATTTTTGTTTATGGTGGTGGATTCAGCAATCCCCCCGACCATCTGACCGGTGGACACATTTTCAGAATCCGGACCACCTTCTGCACCGGTGTTGACGATGGTTCCGGTTACCAGTCCGCCATGTTTAATGGTCTGGTAACCATCCTGGTTAATCACCGTTCCGGATGCCCTGCCGCCTGCATGTATCCATTGATCACCGCCGTTAAGGACAGTACCGGAAGCCTTCCCACGCAAATTCTGCCCTCCCCCGGTACTGATAACCGTATCCGAGGTACTGCCACCTGCCATGACATCCTGTAGACCGTTTGCGGTGACTCTGGTGTTTCTGGCTGTTCCACCCCGGGCTATCTGCTGACCGCCGGTGTTGTTATCAGAGTCCGCCCCCAGCTCCAGTCCGGTGCTGACAGTCATTCCATCAGCCGTACCTGAGACAAACTGGCGGTCGTGATTTATCAGCGTTCCACCGTTCACGGTTTCTCCTGCCGGTACAACAGAGTCAGCAGCCAGCGCCGGGAGTGACGTGGCAGCGGCAAGAGACAGTGCAACCGCCACACCGGCGCGTTTCCCCCGTGCACGGGCCAGTTCGGAGGCAACCACGAAAGCGCCTGTAATGTGATTCCATACCAGCCTGTAGCTGGTATTCAGATGTCGTTTCATCAGCATTTCCTTATCAGAGTGAGGGTGAATAAAAAGCCGGTATCCACAAATGTGGATACCTGCAGGTGAAGGGTTACAGTGCCGCAGATCCGGCTGATGGAAGTTTCTGACGTGTGGCTCTGTTGTTCCCTGAATCTCATGTCTGTGTGTCTGCATACATTGCTAACGGGTGTTATTATTAGCATAACGATCGATATAAACGATCGATTAAATAGTTATCGATCGTTTTATTCTATTACCTGATTGTTGCACGGACAAGAAAGGTGGCAATGAAAACCGCGCTTTTTGTGAGATGGCTCAGAGGCAGGGAGGGCATCATCTACAACAGGTTCAGAAGAAAATCCAGTTCCATACCGCGCGGGCAACAGAGACCACGGTGTCACGAACAGCGCGCAGGGCCGTACGGACAACAGAGGCAACACAGACGCTCTCCGCTGTGTCAAATATCCGGTCCACCGCACCGGTAAACTGTTCACGGGCCTGAGAGCGGACAGATTCCGTGCGCAGCTCGTCCTGCAGTCGGGTCATCAGGGGACTGGCGGCATGGTCGGGAAGCGCTGTCATGAGCGCACTGACCAGCGTATCCAGTTCCCAGCCGGTGCGGGCCGATACGGCCACAACCGGATGTACGGGCCGGAACAGACGGAATACCGCCTCCGTTTTTTCGCGAATATTCTGTGCCTGTGCAGGAGAAGGCTGAATACCGGCCATATCCCATTCATGGCAGGGCTCCGTTTTGTCGGCCTGCGTCACCACAAACAGTACCCGCTGATGTCCCCGGTGCAGGATGTGTCGCCAGAAATACTCATCCACAGACAGGGCACGGTCATCGGCTTTAATCAGCCACAGTACCAGGTCAAGTTCAGGCAGAATGTCACGGTACAGGGCCTCATACTCTGCATCCCTGTCCCGGCTCTCGCCCACCCCGGGCAGGTCAGTGATAACCATGCTGTAACCGTGACCACTCAGACGGAAGCGCTGCACTTCCCGGGTGCCGGCGTGAACATCACTGACCGGTGTGACCTCCCCCTGAAACAGGGCATTACAGAGTGAAGATTTACCGGCCCCGCTTTTACCCATAATGCCAATCACGGGCTCGTGACGGGTGAGTTTGCGCAGATGTTCCAGGATGTGACGGGAAAGCGAGTAAGGCAGGGAGGAGAGCGGTTTTTCAATTGCCTCAATGGCATCAGACGGATTCATACATGTATTCCCGGTGAAAAAAGACAAAACCCCGCACACCGGAAAGGTGGCGGGGGATCCACGGAGATAATATCTGTCTGAAATTGTTTGGAATCGATGGGGATGTTGCGTATTAACATGAAGGAGGGCAGGAGTTATCCGTTATTGGGTGATATCCTTCCATGAAAATACGCGGTTATTGTTAAACAGCAGGCTGATTACTCCGTAAAGGAGAAAAATATTCATCTTGCAGCCTGATTATCAGGTGTGTTTATGTTTACTGAGGTGAGTATTTTTCAGTATATTGTCGGGGCAGTCAGTGGGAGATATTAAATTTACGTTTAGAGTTATCTTGCTTCTGCTGTGTATTTTTATAAGAGTGCGCACGTAATGATATCTGTTGATACCATGTTGTTAAGTGTTTCCCTTCCGGGTCATGCGTACTTGCAAAATGGCATCTGAATCGATCACGGTTTGGCCAAACCGTGATCGAATAGATAGGAATACGCACGTAATGATTAAATGCTTTTGTTACACCATTCTTCCGGCATGAATATTTATCCAGTTCCCTTTTTTATTTGTGTAGTGATACTGTCGGAATAGCGTTCAGTAATGTGAAGTGTCCTGTAAAAAAACTTTAATAAATGTGTCATCCTGGTCAGGAAATATCTGCTGAGATATTATTAGTTGGTGGTGTTTTTACTGAGTAATAGCTGGCTTTTAATTCCTGAACTGAAATACTGTCGCTCGTCAGGGTTTAATTAAAACTGGATGATGATGTGAAAATGAAGGCTGGTTTTTGTGTTTGTCGAAGAAGTGTTATTTTAATCCATTCTCATCATTGGCTGGCGATTATACAGAAGTATTTGAAGAAAAAATGTTGCATTTTATCTGTGTCAGCAGGGAGGAAGTATTTTATTGATGTATCAGTATTAAATGGTTTTTGTTATTTATAAAAATGTCATCCTGTCCATAGAATATTGTACTCAGCATTCAGTGCAGGAACTGTCATTTTCTTTATTTTATTCTTCTTCAGGAGGGCAGTTTTCTGAAAGCGTTACTCCGGGGAAACTGTTTATGTTTATTCCCGGCAGGAAACCCGTACCTGCAATACCCTGGATGATGCTTTTTGCTGGTACGTTGTTGTGTGAAATTTAATCAACGTGTGTGTTCCGGAGAGCGCCCGTAGACGCACAGATTCATTCTGACATTCTTTAGCGACAAAATACCGAATGGTTATTATTTAATCTGAAAATCGACAGAAATTTTTATCCTGTATTGATTCTGCTGCTATTTTTGCTATTAGTAGCAATAGTTGCGGTACTTTATGTTCTGTGTGTTGTGAGGTCATTATGCCATACTTTCAGTATCCTGATGAGTTTCCCCTGAGCTCGCTGCCTCCACTCATTCGTGATGCCGTTATTGAAGCTCAGCAAATCACGCAGGCTCCCCTGGGGCTTGTGGCAGCATCTGCCCTGGGCGCTGTTTCACTTGTCTGCCAGAATCTGATTGATGTCTGCAGACTGAATACACTACGGGGGCCGGTTTCTCTTTTCTTACTGACGCTTGCTGAGTCCGGAGAACGAAAAACCGCAGTGGACAAATTATTAATGGAGCCCCTGTACCAGCAGGAGATGCTGTTATATTCCAGACACAAAAATGAACTGACGACATGGAAAAATAAGGAAGAGCTTTTAAAGGCGCAGAAAAAAGCATTGTTGTCAAAACTGAATAAAGAACTCCGCAAAGGCGCGGATGAGTCAGAAACGCTCAGACAACTGGAAGCGCTTCAGAAAAACAGAGGGGAAAAACCTGTAAGATATAAATTCATTTTTAATGATGCCACGACAGCAGCAATTAAAGATCAGCTTTGTGGTCAGTGGCGTTCAGTGGGTATCATGTCTGATGAAGCCGGTATAATATTTGATGGGTATACCCTGTCTGAGCTGCCTTTTATTAACAAAATGTGGGATGGCTCCGTATTGTCGGTGGACAGAAAGAATGAACCCGAACAGATGATTGAAAATGCCAGAATGACATTATCCCTCATGGTACAACCCGGTCTTTTTGACCGATATATGGAGCGAAAAGGTTCTGTTGCCAGGGACAGTGGTTTTCTTGCCCGTTGTCTAATCAGTAAACCTGCCACCACGCAGGGGAAACGCTTTATTAACGGAGCTGTGACCCCGGGAGGATCATTAACGGCATTTCATGAACGATTAATGGAGCTGGCCAGAGGCAGTATTGAAAAATCCAGTAAGGATGAACGTTATTGTCTGCATTTTTCTCCTGAAGCGCAAAAAATATTTATTGATCACTATAATGTTCTGGAGCAGGATTTGTCTCCTTCCGGACCCTTAAGCCAGTTTCGGGGACATGTTTCAAAAAAAACAGAAAACATTGCGAGAATTGCTGCGTTATTGCAGTATTTCAGTCAGGGTGAAGGGAAAATCTCTGCCGATATCATGACGTCTGCTGTCGTAATAAGTTCGTGGTACACAGATGAATATAAAAAATTATTTGCGTTACCTGATGAATCTGAACTGCAGCTGCAGGACGCCCGGGAGCTGCTCGACTGGCTCATTGAGGAGTGCCGCGGAGAATGCCCGCCCCGTGTCAGGAAAAATTATATTCTCCAGTGTGGCCCGGGCCGGTTCCGGAACAGGAAAAAGCTGAACGTCCTGCTGAACATTCTTGCATCTCAACTCAGGCTCTCTGTCGTGCAGGAAGGAAAAACCACCTATGTCCTGCTTTCCGAAATAAACAATATCACGCTGCCTGAACTGAATGCGTGCTACAGCCAGAAACTGATAAGATGGCATGAGCAATCCTTTGGCTTATAATGTTCCCTGTTGCTGAGACGGATTATTCAGTGGTGGTATCGCAGTATGCCCGTCACCCCCGCTTCTGCATGAGGGTGACGGAGGAAAAGTAAGTGTGCGGAGGCCCGGGAGCGTTATGAATCAACAGGCGTATAACAGGTACTCGTCAATCATCAGTTCCAGCTCGCGCTTTTCCCGTTTGCGCGCCACAGCCCAGTTTTCAAGCTCTGCATGTGATTTATGCTTTAACTCTTCAGTCCAGGGCTGCATGGAGTGGGCACACATCAGATCATACCAGCACAGCCATATCAGCGTGTGGTAGAGATCACGATCGTCGAAACGCCGGAGCAGGCTGTTCAGCCTGTTTGCCAGCCGGTTTTCACCCAGACGATGTAGCTCACTGAGTAAAACGCCGCCCAGATTAAAATGTGTAAGCAGCATGATTTCATGGGTCTGAATGCTGGTCATTAACCCTTCCTGAATGGCAGGAATGAACGGTGGTGTTCCCGGGTTGACGACCTGATAGAGTCCCTGTGGTGCCACTGAGATGATGGTGCCTTTTTCTGGCAGAAAAAAGTGGGCCAGGGTCAGGCGGTGATAACCATGAAGATGCGGAGCCCCCATTCCATGAGCGACGATAAGCCTCGTCACGTTTGTCATCCATTTCTGATGCTGGATGAGCAGCAGCTCACACCGGTTTTCAAGTTTTTGCATAATATTCTCTCCTTTAGCGCGCAGCAAAATGCCTCCGGGGGCCGGATCATGCCTTTGCTGCGGTTGAACGGATAACGGTCAGGAATTACGGACGGGACTGTGTAATACGTGCCTGCAACCAGGCTTCCACTTCACTTTTCAGCCATCGGGAGCTACGGCCCAGTTTGATGGGGGCAGGAAAGGCACCATCCTTGATGAGCTTGTAAAACCATTTATCGGTCAGGCCGGTCAGCTGAGTGATAAACGACATGTCGACCATCTGGTCATCCATCAGTGAAACTGGGGTATTCATGAAAATGTTCCTCCGGATGTTGTTAATCTCAACCGGCGTTGGTGATGAAAACAACGCACCACCTTCCCCGGCATAACAACCGGGGAAAAACGTAAAAAATAATCGGGAATGTGACCGTCAGGAGATAAACGGGGGGATTGCGGTGGCTGAGCCGTACCGGTATGTCGGGTGATTGTTGCGAAACGATGCTTCCGCACGCGCACGTGATAAAGGAGGGAGGACTTTCGTGAGACAAGGGGAAAACTGGCGTTCTGATAATTGCAGAGTTGTTTTTGAAGGCGGTTGTGGTGCATCAGCCCGTGACCTGTGGGCAGGCGACAGGTATCACTGGTGGGATAAGACTGTCTGATTGGTATTATAAATATATAAGAGAGCTCAAACACATGAGTTCATATATGTGAAATAAATCTGTGAGTGTGATCAGCAGACCAGTCTACCCAGTAGCAACAGATTGCGTTGTACTCACAGGGTTATCCCTGATAACTGGCGTATAACCTGCGTACATAAAACGTACCTGCAATGCACCTGAACAGAGTGCATTAAGCATCCGCCTGAGCGGTAAACGTATCCGATCTGGTGAGTGACAGTCTGAGAGCATTCTCAGTAATCGCCCCCTTGTATCCTGGAAATTGGTTAAGATAACAGCGATTAGATTTGGCAAGGTGTATGCAGCCAGCAGCTTAACATCTCAGCTAACTGGCTGGTTACCTTCAGGTTGTCGCAATGGCATCGGACATCCGGTGTCGGATAACTAAACGTAGCGTTAAGGCGATATTGCTGAGAGACCGGTTAAGTGGTTGCACGGGAGTAATGAGTTTGGGGAGGGTACCAGAATGTCAGTCTGGTGCGGTATGCTGGCAGTATCACGTTGATTACAGCATAAAGTAACGAGAGACGAATGGAAGTTAAAACCAGAGCAGTTCCGTCGTTGTTCATCCCGGGAGACGCTGGAAAAAGTGATTTCCCACACACGTTATAAACTTACCCCTGCGGAGCTGGAAGCCTTTAACTCTGCGGTCGATCACCGGCTGGCAGAACTGACAATGAACAAACTTTACGATCGCGTGCCGGCTTCCGTCTGGAAATATGTCACCTGAATCTTGAATCCGCGCTACGATGACTCCGGTGTTATCTGTGCACCGGAAGATCGGGAACATTAAGCAGTATAACGGCAACAAAGAATTCGAAATCAAAAGGGAATGGTGTACAGAGGGGCAGGCGTTCAGGCATTACCGGCCTGTATCTTCTGAAGGGGACTCGTATTTGTCGGGGCTGAGTATTCCGCTCGATTCGATCACGGATTGGCGGAATACCTGACTGTGATTGATTCAGGTACCATTTTGCAGGGAGCCGGTGCGTTACTGTCTGGCACAACAAACGCAGCGGGTCGCTCTGCCCCGCCGATTCCTGATAATCCCTCCTCTGTAACCTACTGCAACAGTACAAATACACTGACGCCTGAAACGGTAACCAGAATGAGCACCAGCAGTAACGTCAGTAAACAGAGCAGACGATCGGTCTTCCGGTAATAACCGAAGGGGTCGACAGCGCCACAATACGGGCAACATACTGTATTATGAGTAATTGCGTTACCACAGTCCCTGCACTTCTTTTTGCATATCACGATCGCTCCCTCTCCACGCCTTATCCGTAACCTGTTTTTTACATTAAAAAAACAACGCCGGGAATTCAATCGTCAGTCCGGCGATGACCGTTCGGGTTATCACAGAGTGCCTGAGACAGTGTCCTGCCGGAGGTCACCTCAGGGGCTCTGCGCATTTTTTACGACGTGGTTATTCCGTATGAACCATACGGAGATTTAACCATGACCTACAAATACAACCCCTTCTGGCAGCAACGTATTCGTGAGACGGTGCGGCACGCACTGAATGTTCATTCCCGCCTGACGGCATTGCGGGTTGACCTGCGTTTCCCGGATGTACCGGCAGCAACGGACGCAGCTGTGATATCCCGCTTCATCAATGCCCTGAAAGCCCGAATCGACGCTTACCAGAAACGTAAGCATCGGGAAGGTAAACGCGTGCATCCCACAACCCTGCATTACGTCTGGGCCCGGGAGTTTGGGGAGTGCAAAGGTAAAAAACACTATCACCTGATGCTGCTGGTCAACCGGGATACCTGGTGTCGTGCCGGCGATTACCGCGCTCCGGGATCACTGGCCGGGATGATTAAACAGGCGTGGTGCAGTGCCCTGGGAGTGGATGCCGGACGTTATGACACGCTGGCACATTTTCCGGTCAGGCCGGCGGTGTGGCTGGAACGCGATGATGACACCGGCTTTCAGCAGGTGCTGGAGCGTGCTGACTATCTGGCGAAGGAGAGTACCAAAGCTTACGGCACCGGTGAGCGCAACTTTGGCTGCAGTCGTGGCTGAGCCCGACAGACGACTTATCTGACCTTAGTGTGATGACGTGTTCACAGCGACCACACTGATTTTCCCTTCTGAGACTGAACTGAAAACCGCCATTCACACCTGACCACGCTGCCCGTACCGGGACGGCTGTTGCCTGTGTGTCGTCTGGCGCAGAGGAACATATACTATGTACGCAAAATCTTTTCTCGCACTTGATGGCAACGGACGTCTGACCGGTGCCCGTACCGCACAAACTGCTCCTTATGCCCACTACACCTGCCACCTTTGCGGCAGTGCACTCAGATACCACCCGCAATACGACACCGAACGGCCCTGGTTTGAACACACTGACGACGGGCTGACGGAGCACGCGCAGCAATGTCCTTATGTCAGGCCGGAACGCAGAGAAATACGGTTGATTAAACGTCTGCAGCAATTCGTCCCGGATGCCTTACCCGTGGTACGTAAAGCCAGCTGGTACTGCAGGCAATGTCACCACGATTATTATGGGGAGCAGTACTGCACACACTGCCAGACCGGGCGTTTCAGTGAGGAGGGGGTAGCAGAATGAACGGTATAAAAACGGGGCTGGGGATCACGCCGGGTGAGCACATTATCAGTGCCGACTCTGCGCTCAGCAGAAATATCCGGCATTGTTTCTGCCTTTCCTGTCATGGCCGGTTGATTCTGCAGACAGATGCTCAGGGGGCGTGGTTTGAGCATGATTTACATGCCCTGAGTGAGCAACAGAAGGGTAAGCGTGCAGCAAGAACCGTATTGACGGGGATGTGTTATTCAGTCGGCAGTGCTACGCGCCAGGGGAGCAGTTCACAGACCCGGTTTATCGGCCAGTCGGCTATGACGTCAAGGACATAGCGGAGGTAGCTTTCTGGCTCCACTCCGTTCAGTTTGCACGTCCCGATCAGGCTGTACAGCAGCGCTCCCCGCTCTCCTCCATGATCCGAACCGAAGAACAGGTAGTTTTTGCGGCCCAGACTGACCATCCGCAACGCATTTTCAGCGATGTTATTGTC
>OLGI01002098.1_pt1 | contig 15378 bp, 10 predicted proteins | sample 1605221 | NCBI WGS metagenome assembly OLGI01 (sample SAMEA3888915, study PRJEB22519) | human gut metagenome | biome: human gut; feature: human-associated habitat; material: faeces | place: Denmark | collected 2010 | reverse complement strand
GCCGAGCAGGTTCGGGCTTTCAAGACGGAGGATGCGCTGAGGTTCACGCAGAAGCTTTACCGGCCGGATAATGCGATATTCTTCGCTTACGGGGATATTGATTTCAAGAAGCTGGTAAAACTCCTTCAGAGGGCACTCGCAGATGATGGTTCGGGCAGGCTTGCTGAGGAAAAGCTCCCACAGATTTCACAGATTACACAGATCTCATGGAATGAGAATTCTATTGCTGAAGAAAAATCTGTGTCATCTGTGAAATCTGTAGGAATTGAAAATACAGAAAAATCTGCGGGAAACGAAAATACAGAGAAATCTGTGTCATCTGTGAAATCTGTGGGACCTAAAAATTATCCATCTGTGGGAGATGGAATTGCCGGGCAGACGATTGTGATGCAGAAGAATACGCATCAAGCTCATGTGATGATTGGAACCTGGGCTTACGATGTGAACGACGACCGCCGAATGCCGCTCTATCTGCTTAATAATATGCTGGGCGGACCGGGCATGAACGCCAAGCTGAACCTCGCCCTGAGAGAGCACAATGGCTTGGTTTACACCGTAGAAAGCACGATGGTTTCCTATGGAGACACGGGCACCTGGAGCATCTATTTCGGCTGCGATGAGCACGACGTGAAGCGCTGCCTCAGATTGGTTCGCAAGGAACTGGATAAGTTCATGCAGAAGCCATTGAGCGATGCACAGCTCAAGGCTGCCAAGAAACAGATAAAGGGTCAGATAGGCGTGGCTTGCGACAACCGTGAGAACTTCGCCCTCGACTTCGGCAAGAGCTTCCTGCATTATGGCTGGGAGAAGAACGTGGACCGCCTCTACGAGCAGGTGGATGAGATTACCGCCGCCCAGATTCAAGCCGTGGCTCAGGAACTGTTTGATAAAGACAGGCTCACCACCCTGATTTTCAAGTAGTTCTTGAAAGACAGAAGGCTATGCTCCACACGCCCTGAAAAAAGAAGGCAATGCCCCACACGCCCTGAAAGGGCAGAAGCTCCTAGCCCAGGGCAACGCCCTGGGTATAAACAGCATTTCGCTCTGCGCCCTGAAAGGGCAAAAGCTTTAAAATACATTTTTTAATAACTAACTTAATATAAAATTTATGATGAAAAAAATCATGTTATCAATCTGCCTCCTCTGCGCCTGCACTACCTTACAGGCTCAAGGACGCAAGCACACTACTTTCTATGATCAGCGAGCTACGCTCTTTGAAGTTCTTCCAACCAGCAAGAAGGACATCATCTTCCTGGGCAACAGCATCACCAACGGAGGTGAATGGGCAGAGTTACTTGGCAACCCACACGTCAAGAACCGTGGCATCAGCGGCGATAGAACCGATGGCGTTCTCGACCGCCTCCACGTCATCACCAAGGGCAAGCCAGCCAAGATCTTCCTGCTCATCGGCATCAACGACCTCTCCGGCGGCCGCAGCATCGAGGAAATCGCCAAAAACATCGATGAGATTGCTGAGCGAATCAAGAACGAATCTCCTTCTACCCGACTCTATCTGCAGAGCGTTCTGCCACTGAACCCAAAGTTCAACATGTTTGTTGACCACATGAGCCGCAAGAAGGATGTTCCTGCCCTCAATGCCCTGATCAAGGAAATCGCCAACCGACGTGGCTTGACCTACATCGACCTCTTCTCTGAGTTCGTGGCTCCTGGAACCCAGGACATGAACCCGGATTATACCAACGATGGTTTGCATCTGCTCGGAAAAGGCTACCAGAACTGGGTAAGAATCCTGAAGCCATATCTTGGGAAATAAATTCAAAAGAGATAGATTTACCTACATATCAATAAGTTACGTAATTTCTTCTATGTAGTAAATCTCAAAATCATCCTCGAATAGGGGTATAAACAAAGAAAATCGGGCTGTTAACTGTTAACCTGTTAACCGCCCGATTCCTTTTATATATAATGTATGTCTGATTTTTTGTTGTTAAACGAAAAAAGGAGCATCAACCGCTCCTCAATTCCCGGAAAGCCCTTTTGGCTCCCCTTCTACATCTCGGAAGCCCCTTTGGCTTCCTACTTTGCTTCAATTACTGTTTCTGAACTTTTAATGTTCTTTACTTTTAAACACTTGAACTTCTTAAAGTCGTTGAACTTCTTAAAGTTCATTACCTCGTTGGCTTTTACTTAAGCGAGCTTGTTGCTAGCTGCGCCAACTGTTGCAGCAAATGCTACTACTGCTGCGAATGCAATTCCTAATACTAACATAACTTTTCCTTTCTTTACTTTAAATTAAACATTATCCTTTATATTAACAATCTTTCAACGTTACCCTGCTTCTCCAATCTTTCTCCTTATCTAATACCTTCGTTTATTCTATCTAATACCTTCGTTATCCTTACTCTAACAATCTTTCTTCCTTATAACCAATACTTTATGTTACCTGAACTAACAATCTTTTATCCTTCTTTCTTAATTCCGGTGCAAAGATACAAACTTTTGTGTTCGCACACAAGTTTTTTAGGAGAAAAGTTCAAGAAACCCCCGATTTCTTGATGAAGGTCAAGTACCTTTACATTCTCATTACGAAATCAGGCACGGATTACACGGATTACACGGATTTAAGCCTCTCATGTCAATCAAAACACATTCATAATCTCATAGAACATCCGTGTAATCCGTGCCTAATCTATTCTACGCTGCCATTCCCGGCGTTCCATAATGCCCATACTTTCCTATGAACTTAGCCGTTTTCGAGAAGGTGCCATCCTCGTTCTTCACGATGAAGCCACGCTTCTTCCAGTTGCACAGCAGGATGGCAAGCTTCGTCTTCGTGCCGTGAATCTGACACACACGCTGAATCTCCACCTTATCAAACGTATCGTGAACATAGAGCAGAAGATTGCTCACACCCGTAGCATGATAAACCATCTGACTGTCGGCATCTATCGCCTCCTGCATCTGATTGCCGAAGAAACGCATCTTGCACCACAAATCATACTTCACACTCCACTCTATGAAATCCTCTATCGGCTTCTCCCACTTCTCGCCATTAGCCAGATAAAGCACCATCGCACGGCGGAAACCATTCGCCAAACCACGCTTGGCAAACTCGGCGTATGGCTTGTTGTAAGCCAGCTGAGCCGTCTCCATAATCTCATTCTCCAGTCGCTCTATGAGCAGTCGCGCCTTTTTGCAATCCTTGAAACCGCTGGTGCCGTTGAGATGATGAATGTAAGGAGCCAGCTGCGCCTTGAACAGGGCATCATACTCGCCTACCACCGGACGCGGAGCGAAATCGGGACGGATGATGGTGGCAAGCGACAAGCGGCTCACGGCACCATCAGCCACCTCTCTTACCGAGAAGAACTTCTGGGTAACGGCGATGGTGCTGGAAGCATTCCAGTTGAAACGGGTCTTCACCTGCGCCGTAACACTCTTTACGCCCACACGCTCCTGACCATCCAGCGAGCAATCCCAGCAGCAGCGAATCAGCTGACTAGGATCGTTGAACTTCTTGAGCATATCCACCTCGTCCATCTTGCAGTAGAGGAAGCCGTCGCCAGCCTTCTGCACATCGTTGAGACGCTGGATGTAGGCAGCACGGGTAAGGTCGGGCGAAACGATGCGGATGCAGATATCCTCCGGGCGCACCGGTTTTTTCTTGTTGTCGCCCATGGTGCTCACCTCGTCCTTCCAGTCCTGCTCCTTCTGGCGGTTGACCTTATCCATCTGCACCAAGTCGTCGATGATGCAGTCGATAGGACCGTTCACCAGCGATTTGCCCGAAGACATCGCTGCCACCAGCAGATTCATCATCGCCGGCTCGTGCACCTGGTTATCGGTGTATCTGAAGCTTACGCCCTTGAGATGGGCGGCAAGCGGTGGGAACACCGCCATTGCCACGGCTGGCTTGAAATCGGCAGGCACCTTGCTGGTGAGCAGCTTCACGAGTTTAGGCAGCTTGGCAGGCATCTGTGGGGGAACATCGGCGTAGATTCCCGCCTTCTCGGTGGCCTGCTTGGCGAGATAATTCTTGCGGGCAAGCTCCACCGCCCGCTTCACGAGCTGAGGCATTTCGGTGGATTGAGCCACCTTGCAGGCATTCTCCACAGAGGCGAACGCCTTCGCCTCGTCTTCGCCGAAGATTTCTATAACCTGCTTAATCCAAGCCGCCTCACTGTTGCAGATGTATCTGAGCAGGCAGGCTTCACGATAGATGAAGTTGTTGCGGTTGCCATGGGCAGGAGCGCCGCCCATCAGCTCCACCAGCACCTTGGTAATCTCCTCGTAAGGAATGCCCTCGTAGGTCTGTTCATACTGCACAGTATTGGCAGCCTTTCTCGCCTTCTCCTCCTCGCTCTCTATCGGCTGGAAATCTACGGTTGGAGCGGCAGAAGATGATGATGAAGAAATATCCTGCGGACGGCCGTCGATATCCAATCCTCTCTTTCTATAAGCCTCACGATATTCTGCCACGGCCTCCTCGTCCAGACGCTTGTACCAGTCGTCGGCAGTATAGATTTGGCTGGTTGCATCGGTGATGAAGATGATGCGCTCGGGGGTAACGCAGCTAGGGTCTTCGGTGGCATGAATGAGCTTGCAGAAAGCGCTCTGAGCCTCAGCGATGGTCATTCCCACGGGGATACGGATATCGATGTGCGCCTTGTTGCGTGCCGAACGTTCCACGTGAAGCACTTTTCCCTTCCAAAGCTCGATGTCATCGGCAGAGAAAATCTTCTCACGGAAGAGCTTCTCGGCAGGGTCATCAAACATGCCGTTCAACAGCAGGGCATTCTTCACCGCCACCTCTACCTCCTCCGGGTTATCGATATCAACGGTGGTTTGGAAGGTGAAGGCCTCCGGGTCGATGGTTTTCTGAGCACGATGGTCGTCGAGGAAGTGATAGTAGTGAGGCGAGCGGAACGGCAACTGCTTCTTCAGGAAGCCCACCTGCTTATCCAGCTGCTTGTAGGCCTCACCCGCCTTCATCTCCTCCTGCTTGGCGGTAAGGTCGCGAATCTGTCCTACGAGCTGAGAGAGCCAAGGCTGCTTGGTAAGTTCGGTGTAGTAATCAAGGAGGAATGAAGAAATCTTACCCATGTTCGCATTGCGATTAGGGTTCATGGCGATGAGACGACGGCTCATCTGCTTGCATTCTTCAAAGGATAATAACTGTTTCATAGTTCTTTCTTTTTTTTATTTTGTTTGAAAGTTAATAGGCAGATTGTTTCCAAAAACTGCCGCTCTCCATTTTGAAAAGCAGTGCAAAGTTAAGGAATAAAAGAAGCGTTTCCAAATGTTTGGGAAAATAAGATTGTAAGGGTATAATGAAAGGCGGAAATGGTATAAAAGGGCAGAAAAGCGGTATAAAAAGGGTATAATAGTTTGGGAAAAAGAGGCTGTATCATTATTCATCGGATTACGCTGAGTTAACGGAACCTTAACCGCCTTCCTCGGAGCAAGAATGTTCCGTTAACTCAGCGTAATCCGATGAAGAAAAAAAACAGAATCAATCCTATTCTTCCTCATAATCCTCATCATCCTCGTCTTCCCCGCCCGGCAGAAGATCTTCTAATTTCAGACGTTTCAGAAGGGCCTGTTCGCTCATGAGCTTCTTGAAGGCAAGAACAATATCGCAATAATGATTGAACTTATCTACTCTCACCGTGCCCCATTTCTTCGGAGAAAGATGGTTCCACTCCAAGGGCGCAATACGTTCAAACAGGGGCGCTGAAGCCTGCGTCAGATCCTTTCTTTTGCAGCAAGGAGCCAACTCCCCATCCCCTTTATCTAATTTCTTATATAGCTCTTCCAGGTCATGGCAGAAGGATGTCTGTCCTTTATCACTATATAAATCCCAATCTACCAGCATGCGGAACACAGGATACCAGTCGGATTGGCTTTTTATCAGAAGCTCACCAGTGCTTGGCTTATGATAGACCACCATCTTCAGGATAGTCTCATCCAGCAGCTCCCAGAGTTTCTCCTTGCGCTCTTCGTAAGAAGGTTTCTTCCCCACTGTCTTCATCGCCAGCAACGATTCCTCATTGCCGTGCTTGCCCCACTGCTTCACATCGTTCACCCTGCCGTTCATGATCATCAGGATGATGCCCGAGAGCAGCTGCTGCATCTTGCGTCTCGGCACCCGCTTGTAGAACACCTGACGGAGAAAATCAACGGGGTCTGCCTTGAACGTGCGATAGAGATTGAAGGGAAATGCCTCCAGCTGCTGCTCTATCTGGTCGAGCTGGTCGCGATAGTCGTAGGTGCCCGTCTGGCGGGCGAGGATTTCGGTGGGCGTATCCACGAAGAAGCATTGCGCTGCCTTCTCGCGATAAGAGGAACTGGTGATGAAGCCCATCTCCGTGAGCAGTTCTTCTCTGAACTTCTGCACCTCCTCATCCTTCACCAGGGCAAGCTTCTTGAGGAGTCGGTTTCGGGCTTGGGTGGTTTCCCGGGAATAGTCGTTGCGCTGGTTCTCCAGGAATTTACGCAGACGCTTCTTGGCTTCCAGCAGGAAATTGCCCAATTCACTTTCGAGATCATCTATCTCCGAAGAAGCCAATGGTTCCTGGAACGAAGTCTTCTGGTTCGCATCGAGGGCATCTTTTTGGTTCGATTCGAGGGAATTCTTTCTGTTCTCCTCGAGGGAATTCTGAATACGGATGATGTGCCCTATCAAATCTTCGAGCATTCGGGTGCTGGCACTGAATCGGGCCAGCTTATCGATGGTAAGGATAGGACCCGTGTAGTGCCAGTCGTCATATTCCCTGTCATCATACATCTTGCTTCGTGCCTGCTCCAGCTCTTCATCGGTTGCCTTTATCATGGCCTCCACCTTCAGGTAAAGTCCCGACTTGTCGTTCTCGCCCTTGCTGCCCCATCCCACGCAGGTGGTTCGCAAGCTTACATCATGCGATGCGATGATGGCAGCTCTCACATCTTCCGATTCCAATGCTCCCACGAATCCCACGGCAACATCGTCTTCATCATAAGCTCTTACGGCAATTAAGTCGCAGACATTATCGTCGTCGGGCACCAGACAGATGGTTTTGCCCAGTGCTTGCTTGGCGTACTCCACCTCGTGATTCTTCACATCGCTATGGGTAAGCCCTACTATATGAAATTTCAGTTTATTCATCTGCTTCGTTTTATTTTGATTCTTGATTCTTTGATTTCTTGATTCTTTAGAATCTCGATTCTTTGTTGTTGATAAGTTGAAGGCAAAAGTACGGATTAAAATCAATACCACCAAGCATTCTTGCAAAAAAGTTTAGTTTTAGTTAAAAGTTGATAGTTGAAAGTTAAGAGTTGAAAGTTTATAGGGGGTTAACAGGGTTAACAGTTAACAGCCGTTTTTCCCTACCCCCTCTTGCGTACATTATTATATTTAAATATATATATACTTCTTTTTATGTTGGAGGGTATACATTTTCAGCTGTTAACTGTTAACTCTGTTAACCCTGCTGCGCTGTTGGGTTCTCTGAAAGCTTCTTTGACAGCTCCTCTGTTGGCTCCTCTGAAGGGATAATAGATGCCTCGCTTTAGTCTTCATTGATGACCAGAGGGCGTCATCATAGATGGCAAGGAATGCAGCAGAACGAAGACCGGAAAGCCAGCAATATGTTCCCTTAAGGAAACTATGAGTTTCAGTTAAGGAAATTATGATTTTCCCTTAAGGAAACTATGAGTTAGGCTTTTTAACAGTTGAGAGTAGATAGGGTGATAGTTGATAAAGTTAACAGGTTAACAGTTAACAGCTGATTTTGCACCCTTTACAGGGGGATTTGCTACCACAAAATAGCGCAAAAAGGTGTATTTTTAACTAAACAGGGGGTAAATTCTGTTTTTTATGTGGAAAAATAATAGAATTTATACCACAAAAAGGCAATCTTTACGAAAAGAAGACACAAAAAGTTAGTACCTTTGCATCAGTTAAAACAAAAAGACGTTGTGAAACGTTTTATCATCATCTTTTACTTATACAAATAAATTATGAAAAAAACGAGTTTCCATGGGGATGGGAGCTCGTTTTTTCGTTTTTTGTACCTTTGCATCCGGATATCAACTATAACTATTTAAAAACGGATGAAAAGGAGAAGTATATGATTTCAGAGAACGGATGAATTCAGAGATTACATGAATTCAAAGAAACTCCACCTTATTATATAGGTAGAATATCACCTCGATATTATTATAGGTAGAATATCGCCTCGTTGCCTTCGTTGAAGAGAAGATCAAGGATGCTCATGTTGGGTTGGAAACCGAGCTTCTGCTCATACACCTGATAATAGCGCTTCGACTCGAATTCGGCGTCAGGGAGCGGCTTCTTGGGGCGAATGGCTTCGCGGAAATCCTTGACTTCACACTGAGCTCTTAGTTCTTCACTCTGAACGTACTCGTTGGTAATTGAAATCTTGGGACGGATATCCAGAAGTTCTATCATCTTCTCTGTAATCTCCATGTTGAAATCGAAGAGGAACTCGTATTTCTTCTCGTAGAAGGGGCGAATGTCGTCCTGGTAATATTCGAAGAAGGGGCTCTCGCCGTAGGCGGAGAGGAGCGCATTCCAGTGTACATGGCGCCAGTTGGCGTGGTCGGAGATGCGGATGTCTTTCATCGCCAGCGATGTGTTGTGGTTCGTGGGGATGGTGAGGGCGAGGGGGCCGTTGGTGGTGGGGATGAGCATGCGGTTGCGATAAGTTTGCTTGATAAAGCTCTCGTGGCGCTCTATCAGGCACTCGTCGTAGCGGTTCAGCTTCTGATACCACTGAATGGGGCCGAAATAGGTGGAGGATAATAATGCTTTCAAATTTCTAATTTTTAAATTAAGAATTAATAGCTAAAAGCTAGGGACGAGCGATGGAATCGCTCGGAACGGGGGCAAGAGGGGGCGGCGGGCTGGAGGGCTACGGGCTGGCGAATGGCGGGCTGGAGGGGCGAATGGCGGGCGTGGAGGCTAAAACAGCTTATATGCTTTGCCTATCATCTGATGCTTGTGAACCAGCTGCTCGCCGGCTGGCGTCTTTAGGAGATAGAAGCGGCAATCCTTGCAGCCGCAGCGCTTGCAGCACTCCATGGGGATGATGTAGCTCGCCTTGCCGATGCGGAGGGTATCGCCGGGGAGCTTCTCTATTTGCCCGATGAAATATTCTACGATTACTCGCTTGAAGCGTGGATTGCGACCCTGATTGAGGCCCTGGTTGCGGAGCGGAAGTGCCACGGAATCGGCGTAAACCACCAACTCGCCACGATTGAAAAAATCGCAGTCAATCCTATTCACTATCACTCGGTTGCCCTCTTCCAAATGCGGAGGGAGACCCCCGGCGGGCACCGTGAAGACAGTGAATGCATAGGTTCGCACCGCCCATACCAGGAGCAGCGACAAGCCTAAAGCTATTAGGAATTTAACTGCGATTTTCAATCTATCTATCTTTTATCAAATTATCTGTTTGATTTCAAACTATCTGTTTGATTTTCAAGCCATTTCCAATCTTTTGCTTCTTAACTTCCAAGGAATAACATCATTACTTGATATTATCTACGAAATTACTTGATGTTATCTACAAAGTTGAAGAGGCGGTTCCAGCGGATGCCTGAGAAGCCCGGATGGTCAGGACTGTGGCTCCACCAGATGAAGATTGGCTTGCCAACGATGTGATCCTCTGGCACGAAGCCCCAGTAGCGGCTGTCGGCAGAGTTGTGGCGGTTGTCACCCATCATCCAGTAGTAATCGAGCTTGAAGGTGTAGCTCTTCGCCAACTTGCCGTTGATGAAGATGTTGCCCTGGCTGTCTACCTTCAGGTCGTTGCCCTCGTAAACCTTGATGCAGCGCTCGTAGATTGGCAGGTTCTTCAGCGTCAGAGCGATGCTCTTACCCTTCTTCGGAATCCATACTGGACCGTAGTTATCTCTTGTCCAGCCGGTATAGGCGTTGAGCGGATAGAGGTCGCCATAAGTTGCATCCGTATTGATAGAGATGCTCTCTACGAGGTTTCTGTTCGCCTTCAGCGCCATGTAAGCCTTCTTGGTGAGTGGAATCACGCCGCTCTGATTATACATCAGCAGGTCTTCGTTGGTGATTCCCAGCTCATCGGCAAGCTCGATTGGGAACTCGCCCTTGAGCTTCATCTTGTAGGTATACTGCACATTATCAGGCTCCTTGTTTGCCTTTCCGTTCAGATAAACGATGCGGTTCTTGATCTGCAGGGTCTGTCCTGGCAAGCCCACGCAGCGCTTTACGTAGTTCTCGCGGCGGTCGGTAGGACGGCTGATAATGTCGCCATATTCGCCCGGCATGCTGCTGATGTAGTTGCGGCCTGTAGCATAAACCTGCTCAAAATAGTGGCGCTGCTGCAATGGGTTCATCGCGCGCACATCCTTTTCCTGTCCGTTCTGCTCCAGGAGCTGGTCACCGATAGAGTAAACCATCTGATAGTAATCATTCGCCTGGTAGCGCTCCTCGTTGCAGAGAGTGTCGCCGGCAGGATAGTTGAACACCACGATGTCGTTGAGTTTCACATTTCCTAATCCCTTCACGCGGCGGTAATCCCAGTGAGGCCACTCCACGTAGCTCTTCACGTTGACCAGCGGCAGGGTGTGCTGGGTCAGAGGCATGGTGAGCGGGGTTTCAGGGATGCGAGGACCATAGCTTACCTTGCTCACGAAGAGATAGTCGCCCGTGAGGAGGCTCTTTTCGAGAGAAGATGACGGAATCACGTAGTTCTGGAAGAAGAAGAGGTTGATGAAGTATACTGCCACGAGGGCGAATACGAGGGCATCAACCCAGCTCATGATGAAGCGCACGGGGCCTTCTTCATCCTTCCACCACTGCCAGTGAATCTTCTTGGTGATGTAAACGTCGAAGATGAACGGAACCACGATGAGTCCCAGCCAGCTCTCAACCCATATCAGGAAGAGGAGGTAGAGGGCGAGAACCACTGCGAACTTCGCCCACTGCACCTTCATATTGAGGTTTTGTTTCTGTTTATCAATCATATTTATTAGATTTATTAGAACTTAAATAAATCTGATGTGGTGAGCAAACCTGAATGGTTGGCTGTGAACTCTGCTGCGAGAACGGCTCCCAGGGCGAATCCCTTGCGTGAGTGGGCGCTGTGCTCGATGGTAATCATATCAGCATCTGAATCATACATCACGGCGTGGATTCCCGGAACCTCGCCATCGCGGACGCAGTTGATTACCAAATCCTCGTCGGTGATGTTAGCATCGCCCTCATCGTGATGTCCATCCTCTGTCCAGTAGGTTACGCCACGCTTCCAATCCTTCTTTCTATCGATGTTGTCGATGATTTCCTCGGCCAGTGTGATGGCTGTGCCTGATGGCGCATCGAGTTTGTGCACGTGGTGGGTTTCCTGCATGCATACGGAGTACTGTGGGAATCCGTTCATGATCTTTGCCAGATAGCGGTTTACGGCAGAGAAGATGGCCACACCGATGCTGAAGTTAGAGGCCCAGAAGAGGGTCTGCTTGCCGTCGGCGCAGAGTTTCTCCACGTCTTCCTTATGGTCTTTCATCCAACCAGTGGAACCTGAAACCACCTTCACGTTGTGAGAGAAAGCCTTCAGATAGTTGCCGTAGGCGGCAGTAGGGTTAGTAAACTCGATGGCAACATCGGCAGAGCAGAACTCAGGACTGTCGATATCCTCAGGGTTATTCACGTCAATCTTACATACGATTTCGTGGCCACGCTGCAGGGCGATCTCCTCGATCATGTGTCCCATCTTTCCGTAGCCGATCAAAGCTATTTTCATCTTTATCTAAATTTTATTTGTTTTTTATTCTATTGATCATGCTGAGAAATGCTGCACCAGGCAATTTGAAAACAAGCTTCATTGCGCCAGTTTGCAATTTCTTATGCAAAAATACATCTTTTTCTTCGAAAAACCTTGAAAAATACGGGTTATTATTATAATAAATAGAAAATTTTGGTTATTTTTGCAGTGATTTAGGGCTTTTAGCCTCATTTAGTAACTAAAAAAGAGAAAATGATGAGCAAATACATATTCGAGACAAAGATGGAAGTGAGGGATTACGAGTGCGATATTGAGGGCATTGTGAACAACGCCAACTATCTGCACTACATGGAGCATACCCGCCATCTCTTCCTGAAGGAATGCGGCCTCAGCTTTGCCGAAATGCACAATAAGGGCGTGGATGCTGTGGTGGCGAGAATGAACCTGCAGTACAAGGTTCCGCTGCAATGCGATGATGAGTTCTTCTCGCGTTTGTGGCTGGAGAAGCAGGGGGTGAGATACGTGTTCCATCAGGACATCTTCCGTGCCAGCGATGAGAAGCTTTGCCTGAAGGCCACCGTTGAGCTGGTTTGCCTGATTAACGGAAGGCTGGGCAACAGCGAGGAATACGACAAGGCGTTTGAGAAATACCTTGGGGGGAGTTGATAGTTGAGAGTTAATAGTTAACAGTTAACAGCTGATTTTTCAATACCCCCTTCCGCACACGAGCTTCCGAACTTGCGTTCCGAAAGAGGCATTCCTATAAACCCTATAAAGCCGAAACAATATGGAACAACTACTTCACTACGTGTGGAAGCACAAACTCTTCCCACTCTCCCCTCTTTCCACCACCGACCACAGGCAGGTGGAAGTCATCGACCCCGGATTGCACAACCGCAATGCAGGGCCCGATTTCTTCAACGCCAAAATCAAGATTGCCGGAACTCTCTGGGTGGGCAACGTGGAGATTCACGACAAGGCGAGCGACTGGTATCTTCATGCCCACGACAAGGATGAGAGATACGACAACGTGATTCTGCACGTCTGCGGCACCATCGATACGGAAGCCCGGAACTCGAAGGGTGCCCTGCTGGTTCAGATGCAGCTCGATATTCCGGATCATGTGCTGAAGCACTATCAGGAGCTGCTCACCATCGACCAGTATCCTCCTTGCTATCAGATTATTCCATCGCTCTCGAAGCTCACCGTGCATTCGTGGATGAGTGCCCTGCAAACCGAGCGCCTTTCGCAGAAGACGGAGGCGATAGAGGAGCGTGTGCGCCGCTGCAACGGCGACTGGGAGAATGCTTACTTCGTGACTCTGGCCAGAAACTATGGTTTCGGAATCAATGGCGATGCTTTTGAGCAGTGGGCGCTGAACCTGCCTCTGAGGGCGGTGGATCATCACCGGGATGACCTCTTCCAGATAGAGGCTATCTTCATGGGTCAGGCGGGATTGCTGGAGCTGAACACCATCCCCGAAAGATATCAGAAAGACGCCCTGAACGACGGGTATTTTGCGAGATTGAGAAACGAGTATCTCTACCTCTCGCACAAGTTCTCGCTACAGCCGATGGATTACAAGCTGTGGCGTTTTCTGAGACTCCGCCCGCAGAACTTTCCGCATATCCGCATTTCGCAGCTTGCCAATCTTTATTATAACCGCCGTGCGGGATTAAGCCAGCTGCTGGAGGCTTCTACGGTGAAGGAGGCAAAGAAGGTGCTTGCCACCAGCGTTACGGGGTATTGGGAAACTCATTATACCTTCGGCAGTACGAGCATCAGGAACGAGAAGCACCTCTCCCCTTTCTCGCTGAACCTGCTTATCATCAACACCGTGGTTCCTATTCTCTTTGCTTACGGAAGACACCGGGGTGAGGAGAAATACTGCGACCGTGCCTTCGATTTCCTGGAGGAGCTGAAGGCTGAGAATAACCATATAGTAAGAATGTGGCAGCAGTGCGGATTGGAGGTGGAGAACGCCGGGGATAGCCAGGCGCTTATCCAGCTGAAGAAGGAATACTGCGACAAGAAGGAATGCTTGAGGTGCAGGATTGGATATGAATACTTGAAAAGATAAAGACTCAAGTTTCGCATGTAAGCTCCATACGCCCTGAAAGGGCAGAAGCTCCTAGCCCAGGGCATCGCCCTGGGTAATTACGGACACAAACTTGTCGCCCTGTAAGGGCAAAAGCTTTAAAATACTGGGCAATATACAAAGCTTTTGCCCTTTCAGGGCGCCTTGCTGATTGCCATTATCCCCAGGGCGATGCCCTGGGCTAGGAGCTTTTGGGCCTTCAGCCCGTTCTTGAACCACATGCGAAAGTTCAGTAAAAGATTATAAAAGATAAAAGATTATAAAAGATAAAAATAGAAGATTATGGCAGACCAACAGGAAATATTAAATACTATACTCTTAACAAGGCTGAATTATTTCAGCCTTGCAGGAATGCTGGAGCTATACCGAAAGGTGGGCTCCGCCACGCTCATCCTTGAGCATAAGAACAACCTCAGAGACATCCTGCCCGATGCCTCGGATAAACTCGTGAACGCTATCCAAAACTGCGACGAGGCTCGAAAGCGAGCCGAGGTAGAACTGGAGTACGACATAAGATATGGTATCGAACCGATAACGATGAACGATGACCGCTATCCGCAGCGACTCAAAAACTGTGATGACGCCCCACTCATGCTCTTCTATAAAGGCAATGCCAACCTAAACCAGCAGCGGGTTATCAATATCGTGGGCACACGCCACTGCACTCCTTACGGCGAGGACCTTATCCGCCGCTTTATTACGGATTTGAAGCAGCTCTCACCTCGTGTGCTCATCGTAAGCGGCTTAGCCTATGGCGTGGATATCGTGGCTCATCGCCAGGCACTCGCCTGCGGCTACGAAACCATAGGCGTACTGGCTCATGGTCTCGACGACCTCTACCCACGCCAGCACCGGGAAACGGCTGCTAGAATGATAGAGCAAGGCGGTTTGCTCACCGAATTCCTCACCCAAACAAATGCAGATAAAATCAACTTCGTGCGCCGCAACCGCATCGTGGCAGGAATGTCGGATGCCTGCATCCTGATAGAGAGCGCCGCCCATGGCGGCGGACTCATCACCTGCGAAATTTCCCAAGCCTACGGCAGGGATGTTTTTACCTTTCCTGGCCGTATCGGGGACGCATATAGCGAGGGGTGCAACAATCTGATAAGAAACAACGGGGCTGGTCTCATCACCAGTGCCGCCGACTTCATCAAGGATATGGGATGGCAGGATGATGCTACGCTGATGCGAGCCAAGCAGCAAGGCATCGAGCGTAGCCTCTTCCCGGAGTTATCGCCCGAGGAGCAACTCATCGTAGATGTCCTCTCCAAGACCAACGACCTGCAAGTGAATCTCATCTCCGTAAAGACGAATATCGACATTTCTCGCCTCACTTCCCTCCTCTTCACATTGGAGATGAAGGGAGTCATCAAGACCTTTGCAGGAGGAATGTATCATCTTTTGAAGTAGTATTTTCTTTATTTTCAGAAAAAAGCAGTAACTTTGCAGCCGCAAAAAAGAAGATATACATCATAGGAATAAGAAGATTTCACTCGAAACTCATGAAAATAGGTAATATAGAATTTGGGCCTCAGCCCCTCTTCCTCGCTCCGATGG
>OLGI01002092.1_pt1 | contig 15434 bp, 13 predicted proteins | sample 1605221 | NCBI WGS metagenome assembly OLGI01 (sample SAMEA3888915, study PRJEB22519) | human gut metagenome | biome: human gut; feature: human-associated habitat; material: faeces | place: Denmark | collected 2010 | reverse complement strand
CTGCCGGCCCCTCTCGGGACTTTCACCCGTTAGAACGTGCCCATGCCGAGCACACCGAAGCAAAAAGGCTGCCCCTTCGGGCAGCCTTTTTCATTACCGGTATTCAGGAACCGTCCCTTCAGGACGCGTCCTCGTTCTCGTGATACTTCTTCTTGCTGTGCATCATGACTTTGAGCTTGTCGTTGTCGACCTCCCTGCACCAGTGGCCGACCACGACACAGGCGATGCCGTTGCCGATCATGTTGGTGAGGGCGCGGGCCTCGGACATGAAGCGGTCGATGCCGAGAATGAGTGCAAGACCGGCGACAGGCACATGGCCGACGGCGGAGAGCGTGGCGGCAAGCACAATGAAGCCCGAACCCGTCACGCCGGCGGCGCCCTTCGAGGTGAGGAGCAGCACGGCAAGCAGCGTGAGCTGCTGAGTGAGCGTCATGGAGACGTCGCAGGCCTGGGCGATGAAGACCGCAGCCATCGTCAGGTAGATGGCGGTGCCGTCAAGGTTGAAGGAGTAGCCCGTCGGAATGACGAGGCCCACGACGGAGCGGGACACGCCGGCGAGCTCCATCTTCGTCATCATGCGCGGCAGCACGGACTCGGACGAGGACGTGCCGAGCACGATCAGGAGCTCCTCCTTGATGTAGGAGATGTAGCGCATGATCGAGAAGCCGTGGATGCGGCAGATGGTGCCGAGCACGCCGAAGATGAAGAGAAGGCAGGTCAGATAGAACGTGCCCATCAGCTTCGCCAGCGGCAGCAGCGAAGCGATGCCGTACTTGCCGATCGTGAAGGCCATGGCACCGAAGGCGCCGACGGGGGCCACGCGCATGATCATGCCGACGATCTGGAAGAGAACGTGTGCGGACTTCTCGATCACATCGAAGATCAGCGTGCCGCGACCGCCGAACTTGTGCAGCGCGAAGCCGAAGAGGATGGAGAAGAAGAGCACCTGCAGGATGTCGCCATTGGCAAAGGCGCCCACGACGGTATTCGGGATGACGTTCATCAGGAATTCCGTCGTCGTCTGCATCTTGCCGGGACCCGTATAGGCGGAAACCGCAGCCTGGTCGAGCGTGTTCGGATCGACGTGCATGCCGACGCCGGGCTGGACCGTGTTGACGATGATGAGGCCGATGATGAGCGCGATGGTCGAGACGACCTCAAAGTAGAGAAGCGCAAGACCGCCGGTCTTGCCGACCTTCTTCATGTCCTCCATGCCCGCAATGCCTGTCACGACCGTGCAGAAGATCACGGGCGCGATGATCATTTTGATGAGGCGGATGAAGCCGTCGCCGAAGGGCTTCATCTGAGCACCGATCTCGGGTGCAAGAAAGCCCAGGAGAATGCCGATGACAATGGCGCAGATGACCTGAAAGTACAGCACCTTGTAGATCGGAGTTTTATGGTTTGCAGAAGCCGCGGACATTTATGAGGTCTCCGGGTTGGCCGACGGACGAATCCGTCTGCCGTGTAATTTTTTTCTGGATGGAGCCTCCGGGAAGGAGGCAGCGATCGTCATCAGAAACGCCCCCCGAAAAGGACGTTTTGAAGGACTCCCAATAATAAGGCACTTCTTGCATCCATAGCGGATTTTCTTAATGGTTATTCCTTATGTACCGCGAAGTCCTTAGGGCGTTCACCTAATCCGACGTACAAAAACGCTCGTCTGCATACGACAAACCGCCCATGTCTTGCAAAACACCGCGCAATGTCTTAATGTGACGCATCCCTTTTTCGGCCCCCTTTCCGACTAGGTGCCGGTCCTCAGCTCAATCATGTTGGAAGCCATCCATTTTCAGTATTTTCTCGGCGGTCTGGTGTCGCTGCTCGTGATCACCAATCCGCTCTCGAAGCTCCCGCTCTTCGTCAGCCTGACGCAGGGCATGTCCGAGGAGCGCCGCCGCCAACAGGCGAACTGGGCCGGCATCTATGCCGGCATCATCATGGCCGTAAGCCTCGTGGGCGGCAACATGCTGCTCGCGTTCTTCGGCATCTCCTACGGCGCCATGCGAATCTCCGGCGGCCTCGTCGTCGCAGCCATCGGCTATCAGATGCTGTTCGGCGGAAGCTCGCCGAACAAGGCGCCCATCGTGCGACGCGACAAGGACGACTACGCCTTCTTCCCGATTGCCATGCCGGGCATCGCCGGCCCCGGTACGATCGCCGTCGTGATCGGCTTCTCCACCGAGATCGCCGAGCTTTCCAACTATGCGGACATCGCCATCGCCTTCGGCTGGACGGTCCTTGCGATCATCTTCACGGCCATGGCCTCCTGGGCCGTCATGCGCTACTCCGACATCCTGACCCGCAGGCTCGGCCCCTCCGGCACGCTCGTGCTGGGCAAGCTCATGGGCTTCCTGCTCATCTGCATCGGCGTGCAGTTCATCGGCTCGGGCATCCGCACGTTCATGGCGGGCGGCTAGTCCGTTTCACACCTCCGAATTGAAAAGGCCGCAGCCCCTGATGGGTTGCGGCCTTTGCTTCTTGCTTCGTCTGCAGGGCGCGGTCTTATTCGACCGTCACGCTCTTGGCGAGGTTGCGGGGCTTGTCCACATCCGTTCCGCGGGCAAGAGCCGTGTGGTACGCAAGGAGCTGCAGCGGCACCACGTGAAGGATCGGCGAAAGACGGCCGTAGTTTTCAGGCATGCGGATGACATGCATGCCCTCGGACGACTCGATGACGGAGTCGCCGTCGGCGCAGACATAGAGTTCGCCGCCACGGGCACGAACCTCCTGCATGTTGCTCTTGAGCTTTTCAAGCAGGCGGTCGTTGGGCGCAACCGTCACGACCGGCATTTCGCGGTCAACCAGTGCAAGCGGACCGTGCTTGAGCTCGCCGGCGGGATAGGCTTCGGCGTGGATGTAGCTGATCTCCTTGAGCTTCAGGGCCCCTTCGAGCGCGATCGGATAGTGCACGCCGCGACCGAGGAAGAGCGCATGCTGCTTGGCGGCAAAGCTTTCCGCCCAGGCGATAATCTGAGGCTCGAGCGCGAGCACGGCGCTCATTGCGGCTGGCAGATGGCGCAGGCGCTTGAGCTCCGTCTCCTCATCCTCCTTCGTGAGGCGGCCGTTGAGCTTGGCAAGCGTGCAGGCAAGCAGATAGAGAGCGGTAAGTTGCGTCGTGAAGGCCTTCGTGGATGCAACGCCGATCTCGACGCCAGCGCGCGTGATGTAGGCCAAACGGCTCTCATTCACCATGGCCGACGTCGCCACGTTGCAGATGGTGAGCGTCTGGGACATGCCCAGCTCGTCGCGGGCATGGCGAAGGGCCGCCAACGTATCGGCCGTTTCACCCGACTGGGAGATCGTCACGACAAGCGTCCTCGGATCGGGCACGGAGACGCGGTAGCGGTATTCGCTCGCGATCTCGACGTCGCACGGAATGCCTGCGATCTCCTCGATCCAGTACTTGGCCGTGAGAGCGGAATAGTACGACGTGCCGCAGGCAAGGAAGAGCAGGCGCTGCGTGTTGCGGAAGATGCCTTCGGCTTCGGCGCCGAAGAGCGTGGGGGAGAAGGCCGCCACGCCTTCGAGCGTGTCGCCGACCGCTCGGGGCTGCTCGAAGATCTCCTTCTGCATGAAATGACGGTAGGGCCCGAGCTCGACGGCGCCCGCATAGGCGTGAACCACCTTGACCTCACGGTCGGCGGGAATGAATTCACCCGCCTCCGTGCGCTCGTAGACCTGCCAGGAATCCGGACGAACGTCGACGACGTCGCCCTCGTGAACATAGACGATGCGATCCGTCGTGCCGCCGACCGCCATGGCGTCGGAGGCAATGAAGTTCTCACCGTCGCCGACACCCACGACCATGGGCGAGCCCTGACGGGCGGCGATGACGCGGTCGGGCTCGTCGGCAGCGATCACGGCAATGGCATAGCTGCCGCGCAGGCGCGTGACGGCTGTCATGACGGCCTTGAGCAGATCGCCGTCATCGTTGTCGTTGATGAGATGTGCGACCACTTCCGTGTCGGTCTGGCTCGTGAACTCATAGCCCTTGGCCTGAAGCTCGCGGCGGATCTCCTCGTGATTCTCGATGATGCCGTTGTGCACCAGCGCAATGCGGTTGCGCGAGATATGCGGATGAGCGTTGCAGACCTCGGGAGCGCCGTGGGTGGCCCAGCGCGTGTGCGCAATGCCGACGGTGCCCTTGACGCCGTCTTCGGCCACGCGCTCGACAAGCTCGTGCACGCGGGACACGGTGCGGGCCCTCTTCAGGACGCCCTGATCAAGCGTGGCGACCCCGCAGGAGTCATAGCCACGGTATTCAAGGCGACGAAGGCCTTCCAAAAGCATGGGCACGACATCGCGATGACTCGCGGCGGCGACGATACCACACATTTCTTTCTCTCCAAACGTTCTTCGGGCGGCCCTGCGGCCGCCCGGTTTCTTTCTGTCTTACTGCTTCTTGACCGGACGCGTCCAGCCCTCGATCGTCATCTGACGGGCGCGGGAAAGCGTGAGCTTGCCCGCGGGCGCGTTCCTCGTAAGCGTCGTGCCCGCACCAATCGTGGCGCCTGCACCGACCTCGACGGGCGCGATGAGCTGGGTGTCGGACCCGATGAACGCATCGTCGCCAATGACCGTGCGGAACTTGTTCACGCCGTCATAGTTGCAGGTGATCGTGCCTGCGCCGACATTGACGCGCGCGCCCACGTCGGCGTCGCCGATGTAGGTGAGATGGTTGACCTTCGAATCCTGACCGATGACGGACTTCTTCACCTCGACGAAGTTGCCGATGTGGTTGTTGCCCGTGAGTTCGGCGCCCGGACGAAGCCTCGAGTACGGGCCGATGCAAGAGTCCCTGCCGACCGCGGCGCCTTCAAAGTGACAGAAGGGAAGGATTTCGACGTCATCCTCGACCGTCGTATTGCGAATCACGCTGTAGGCGCCCACGCGAACGCCGTTGCCGAGCACGACGCGGCCCTCGAACACGCAGCCGACGTCGATCTCGACGTCCTGTCCGCAGACAAGCTCGCCGCGAATGTCGATGCGGTCGGGATCAATGAGCGTCACGCCGGCTTCAAGCAGGCGGTCGGCCTGCACGCGCTGCCAGGTACGTTCAAGGGCGGCGAGCTGCACCTTGGAGTTGACGCCCTCGACTTCATAGGCATGGTCGGGATGAACGGCGGAGATGCGCACGCCGTCGGCGGCCGCGAAGCCCACGAGATCGGTGAGGTAGTACTCCTTCTGGGCGTTGTCGTTCTTCAGGGCGTCGAGCCAGGCGTCAAGACGGGCCGTCGGGAGCACCATGATGCCGGTGTTGACCTCCCTGATCAGGCGCTGCTCGTCGGTCGCATCCTTTTCCTCGACGATGGCCGTTACGACGCCCTCGGCGTTTCGCACGATGCGGCCGTAGCCCTTCGGATTGTCCATTTCAATGGTGAGGAGAACGAACTCGCTCTTCTCCGCCTCCTCGAGCATGCGGCGGGCCGTTTCAGCGGACAGAAGCGGCACGTCTCCGAGGCAGACAAGCGTCTGGGGTTCGTTTCGGTCGAGCACGGGCCAGGCCTGCATCAGTGCATGCCCCGTTCCTTGCTGCGGCATCTGAAGCGCGAACTGCAGGTCGGTCCTGCCTTCGTAGTGCTTCTGCACCTCCTCCGCGCAATGACCGACGACAACCGTCTTGACGGCGGCAAAGCCCTCCACGGCATCAAGCACGTGATCGAGCATCGGTCGGCCTGCGAGAGGCTGGAGAACCTTGGGCAGTTTGGAATGCATGCGCTTGCCCATGCCGGCGGCAAGAATGACGATGTTCATGGATATGCGTGGTCCTGGAATGCGTGACTCTGAAACAAGAAGCGGGAGCCCTCATCGAGGGCTCCCGCCTGTGACTGGTAGATGAATTTTATCAGGCCGGCGAGCTGATCGGAACAACGGCCGGCTTGGGCATCAGAGGCTCGTTGACGACATTGTCACGATTCCTTTCGTGCCACCAGGCCAGATACTCGCGGTTGCCACGCGTCGGGGCGAGCGAGCCCGCCACCATGCCGAAGCCTGCAGCCAGGAAGCCGCCGAGGACGTTCGGGAACACGTCGCCGAACGCCGTCGTCGTCAGCACCGTCCAGACGCCGGCGCCGAGAAGCATCGACCACCAGACGCCCTGACGGGTCGTGCGCTTCCAGTAGAGCCCGCAGACGAGCGGCCAGAAGGCGCCAATCACGGGGAACTGGTAGGCCATGGCCACCATGTCGTAGATGGCGGTGCCTTCGACAAAGAGCGAGTACGACAGCACCATGATCGCAAAGCCGAACACCGTCCAGCGCATCGCACGGAGCATGTTCCGGTCGTTGAGGCGGACGAAGTGCGTGAGGATGTTGCTCACAAAGGCAGTCGACGGAGCGAGCATCGTGGCGGACGCAGTCGACATCACGGCCGAGAGCACGGCGCCAAAGAAAAGCACGCGGAGCCAGAGCGGCATGTGGTCACGAACGAGCGTCGGCAACAGGCGCTGCGGATCGGTGGCGAGCATGTCCTGCGCGCTGCTGGGCATTACCAGAATGGCGGCGATGACGATGAACATCGGCACAAACGCAAAGAGGATGTAGACGCAGCCGCCGATGACGGGGCCGGCCACGGCCGTCTGCACGTTTCTGGCGGACATGACGCGCTGGAAGACGTCCTGCTGCGGAATCGAGCCGATCATCATCGTGATGGCGGAGGATATCCAAAAGAGCCACCCGGTCGCCGTCGGCTCAGGAAGCGCATTGAAGAGATCGCGCTCATGAGCGTAGTCGATCACCTTGCCGAAACCGCCCGCGAGATCCGACGCAAAAAAGAGGATCGCAACGAGGCCGAGCACGATGATGATCATCTGCACGAAGTCGGTGACTGCGACGGACCACATGCCGCCGTACATCGTGTAGGCAAGCACAACGACGGTGCCGATCACCATGCCGCCGGACACGGAGATGTAGCCCTCGGTGATCAGGTTGATCACGAGACCGAGCGCAGCGACCTGAGCCCCCACCCACCCGAGGTAGGAGAGGACGATGAAAAGCGTGCAGAGAACCTCGACGCCGCGGCCGTAGCGCTCGCGGTAGTAGTCGCCGATCGTCAGGATGTTGAGCTTGTAGAGCTTCTGTGCGAAGAACATGCCCACAAGAATCAGAGCCATGCCGGAGCCGAACGGCTCTTCGATCACACCTGCAATGCCGCTCTCGATGAAGCGGCCGGGAAGACCCAGAATGGTTTCGGAACCAAACCAGGTGGCAAACGTTGCCGTGATGACCATAGGCAGCGGAAGACTGCGCCCTGCAAGGGCAAAATCACTCGTACTGCTCACACGCGTTGCGGCATAGAGGCCGATGGCGATCGTCGCCAGCATGTAGAGCATTACAAAACCAATCAGCGCCATCTCACATATTTCCTCATAAAACGACGTTGAAGGGAAAACCTTGTTTATTCGCGCGAATTGTAGGGCGTATTGCCTCCCACCGTACCCTGCAGAATGTAAAAAATCCGACCTCGGGGACACCAATCGACCATTGTTTCATCGAGATCAAAAAAAACGTGTCCTTTCCCTCAGCCAGAGGGAAAGGACACGTTTTTTATATGACAAAACGATGACAGAAATCGACGGCCCGTCAAGCGTTCTGCTGAATGCCTCCGAGGAGCCAGCCCTCGTCGCCTTCGACGGGCTTTTCGAGGATCCAGGTCTCATCGAACTCCTCGACTTCACCATCGATTTCGATCCTGCCCGTAAAGCGGATGTTGGCGAGGTAGACGCCGTCGGACTCGGTGATGCCGAGCAGCTCGTTCTTGAGCTCCTTGATGTCGGACTTGTAGGCCTGAGCGCCGCGTTCGCGCAGCTGGTGCGTGATGGCAGTGAAGACCTCGGTGGTCGTGAAGTCGGAGATCTCGATCACGTTGCCCGTATCCCAGGCCTTCTGCAGCTTGCGGTACTGTTCGAGCGCCGTCTCGAGGAAGGCCTTGCGGTCAAAGTCGTCGGGCGTGATGTCGCGCACGCCGTCATCCTGAGCGGCACCGCCTGCGAACTGGTCCATCACGCTGCCGGTGCGGGCGCCGGAAGCAGCCGCGGGCGCTTCGTACGTACGGGCGGCCTGCTGCGACTCATCCTTGGGCACGTCGCTGTACTGAATCGGCTCGGCATAGCCGGAAGAGGTCTGGACACGCTTGCGCATCATCATGCCGAGCACCATGCGCAGCACGAAGAAGATCGCCACGGCAGCGAGAATGCCTGTGATGAGGCTCACCAGGCCTGCGCCCTCAATGCCGAGCAGCGATAGAAGCGCAGAAATGCCGAGTGCGGCGGCAAGGCCCGTCAGGACGCTACGCATCATGGACGGACGCTGGGCCTGCTGCGCGGGAGCGGCGTTGGGCTGCTGGCCGGCAGCATTCTGCTGTTGGGGCGCCTTGGGCGCGGCGGACGGCGCCGGAGCCTTCTGGCTGAAAGTCGGTGCGGGACGGCCAAAGGAGCTTCCGCCGCCGAAGCGCTTGGCGGCGTCAGCATCCATGCTGGTCGTCACCATGCTGAAGCAGATCAAAAAAGCAACGAGAAATTTCTTCATGGTCGTTGGTCACTTGGTGGTGGAAAAAATCAGGCGCCGGGCTTGAAGCCGATGTGCATGGCGCAGATGCCGAAGGTCATGTTCTTCCAGGACACGCGTTCAAAGCCCGCATCCGTCATCATGCCTGCAAAAGTCGGCTGGTCGGGGTGCATGCGAATGGACTCCGCAAGATAGCGGTAGGACTCGCGGTCGCCGGCGATGACGCCGCCCGCCCAGGGCATGAAGCGGAAGGAATAGAAGTCGTAGATCGGCTTGAACCAGGGCTGGCACTTGGAGAACTCCAGCACGAGGAGCCTGCCGCCCGGACGCAGCACGCGCAGCATCTCGCGCAGGGCGCGGTCCTTGTGCGTCATGTTGCGGATGCCGAAGGACACGGTCACGACATCAAACGTGTTGTCGGCAAAGGGGAGCATTTCAGCATCGGCCTCGACGACAGGGCACGGGAAGCCCGCCTGAAGAAGGCGCTGGGCGCCGATCGCAAGCATCTCGTGATTGATGTCGGTGGCCACGACGTTGCCAGCGCCGGCACGGCGGGCAAGCGCGATCGCAAGGTCGCAGGTGCCGCTGGCAATGTCGAGCACCTTCTGGCCCTGCTTCGTTTCGGTCGCATTGATGCAGCGGCTCTTCCAGACGCGATGAAGCCCGAGGCTGAGCACGTCGTTGAGAAGGTCGTACTTGGGCGCAACGCTGTCGAAGACCTCTCGAACCTGATCGGCCTTCTTGTCCTCATCGACCATCTGGTAGCCGAAATCGATCTGATGGTGAGCCTCCTGTCTGGAGGCCTCGTCCTTGTTGTTGTTCTGCATTTTTTGCGGTTGTTGTCAGGAATGGGAGCAGTGGTGTGCGGGCTTCAGCTTGGCGGCCTTTTCCTCAAAGGGCTTGTTGGCCGGATCGTTCGGTTCGCGGGAGGCGCCGTTCTTGGTAAGATCGTCGAGATACTGCTGCCAGAGCACGTCCCTCTCGTTGACGAGCTTTTCAAGATAGTCCCAGCTGTAGATGCCGGAGTCGTGGCCGTCGGAGAACGTGAACTGGATCGCATAGTTGCCGACCACCTGCACGCCCGTAATGTCGACGAGGCGCTTGCCAACCTGAAGCACGGCTTCATCAGGCGAATGGCCCTGCACTTCGGCGGACGGAGACAGCACGCGCAGGTATTCGAAGCTCAGACGGACGGGGCCGTCTTCGTAAACGAGTTCGAGTTCGCGGCTCTTCTTGTGAAGAGCAATATCAACGGGTATTTTCATCTTCCATCATCTCCGCCCGTCCTCTTGACGGGCCGTATCTGTCGTTTCGGCGCGGTCCGAAGACCGTTTGAGCAGCCGTTTTTGAAGTCCTGTAATGATAACCGCTTCAGACGGCCACCACAGCGGCGCCCGCACCTCATTACACACCATCCGCCCTGCCGTCAGCCTTAACGACGCCCGCCTTCCGTAATCTTCGGGCAAAGAAAATCCCGCCTCGAAGATCGAGACGGGATCCGAAAATGGTCCCCGCGACAGGAATCGAACCTGTACCGCAGCCTTCGGAGGGCTGCATGATATCCATTTCACCACGCGGAGAAGAAGGTCATTATAACGGAATTCCCTCCGTTCAAAAAACGTCCGGAAGGTGCCCGACTAGATGGATGCCGGGTCGACCTCGATGGTCCAGTCGATGCCCGAGGGCGCATTGAAGGTTGCCTGCCACTGCCAGAGAAAACGGTTCAGGGATGCCCTGCCGTCGGCCTCGACGAGCAACTGGGCGCGTTCGACATCCATCAGGCGCACGAGGGGCATGGGCACGGGATCGAAGACCCTGACGTCCTCGGGAGCCATGCTGAAGCCTGACTTTGCGCAGGCGTTGAGGAAGTAGAGTGCCTCGGCGAGCGTCTTCGCCCGCGCCGTGACCAGTGCCTGATGGACAAAGGGAACGCACCAGTTTTCCTTGCGTTCCTCGACGAGAGACTCCGCAAAGCCCCTGTAGTCCTGCTTTTCCAGAGCGCCGAAAAGGGGGTCCTCGGGAAGCCGCGTCTGAATGACGACACGCCCCTGATCGCCGTGGCGGCCGGCACGGCCCGCCACCTGCATCAGCGTGGCGAAGAGCCGCTCCTTGGCGCGCGCATCAGGACTCAGGATCTGGGCGTCGGAATTGAGAATGACGACCAGACCGACATTGTAGAAGTCGTGCCCCTTCGCGATCATCTGGGTGCCGACCAGAATGTCCACCTCTCCGCGGTGTACCTTGGCGAAGGCCTTTTCAGCCTCATGCTTGCGGGAGACACTGTCTCGGTCTATGCGAAGCACCTTGCGCTCGGGGAACCTCCGGCCGATCTCCTCCTCAAGACGCTCCGTGCCGATGCCTCGCGGCAGAATGTCGACGTTGCCGCAAGAGGGACAGGCTTCAGGCACCTCCGTCTGCCAGCCGCAGTGGTGGCAGACCAGCGATCTGGAAGACTTGTGGAAGACGGAGAAGGTGGAGCAGCGCCTGCACGTGCTCACCCAGCCGCAGGCGGGGCATGACAGCACGGGCGAGTAACCTCGCCTGTTGAGAAACACAAGCACCTGACGGCCGGCTTCCAGACAACGGCTCATGGCTGCGCACGCCTCATCGGAGAGCGCCTCGCCCGAGCCACGCCTCGGCGGCTCGATGAGCTCGATGGCAGGCAGCAGGGCATTCTGCACGGCGCGCTGATGAAGCTCAAGAAGCCTGTAGCCGCCAGACTGTGCCTTGACCCAGCTTTCAATCGAAGGCGTGGCAGAGCCTAGCACGACGGGAATCCCGTTCCTGTGGGCTCGCCAGACGGCAAGGTCTCGGGCCGAGTATCGAAGTCCGTCCCCCGCCTTGAACGACTGGTCATGCTCCTCGTCGACGATGACGAGGGAAAGCTTGCGGAAGCTGGAGAAGACCGACATGCGCGTGCCAACGAGCACGCGGGCGCGCCCCTCGTGTACGGCAAGCCAGGAGCGCGCGCGCTCCATGTCCGCCAGATCTGAGTTGAGCGTCACGACGCTCTCGCCGGGAAAGCGTGATCGCACGCGGCCCTCGAGTTGGGGCGTCAGATTGATTTCCGGTACGAGCAGGAGGACCTGAGCCTCGGGATCACGGGCAAGAACCCGCTCCATGATGTGAAGATAGACTTCGGTCTTGCCCGACCCCGTCACGCCGAACAGAAGGAAGGGGCTGTAGCCGGAAGCCGTCGAGACGGCCTCCACCGCCGCACTCTGTTCGTCGTTGAGCGCGGGCTTCGGCCCTGCCTCGCCTGCGGGCTCCGGCAGCTTCTTCAGCTTTTCGAGCTGGTTCTGATGCCTCACGCCGGGAATGCGGCGGAAGAAGACGGGAAGCGTCGGCACGGCCGCCTCGCCCCATGAGCGGATGTAGTAGCCCGCGGCAAAGCGGGTCAGCGCCAACCACTCCTCGGTCATGGGCGCGGAGTCGCGCAGGACGGCCTTGATCTGCCTGACCCTGTTCTCCGCGAAATCGGCGGCCGCCCGAAGCCCCGCCACGATGCCCACGACGTTCCGCGTGCGCAGGCCCACGACGACGCGGTCCCCCACTGCAACGAGCATGTCCGCCGGCACGGCATAGTCAAGCAGCCCGAGCCCCGGCGTGTCCACCATCACCTTTGCATAAAGATCGCCCGCTTCCTTTGTCATCGCCTCTGGCCCGCCCCTTGAAGAAATGTGGATAATCTTGTGGACAATTTTCCGAGCTTTTTCCTAAAAACCCGTCCAAATCCATTGTTCGCGCCACTATCTGTTCAATAGGCATCCCCTAACGGGACTGTCCTGCAGTCCATTAAAAGACAAAGGCGCCAAGACATCTTTCGTCTTGAGCGCCTTTGCAACGACTCGCACAGTTGAAAAAAGCTGTGCATAACCCTATCGAGAATCAGTGATAGCGTCGGCTATATTCGTGAACTTCGTCGACCAGGATCTGAACGTTTTCAATCGGCGTGAACTGGTTGATGCCGTGTCCGAGATTGAAGACATGGCCGCCATTGCCAATCATACCGAAGCCGTCCATGACCTTGCGTGCCTCGGCGCGGATTGTCTCCTCGGGGCCGAAGAGGGCGAGCGGGTCCATGTTGCCCTGAAGGGCGACCTTGTCCTCAACGACGCGACGTGCACGGGTCATGTTGACCGTCCAGTCGAGGCCGACCGCATTGCAGCCGGAGGCCGCGATTTCGGAGAGCCATTCGCCGCCGCCCTTCGTGAAGACGATGGACGGAACAACCTCGCCCTCGTTTTCGCGAACGAGGCTGTCGAGCACCTGGCGGGTGTAGCGCAGAGAGAAGCGCTGGAAGTCGCCGTCGGCGAGCATGCCGCCCCAGGTGTCGAAAATCTGAACGGCCTGAGCGCCTGCGGCGATCTGGGCGTTCAGATACGTGGCAACGGCCTTGGCGTTGACGTCAAGCACGCGCTCGAGCAGGTCGGGGCGCTGGTACATCATGGTCTTGACCGTACGGAAGTCGCGGCTGCCGCGGCCTTCGATCATGTAGCAGGCAAGCGTGAAGGGAGAGCCGGAGAAGCCGATCAGGGGGACTCGGTTGTTGAGGGCCTTGCGGATCGACGTCACGGCGTCCATGACGTAGCGGAGCTCCTTGTCGGATTCAGGCACGTAGAGCTTGGCAACGGCCTCCTCGCTCTGAACGGGATGGTCGAACACGGGACCCTCGCCGGCCACGAAGTGCAGGCCGAGGCCCATGGCATCGGGAACCGTCAGAATGTCGGAAAAAAGGATGGCCGCGTCGAGACCGTAACGGTCGATCGGCTGCAGCGTCACTTCCGTAGCGTAATCGGGGTTCATGGCGAGGCCCATGAAACTGCCCGCGCGCGCACGGGTTTCGCAATACTCCGGCAGATAGCGGCCGGCCTGACGCATCAGCCACACGGGGGTAAAATCGGTTTTTTCACGCTTGAGCGCACGCAAAAAGCAATCGTTGATCGGTTTCATGGTTCCCACTTAGAAACGGAAGAAATACAAAAGAGCTAGACATGCCCGCCAACCCAGAGTCCCCTTTCACGAACACCAGCTGGCTGACGACCGGCAAGAACAACGCCCCCGTCATCGCAGTGCACGCGCAACCGGGCGCCAAGCGGACTGCCGTCGTCGGCGTTCACGGCGACAGGCTCAAGATCGCCCTGGCCTCTCCTCCTGTGGACGGCAAGGCCAACGCGACGCTGATCAAGTACCTCTCCAAGGGGCTGGGCGTCTCCAAGAGCTCCGTGCGTCTGCTGAGCGGCGACACGAGCCGTGAAAAACGAATAGAAGTCGTCGGCCTTTCGACCGACGACCTTCTGGAAGCCTTGAAGAAGCTCTTGTCCGACGGTTAGCGGACGATGAGGACCGGGCGGTCGACCTGATGCAGGACCTTCTGGGTTTCGCTGCCCAGCAGGAACGAGCCGATGGAGCCGAGACCGCGGCTGGCCATCACGATGAAGGACACGTCGTGGCGGACGGCGCAGGCCAGCACGCCCTTCCAGATGGCGTCTGCATGCTCGGCAACCACTTCGCACGGGACGCCCTTTTCGGCAGCCTTGCGGCTGATGGCAGCCAGCCGGCGGCATCCTCGGCCTCAAAACCACCGGTCGGGGCTTCGCCGACGACCGAAGTCATGCCGATGAGTTCGCCGCCGAGCTGCTTCGTCAGATCGATGGCCGTATCAATCGCCTTGTCACTCAAATTAGACCCGTCTGTAGTTACCAGTACCTTAACGCCAGCCATGCTGACCTCCTGATTGAATCAAATACCTTTGTTCTCAAGCGCTTGGTTACGCATCAGGTAATCGTACCTGCATCCAGCAGCCGACTGACCTGCATCCCTGCGCTTTCTTGATTTTGAACATAAAAAAAGGGCGGTATTTGAACAATACCACCCTTTTTGGCAGAAACAACGTTCGCTTAACGCTGCTGACGAATCTTCTTGATTGCCACGATCTGAGCGGCCAGAGCGGCCATCTCGGCTTCGAGGCGGGCAATCTCGATTTCGCCCGTTGCATTCTGACGCTGTGCGCGGGCATCTTCAAGAGCCTTGGCAGCCTTGGCCTCGTCGAGGTCATTGCTACGGACGGCCGTATCAGCCAGCACAGTCACCAGATCGGGCTGAACTTCAAGCACGCCACCAGCCACAAACACCTGTTCCACTTCCTTCTTGCCCGGCAGATGAATGCGGACAAAACCGGGGCGGATCAGCGTGATGAGGGGCACGTGCCCAGGCAGAATACCCAATTCGCCAGACTTACCGGGCAGCGAAACGAGCTCGGCGTCACCGGAGAAGATGGACTCTTCCGCGCTAACGACGTCGACTTTGATAGTAGCCATGTTAGTTGCTCCGTTGTCGGGCGCTTGACAGGGCCGGTCTTGCGACCGGCCTCAGGCAAGCATTACTTCAGGGTCTTCGCCTTTTCAAAGGCTTCGTCGATGGTACCGACCATGTAGAAGGCCTGTTCGGGAAGTTCGTCGCATTCGCCTTCAACAATCATCTTGAAGCCGCGGATCGTTTCCTTGAGCGGAACGTACTTGCCGGGAGCACCGGTAAACACTTCAGCAACGTGGAACGGCTGGGAGAGATAGTTCTGGATCTTGCGAGCGCGCATAACCGTCAGCTTGTCTTCCGGAGCGAGTTCGTCCATACCGAGAATGGCGATGATGTCGCGGAGTTCCTTGTAGCGCTGGAGCGTTTCCTGAACACGACGGCAGATGGAGTAGTGCTCTTCGCCGATGATGTTCGGGTCGACCTGGCGGGACGTGGAGTCAAGCGGGTCAACGGCCGGGTAGATACCAAGGGCAGCGATGTCACGAGACAGCACGACCGTGGCGTCCAAGTGGCCGAAGGTGGTAGCCGGAGACGGGTCGGTCAAGTCGTCGGCAGGCACGTAAACGGCCTGAATGGACGTAATGGAACCGGTCTTCGTGGAAGCAATACGTT
>OLGI01002083.1_pt1 | contig 15474 bp, 9 predicted proteins | sample 1605221 | NCBI WGS metagenome assembly OLGI01 (sample SAMEA3888915, study PRJEB22519) | human gut metagenome | biome: human gut; feature: human-associated habitat; material: faeces | place: Denmark | collected 2010 | reverse complement strand
AATCCTGAACACGATAAACTTTTCCAAGTCCATGAAGTACAACCCCTTTGTCTACATCCACTCGGAAAAGGACGTGCTGAAGCTGGTGAATACACTTATCGCCAACACCAAGGGCGAGGGCGAAAAGTCAGCGGAAGATTTTTGGGTGAAGTCGGAACGGCTGTTCTACACGGCTCTGATCGGCTACATCTGGTACGAGGCCCCGGCAGAGGAAATGAACTTCACCACCCTGCTGGAAATGATAAATGCCAGTGAAACCCGCGAGGACGACCCGGAGTTTCAAAGCCCGGTAGACCTCATGTTTGAACGGCTGGAACAGAAAGACCCGGACCACTTCGCCGTCCGGCAGTACAAAAAGTTTTTGCTGTCGGCCGGCAAGACCCGTTCCTCCATCCTGATAAGCTGCGGTGCCCGTTTAGCCCCATTTGACATCCGGGAGGTGCGGGAACTGATGGAGGACGATGAAATGGAGCTGGACACCATCGGGGATGAAAAGACCGTGCTGTTCCTGATTATGAGCGACACGGACACCACCTTCAACTTCATTCTCGCCATGCTCCAAAGCCAGCTTATCAACCTGCTGTGTGACCGTGCGGATGATAAGTACGGTGGCCGGCTGCCTGTCCATGTGCGGCTGATTCTAGACGAGTTCGCCAACATCGGGCAGATTCCCAACTTCGACAAGCTGATTGCCACCATCCGCAGCCGGGAAATCTCGGCATCCATCATTTTGCAGAGCCAGTCGCAGCTGAAAGCCATCTACAAAGATGCCGCCGAAATCATTTCGGACAACTGCGATTCTGTTCTCTTTTTGAGTGGGCGGGGCAAAAATGCCAAAGAGATCTCCGATGCGCTGGGGAAAGAGACTATCGACAGTTTCAACACCAGCGAGAACCGGGGCTCTCAAACCTCCCACGGACTGAACTATCAAAAACTAGGAAAGGCGTTGATGTCAGAGGACGAAATCGCAATCATGGACGGCGGCAGGTGCATCTTGCAGCTGCGGGGCGTGAGGCCGTTCTTCTCGGAGAAGTTCGACATTACCAAACACCCGCACTACAAGTACCTTGCAGACGCGGACAAAAAGAACACCTTTGATGTGGACAGGTTCTTATCCAGTCTGCGCCGGAAACGGCAGCAGGTGGTCGCACAGGACGAAAGTTTTGACCTGTACGAAATCGACCTGTCGGATGAAGATGCAGCCGCCGAATGAGGCGGAATTTTTTGAAAAAATTTTTGAGTGCCGCAGAACAAGCGGCAGAAAGTGAGGACCTTATGGAATTTTTCAACAGCGCAGTCGATACTTTGCAGACGATCGTGGTCGGTCTGGGCGGTGCCCTGTGTGTCTGGGGCGGCATCAACCTGTTGGAGGGTTATGGACAGGATAACCCCGGCAGCAAGAGCCAGGGCGTGAAGCAGCTGGTCGCGGGCGGCGGCGTTGCCCTGATCGGCGTGACCCTTGTCCCGCTGCTGTCCGGGCTGCTGGGCTAAGTCCTGCATCACTGCCCACAATTTTCCGAACAACGAATACTTAAAATCCTACTCCGCGCTCTCCCTCTCACATGGGAGGGCGCGGGAAAGGAGGTATCTTTGCTTGATTAGTGAGATCATCGAGAAATGGATAAAAGGCATTTTGATCGATGGCATCACGGGCAACCTCTCCGGCCTGTTCGATAACGTGAACGCCAAGGTGGGCGAAATCGCTTCGGACGTTGGTTCTACCCCGCAGGCATGGAACAGCGGCATTTTCAATATGCTGCGCAGTCTTTCCGAAACGGTGGTGCTGCCCATTGCAGCGGCTATCCTTGCCCTTGTGATGTGCCATGAGCTTATCCAGATGATTACCGAAAAGAACAATATGCACGACTTTGACACTTCTATGTTCTTCCGCTGGATTTTCAAGTCTGCCTTTGCCATCCTCATTGTCAGCAACACATGGAATATCGTCATGGGCGTGTTCGATGCGACTCAGAGCGTTGTTAACCAAAGCTCCGGCGTGATCATCGGCGAAACGTCCATCCACTTTGACCGCCTGATACCCGGACTGGAATTTCAGCTGGAAAGCATGACCATCGGCAGTCTGCTCAGCCTGTGGTTCCAGACCCTTGTGGTGGGCCTGACCATGAACATCCTGTCCATCTGCATCTTCCTTGTGACCTACGGCCGCATGATTGAGATTTACGTTGTGACCGCACTGGGGCCTATCCCGCTGGCGACCATGGGCAGCAGCGAGTGGCGCAGCACCGGGCAGAACTATTTGAAATCGCTTTTGGCGTTAGGCTTCCAAGCGTTCCTGATTATGATTGTCGTGGGCATCTATGCGGTGCTGATACGCAACATTTCAGGTGCAGCGGACATTGCCGGGGCCATCTGGGGCTGCATGGGCTACACCGTGCTACTCTGTTTCTGTCTGTTCAAGACCGGCAGCATCAGCAAATCCGTGTTTGGCGCCCATTGAGAAAGGAGCGTTTGAATGGCGTATGTGACCGTTCCCAAAGATTTGACCCATGTAAAATCCAAAGTCTTATTCGGGCTGACCAAGCGGCAGCTGGTCTGCTTCGGCGGCGCGCTCCTCACGGGCGGGCCGCTTTATTTTTTGACCCGGGACTATCTTTCCAACAGTGCAGCGGCCCTGCTGATGATTTTTGCCATGCTGCCGGGGCTGCTGTTCGCTCTGCTCGAGCGGCACGGCCAGCCCCTTGAAGTGGTGATTCAGCAAATGATTCAGTGCTGCTTTATTCGTCCCAAGGAAAGGCCCTATCAGACCAACAATGCTTACGCCGCCCTTGTGCGGCAATACCAAATGGAACAGGAGGTAAAGGCCATTGTCCAGAAAAACGATACCCCGCGAAACCGAAAAGCCCAAAAAGCTCACCCGCGCCCAGAAAAAAGAAATTGATGCCGTTCTCCGCAAGTACAAGGGTGACGGCAAGCCCCGCACGGCACAGGCCACCATCCCGTATGAGGCCATCTACCCGGACGGTGTGTGCCGCATTGACCGACGCACGTTCTCCAAGTGCATTGCCTTTGAGGACATCAGCTATCAGCTGGCCCAGCCGGAAACGAGGACCGCCATCTTTGAACACCTGTGCGACCTGTACAACTATGTGGATGCCTCCATCCATGTGCAGCTTTCGTTTTTGAATCGCAAGGTTGACCCGGTGCAGTACGCAAAAAGTTTTGAGATCGCACCGCAGGGGGATGATTTTGACGACATCCGCGCCGAGTACACCGCCATCCTGCAAAAGCAGCTTGCCAGCGGAAACAACGGCATTGTCAAAACCAAGTACCTGACCTTCACCATCGAGGCAGACAATCTAAAAACCGCACGGGCGCGACTGACCCGCATTGGTCTTGACCTGCTGGGCTATTTCAAGACCATGGGCTGCGTGGCGCACGTCATGGACGGACAGGCGCGTTTGGAGGTGCTGCACGGCATCTTCCACCCGGACGGCGAACCGTTCCGTTTTGACTGGGACTGGCTGGCACCCTCCGGCCTGTCTACCAAGGATTTTGTGGCCCCGTCCTCCCTCTGTTTCGGTACGGCTAAAACCTTTGGTTTGAGCGGCAAGTATGGAGCTGTGAGCTTTTTACAAATCCTTGCGCCGGAACTTTCGGACGAAATGCTGGCCGACTTCCTCAAAACGGAAAGCGGGATTCTCGTCAATCTCCATGTGCAGGCCATCGACCAGACCGAGGCCATCAAAACCATCAAGCGGAAGATAACAGACCTTGATGCCATGAAGATTCAGGAGCAGAAAAAGGCTGTCCGCTCCGGGTACGACATGGATATCCGTGCGACTCGTTCCTGAACAAAACCTTCGTGGTTGAAGGATAAAATCAGGCACTAACAAAAGAACGAGGTTCTAAAGTTAGGAGAACTAACAATCCAAGCGGTGGAATGATGGAGTAACGCCCTGAAACGCCCCCTTAATACTCCGACTGGCACCAAAGATGGAAACATCCGGTGTCAGAAGCTCGGTGAAGGCGGCCGAGAGCAGCCGTAAGAAATGCTGGAAAGTCACCAGCCCCACGAAAGCCGTCCAGAGGTGGACGGTGCTGCCCATAGGCCGGAGGTCTACAAAATACCCAAGGTTAGAATGTTTGCAAGATAACTGACGAAAACCGCGGATGTACGGGTCTATACCATGACAGCATAGAAATGTGCTGGTAGCGTTAATCGCTAGCCAGTGTGGTGGAGTAAAAATGTACGTTATGAAACACCATAGCAGGTTACAGGCCTGCTCAAGCTGGCAGGACCAAAGCGGAAACCTAAAGGTATATGGAGAGATAGGATTGTTGGAACGAGGAAAGGCAGTGAGCTTTCTCATTTGAAAGCAAGAGGACGAATCATATAAGCCTTTGAATCACTGCTGAAAAGCAGAGGTCGAACCGATAATGCTTTTTGCGAAAAAGAGAAAAGCGCAGGAATGGCCTCAAGTCAGTTAAACAGAAACTCTTAGCACTTAGTCGCAATTAGGATTGCGAGTATGACCAAAAGAAGTCACTCGCCGCAAAGGAGAGTGATGCCTAATGCCAAGTGAGAAACATCCCAAAGCAAAAAGCGTGGAATCCCTCCGCCACGCAGAATACTATGACATGCAGCGTACCTTTGATGAACTATATACCAGGAGTCAGGCCAGAGAAGTATTCGATAACCTGATGGAACTGATTTTGTCGAAAGATAATATCATGCTGGCGTATCGGAACATTAAGTCCAATTCCGGAAGTGCAACCCCGGGAACGGACAGACTGCGGATAACAGATATTGGCAGACTACCTGCTGATGAAGTTGTTGCAAGGGTACGAAAAATTGTCAGAGGAGGAACAAACGGCTATACCCCCAGAAGCGTAAGAAGAAAAGAAATCCCGAAGCCGAACGGAAAGACCAGACCACTGGGAATCCCGTGCATTTGGGACAGGCTGATACAGCAATGTATTAAGCAAGTCATGGAGCCAATCTGCGAAGCAAAATTCAGCAGTAATAGCTATGGATTCCGTCCGAATAGGTCGGTTGAAAATGCAATCGCTGCAATCTATCGCCTTATGCAGAGGTCAGGACTTTACTATGTAGTAGAGTTCGATGTGAAAGGCTTCTTTGACAATGTAGACCACTCGAAACTGATACGGCAACTGTGGTCGATGAATATTCGAGATAAAGAATTGCTCTACGTTATCCGCAGAATCCTAAAAGCCCCAATTCAGATGCCCGATGGACATCTGGAAAATCCCAAGAAAGGAACACCGCAAGGTGGAATAATATCTCCCCTGTTGGCAAATGTTGTGCTGAATGAGCTTGACCACTGGGTCGAAAGCCAATGGCAGAACCATCCGGTTATAGAGAAATACTCCTACAGGGAAAATGCAGCAGGATGCCCGATACACAGTCATGCGTACCGGGCTATGCGGAATACAAACCTGAAAGAAATGTATATTGTGCGATATGCGGATGACTTTCGGATTCTTTGCAGAACAAAAGAACAAGCGAATCGAACGCTGATAGCGGTAACAAAATGGTTGACCGAACGCTTAAAACTTGAAGTTTCACCAGAGAAAACGAGAGTTGTCGATGTCAGAAGGAGCTATTCAGAATTTCTCGGATTCAAAATCCGATTGCGCAAAAAAGGGAAAAAGCATGTTGTGCAGTCGCACATGTGCGATAAGGCATACAAGCGGGTCAAAGCCGACCTTGTAAAGCAGGTTGGAAATATTAAGTTTCCAAGAGCCTGCCGAGGAGAATCGGGTGAAGTCCACCTGTTCAACTCTATGGTCATGGGAATCCAGAACTACTACCGGCTAGCAACAGATATTAGTCTTGACTGCAACAACATTGGCAGAGCAGTCGATATTGTTCTTAAGAACAGGCTGAAAGCCGGAAAATCCCATCGTCTGAAAAAAGAAGGCCGCGACCTGACAAAAAGCGAAATCCAACGATATGGAAAATCTAAAAGGCTGAGATACCTTGCTCAATCCAAGGAGCCGGTTTACCCGATAAGCTATATCCGGTGTAAAAAACCGATGGATTTGAAGCGGAATGTGTGTGCTTATACACCGCAGGGTCGAAGTGAAATCCACAATGATTTGCAAATGGACACCACTCTGCTTTTACAGCTTATGAAAGCTACAGCATACAGCCGCAGCGCAGAATATATGGATAACCGTATCTCACTTTTCTCTGCCCAGCAGGGAAAATGTGCAGTTACCGGGAAAACGTTTGAAAGCGTGTCAGATATTCACTGTCACCACAAAAGGCCGAAGAGCCTTGGAGGAACGGACTGCTATGGAAACCTTGTGCTGGTCTTAGCACCAGTGCATGAATTGATTCACGCAACGAACAAAAGTGCCATTGATTCGCGTCTTTCTGTCTTAAAGCTAAATCGGCAACAACTGGCAAAACTGAATAGGCTGAGGATTTCGGCAGAAGTGAAACCTATTGATTCGGAAGAAATCGCTTTAGAACTCAATTCTCACAATGGTATGACTAAGGAGATTAAGAAAACTGTTTAATTGATGGAACGCCGGATGCGGTGAAAGTCGCTTGTCCGGTGTGAAGCGGGGGAAAAATCGGAGATAATTTCAAAGGTTTACCTATCGCTATTCCCCAGCGACCTTGCTACCTACGGCGAGGATGCCAAAAAGCTGCTGAACAAATTGCAGACCCGGAACGAACGGCTTTTCATGCTGACTTTTTTAGTGTTGAATGTGGCCGACACCAAGCAAAAGCTGGGCAACGATGTGTTCCAAGCGGCGGGTGTGGCCCAGAAATACAACTGTTCCCTTGTCCGGCTGGACTACCAGCAGGAACAGGGCCTTGTGTCCAGCCTGCCGCTGGGCATCAACCAGATAAAGATTCAGCGCAGCCTTACCACCTCCAACGTGGCGGTGTTCGTGCCCTTTGTAACGCAGGAGCTTTTCCAGAGCGGTGCGGCCATGTACTACGGAATCAACGCAAAATCCCACAACATGATCATGCTGGACCGCAAGCAGGCCCGGTGTCCCAACGGCTTGAAGCTGGGCACCCCCGGCAGCGGAAAATCCATGAGCTGCAAGTCTGAAATCGTCAGTGTGTTTTTAACGACTGCTGACGATATTTTTATTTCAGACCCAGAGGCCGAATATTATCCGCTGGTCAAGCGGCTGCATGGGCAGGTCATCAAACTTTCTCCCACCAGCAAGGACTATGTAAATCCGCTGGACATCAACCTCAACTACTCCGAGGATGATAGTCCGCTGGCCTTGAAGTCGGATTTTGTGCTGTCGTTCTGTGAACTGGTCATGGGCGGCAAAACAGGTCTGGAAGCGATTGAGCGCACCGTGATAGACCGTGCCGTGAAAGCCATCTACCGCCCCTATCTGGCAAACCCCTGCCCAGAGAATATGCCGATTTTATCCGACCTCCACCAAGCCCTGCTCGACCAGCACTTGCCGGAAGCGGACCGGGTGGCGCAGGCATTAGACCTGTATGTGTCCGGCTCGCTGAATGTGTTCAACCACAAAACGAATGTGGACATCCACAACCGACTTGTGGCCTTTGACATCAAAGAGTTAGGCAAGCAGTTAAAAAAATTGGGGATGCTCATTATTCAGGACCAGATATGGGGCCGTGTCACCCAAAACCGCAGCCAAGGCCGGGCCACATGGTATTTTGCAGACGAGTTCCACCTTTTGCTGAAAGAAGAACAGACCGCCGCGTACAGTGCCGAGATCTGGAAACGCTTCCGCAAATGGGGCGGTGTGCCCACAGGCGCCACCCAGAATGTGAAGGTGCGCCCAGATAGGGCGCTGTGCAAAGCAGTCTAAGGTACTGCTGCACACGGCAGTGTGCGAAACAATCTGCCTTACCGACTAAGGAGAAATCCTTTACGGGAACAGCGCATGGCAGAAAAAGGAATAGTCACCAAAGGACTTAGGTGCGACTGTTTTCTAATGTTAAGAAGATATGAGGATAAGATTGGGTTTATCGAATGTAAGGTTCCAGTTCCTGTTTTTTGCAGGTGTGGGAAAAGTCCTGAAACCCATGTCATAACGCTGTCACGTCATCTTTCACGGCGGGACAACTGCCAACACGTTATGAAACAGGCGTGAGAACACGTCACAACGAACCGAAAGCATATCCGACAATCTTCACTAACCTATGCACAGTGCTAACTGGGGATTGCCTAAGTCTGGCTCATTTGCCGGATATGGTAACGGAGGCTCCATAGTAGTCCGAGAGGGATAACGACCCTTACATGGCGAAGGGAGCCAGTTAGTAACATCTAAAATGTAAGAATGAAAGGGAGGAGAAACCTCAATGAAACCAACATCTGAAATTTTAGAGCGTATTGAAAAGTGTTCCAGCGAACACAAAGACGGCGTATTCACAAGACTTTACAGATACTTACTTCGTGAAGATATTTACTACGCCGCCTATCAGAAACTTTATGCAAACAAAGGTGCAACAACACAGGGTATCGACAACGATACCGCAGACGGTTTCAGTGACTTCTATGTAAAAGAGTTAATCCAGTCACTAAAGGACGGAACCTACAAGGCCAATCCTGTAAGGCGTGAGTATATTCCAAAGAAAAACGGAAAGCTCCGTCCGCTGGGTATCCCGTCTTTCCGTGACAAGCTCCTGCAAGAAGTTGTCAGAATGATTTTAGAAGCTATCTATGAACCTGTCTTTGACAGCCACTCCCACGGTTTCAGACCGGGTAAAAGCTGTCATACCGCACTCCGTCAGATTTCTTCTGACTTCACAGGCGTGGTCTGGTTTATCGAGGGCGATATACAAGGTTGTTTTGATAACATCAATCACGAAAAATTGATTGAGATTTTGAGCAGGAAAATCAAGGACAGTCGTTTTCTGAACATCATTCGCCAGTTTTTGAAAGCTGGGTATATCGAGAATTGGAAATACAACGCCACTTACAGCGGTTCCCCGCAGGGTGGTATCTGTTCTCCAATACTTGCAAATATCTATCTGAATGAGCTGGACAAGAAGTTTCGGGAAATCGCAGAACGCTTTGATAAGCCGAGGTCTGCATATCAGACACCGGAATATCATGCGGCAAGCAAAGAATTAAAAAGACTGTCTTATTGGATTGACCATACCGCTGATGAAGCGGCAAGACAAGAACTGATTGACCAGCATAGGGCACAGAAGGAAGCTATGAGAAATCTGCCCTGCAAACCTGCCGACAACAAGAAGTTCACTTTTGTCCGTTATGCGGACGATTGGCTGGCAGGTGTGTGCGGCACAAAAGCGGAATGTGAGGACTTGAAAGCCGAAATCGCTGAATTTCTAAGCACAGAGCTGAAATTAACTCTAAGCGAGGAAAAGACGCTGATAACGCACAGCTCCGAAAAAGTCCGTTTCATTGGATATGATATTTGCGTCCGCAGAAATCAGGAAGTCAAAGGTCACAGAATGAAAAACGGAACGTGGAGAAAATCCCGTACCCTGCACATGAAAGTTGCCCTGTCTGTTCCCCATACGGAAAAGATTGAGAAATTCATGTTTGCAAAGAAAGTCATTCGCCAAAAGGAAAACGGGGAGTTTCAGCCGATACACCGAGCCGGACTTCTCAACCTTGCGGATTATGAGATTGTGGAACAGTACAATGCCGAAGCAAGAGGATTATGCAACTATTACAATCTGGCTTGTGATTATCACACGCTGGACTACTTCTGCTATCTTATGGAGTACAGTTGCTTAAAGACGATTGCTAATAAGCACAAAACCAGTATCCGCAAAATCATTCGCCAGTATAAAGACGGGAAAACATGGTCTGTCCCTTATGAAACTAAAGCAGGAACAAAACGTGTTCGCCCTGTTAAAATCGCAGATTGTAAGCGTGGCGAAGCGAGTGACATCATTTATCAGAGAAAGAAATTCAGCTGGAAAACCACTATTAGACAACGGCTCAATGCCAGAGTTTGTGAACTATGTGGGTGTAAAGAAGCCGATTTGTATGAGGTTCACGTTATACGGAACTTAAACGAATTGGGTAATTCTGATTGGGAAACCGTGATGAAAAAGAAGCGGCGGAAAACGCTTGTTGTTTGTAGCAAGTGCCATGAAAGAATACACAGACACTAATCAATACGTTAATTACTAATGGGGAGCCGGATACTTTGAGAGGAGTAAGTCCGGTTCCGAGGGAGGGTGTAGGAAACCTACCGCCAACGGCGGCAAGGCGCCTTTACCCTACCCTACGACCTTCTTTCTTCCCCGGAGATCGAAAACATTCTGGAAAACAGCGACTTCATCACGCTGCTGAATCAAGCATCCGGCGACCGCAAAATCCTTTCGGAACGGCTGAACCTCTCCGCAGACCAGCAGAAGTACATCGACAATTCCGAACCGGGCGAAGGACTGCTGATTTTCGAGAATGTGGTGCTGCCGTTCTCAAACCCCATCCCGAAAAACACCCAGCTCTACAAAATTATGACCACCCGGCTCAGCGAGGTGGTGGAACTATGAGCTTAACGCATTTCAGCTTGTTTTCCGGCATCGGCGGCATCGACCTTGCCGCGGAAGCAGCGGGTTTCACTTCGGTCTGTCAATGCGAATGGGCAGCATTTCCCGCCGCTGTGCTGGCAAGCCACTGGCCGGAAGTGCCCCGTTTTCAGGACATCACCACTGTAACAAAGGAGGCTTTCTTTGAAAAAACAGGACTTCGCACCGTCACCCTCATTTCAGGCGGCTTCCCGTGCCAGCCGTTCTCCACCGCAGGGCGGCAGCGCGGCTTCCACGATGAACGCTACCTCTGGCCCGAAATGCTGCGCGTTATCCGGGAATTGCAGCCCCGTTGGGTGCTTGGAGAAAATGTTGCTGGCTTCCTCCGTATGGGGCTCGACAAAACGCTCATTGACTTGGAGCAGGCAGGTTACGATGTTCGGGTTTTCGTATTACCTGCTGCTGCCGTTGGCGCGTGGCACGAACGGAAACGGGTATTCATCATCGGCTCCGCTGCTTCCCACACCCCTTGCCAGCGACACCGGGGATGTGGGCAAGGGGTTGGACATCCAAATCTCTGCGAACGGCAGCTATCGCAAGATGAACAAGGATGGCAAAGCATGGACGGCGCGGCTCTCTCATGTGGTCTACCGCATGACCCCCACCACGCTGGAAAGGCCCTACCTCAACCCGGACTGGGTAGAGTGGCTGATGGGTTTCCCGCGCAAATGGACGGACATTCCCTTTGGGCCGAAGAACCCGCCGACATCCCGCGCCTGACCGAAGATGTGCCGAACCGCAGCAAGCGGATGAAAACGCTGGGCAATGCGGTTTCGCCGCCGCAGGTGTTCCCAATTCTCAAATACATTGCGGACATTGAAACGGGCCGCTGTCCGATGGGAGGTGAAGAACTTTGAAAGAATTGCAGGCAAAAGCCAAAGTCACCCAGACCATGACCCGTGATGGTCTGGTGGTGGAAAATCAGGCTGACGGTACTGTGGAGAACATTTCCAGCCGGGAGGCGGAACAGGACTACTCCACGGATGCCGAGGTCAAGGCCGAAAAAATTCTGGAACGGGCCGAGGACGTAAAGGACAAGCACAAGGCAAAGAAAAAGGCCAAGCAAGCTGCGGAAGCCACCGAAAGCGAAGATGGTCTGCACGGTTCGGCGGCCCGTTTGGAATTGACCGAGGAAGAACGGGCAGACCCGGAATTGCAGCCGTTTATCCAAAAGGCGGAAGCAAAAGCCGACAAGCTGGATGCGGCCCGCGCCGCTCTGCCGAAAAAGCGCGTCCCGGTCAAGGAAAAAGTCTACGATGCCGCCAGCGGAAAGGCAAAATCCACCCTGCGTTTTGAGCAGCAGGACAAAGGCCCACCCAGCCTGAAACTAAACCCGGCTAGCCGTCCGCTGTCGGAAGCGTTGCTGTTCGCGCACGGAAAAATCCATGAAGTTGAACACGAAAATGTGGGTGTGGAGGGCGGCCACAAGGGAGAAGAACTGGTGGAACGGCAGACCGCCAAGGCCATCCGCAGCGGCATCCGGCACCACAAGATGAAGCCCTACAAGGCTGTGGAAAAAGCGGAACGGGAATTACGTTCGGCCAATGCCGAATATTTCTACCAGAAGTCCTTGCGGGATAATCCGCAGATTGCGCAGTCTGCCAGCAATCCCATTTCCCGGATGTGGCAGAAACAGCGTATCAAACAGCAGTACGCCAAGGCTGCACGGCAGGCCGGACAAGCCGCTACGCAGGGTGCAGCCGCCACCGCAGAAAACGGTTTCCGTGTGACAAAGTTTGCAGCCGAGGGCGGCGAACGGGTGGCCGAATTTGCGGCCCGGAACTGGAAAACCATTCTGATCGTGGCGGTGTTCGGTCTGCTGGCTTTGCTCTTGATAACGGGTTTGCAGTCCTGCACGGTGATGGCGGGAACGGCCGGAACCGGCGTGACGGCATCCTCTTACTTTTCCAAGGACAAGGATATGCTGGGTGCAGAAAAAGCCTACGCCAAGCTGGAACAAAAGCTGCAACGGTATCTCGACACCTACGAGGCCACCCACAACTACGATGAATACCATTTTTATCTGGACGAAATCGAGCATGACCCCTATGTGCTGATCTCGATTTTGTCCGCGCTGCATGACGGTGTTTTTACATTGGCCGAGGTGCAGGGTGAACTTGAAATGCTCTTTGAAAAGCAGTACATCCTGACCGAGACCGTGACCATGCAGATACGTTACCGTACAAAAATGATGGTCATTATTGGCCCGTATGGTGTGCCGCAGGTTATCACCTACCAAGAACCGTATGAATACTACATCTGCACCGTCAAACTCAAAAATAAAGACCTGTCCCACTTACCCGTGGAAGTGCTGACCGAAGAACAGCTCAGTGCCTATTCGCTCTATATGCGCACGCTGGGCAACCGGCCGGATTTGTTTGGCAAAGCGCAGTACCCCAATGCGTCCACCATCAAGCAGCCCACCTACTACGATATTCCCCCGGAAGCACTAAAGGACGATAGGTTTGCCGCCATGATGGAGGAAGCCACAAAGTACATCGGCTATCCGTATGTGTGGGGCGGCAGTTCACCCAGCACCAGCTTTGATTGCAGCGGCTACATTTCGTGGGTGCTGAATCACTCCGGCTGGAACGTGGGCCGCCAGACCGCGAAGGGCCTTTACAACCTCTGTACACCCGTTTCGGCTGCGCAGGTCAAACCGGGCGACCTTGTGTTTTTCAAGGGAACCTACGATACCCCCGGCGTGAGCCATTGCGGCATCTATGTGGGCAATTCCATCATGCTGCACTGCGGCGACCCTATCTCTTACACAAACCTCAACTCAAAATATTGGCAGGAACATTTTTACAGCTATGGGCGTTTACCGTGACGCCAGAAAGGATTTTGTATGGCAAAAAGACTTTCCCGCATTGAACGCGACATTGAACGGCTCAAAGAAAAAATCAGCGAATACCAGCAGCAGTTGAAAGAACTGGAAGCTGCAAAGACCGAACAGGAAAATCTTCAAATCATTCAGCTGGTGCGCAGTATGAACATGACACCGGACGAGTTTGCGGCCTTCCTGCGCAGCGGTGCGCTGAATGCTGCACCCACCGTCACCCCGTACCACAAACAGGAGGATGCCGCCAATGAAACCTGATTGGAACCGCCGTTTTGCAGCTGGGCTGCTGGCTATCCTGCTCTGCCTCTGCTCCTTTTCCATGCCCGCTTTTGCAAGCGGCTCTGACCCTGCCCCGGAACCTCTGCCGGAAATTCTGGACGAGAAAACTACCACTGGCGGCATGGAGCCGGAGGGTGTGCCCATCACGCCCAAAGGCAACGCAACACTGGTGGATGACTTTTACGGCGACAAGCAGCTTATTACCGTGACCACCAAGGCCGGGAATTATTTTTACATTCTCATTGACCGTGCCAACGAGGACAAGGAAACCTCTGTCCACTTCCTGAACCAAGTGGACGATGCCGACTTGCTGGCCCTGCTGGATGAAGAACCGCAGACTGCCGAAGTCTGCACCTGCACGGTGAAATGTGAGGCCGGAAACGTCAACGAAAACTGCCCCTTGTGTGAAAAGAGCCTGCGCAACTGCACGGCCCCGGAAGCGGTGAAAACCGACACCGAAACGCCGCAGGAAAAGTCCAAGTCCAACATGGGCAGTCTGATAATCCTGCTGGTGCTGGCTCTGGCGAGCGGCGGCGCGGCCCTCTATTATTTCAAGTTCCGCAAACCCAAGGCCGATACCACCGGGCACGATGATCTGGACGAATACGATTTTGGCGAGGACGAGGATGCAGACGAGGAACCGGCTGAAATCGAGATTCATTCGGAGAACGGACAGGAGGACGAAACATGAGCGTTCAGCTGGTAATTGCCGAAAAGCCCAGCGTAGCCCGCAGCATTGCCGCCGTGATCGGGGCCGCTGAAAAGCAAACCGGCTACTGGCAGGGCGGCGGGTATCTTGTCAGCTGGTGCATCGGGCATCTGGTGTCCTTTGCGGAAGCGGGCCAGTACGATGAAAAATACTGCAAGTGGAAGTATGAAGATTTGCCCATCCTGCCCCAGCCGTGGCAGTTCATTGTCCCGGACGAAAAGAAACAGCAGTTTGAAATTGTGCGCTCTCTGCTCAACCGCCCGGATGTGGACAGTGTGACCGCCGCGACCGATGCAGGCCGGGAGGGAGAACTGATTTTCCGTTTCGTCTACCAAATGGCCGGTTGCACAAAACCTGTGAAGCGGCTCTGGATTTCCAGCATGGAGGATGCCGCTATCCGGGAGGGCTTTGCAAACCTGCGCCCGGATTCGGATTATGATGCTCTGTATCAATCGGCCCTCTGCCGTGCAAAGGCGGATTGGCTGGTGGGTATCAATGCTACGCGACTGTTTTCGGTGCTGTACCACAAGACCCTGACCGTGGGCCGGGTGCAGACCCCGACACTGAAAATGCTGGTGGACCGGGATGCAAAAATCCTGCGCTTCCAGAAAGAAAAGTATTACACGGTCGGCATCCAGTCCGGCAGCTTGAAAGCGGACAGTGGGCGCATTTCGGATGCAGAAACCGCAAATTCTCTCAAAGAAAAATGCACAGGTGCAAATGCAGTCTGCACGTCCATTCGGCGAGAGAAAAAGGCGGAACAGCCGCCCAAACTCTATGACCTGACCACCTTGCAGCGGGAGGCAAACCGCCTGTTCGGCTTCACGGCAAAGCAGACCCTTGATTATGCCCAGAAGCTTTATGAAAAGAAACTGCTGACCTATCCCCGCACCGACAGCCAATATCTGACCGAGGATATGGGCCGGACGGCACAGCATCTTGCGTCTGACCTACTGGGGCTGCTGCCCTTTGCCCAAGGGCTTGACTTGACCCCGGAAGTGGGCCGGATTCTGAACAGCAAAAAGGTATCGGACCACCACGCCATCCTTCCCACGGCCGAATTTGTAAAGCAGGGTTTCACTGGTCTTGCCGAGAGTGAATGCAAGCTGATGAACCTTGTCTGCTCCAAACTGCTCTGCG
>OLGI01002081.1_pt1 | contig 15495 bp, 12 predicted proteins | sample 1605221 | NCBI WGS metagenome assembly OLGI01 (sample SAMEA3888915, study PRJEB22519) | human gut metagenome | biome: human gut; feature: human-associated habitat; material: faeces | place: Denmark | collected 2010 | reverse complement strand
ATCGGAATGGTTAAAAATCCGCCTTCGCAAAAATTCCAAGCTAATATGACTGCGATAGTTGATATTCAACCTATTAAACCAGAAGAAAAAATTTCATCCACACTCCAGGACATTGTACGAGAAGATTTTAATTCAATAAAAAAGTCTATTAAGCTTAAAATTTTTGATTTTAATGATGATTTTGACAATGCACAAATCTTGGAATATGTGACACAAAAATTAAAATCATTTCATTTTGAAAATAAATATGAAATCATTTCGTATGGTGATCAAATTAAATTTTTCAAAGTAGAAGTAACATCTTACGATGATATCATTAAACTAGCCTCTATCAACGGAGTGAAAACAGTCGGTTTTTTTCAAGAGTATTCGCTTCCTCGGAACGATTTTTCGGTGACTGAATTGCAAACCGTATTAGATACCGAGTACAGGGACAGTGATATTACTATCGGAATTATCGATGGTGGAATTAGTGATGATAACCCATTTTTAAAACCTTATATTGTTGCGCGCGAGGAATATGTAAGTACGGTTTATCAAAATCCAAAACATGCAACATTTATTGCATCAACTATACAATATGGAAATATTTTGAATAACCTATCTACATCTGAGGCATACCGTTTCAAATTTGTGGATATTGTTGCTATTCCAAATAGTGACAAAGATTTTGGACCAATTGACTCTATTACTGAATATGATTTAATGGAAATCATTGAAGAAGTGATGGATAAATATTCCCAATCGACTAAAATATGGAATTTATCTCTAGGCATTGAAAGTAAGCCTTGTGATGGTTCAATGTCTGATTTGGGTATTTTTTTAGATTACATTCAAGACAAATACCATGTACAAATTTTTGTTTCTAGTGGAAATATAAATAGCCTTCCTCTTAGAAATTGGCCGCCTCAAAAAGGTATTGGAGAGCATGATAGGTTGATATCACCGGCCGATTCCGTTCGTGTTATAACTGTAGGTTCTGTTGCCTTATTTGATTCTGCAGATTCTATTGTTAAGTTTAATGAACCTTCACCTTTTAGTCGAAGAGGTCCTGGGGCTAACTATATTGTAAAGCCTGATATTGTTGATTATGGTGGTAATTTTTCTACTTCATATAAAATCGATGGATTAGGTGTAAATGGATTAGATCCTTTAGGAAGAATTATTGAGGGTAATGGAACAAGTTATTCAACACCTAGGTCATTACAGAAATATGCCTCTATATATGAAGAAATGATTGATCCCGATCTTCTTCTTGCAAAAGCGATGTTAATACATTCAGCCAGAATGAACTCGCGTGAGTTATTGGACGAACATCCTGATAATATTAAATATTATGGATTTGGAATTCCGTCTACTAATACACAGGATATTTTACAATGCAGTCAAGATTGTGTAACTCTTGTTTTTAAACAAAAAATATCTCAAGGGTCACATCTTGAAATGTATGATTTTCCATATCCAAAGTCCCTAATTAAAAACAACAAGTATATTGGTGAAATAGGGATGACCCTCGCCTATCTACCGCCTCTTGATTCAAAGTATGGGCGAGAATATTGTAGAACCAATATTGATGTTAGCTTTGGAACATATTCATATTTAGATAATGGCAAAATTGCTTATAAAGGGCAAGTTCCTCTTGAATCAAAATGGGACGAAAAATTTGAAGCTGCAAGAGTGGAACACGGTTTCAAATGGAGTCCTATAAAATCTTATTATAGAAAGCTAAGCAGAGGGATAAATTTAGAAGACGGATGGAAACTCAGAATTGATTTAACTCCAAGAGATGGTTTGTATGTACCATCTCAAGAATTTGTCTTGATTATTACTATCAAAGATTCTAATGGCAATGATATTTATTCTGAAATAACTAACGGCTTAAGAGACAAAGGCTATGCAACAAATAATATTGAAACTAAATACCAAATCCGTCAAAGGCAATAAAATATACACTAAAATAGATGCTCATATCTGTGGGCATCTATTTTAGTTTAAGGAGGTAATCTATGCAGGAGGAAGTAACGCGGGGCGCCGTGACACTCATTGTTGACGGAGCCAAGCTAAGTGAGCAAGTCTTTGAAAAGGCCGTCAAAAAGTTCCTGGAGGAAATCCAGAAAAGCCAGAAGCCCAAAATCTACCGCGGCAGGCAGAGCCTTAAACAGCTTGCCAGCCAGAATGCCGGTCTTGCCAATATTGAGATCAGTGACAAGAATATCAAGGCTTTCTCCCGTGTGGCGAAGAAATACCATGTGGATTTTGCCTTGAAGAAAGACACCTCCGCAGAGCAGCCCCGTTACCTGGTCTTTTTCAAAAGCCGGGACGCAGACGCCATCACAGCGGCATTTCAGGAGTTTGCCAGCCGGAAAATGAGCCGTGAGGAAAAGCCCTCCATCCGGGAACGGCTGACCCAGGCGAAGGAACAGGCGGCGGAGAAAGTGGAACACCGCACCATTGACCGGGAGAAAGTAAAGGTCAAAGATCGGAGCGTGCAGAGATGAACATGAAAAAACTGTTTTTGCTGAACCTTCCGTATCTTCTGTTCGTGTATCCCTTCGATAAGCTGGCACAGGCTTTCCGGCTTGCGCCCGGCGCTGACCTTTCCGGCAAGCTGCTCTCCATTGGGGACGGCTTCACGGCAGCCCTTTCCTCCCCGTGGCTCAGTTTCCATCCCACGGACCTGCTGATCGGCATAGCGGGTGCGGTGATCCTTCGCATGGCGGTCTACCTGAAAGGCAAGAACGCTAAGAAGTATCGCCACGGGATCGAGTATGGTTCTGCCCGCTGGGGTACGGCGGCAGATATCGCTCCCTACATGGACAAGGACTTTTTCCAGAACATCCCCATGACGCAGACGGAACGGATTACGATGGCGAGCCGTCCAAAGCAGCCGAAGTATGCCAGAAATAAAAACATTCTGGTGATCGGCGGTTCCGGCAGCGGCAAGACGCGGTTCTTCTGTAAGCCGTCTCTGCTGCAAGCCCATTCGTCCTATGTCTGCACTGATCCGAAAGGAACCTTGCTGCCGGAAATCGGCGCTTTCCTGGAACGGAAGAAATACCGTATCAAATGCCTCAACCTGATAAACTTCCGAAAATCCATGAAATACAATCCACTGGCTTACATTCGGTCAGAGAAGGATATCTTAAAGCTGGTGAACGCCCTGATTATGAACACGAAGGGCGAAGGCGAAAAATCTTCGGAAGATTTTTGGGTCAAAGCGGAACGCCTCTATTATTCCGCACTGATCGGCTACATCTGGTACGAGGCCACGGAGGAAGAAAAGAACTTCATCACGCTTCTGGACCTTATCAATGCCAGTGAAGCCAGAGAGGACGACGAGACTTATCAAAGCCCGGTGGACCTGCTCTTTTCTCAGTTGGAGGAACGGGAGCCGGACCACTTCGCCGTTAAGCAGTACCGCAAATTCAAGATGGCGGCGGGCAAAACCTTAAAATCCATTCTCATTTCCTGCGGTGCCCGGCTTGCTCCCTTCGACATCAAGGAGCTGCGGGACCTGATGGAATATGATGAACTGGAACTGGATACCCTGGGCGACCAAAAGACGGCGCTGTTTGTGATCCTTTCGGATACGGACAGCACTTTCAATTTCGTGGCCGCCCTCATGTATAGTCAGCTTTTCAATCTGCTCTGCGACAAGGCGGATGACTTCTACGGCGGGCGGCTGCCCGTCCATGTCCGTCTGATCCTGGACGAGTTTGCCAACATCGGCCAGATACCGAACTTCGATAAGCTGATTGCCACCATCCGAAGCCGTGAAATATCGGCTTCTATTATTTTGCAGTCGCAGAGTCAGCTAAAGACCATCTACAAGGACGCGGCAGATACCATCGTCGGTAACTGTGACAGCACCTTGTTTTTGGGAGGCAAGGAGAAATCCACGCTCAAGGAAATTTCGGAGCTGCTGGGGAAAGAGACCATTGATCTCTATAACCAGTCTGAAAACCGGGGCAGCCAGGTTTCCCACGGCCTCAGTTATCAGAAATTAGGAAAGGAGTTGATGACCCAGGACGAATTGGCAGTGATGGACGGCGGCAAGTGTATCTTCATGCTGCGGGGCGTGCGCCCGTTCCTTTCGGACAAGTACGACCTCACCCGGCACTCGAATTACAGATACACGGCCGACGCCGACCCTAAAAATGTCTTTGACATGGAACGGTACATGAAGAAGCAGCGTGCCGTGGTAAAACCCACGGACACCTTCGATGTGTACGAGATTGACGCAACAACTTAACCCAAAATCAAAAACATTTTTTAGGAGGATTTTTTTATGGAATTTTTCAACAGTGCAGTTGGTGTTTTGCAGACTCTCGTAGTGGCCCTGGGCGCAGGTCTTGGTATCTGGGGCGTTATCAACCTTCTGGAAGGTTACGGCCAGGACAACCCTGCTTCCAAAAGCCAGGGTATGAAACAGTTGATGGCCGGCGGCGGTGTCGCCCTCATTGGCATCACCCTTGTACCTCTGCTCTCCGGCCTGTTCGGTTGATCGTCCGGCGGTGATCGCTTATGGGCGGCATACTCGACAAACTCGATGAATGGCTCCGAGGGCTGCTCATCGAGGGGATCACGGGAAACCTGTCGGGCATGTTCGATACGGTCAATACCAAAGTAGGCGAGATTGCCGGTGAAGTGGGACAGACGCCGCTGGCATGGAACAGCGGCGTCTTTTCTATGATCCGAAACCTCTCTGAAACGGTGATCGTTCCAATCGCCGGGGTTATCCTGACATTCGTAATGTGTTATGAGCTGATCCAGCTTGTGACAGAGAAAAACAATCTGCACGATGTAGATACCTGGATGTTCTTCAAGTGGATTTTCAAGACCTTCTGTGCCGTTCTCATTGTGACGAACACATGGAATATCGTCATGGGTATCTTTGATGTGGGGCAAAGCGTTGTGAACAGCAGCGCAGGCGTCATCATCGGGAATACCTCCATTGATATCAGCAGCGTTATCACGGATATGGAGGCGCAGCTTGAAGCCCTTGGCACGGGAGAATTGTTCGGGCTGTGGTTCCAGTCCCTTTTCGTGGGGCTTACCATGAACGCCCTTTCCATCTGTATCATGCTTGTCATTTACGGCCGCATGATTGAGGTGTATTTGACAACTTCCGTTGGACCGATCCCGCTTGCCACTATGACAAACCGGGATTGGAGCCATACAGGACAGAACTACTTGAAATCCCTATTTGCATTGGCATTCCAGGCATTTCTAATCATGGTGTGCGTGGGAATCTACTCTGTTTTGGTGCAGAGTATCGCCACGGACGGAAATATCTCAGGCGCGATATGGGCCTGCATGGGCTACACGGTCCTGCTGTGCTTCGCCCTGTTCAAGACCGGCAGCCTCTCTAAGAGCCTGTTCGGAGCGCATTAAGGAGGCTTGATAAATTGGCGTATGTAACCATTCCAAAGGATTTGACGAAAGTAAAATCCAAAGTGCTGTTTGGACTTACCAAACGGCAGCTTATATGTTTCGGAGCGGCGGCACTCATCGGAGTACCGCTTTTCTTTTTGCTCAGACGCACGGCCAGCAACAGTGCCGCCGCGTTCTGCATGATTATCGTCATGCTCCCGTTCTTTCTGCTTGCCATGTATGAGCGGCATGGTCAACCCCTGGAGGTGGTGGCCGGACAGGTCATCCGCTGTATGTTCCTGCGGACGAAAGAGCGGCCTTACCAGACAAACAATTTCTACGCAGCCCTGGAGCGGCAGGCCCAGGCGGAAAAGGAGGTGAAAGCCATTGTTCAGAAAGCGAAAGCCAGAGCCGCAGGCACGACAGGCGGCAAAAGCCGCGGTAAAGCTGACCGTCGCAGAAAAGCGTGAGATCAGCCGTATCCTGGAAACCGCCAGAGGCGACGGCAAGGTACATTCCGCACAGGACACCTTACCGTTCCGCCAGATGTACCCGGACGGTCTGTGCAAGCTGGACGACCACACCTGGTCGAAGTGTATCGAGTTCGAGGATGTGAATTATCAGCTTGCAAAGCCTGACGACCAGACGGCGATCTTTGAAGCCCTCTGCGATATGTATAACGCCCATGACGCTTCTATCGGGATGCAGCTCTCCCTTGTGAGCCGCCGCATGAACCGGGAGGATTTTGTGAAGCGTATCGAGATCGCAGCGCAGGGAGATCACTTCGACCATATCCGTGAGCTTTACACGCAAATGCTCCGCAAGCAGCTTGAACGGGGCAACAACGGTCTTATCAAGACAAAGTACCTGACCCTCACCATCAAGGCACGGGACAGCAAAACCGCAAGGGCACGGTTTTCCCGGATCGTCATGGATGCCCTCAACCATTTCAAGGTCATGGGCGCTCTGGCAAAAGAGCTTGGCGGCAAGGAATGGCTGGAAATGCTCCACGGCATCCTGCACCCGGACGGGGAACGGTTTGCCTTTGAATGGAACTGGCTTGCCCCTTCCGGCCTGTCGGTCCAGGATTTTATCGCACCATCTTCCTTCCGCTTCGGTGAAGCACGGAAGTTCACAATGGCAGATAAATTCTGTGCCGTATCTTTTCTGCAGATTAGCGCACCGGAAATGGATGACCGTATGCTCACCGAACTGCTGGATACAGACAGCGGGCTGCTTGTCAGCCTCCATATCCGCAGCATGGATCAGAACGAGGCGATCAAAACGGTCAAGCGGAAAATCACCGACATTGACAGTATGAAGATCGACGCGCAGAAAAAGGCGGTGCGGGAAGGTTTCGATATGGATATCATCCCCACCGACCTTGCCACCTACGCAGGCGAGGCAAAGAACATCCTCCGTGATCTGCAAAGCAGAAATGAGCGAATGTTCCTAATGACCTTCCTGGTGGTGAACTTTGCGGACAGCAAGCAAAAGCTGGAGAATGATCTTCTCCGTGCGGCAAGCGTGGCGCAGAAATATAACTGCTCCCTGGTGCGGCTGGACTTTCAGCAGGAGGACGGCTTCGTGTCGGCTCTGCCCCTGGGTGTCAACCGCATTAAGATACAGCGCGGACTTACCACTTCGGCGGTGGCGGTGTTCGTTCCCTTCACCACGCAGGAGATTTTCCACGGCGGTGAAGCCCTCTACTACGGGCTCAATGCCACTTCCGGCAACATGATCCTTGCCGACCGCAAAAAGCTGAAAACACCCAACGGCATGATCTTAGGCACACCCGGCAGCGGCAAGAGCTTTTCCGCAAAGCGTTCCATCGTGGGTGTGTTCCTGAACACAAAGGACGATATTCTGATCTGCGACCCGGAGGCGGAATATTTTCCGCTGGTGAACCGCCTGGAAGGTCAGGTCATCAAAATCTCTCCAACCAGTACGCAGTATGTGAACCCTATGGATATCAACCTCAATTACAGCGAGGACGATAATCCGCTGGCGTTGAAATCAGACTTTATCTTGTCGTTCTGTGAACTGGCGGCAGGCGGCCGGAACGGTCTGGAGCCAGTGGAAAAAACGGTCATTGACCGTGCCGTGCGGATCGTGTACCGCCCCTATATCGCAGACCCCCGCCCGGAGAATATGCCGCTGCTGGAAGATTTGTATGACGAGATCAAACGGCAGCCGGAACCAGAGGCACAGCGGATCGCGGCGGCACTGGAACTGTATGTGCATGGCAGTTTGAATGTTTTTAACCACCGCACCAATGTGGATATCAACAACCGCATTGTCTGCTTCGATATCAAGGAGCTGGGAAAGCAGCTCAAAAGCCTGGGTATGCTGGTGATCCAGGACCAGGTATGGAACCGTGTTTCCCAAAACCGGGATCAGGGCAAATCCACCTGGTATTTCGTGGACGAGTTCCACCTTCTGCTGCGGGGCGAGGTTGGTTCCTGGAGCGTGGAGATTTGGAAACGCTTTCGCAAATGGGGCGGTATCCCCACGGGAATTACGCAGAACATCAAGGACCTGCTTTCCTCCCCGGAGATCGAGAACATCTTTGAAAACAGCGATTTTGTGTACCTTCTGAACCAGGCCAGCGGAGACAGGAAAATCCTTTGCGAGCGCCTGAATATCTCCAACCAGCAGGCGGCGCATATCAGCAACGCAAGCCCCGGCGAGGGGCTGATCTTCTTCGGCAATGTGATCCTGCCTTTTGTGGATGACTTCCCGAAGGACAACGAGCTTTACAGCATTATGACAACAAAACTTGGTGAAACCGGGAAAGGAGAAAACGAACATGAATGATCCCCGCTATTTGCATACAGAAGAAAAACAGGAAGGTGAAACCTTCTTTGATGTGATGAACCGGCTGATTGCCAGAAACAAGGCGGTTACGGCGGATATGGAGGCGGTCCTTGCGGAGCTGGAAAGTGAGATCGAACCGTTCCGTGCGCCGAAGGACCATGAATAAACTGACCCATGTGAGCCTGTTTTCCGGCATTGGCGGTTTGGACCTGGCGGCGGAGGCTGCCGGGTTTGAAACCGTTTGCCAGTGTGAGTGGGCGGATTTTCCGCACTCCGTCCTCTCCGCACGATGGCCGGATGTTCCCAGGTTCCGGGATATTACTACTTTTACGAAGGAGGCGTTTTTTGAAAAAACAGGACTTGAAACAGTTACCGTTATCTCAGGCGGCTTTCCCTGTCAGCCCTTCTCCACCGCCGGAAAACGGAAGGGCTTTGCGGATGAACGCTACCTGTGGCCGGAAATGTGCCGCGTTATTACCGAGCTGCGGCCCCGTTGGGTGCTTGGGGAAAATGTTGCTGGCTTCATCAATATGGGGCTCGACAAAACGATCTTTGACCTGGCAAAAGCGGGATACGCTGTTCTCCCATTCGTATTTCCGGCTTGCGGCGTCGGCGCATGGCATGAGCGCCAGCGAACTTTTATCGTCGCAGCTGATGTTTCCCACACCCCTTGCCTCCGACAACAACACCGCCAGGGACGCGGCAAGCCTGGATGTGTTCCTGTCGGACAATGGGATATTCCGCAAGAGGAACCGAAACGGGGCAATCTGGAGCCTCAGCCTGTCGGCGGCGGTATTCTATCTGACCCCGGTGGCGTCGGACGGTTTCCGCTCAACCTTGAAGCCGTCGGCCTTCGATCCAGAGAAGAAGGACGGGAATCTGTCGGCGCAGATCATCTTCCAGGAACAGCCGGTGTCCGAAACGGCAGCACTGAACCCGGATTGGGTGGAATGGCTCATGGGCTTCCCGAAAGGATGGACGGACGTATCCTCTGGACCGCCGAACCGGAAGGAATCCCCCGCATGACCGAGCGCATGGATGACCGGGCGCTGCGGCTGAAAACATTGGGAAATGCGGTCTGCCCGCCCCAGGCCTATCCCATTTTTCGCTATATCGCCATGATTGAGAATGGCACCTGCGGTGACTTTTGCCCTTATGGAAAGGAAGGTGACTGCCTATGAGGGAACTGAAAGCGACCGATAAGATCACGCAGAAAATGACCCGTGACGGTGCGGTATCGGAAAACCTTGCCACGGGCGAGGTGAAACATATCAGCAGCCGGGAGCCGGAAACGGAGCTGTCTGTTTCTTCGGAAGAATCCGCTGGCGCTGCGGCCGACCTTGCCCTGCGTGCGGCGGAACACCATGAGAAGAAAAACGCACGAAAGGCGGAAAAGGCTGACACCCAGGCGGTGCGGGATGGTTCTGCCGCAAGGCAGCGCCCGTCCTCCCGCCTGCAATTTACCGAGGAAGAACGTGCCGATCCCGCACTTGGAAAGTACATCGACCGTTCCGACCGTGCGGCGGACAGGCTGGACGCGGCAAAGGCCGCTATCCCCACAAAGAAAGTTCTCCGTACCGAGCATGTTTTTGACGAGACAGCCGGAAAAGGCAAAACGCAGCTTCACTTTGACGAAGTGGAGAAACGCCCCAATGGACGCCTGCGGCACAATCCGCTTTCCCGGCCGGTCCATGAGATCGTCCATGCCGCCCATGCGAAGGTGCATGAGGTGGAACAGGAAAATGTGGGTGTAGAGGCCGGACACAAAGGCGAGGTGTTGACGGAACGCGGGTTTGCCTACGGAAAAGGCAAAGTCCGTGCAGCCGTCCACCATCACCGCACAAAGCCCTGGCGTGACGCGGCGAGGGCAGAGCAGGCTTCGGTCAAGGCAAACGCCGAGTACCTTTATCAAAAGGCACTGCATGATGATCCTGCATTGGCAGCTTCTAACCCGGTATCCCGCTTTCTGCAGAAACAGCGGATCAAGCGGAACTATGCAAAGGAGCTGCGGCAGGCAGAGAAAACCGCAAAGAACACAGCGGCTACGGCGAAAAGTGCGGCGCAGAAAGCAAAGGACGCCTTCAAGGAAACATTCCTCTACATCAAACACCATAGCCGGGCGGTTCTGCTGGTGATCGGCATTGGCGCCTGTGTTGCCCTGCTGTTTAGCGGGATATCTTCCTGTTCCATGATGGCGGGCTCCGGTGTGGGCGGTGTATTTACTTCTTCTTATCTCTCCGAGGATGCGGATATGCTGGCTGCGGAGGCGGCCTATTGCGAATTGGAGCAGGAGCTTCAATATGAGCTGGACCACTATGAGGCTCTGCACCCCGGATATGACGAATACCGTTTTGATCTGGACGAGATCGAACATGACCCTTATGTGCTGATCTCCATTCTCACGGCGTTCCATGAAGGGGTGTTCACCATCGACGCGGTTCAGGCGGAGCTGCAAATGCTCTTTGAAAATCAGTACATCCTGACGCAGACCGTGGAAGTGGAGGTGCGCTATCGGACGGAGACACGGACAGACAGCGAAGGAAACGACTATGACGTGGAAGTACCATACAACTACTATATTTGCAATGTGAAGCTGGAAAACTTCGACCTTTCCCATGTGCCGGTCTACATCATGGACGAAGAAACGCTTTCCCTGTATGCGGTCTATATGGCAACGCTGGGGAACCGGGAAGATTTGTTCCCAGGCTCCGGCTATGTAGATAAGTACACCAAACCGCCCACCACCTATGATATTCCGCCTTCCGCACTGGAAGATGAAACCTTTGCGGCGCTCATTACCGAGGCGGAGAAGTACATCGGATATCCTTATGTCTGGGGCGGCAGCAATCCGAACACTTCTTTTGATTGCTCCGGCTTCGTATCCTGGGTGCTGACGCAAAGCGGCGTCTGCAATACGGGCAGGCTGGGAGCCCAAGGGCTCTACAATATTTCCACCCCGGTATCCTCTGCCAACGCAAGACCCGGCGACTTGATCTTTTTCGTCGGCACTTACGATACACCGGGCATTTCCCATGTGGGTATCTATGTGGGCGGCGGAAAAATGCTGCATTGCGGCGACCCCATTCAGTATGCAGATATCAACACAAGCTACTGGCAATCCCACTTTTACGCTTTCGGGCGACCGCCCTACAACTAAAAAACGATATGGAGGTAATTTGATTTATGGCAACGACACAGAAGATCCGCAATGACATTGCGAAAACCAAAGAAAAGATCGCGGAACAGCAGAAACGCCTTCGTGCGCTGGAGGCCCAGCTTGCGGAGGAAGAAAATCTGGAAATCGTCCGCATGGTGAAAGCCGTGAAGATGGACAACAAGGAACTGACCGCCTTCCTGAAAGCCTATGCCAGCGGTATGATCTCCCTGCCGGAAGGTATGCTGCAGGAGGGCAACACCGAGAATGAGGAAACGGAGGGATACGAGGATGAAGCATAACTTTATGACAAAAATGGTATCGGCTCTTTTGGCGGTGGTGCTCAGCACTGCCGCTTTTTCTATCACCGCCTTTGCCAGCGGCGGCGAGGAAAGCACGGAATCCGTGACCGAACAGGAAACGGTCGGGGATGTTTCTGATCTGCTTTCCGCTCTGGCAGGCAGCCAGGTCACGGTATCCGTCACCGAGGACGGTATCCAGTTCAGTTCCGGCGGAAATGACTCCGGGCAGACCGGCACCGTCACCACGGGCGGCGGCAATCTGAATGTCCGCACGGGTGCGGGAATGGACTACACCGCCTTCACCCAGCTTCCCAACGGAACGACCGTGAAGGTGATCGGCACGGACGGTGACTGGCTGAAGGTCATCCTGCCAGAGAAAATCGGCTATGTCTATTCCGGCTACATGACGGTAAGTGACGGCGAGGCTGGCTCCGGGGAAGGTCCTTTCTCTCTGGACGCGGAAACGCTGGAAAATCTGCTGGGGATGCTGGGCGGCGGTCTGAATGGCGGTGCCGCCCTGACGCCGGACGGGAACCTTTCGCTGATCGACGATATCGGCAGCCCTACCACCAGTGGCAAACAGTTTATCACAGTGGAAACGAAGAACGGCAATGTGTTCTATCTCATTATCGACCGTGACGACGAGGGCGAGGAAACCGTGCATTTTCTGAACCAGGTGGATGAAGCCGACCTCATGGCACTCACGGAGGACGGAGAAAAGGCGGAAACGCCTATTGTCTGCACCTGTACGAAGAAGTGCCAGGCCGGAGCGGTCAATACCGCTTGCCCGGTCTGCGTAAAAAACCTTAGTGAATGTGTTGGCACAGAACAGAAAGCTGCGGAGCCCACCGAGCCGGAGAATCCGGAACCCGAAAAGAAAAGCAATACCGGGGCGATCCTGGCGGTGCTGCTGATCCTTGCAGCCGGAGGCGGCGCGGCAGTCTATTTCCTGGTGCTGAAACCGAAGCAGGGCAAGAAAGTTCCCGCTGATCTGGATGATTTCGACCTGGAGGATGAAGAAGAATATCTGACCGAGGACGAGAAAACGGAGGAAAAGAATGAGTAAACTGATTATCGCGGAAAAACCGAGCGTGGCAAAATCTATCGCATCGGCCCTGGGTGCTTCATCCAGGGCCGATGGCTTTTATGAGGGCAGCGGACTTCTCGTTTCCTGGTGTGTGGGGCACTTGGTATCCCCGATGGATGCGGGCGGCTATGACGAGAATTTCAAGAAATGGCGCTATGACGATCTTCCCATTCTGCCGGAGCCGTTCCGCTATGTGCTGGCACCAGGCAAGGAGGATGCTTTTGAAAATCTCCGTGCCCTGATGAATCGCCCCGACGTGGATACCATTGTCAATGCCTGTGACGCCGGGCGTGAAGGTGAGCTGATCTTCCGACTGATGTATGAAATGGCTGGTTGCCGCAAGCCGGTGGAACGCCTCTGGATTTCTTCGATGGAGGACAGTGCCATCCGGGAGGGCTTTTCCGAACTGCGCCCCAGTGCCGATTATGAAGCCTTGTATCAATCCTCCCTCTGCCGTCAGAAAGCGGATTGGCTGGTGGGGATCAACGCTACGCGCCTTTTCTCCGTTCTCTATCACCGAACTCTGAATGTGGGGCGTGTGCAGACGCCGACCCTTGCCATGCTCGCTGAGCGTGACGCGAAGATCACGCTGTTCCACAAAGAAAAGTATCATCTGCTGCGTCTGACGCTGGACGGAGCCGAAGCGGTGTCGGAAAAGTTCACCGATTCGGCGGAGGCGGAACAGGCAGCGGCTATGTGCAAGGGTGCGGCCGTCACCTGTACCTCTGTCAAGAAGGAACAGAAGAAAGAACAGCCGCCGAAACTCTATGATCTCACCACCTTGCAGCGGGAGGCAAACCGCCTGTACGGATACACGGCGAAGCAGACCCTTGACTACGCGCAAAGCCTTTACGAAAAGAAGCTGCTGACCTATCCCCGCACGGACAGCCGCTATCTGACTTCCGACATGGCGGAAACAGCCTCCTGCGTCATCCATCTGGCGGCGAACGTGCCGCCCTTTGACGGGATCAACAATTTCTTCCCGCTGGTGGAGACCATGATCTCCGATAAGGATGTATCCGACCACCACGCCATTATCCCCACGATGGAGATTGAAAAGGCAGATATCAAGGGGCTGCCCCTGGGCGAGCGCAATTTGTTTCTCTTGGTCTGCTGCAAGCTGCTGTGTGCATCAGCGGAGCCGTATGTGTATGAGGCAGTCACGGTAACTTTCGACTGCGGCGGCTATTCCTTCACCGCAAAGGGCAAGCGCATCCTCTCCGAAGGCTGGCGGGAGATCGACTGCATTTTCCGTACCTCCCTGAAGGAAAAGCCAGCGGATGGGGACGGCGGCACACTCCCAGACTTCACCGAAGGGCAGATTTTTGATGGTGCGGAGATTGCTGTTACCGAGCATTTCACCCAGCCGCCGAAGCCCTATACCGAAGATACCCTCCTGTCCGCTATGGAGAACGCGGGCAAGGAGGATACGCCGGAGGACGCCGAGCGAAAAGGACTGGGCACGCCTGCGACCAGAGCAGCCATCATCGAAAAGCTGGTGGCAGCCGGATTTGTGGAACGCAAGGGCAAGAGCCTGATCCCCACAAAAGCCGGTATCAACCTTGTCACGGTCCTGCCGGAGCCGCTGACCTCTCCCATGCTGACAGCGGAATGGGAACAGAAATTGACGGAGATTGCAAAAGGCGGCGCTGACCCGGATACCTTCATGGATGGTATCCGCACGATGGTTCAAGAGATCGTGTCCACCTATTCCTGCATTTCCGAGGATGGCAAAAAGCTGTTTGCCCCGGAGAAGGAAGTGATCGGTACCTGCCCCCGCTGCGGCCAGCCGGTTTATGAGGGTAAGAAGAACTTTGCGTGTTCGGATCGGTCCTGCGGTTTCGTCCTCTGGAAAAATGACCGCTTCTGGACGAGCCGCAAGAAGGAGCTGACAAAGAAGATGGCAACGGACCTTCTGAAAAAGGGACGTACCAATGTCAAGGGAATGTGGTCTGAAAAGAAACAGGCTGCTTATGACGCTGCGGTGATCCTGGATGACACAGGCGGCAAATACATCAACTTCAAACTGGAATTTCCGAAAAGAAAGGAAGGTGTCAATGGCAAAAAATAAGACTTTGGAACATTTACCCGAAGTGAGGGCGGCGGTGGCTGCCCTCTCCCCGGAGGACCGGGAGCTGCTGGCGGCGGTGCAGGTCTCGCCCTTCAAGCTGACAACACCAGAGCAGTTTAAGGAGTTTGCGTCCAACATCGACTATTTCGTATTTGAGCCCAATATCCACGATTTGAACGATCTGGGATGGCGGTATCTGGCACAGCACATGGATATGCTGCTGCCCCCGGAACTTCTGAAAGCGATCGACCCTGTTCCTTTTGGCAAGTACGCCATGCAGGAGGAACAGGGCCATTTTACGGAACACGGATATATTTCTCTTTCCGGCGACGAGTGGGTGCATGAACGCCCTGCGGAGCCGGAGAAAAAGCCCTCCATCCGAGAACGGCTGGAACAGGGCAAGAAGGAATGTGCGGAGAAAAACAAGGCGCAGCCCCACAAGGAAAAGTCTGCGCCGGAACTGTAAGGAGGTGCTGATATGCCATATTACGATCACGACAAGGATTATCCCTTTGCCGCCTTTATCACCAATCTTGGGAAATATAACGAGGGCGAGCTTGTGGGCGAGTGGGTGAAGTTTCCCACCACCGCCGAGGAATTGAAGGAAGTGTTTAAGCGGATCGGGATCGGCCAGAAGGATGACTTCGGCCAGCCCTATGAGGAATGGTTCATCACGGACTATGACTGCTAT
>OLGI01002069.1_pt1 | contig 15570 bp, 12 predicted proteins | sample 1605221 | NCBI WGS metagenome assembly OLGI01 (sample SAMEA3888915, study PRJEB22519) | human gut metagenome | biome: human gut; feature: human-associated habitat; material: faeces | place: Denmark | collected 2010 | reverse complement strand
GTCCGTGGGCTCGAAGGCGCGGTCGAACAGATCCGTGACCTCCTTCGACGGGGCCTTGCTGCACAGCGACACGATGACCGCCGCAAGCAGGCCGCACAGGAAGCCGGGGATGATCTCATACAGGCCGGTGCTCGAGGACAGGAACGCATACCACACGGCATCGACCACGAAGCCAACGCACACGCCCGCGATCGCGCCGGAGTATGTCAGGCGGCGCCAATAGAGCGAGAGCAGGATGACCGGGCCGAACGCAGAGCCGAAGCCCGCCCACGCGCACTCGACGAGCGCCATGATGCCGCCGCAGTTCGGGCTGGCAGCGATGAAGAACGCAACGACGGAGATGAGCATGACGATGACACGGCCCGCCCACTGCATCTCATGGTCGGTGGCGTCCTTGCGGATGACCGGCTTATAGATATCGGAGGCGAAGGCGCTGCTGCTCGCAAGCAGCTGGGAGTCGGCCGTGCTCATGGCCGCGGCCAGAATGGCCGAGAGGAGCACGCCGGAGATGAACGCCGGGAACAGGCGGCGCACCATGTGCACAAAGACGAGGTTCTCGTTGTCGATCTCGCCGAGGAACTGTCGGCCGATCAGGCCGACGACGGCGGACATGGCCAGAATGAGCACGATCCAGCTGCAGCCGATGATCTGGCTCTTGCGCATCTCATGCTCGGACTTGATGGACAGATAGCGCACAAGGATGTGCGGCATGCCGAAGTAGCCCAGACCCCAGCCGAGACCGGAGAGGATGTCCGACACGCTCTTCCAGTTGAAGCCGCCGCCGGAGAGGGGGTTGAAGTAGTTTTCCGGCACGGTCATGATCGGCGCGACGAAGTCCGCACCCTTCATGGCGAACAGCGCGAGGATCGGCGTGAGCATGAGCGCGGCAAGCATGAGCATGCCCTGGAAGAAGTCCGTCCAGCACACGGCGTTGAAGCCGCCGAGAAACACGTACACGAGGATGATGGCCGTGGCGATGATCATGGCCGTCTTGGCGCTCATGCCCGTGACGGTGTTGAACAGCGTGCCGCAGGCCGAGATGCTCGAGGCGCTGTAAATGCAGTAGACCACGACGAACACGATCGCCGAGATGATCTGCAGGCCCTTGTTCTTCGACTGGAAGCGATTGGTGAGAAACTGCGGGATCGTGATCGAATCGTTCGCGCGGATGGAATACCGGCGCAGGCGCGGCGCGACGAACACCCACGCGCAGATCGTGCCGATGACCAGACCGACAGCGATCCACACCTTACCGATGCCGTACAGATAGATCGAGCCGGGCAGGCCCATGAGCACCCAAGCACTCATATCCGACGCACCGGCAGACAGCGCTGCGACCCAGCCGCCCATGCTGCGGCCGCCGAGGAAATACTCTTTTTCGCCCTCCACATTGCGGTCGCGGAAGAAGAAATACACACCGACGCCGATGACCAACGCAAAGTAAAGCAGAATGGCGATCCATTCACCGCTCGAAGCAGTGCCCATAATTTTTACCCCTTTCATTAGGAAACCTTATATGATTTCCAGCGGAACAATATGGATGTATGATACGCCATATTCGCCGCTGTGTCAACAATTACTTTCGTTTTTCAGACGGTATTCGAGATTTTTCTTTCCGCATCAAGGGTTTTTTCTGTGCTTGACTTTTTGATGTCGGCGCGTATAATATAAGATAATCTTATTTTAACGAGAAAAATCCGGACAGGGAGGTGCCGTGTGTGACACTGCGGCAATACGAGGCATTTCTGAAAACGGTCGCGTGCGCGAGCGTGTCGGCGGCGGCGCGGGAGCTGGGGGTGTCCCAGTCGGCGCTGACGCAGCTTCTGGCGGGACTCGAGCGCGACTGCGGCTTTCCGCTGCTGGTGCGCAACCGCGGCGGCGTGCATCTGACGCCGGCGGGCAAGGCGCTGCTGCCGGCCGTGGAGCAGGTCTGCGCAGCGGACGCGCACCTGCAGCACCGCATTCAGGAGGTGCGTGAGCGCACCGGCGGCACGATCCGCATCGCAACGTTCAAGAGCGTCGCGGTCAACTGGCTGCCGCCGATGATCAAGGAATTTCAGGCGCAGCACCCGGAGGCACGCTTTCGCCTGTTTGACGGGGCGTATGCCGAGGTCGACGCCTATGTGCGCAGCGGCACGGTGGACATGGGCTTCGTGTCGCTGCCGAGCGAGCTGCCGGGCGAGATCGTGCCCGTGTGCAGTGACCGGCTGCTGGCCGTGCTGCCGGCGGGACATCCGCTCGCAGCGCAGGATGCCGTGCCGATCGCGGCCTTCGGCACGGAGCCGGTCGTAAGCCTTGTCGACAGCACGAACCGCGACGCGCTGCGCGTACTCGACGCCGCGCACGTGCACCCCGACATCCGCTTCCAGACGGCGGACGACTACGCCATGATTTCCATGGTCGAGAGCGGGCTGGGCATCTGCATCGCGCACGAGCTCGTGCTGCGTTCGGATAACCACAACGTCGTCGTGCGCCCGCTCGATCCGCCGGCGCAGCGCACGATCGCCATGGCCATCCCCCCGGAGTCGGAGGACAAGCCGCTCGTGCGCACCTTCGCCGCCTTCGTGCGCACCTGGGCGCAGAAGCACCCGTGAAAAAGCGCAACGAAAATCAGGCAGCGGCGGCGCATTTGCGGTAAGATCGACGCATCCAATCCTCAGGAGGAAACGGTATGGCACAGTGGCACCGGAACATTCAGGACATCATCACGATCATCGACGACTGCATCCGCGCGCAGCAGGATGAGGCACTGACCCTGCGCGCACTGGCGCAAAAACTTGGCTACTCCGAATACTACACGTCGCGCAAGTTCCGGGAGCTTTCCGGCATGACGCTCCGGGACTACCTGCGGCTGCGGCGGCTGGCGTTTGCCCTGCGCGACGTGCGCGACACCGACATAGGTATTCTCGACATTGCCGTGCAGTACGGTTTTTCCTCCAACGAGGCCTTCACGCGCGCGTTCAAAAAAGCCTACGGCGTAAGCCCCAGTGCCTACCGGACCGCACCCGGTCCCGTTGTGCTCCAGACCATCCTGCGGCCGTTTGACTGCTACCTGACGGAAGGTGCACTCAGCCCGAGCGAGACGCAAAATGCAGGTGCGGTCAAAACCTATTTTGTGCACATCCCGCCGCATAAGTTTCTGCACATCCGCAACTATGAAAGCATCGGCTACCGGGACTTCTGGCAGCGGCAGAGCGATATTCCCGGGCAAGACCGCGAGACGGTCTGCGCCCTGCTCGCCAGCATCCCGGACAAGCTCGACGACACGGGCGGAAAAAACAACGATGCGGGCAGCGGGCAGCTCATGGCCTGGATCAACGAGCCGACGGGGCGCATCTGCAGCTGGGGCATCCCGCTGGCGGAGGCCTACGGCGTGCGCCTGCCGGCGGACTGCGCCGGCCCGGCCCCGGCGCAGATGCAGCTCATGGACGTGCCCGCCGGGGAGTACCTCGTGTTCGAGCACGGGCCGTTCGATTTCGAGACGCAAAGCGCCGCCGTGGAAGCGAAGATCGAGCAGGCCATGCGCGGCTTTGACTATGCCGCCAGCGGCTACCGGCTCGACCTGACGCCGGGCAGAGTGTTTTATTTTTACCACGACTGCGCGCGTTTTTTCAAATACGTGCGCCCGGTGTGCAGGGACTGAGCATCATAAAAAACAGGGACGCTCCCACGGGAGCGTCCCTGTTTTTTGTTTCTGGCGTTTACGCGTTCCAGGTCTTCGTCTGCTCGCGCAGCCAGTTGGCCCACGGCTCGATGCCCTCGCCCTTGAGCGCGGAGATCGGGAACACCTGAATGTTCGGGTTGAGCTTCTTGACGCGCTCGATGCACTTTTCGAGGCTGAAGTTGAAGTACGGCGCAACATCGATCTTGTTGACGAGCAGCACGTCGCAAATCGAGAACATGAGCGGGTACTTCAGCGGCTTGTCGTCGCCCTCCGGCACGGAGAGGATCATGGCGTTTTTCACGGCGCCGGTGTCAAACTCCGCCGGGCAGACGAGGTTGCCGACATTTTCGAGGATGGCAAGGTCGATGTTCTCCGTGCCGAGCCCCTCGAGGCCCTGACGCGTCATGCCCGCGTCGAGGTGGCACATACCGCCGGTGTGCAGCTGGATGACCTTTGCGCCGCTGGTGGAGATGGTCGCCGCATCGACGTCCGAGTCGATGTCGGCCTCCATGACGCCGATGCGCAGATCGTCCTTCAGGGCGTTGATGGTCGCCATGAGGGTCGTGGTCTTGCCGCTGCCGGGCGAGGACATGAGGTTGAGCAGGAAGGTGTGATTCTGCTTGAGCTCTTCGCGCAGCAGGTCGGCCTCCCGGTCGTTGTTTTCAAAAACGCTCTTTTTGATCTCGAGCACGCGGAATGAATCCATGTATATTACCTCCAGAAATTCCTACGGGTTTTCTATGCCAAAATTATAGCAGTCCCGCTCCGGTTTTGCAACCTTTTTGCCACAGAGTCGAAAAACTGTGCTGCCGCTCAGGGCATAGACGCCACGATGCGCCAGTGCCCGTCGGCGACTATTCGGCCGATTTTCAGCCGCGCCCGCGCGGGGATTGCCAAGCATCGCCCGTTCGGGTATAATGATATGATATGCATGTAATTGCCCACCCAAGGAGGCGACCGTATGCCCCGCAAACATGACACAGAGCTGCCGGGCGCGCAGGCGCTGCGCCAGATGGCCGCGCAGAGCGACAGCCGCGCGCTGTTTTCCGACCGGCAGCCTGACCCCGCCTATGCAGACCTCTTTCTCAACCGCGAGCTGAGCTGGCTGCAATTCAACCGCCGCGTGCTGGCGGAGGCGGCCGACGAGACGCTGCCGGTCTATGAGCGGCTGAAGTTTCTGTCGATCTACTGCTCGAATCTGGATGAATTTTATATGGTACGCGTCGGCAGCCTGCTTGACCGGGCGCTGCTGCAGCCGTGGCACACGGAGACCATCACGGGCCTCACGCCGCGCGAGCAGCTGCGCGCGATCTACGCAGAGACGGCGCGGCAGCAAAAAGACTTTGCCGCGCTCTGGCGCAAGGTGACGGCGGCGCTGGCAAAGCAGCGCGTCGAGATCCTCGACTTTGACCGGCTCGACGAGGCGGACGAGGTGCTGCTGCGGCGGCGCTTTGACGCGCTGCGTCCGCTGCTGAGCCCGCAGGTGCTCGACGCGGAGCACCCGCTGCCGTTTTTGCGCAACCGCGAGCAGTACGTGCTCGTGCGCTTTGCAGGCAAGCGCGGCGGCGCGGGACTGATCCCGACGACGCAGCTGCCGAAGTTTTTCCGCCTGACGATCGACGGGGTACAGAAGCTTGCGCTCACAGCGCCGCTGGTGGCGCATTTTGCACAGCTGGTCTTTGGTGAGCGGCGCGTGCGTGAGACGGCCATATTGCGCGTGACGCGCAGCGCCGACATCTCCGTGCGCGACATCATGGACGGGTGCGATGCGGATCTGCGCGCCGTGATGGAGCGCCTGCTGCGCCGCCGGAGGCGGCTCGAGCCGGTGCGCGCACAGCTGCAGGGCAAGGTCACGGACGAGATGCGCGAGACGGCACGCACGCTGCTCGGACTGCCGAAGCGGCAGCTGTTTTGCACGAGCGCACCGGCGGATCTGTCATTCGTGCTCACGATGCCGGGGGAATTCGACCTCACGGGGCTGACGTGTCCCGAGCTTCCGCCGGCCAGGAACGTTGCGCTGCAAAAGGGCGAGTACTTCGCCTATCTCGCGCGGCACGACCTGCTGCTCGCGCTGCCGTATCAAAGCGTGAACCCGTTTGTGGATCTGCTGTACGAGGCGGCAGACGACCCGGACGTCGTGTCGATCAAGATCACACTCTACCGGCTCGCCGGCAGCAGCCGCATCGCGGCAGCGCTGGCCTATGCCGCCGAGCACGGCAAGCAGGTGCAGTGCCTGCTCGAGCTGCGCGCCCGCTTTGACGAGCAGAGCAACATCGACTACTCGCGTATGCTTGAGGACGCCGGGTGCGACATTCTCTACGGTCTGACGCAGTACAAGGTGCACACGAAGCTCTGCCTCATCACGCGGCGCTGCCCCGGCGGCATCTGCTACTACACGCAGGTCGGCACCGGCAACTACAACGAAAAGACCGCCGAGCAATACACCGACCTCATGCTCCTGACGAGCGATCCGGCCATCGGGCGCGACGCGGCCAAGACGTTCGACCGGCTCGGCGAGACGGAATCGCTCTGGCTCGCGCCGGAGGGCTACAAGCCGCAGCTCATGGCGCACATCGAAGCGCAGATCCGCCTCGGCACGGCGGGCTACATCGGCATCAAGGTCAACGCCATGAACGACGCGGACATCATGGCGCAGCTCGTACGCGCGAGCGCGGCGGGCACGGAGGTGGAGCTGTTCGTGCGCGGCATCTGCTGTCTGCGGCCGGGCGTGCCCGGGCGCACGGAGCACATCTCGGTGCGCAGCATCATCGGACGGTATCTCGAGCACGAGCGCATTTTCGTCTTCGGCCGCGGGGAGGCGCAGGAAGTGTTCATCGGCTCGGGCGACCTGCTCGAGCGCAACACCGTGCGCCGGATCGAGGCCTTCACCGCCGTGACCGACCCGAACGCGCGCGCAGAGGTGCTTGAGGTGCTCAGCGCCATGCGGCGCGACAACCGGCAGGCGTGGATCATGCAGCCGGACGGCTCGTATCTGCGCCCGGAGCCGACGGGCGAGCCGTTCGTGAGCCAGACGTATCTGCACACGTATTTCGCCGGGTGCACCGTGCAAAAGCCCGCAGCCTCCGCCCCGTCTCAGCCACAGAAAAAGCTGCCATGGTGGCGGCGGCTGTGGAACTGGCTGAAAAACAACTGACGGAATTCAAACTTTGGGACTTGACAAGCGCGCAAAAGCGCGTATAATGTATCTCACAATTCAACAGCCTTATCAAGAGTGGCGGAGGGACCGGCCCTGTGAAGCCCGACAACCTGCAGATTCCTGCAAGGTGCCAAATCCGGCGGTGCAAATCGAAAGATGAGGATCTTCGCCTTTTCCAAGCGCTCCGTCGGCTGTCGGGGCGCTTGTTTCTTTTGCCCGGCGTATCAGAAAGTGAGGAAATTTGCTATGGCTCATCATCTTTTTACATCCGAATCCGTGACCGAAGGGCATCCCGATAAGATCTGCGATCAGGTCTCTGACGCGATCCTCGACGCGATCCTGGCGCAGGATCCGAACGGCCGCGTCGCCTGCGAGTGCACGGTCACGACCGGCGTCGTGAACGTCATGGGCGAGATCACGACCGAGTGCTATGTCGACATTCCGAAAGTCGTGCGCCAGACCGTGCGCGAGATCGGCTATGACCGCGCCAAGTACGGCTTTGACTGCGAGACCTGCGCCGTCATCACGAACATCGACGAGCAGAGCGCAGACATCGCCCTCGGCGTCGACCACTCGCTCGAGAGCAAGCAGACCGGCGAGGACGCGCTCGACAACGGCGCGGGCGATCAGGGCATGATGTTCGGCTACGCCTGCGACGAGACGTCGGAGCTCATGCCGCTGCCGATCTCGCTCGCGCACAAGCTGGCCAAGCGCCTGACCGCCGTGCGCAAGCAGGAGCTGGTGGACTATCTGCGTCCCGACGGCAAGACGCAGGTCACCATCGAATATGACGAGCAGAATCACCCCGTGCGCGTGCACACCGTCGTGCTCAGCACGCAGCACGCGCCGGAGGTCGACATGGCCAAGCTGCGCGCGGACATGATCGAGCTCGTCATCCGTCCGACCATTCCGGCCGAGCTGCTCGACGAGCAGACCCGCTATCTCATCAACCCCACCGGCCGCTTCGTCGTCGGCGGCCCGCAGGCGGACTCCGGCCTGACTGGCCGCAAGATCATCGTCGACACCTACGGCGGCAGCGCCCCGCACGGCGGCGGCGCGTTCTCCGGCAAGGACCCGACGAAGGTCGACCGCAGCGCCGCCTACGCCGCACGCTACGTGGCCAAGAACATCGTTGCTGCCGGACTCGCCAAGCGCTGCCTCGTGCAGCTGGCCTACGCCATCGGCGTGGCCGAACCTGTGAGCGTATTCGTCGACACGCAGGGCACGGGCACCGTGCCGGACGCGCAGATCGCCGCGGCCGTGCAGCAGGTGTTTGACCTGCGCCCGACGGCCATCATCCGCGACCTCGAGCTGTCCCGCCCGATCTACCGGCAGCTTGCCGCCTACGGCCACATGGGCCGTGAGGAGCTCGGCGTCCGCTGGGAGGACACCGACCGCGTCGACGCCCTGCGCGCAGCCGTCGCCAAGGCATAAACGAATCACCAAAAACCTCCGCAGCCGAAGCTGCGGAGGTTTTTGGTTTAGTAATAGGAATGCCCCCACGTGGCTGTCTCGTAATTTGCGAGGAAGTCGGCATTTGCGTGCTCGATCGGCGAGAGCGTATTGTTGTCGAACGACGCGCCCGGCACCGTACCGTGATACCAGCTCTGCGCCTCGAAATATGCTGCGATCTGCGGCGTCTGGAAGATGCGGCCGTGGCGCGCGTAGATCTCGTTGCGCGCAAGGCAGCACTGCTCCCACGTGAGGCCCGCCACATCTGCCTGCGTGAGCCGGCGCGTGGCACTGTCCGGCAGGATATAGCCGCCGTCGGCCGGCTTTGGCGTGGGCGTCGGCGTCGGCGCTGCGCTCGGCGTCGGTGCGGCGGAGGGCTGCGCCGTGGCTGTCACGACCGGCGTCACTGCGGCGGCAGGGGCCTTTGGCTTGGGTTTGACGTTGAGCGCGATGAGCAGCACGATCAGCGCCACGCCGAGCGCGGCAAAGATCGCAATGAGCAGTGCCTTGCTGCGCGGCGCGTCCTGATCCTCCGGTGCGGGCTCGTAAGGCGTGTCGTCCTCCCAGCCGGGCACCGGCGGGTCGTCGACCCACGTGTTGTCGGGCGGCGGATCTGCCTCGTCATCCCAGTCGCCGACCGGGATATTTTCGTCCTGCCAGCCATCCGGCGGCGTGGTCTCGTCCGGCGGCGTCTGCTCCGCCCCGCAGTAGGGGCACCAGACCGCATCGTCCGGAATATCTCGTCCGCAGTAGGTACACTGCATTGGCTTCACCTGCCCTTTCCCACACACGTTGTTTTCCTCAATATACCATGGTATACATTCTGCCGCAAGATAAAAAATGTCCCCCGGTGCTGCCGGGGGACAAATTGCGTCCTGTTAGCCTGCGATGCGCTTTGCGCCCACGTAGTTTTTCAGGTAGTAGCTCGAGCTCAGGTCGCTGATGACGACGCAGCCTGCGCCGGAGCTGCTGTGGATGAACTGGCCGTTGCCGATGTAGATACCGACGTGGCCGATGCTGGAGCTGTTGCTCGCAAAGAACACCAGGTCGCCGATCTGGAGGTTCGCCTTCTCGACGTAGGTGCCGTTGTTGTTGTAGATGCTGCTGGCCACACGGCTCATGGAGTAGCCGCAGAGCTTGTACACGTAGTTGACAAAGCCGGAGCAGTCAAAGCCGGACGGGCTCATGCCGCCGTAGACATACGGCGCGCCCATGTACTGCTTGGCCGTGGCGACGATCGTCTCGCCGATGGAAGTGCTCGGCGTGCTTCCGCCGCCGTTGCCGCCCTCCGTCTTCGTGGTGGAGACATACGCGCTGTTGACATAGCCCTTGACACCGTTGATGGTGACGGCCGTCCAGTCGCCGCTCGTACCGGTAATCGTCAGCGGAGTGCCGTTGTTATACGTACCGAGGATGGAGTAGCTCGTGCCAGCGCCGGAACGCAGACGCACATCATTGCCCTTGATGTAGCCGGTCTGGCTCGTCGAGCCGCCGCTGCTGGGCTTGGTCGTGGTCATGTAGTCCTTGCTGACATAGCCGTCCTTACCGCCGTAGCTGACCTTGTACCAGTTGCCGCTCTCGCCGGTGATCGCCATCTCGGTGCCGGTGTTATACACGCCGAGGATGGAGCTGGTCGTGCTCGCGCCGGAGCGCATACGCACACCCGTGCCCTTGATGTAGCCGGTCTTGCTGTCCGCGCCGCCGGAGACGTAATCCGAGCGGATGTAGCCGCTCGTGCCGCCGATAGTGACCTTCGACCAGCCGTTTTCCGTGCCGGTCACGGTCAGCGCCGTGCCATTCTGGTAGGTGCCGAGGATGGAGTAGTTCGTGCCCGGGCCGGAGCGCATACGCACATCGCTGCCCTTGACCGAGCCGTTGGAGCCGGACGCGCTGCCGCCGCTGCTCGTCACGCCCGACAGGGACAGATAATTCGAGTAGACATAGCCGTCCGTGCCGTTATAATCGACCTTGTACCATGCGCCGCTGACGCCGGTAACGGTCATCGTGGTGCCGGAATTGTAGGTGCCGAGAATAGAGCTGCTCGTGCTTGCACTGGAGCGCATACGCACGTAGCTGCCACAGATCGTACCGGTGCCGAAGCTGGCATCCATGTCATTGGCGCGTTTGAGGTAATCGGAAGATATGTAGCCGACGGTGCCGTTGTAGACCACCGTGGCCCAATTGCCGCTGGACCGCTCGGACACCACAACATGGGTACCGGCCGGGAGCGTCGAGATAATGCCGTAATTCGTACCGGCGCCCGTTCGAAAGTTCACGGCCGTCGTCGTGGTCGCGCCGCCAGCAGTCGCCGCGGAGGCCGAAACGGCCAGCGTGAGCGCAAAAATCACGGAGACAACAGTTGTTTTCAGAAATCGTTTCGCCATTGAATCATCCTTTGCTTAGTTATTCGCAAGCGCGCGGTCCAGCCACACAGCCGCCACGTCCATGGCGTTGTACAGCCCGTCCTTTTCTGTCTTTTTGACCACACGGTCGCGGGACTTCAGATCCGGATCCGTCAGCTGGAGCTGCACGGAGACCCGCGTCGCCACGTCGAGATCTTTGACCTTCTTCGTGTCGAGGATCTGCATCATGATGATGTACTTGTCAGCCATGCTGCCGTAATAGAGCAGGTTGTCCTTGCGGCGCAGCGGATGGCCTTTGTAGCACAGTTCATTCGTTTTTGCTGCCAATGAGATACACCTCCGATACCACTGTTTTCGAATTGTAACACATTTCAATCATTTTGTCAACACCGCGCAGACCGGGCCGGGAAAGCACGACCCGGCTGCGGGGGAATACTGCGTTTATTCCGTGTCGCCCGTACCCTGCGTCTTGGAGAAGTCTCCGAAGATGCCGGTCGGCGTGCCGACATTCGGCGTCGGGAAGCTCTTGGTCGCCAGATCCTTATGGATCGGCTCCATGACCAGCTTCCAGATCTGTGCGGCGGGGTTGCCGGAGAAGTTCATATACTCGGGCATATCGTAGCCGGTCCAGACGGCGCCCACATAGTACGGCGTAAAGCCGACAAACCAGCGGTCGCAGTTGTTTGTGGTCGTACCGGTCTTGCCGCCGACAGGCATACCGCTCAGGCGGGCCTCGCTGCCCGTGCCGCTGTTGACGGCATTGCAGAGCATGTCGGCCATGTTCCACGCGGTATTGGCCTTGAGGGCCACGATCGTGCGCGCGGGGTTTTCGAGCACGATCTCGCCGCTGGAATCCTTGACGTAGGAATACGTGCGGCCATAGGTGAACACGCCGTCGTTGACGAAGGCGGAGTACGCCTGCGTCATCTCGCGCACGGTGATGCCGTTGGTGAGCTGGCCGAGGGCGAGCGGCGCGTAGTCGCAGTCGGACTCGGCAAGGCTCGTAACGCCGAGCTTATCCTTGAGGAACTCATACGATGCGCGCGGCGTGAGCTTGTCAAGGATCTGCGCCGAGACGGTGTTGAGTGAGCGCTGCAGCGCCTCGCGGATGGTGATGACACCGTAGTTGCCGCCGCCGGAGTTTTTCGGGTACCAGCTCGTGCCGGTCAGCTTGATATCCGGCGCGTCGTTGACCTGCGTATACTGCGTGATGAGGCCGAGCTCCATCGCGGGACCGTAGGTCGCGATCGGCTTGAGGGACGATCCGGGCGGGCGCTTGGACTGCGTGGCGCGGTTTGTGCCGAAGTTGATGGTCTTTTCGCCCGTACCGCCGGACAGGCCCTTGATCTCACCGGTGTAGGGATCCATGATGACGATGGCGGACTCGAACTGCTGGCCGGAGGCCGACGGGCGCTGCGGCATGTTGTCGAGGTTGGTATAGACGTCGTCGATCGCCTGCTGGATGCTCGCATCGTAGCAGGAATAGACCTGATAGCCGCCGGAATAGAGCAGCGTGCGCGCCGTGTCGCGGCTGACGCCCTTTTGCTCGACGAGGTCGTTGAGCACGTCGTTGATGACGGCCTCGGCATAGTAGCTGTAGATGGTCTGGGTGCGCTCATCGGATTCGCTGCGCACGAACACGAGCTCCTGCGCCACGGCCTCGTCATACTGCTCCTTGTTGATCCAGCCCTGCTCATACATCTGCTTGAGGATGGTCTCCTGCCGGGTCTTGTTGTTCTCGCGGCTGATGAAGGGGTCGTACTTCGAGGGGTTGTTCGTGATGCCGACGATGCTCGCGCACTCGGCAAGCGTGAGGTCCTTCGGTTCCTTGCCGAAGTAGGTCTCGGCGGCAGTGTAGACGCCGTTGCAGCCCTCGCCGAAGTAGACAATGTTGAGGTACCACTCCATGATCTCTTCCTTATCATAGGACTTCTCGAATTCGAGCGCCTGGAAGATCTCGAGCAGCTTGCGCTGCACGGTGATATCGTCCTGCTTGGTGAGGTTTTTGATGAGCTGCTGCGTGATGGTCGAGCCGCCGAAGTCGTTTTTCATCGACAGGAACATGTTGATGAACGCCCCTGTCGTGCGGTACCAGTCCACGCCCTTGTGCTTATAAAAGCGCTTGTCCTCGATGGCGACGGCCGCATGCTCCATATCCTTGGGGATGTCGGCATAGTCGACCCAGACGCGGTTTTCCGTACTCGAGAGATTCGTAAGGTTCTGCCAGTTGCCGTCGGCGTCCTCATACAGGATCGAGCTCGAGAGTGAGACCGTAAAGTCCGAGAGCTGCACGTCCAGATCCGTGGACAGGCAGTTTTTCACGTAGTATGCGAAGATGCACAAAAACAAAAGCCCCGTGACGAGCAGGATCAAAAAGATCGTGCCGATCACACGCAGGATCGTGCCCGCGACGCTGACGGTCGCGTCCGCAGCCTGTGCCGCGCGTGGGGCGGATGCCGGTTTCGGTCGTTTTGCCATAGGCAATGGCCACCTCCCTGAGAATACATGTAAGCGGGGGAAACAGCGGGTCAGAGACCCGGTCAAAGTCCAGCGCATAAAAACGGTTAAATGATATTATAGCACACTCTGTCAACACCGGATAGCCCTTCGCGCATTTTTGTCCGGCGCGTATGGTTTGCGCGCACATTGGGCAAACTTTCCGGTGAAAGGAGCGTGGCATATGAAACGAACGCTGGCACTGACGGTCGTGACGGCGCTGTGCGCCGTGTCGCCCTTCGCCGCAGGCGCGGCAATCTCTTCCCTGCAGCAGCCGGACGCGCCGGTCACCTCGTATGACGGTGCGCAGGCGGAATTTGTTCTGCGCGATTATGAGGGGTATGTGAGCGTGTTCGCCCCCGGCGGCGACCGCAAGCCCCTGCAGGTGACCGGCATCGAGACCGCCGGACTGCGCCGCACCGACCGCGAGCTGCTGCGCGGCGGCATCACCGTCGGCAGTCAGGAGCAGCTTTTGCTGCTGCTGGAGGATCTCGGCTCGTAAAAAGACTTGATTTTAGCCGCCGAATAGGGTACACTGAAATCAGAAAAAGATCACGACTGGAGGATACCCCGATGAGTGAAGCATTCGGCAGTGATTATCTGACGATCGAGGACGAGGACGGCAACGAGTTCGAGCTGGAAGTGCTCGACGAGTTTGAGCTCGACGGACAGAGTTATCTCGCGGCGCTCCCCGCCGACATGGACGAGGACGACCCCGATTTCGGCATCGTCCTGCTCAAGATCATCGAAGAAAACGGCGAGGAGCTCTTCGGCTCCATCGACGACGATGACGAGCTGGACAAGGTGTATGATTATTATATGCAGGAAGTCTTCGCCGACGAGGACGAGGACGAGACGGCGGACACAGAGGAATAACTTTCTGCACAGTGCATAGCATGGGAGTAAGTCCTGCTGTGTGCGTGGAGCACGGTTTGTGCTCAGAGCCCATTTAAACCCACATCTCTCATAAGGGATGCCAGAACTTCCGCTGCGGATTGCAGGCCTCCCGGCCGGCTGAAAGATGCCGGTTGGACGTTGGAAGCAAAGAAACAGCAGAGAGGCGACCCACCTGCCTTTTTGTGCAGGTTGTAACTGGGCTCACACGGCATTGGCGGGCTGGCCGGCAGCGAAAGCTGCCGGCTTTTTTCTTGCCCAAAAGGGCAAGAAAAAAGCCGGATCTTATCCGAGGCGGATGAGGTAGAAAGGCCGCGCCACCTTCTCCATGAGGGAAAGGCTCAAAAAATGCGCAGCGCAATCCATTGACAACCTCTCCCGCCGGGCTTATCATAACCGCGGCGGCACACGCTGCGTGCCGAATCCCACACAGACGAAAGGAAATCCGCCATGCTCCGCTTCCAGAATGACTATTCCGAGGGCGCACACCCGAACGTTCTGCGCGCCCTGTGCGACACGAATCTCAGCGCCACCCCCGGCTACGGGCTCGACGACGACTGCCGCCGTGCGGCCGATGCTATCCGTGCCCGCTTTGCCTGTCCGGATGCCGACGTGCATTTTCTCGTCGGCGGCACGCAGACAAACCTGCTCGCCGCGGCTGCGTTCCTGCGCCCATGGGAGGCCATGGTCGCAGCCGACACCGGCCACGTCAACGTACACGAGACCGGCGCGATCGAGGCCACCGGCCACAAGGTGATCGCCGTGCCCGGCGCAGACGGCAAGCTCACCCCCGCCGCCATTGCGGACGCCGCCGCGCAGCACTGCGCAGAGCCTGGCATCTACGATGAGCACATGGTGCTGCCGCGCATGGCATACATATCCGACACGACGGAGCTCGGCACGGTCTACACGAAGGCAGAGCTGACCGCGCTGCGCGCTGCGTGCGATGCGCATGGGCTGTACCTGTATCTCGACGGCGCGCGCCTTGCGCAGGCGCTCACGGCCGCGGGCAACGACCTGCGACCGGAGGATCTGCCGCAGCTGTGCGATGCGTTTTACATCGGCGGCACGAAAAACGGTCTGCTCTTCGGCGAGGCGATGGTCATCGTCAACGACGCGCTCAAGCCGGGCTTTCGCCGCGCGATGAAGCGCAGCGGCGCCATGCTGGCAAAGGGACGTCTGCTCGGCGTGCAGTTTGCCGCCGCGCTGGAGCAGGACCTCTGGCTCGACATGGGCCGCCACGCAAACGCGCAGGCACAGCGCATCGCGGCCGCGCTCTCGAATCTCGGCGTGCCGATGTATGTGCCCTCGCCGACGAACCAGATCTTCCCCATCCTGCCGGACGATCAGATCGCGCGGCTGCAGGAGCGGGTGGCGTTTCACACGAACACCCGCGTAGACGAAACGCATCAGGCCGTGCGCTTCGTGACCTCGTGGGCAACGACCGACGCGCAGGTCGACGCGCTGCTGGCGGTGCTGAACGAAGTGCTGGGCTGAGCAGATGCCCGCAGGGTTTGCTGAATAAAACAAGGGGGCGGACGCCA
>OLGI01002062.1_pt1 | contig 15607 bp, 10 predicted proteins | sample 1605221 | NCBI WGS metagenome assembly OLGI01 (sample SAMEA3888915, study PRJEB22519) | human gut metagenome | biome: human gut; feature: human-associated habitat; material: faeces | place: Denmark | collected 2010 | reverse complement strand
ATAAAGCCGCCGATATCGGTACCAAACATCAGGCCAAAGCCCAGAACCCAGAAAACGATGGAACCGAGGCACATATCCATGACGTTCTTCATGACGATGTTGCCAGCATTTTTAGCTCTGGTAAAGCCTGTTTCAACCATTGCAAAGCCCGGCTGCATAGAGAATACCAGGAAGGCACCTATCAGCACCCATATAGTATCGACAGATACATATTTGTCCATTTGTAAACACCCCTCAAATTATAATATTTTTTAACGCGTCATTGAGCAGCGCTCACATGGCATTAGCTAAAGAAAGAGGGGCGTACCCGATTTTTCGGATACACCCCATTGTGTATGAGTTTTATTTATATATTATTTTATTTTTTATTATTACACCTTACTCAAGGCTGTCGAGAAGGTAGCCTCCGCTTACTCGTTTACGCCGAACAGCAACTCTCCATAAGTCGGATAGTCGAGATACTTACCACCGGTCAAAGCTTCGGCAGCATCAACAGCACTTCTCAGCTTGCCCATTTCTTCAAGAACGGTATCGTGATAGTACAGAGCCTGTTTCTCGCTGTCGCCGATTTCTGCTGCTTCCTTCAAGCCATCTTCCAGCTTCAGGGAGGATGCATACATTTCGCCGCCCAGCTTGCTCAGCTTATCAGCAAGTGCGCCTTCAAAGCCTGCACTGACGCCGGCAGCCTTTTTATCCAGTACTGCTTTGGTCAGATCTTCGGTGTAAGCGGTAACTGCCGGGAGGATATCCTTGTGGAACATATCCAGCATGGTTGCTGCTTCGATAGAAATCGTGGTGCTGTAGTTCTCCAGCAGGATTTCTACACGAGATTCAACTTCGGCTTTAGTGAAGATGTTATGTTTTTCGAACAGCTCGATGTTCTTTGCATGACCCAGATACGGCAGAGCCTCCGGAGTAGATTTGAGGTTCAGCAGGCCACGTTTGGCAGCTTCCTCAACCCATTCGTCAGTATAACCGTTACCGTTGAAGACAATGCGTTTATGAGCCTTGTAGGTTTCTTTAACCAAATCATATACTGCTGCTTCCAGGTCAGGAGCATCTGCCAGCTTATCGGCAAATTCATCCAGCTCTTCGGCAACGATGGTGTTCAATACGATGTTGGGGCCGGCGATGGAGAACATGCTGCCCAGCATACGGAATTCAAATTTATTGCCGGTGAAGGCGAACGGAGAGGTTCTGTTTCTGTCGGTGTTATCCTTAACCAAAGCAGGAATGGTATCGTCGCTTACCTTGATGTAGCTTTCCGGGTTGCCGTTGTAAACCTTGTCTGCTGCAATAGCTTCGAGAACTGCAGTCAGCTCAGTGCCAAGGAACATGGAAACGATAGCCGGAGGGGCTTCGTTAGCGCCCAGACGATGGTCATTGCCGGCACTGGCAACAGATACACGCAGCAGATCCTGATATTCATCAACAGCTTTGATGATTGCTGCCAGGAAAGTCAAGAAGCGCAGGTTTTTGTACGGCTCCTTGCCGGGATCCAGCAGGTTCAAGCCTTCTTCCGTAGATAAGGACCAGTTGTTATGCTTACCGCTGCCGTTTACACCGTCGAAGGGTTTTTCATGCAGCAGGCAAACAAGGCCATGACGCAGAGCAACACGTTTCATGAACTCCATCATCAGTTGGTTATGGTCAGAGGCTACGTTGGTAGTTGTGAAGATAGGTGCCAGCTCGTGCTGTGCCGGAGCAACTTCGTTATGCTCGGTCTTGGCGAGTACGCCAAGCTTCCACAGCTCATCGTCCAAATCCTTCATGAAGGAAAGAACTCTTTGTTTGATAATGCCGAAGTAGTGGTCGTCCAGCTCCTGCCCACGCGGAGATTTCGCACCGAAAAGGGTTCGGCCGGTGTAAACCAGGTCTTTACGTTTTTCCCACATTTTTTTATCTACGAGGAAATATTCCTGTTCCGGACCAACAGTACTGTTGACGCGGATGGTATCAATGCCGAACAGCTTCAGCAGCTTGCAGGCTGCTTTGCTGGCTGCATTCATGGAACGCAGCAGCGGAGTCTTTTTATCCAGCACTTCGCCGGTGTAGGAGCAGAAGGCTGTAGGAATGCACAGGCAGTTATCTTTGATAAATGCATAGGAGGTCGGGTCCCATGCTGTATAGCCGCGAGCTTCAAAGGTTGCACGCAGGCCGCCGGACGGGAAGCTGGAAGCATCAGGTTCGCCCTGAATCAGCTCTTTGCCGGAGAAGTCCATAATAACACGGCCTTCAGCAGTAGGAGAAATGAAGCTTTCATGCTTTTCAGCAGTAATACCGGTCATTGGTTGGAACCAATGGGTGAAATGAGTGCAACCATGCTCCAGAGCCCAGTCCTTCATAGCATTGGCGATGATATTAGCAATTTCCAAATTCAGCGGAGTGCCTGCCAGCACTGCTGCCTTATATGCCTTATAGGTTGCAGTCGGCAGACGGTCCTTCATAACGCTTTCGTTAAAAACTAAGCTGCCAAACAGTTTCGGTACATCATTCATTGTAAAACCTCCCTAATTTCTCTCTGAGAATTTCCTTGGGTTTACGAAGAGTAAACCCCTCATTTGAAATACAGTTTTTTGTGCTTTACAGATTTTCTTCTCTCTGGCTCTGTAAATAAGAAAGCACCGTCAGCTGCGCCTTGCGCTGCTACGGTGCTTCGTTGCACTTATCATGGGTAAGAAGATAATTCTCACCGCTGATATAAAAGAAAAAGCAACCACGAAGTTTAGACCTTTCGATCCAACAACCACGTTGTTGCTTTATGCGCTTATTATAATACTAGGATTTGAATTTGTAAAGGGGATAAGAGGAAATTTTTTTATTTTTTTTCTGCGTATACTAAAAAAGTATGCTTATTTTCGACTACAACAGCAAGAATTTTTATCAGATATAACTGATAAAAATCTAAAATCATGAAAAATTTCAGTTATATCTGATAGAAATTTGATTTTCGTCTTGAATTTAAGATATAACTGATATATTATATAGATAGTGAGGTGATTTACATGATTAAAAGAGAATCTTACATGAAAAAAATCCGCCCATTCATTAACAGTGATTTAGTAAAAGTACTTACAGGTATCCGACGTTGCGGTAAATCTGTTATGTTAGATCTTATAAAACAAGAGCTGTTACAACAAGGAGTTACTCCCCAACAGCTTATTTCCTATAATTTTGAAAATATGAGCTTTGCCAGGCTTTGCAATGCCCAGGCTCTTCATGATGAAATAATAAGCCAAACCCAAGCTTTAACAGGAAAAATTTATCTTTTCTTTGATGAAATCCAAGAGGTAAAAGATTGGGAAAAATGTATTAATTCCTTACGTATAGAGCTTAATTGTGATATTTATATCACCGGTGCCAATGCCAAGCTCCTATCCGGTGAATTAGCCACTTATTTAGCAGGACGCTATGTAGAATTTGTTATTTATCCTTTTTCATTTTCTGAATTTATTGAGCTATATAATACTATACAGCCTAATACAAGTGAAGCAGACTGCTTCAAGAAATACCTGCACTTCGGAGGAATGCCATATTTGGCAGCCCTGCAATATAACGAAGCTGCCTGCAAACAATATTTACAGGATGTATATACATCAGTAGAACTGAAAGATATTGTACGCCGCAACAATATACGTGATGTTGACATGCTTGAACGCATACTTACCTACATAACTGCAAATATCGGTACCATTTTTTCTGCAAATGTGCTTTCTAAATATTTGAAAAGCGAAGGACGCAGTATGGCAACAGAAACCATTATCAACTACGTTAAAGCCTGCACCGATGCTTTTCTGTTTTATCAGGTAAAACGTCAGGATATACAAGGTAAAAAGCTGCTTGCTATCAACGAAAAATATTATGTCGCTGACCATGGCATCCGCGAAGCAGTCTTCGGCGGCAACATGAAGGATATCAATCTCATTTTAGAAAATATCGTTTATCTGGAGCTTTTACGCCGTGGTTATAAGGTGAGCATCGGCAAGTTAGATACCAAAGAAATTGATTTTATCTGTGAAAAACAGGATAAAAAAATTTATATTCAAGTTACGTACTTATTGGCTGCAGAAGAAACTATTCAACGTGAGTTCGGTTTTTACAATGAAATTACCGATAATTATCCGAAATATGTGCTTTCACTCGACGAATTCGATATGAGCCGTAATGGTATTATCCATAAAAATATCAGAGATTTTTTGACAGATGCATCTATATAACTGTTTAGAAAAATACCAAATTTAACATTATTAAAACCGTTACGTATACTCTTCAGCAGGATTTTTGCGTTCTGTAAAGAATTGTACAGTATAGAGTATGCAATGCAAAACGCAATATAACTAATTGCCAAGGAGGAACCGCTATGGAATTAACCGCTGTTGCGCAGCTGCGCCGCATGGTGCTGGAGCATTTATCCCGCTACACCTGGAATAACGAGTTGCCTGACCACGTCTACGATATTCTGCAGGAGGTACGCGAGGATACTCCGCGCTACCGCTGCTGTGTTTATAAAGAAAGAGCCGTACTGAAAAACCGTATTGATATGGCGTTGGGGCAGGAGTGCTCCAGCAATATCATCGAGGCTGCCAAGCTGACGCTGAACGAGCCTGAGCGCACCGATTTGCCGATTATCGACGTGCTCCCCGCAGCCTGCGACCAATGCCCGATTGATGCTTATTACGTTACCGATATGTGCCGTCACTGCATCACCCACAAATGCATGAATAACTGCCCGAAAAAGGCTATCAGCATTATTCAGGACCGTGCCTTTATCGATAAAACGAAATGTATCGAATGCGGACGCTGCAAGCAGATGTGCCCCTACGGTGCGATTATCGAAATCCATCGTCCCTGCGTGCGTGCCTGCGCCATCGGTGCCATCAGCATCGGTGAAAACCGTAAGGCTGTAATTGACTACGAAAAATGTGTTTCCTGCGGTGCCTGCCGCAACGCCTGCCCCTTCGGTGCTATCGACGAGCGCAGCAATATCATCCGCGTTATCCGTGAAATCCAGCAGGGCAAGCAGGTTATCGCCCTTGTGGCACCTTCTATCGTAGGCCAATACGGTTTGAAGATTACTATGGCGCAAATTTACGAGGCACTTCAAAAAGCAGGCTTCGCTGAAGTCGTAGAGGTTGGAATCGGCGCCGATATCACCAGCGTTAAAGAAGCAGAGGAATATCTGGATAAGGTTCCTGCCAAGCAGGGCTTTATGACCAGCTCCTGCTGCCCTGCCTTCGTTAAGCTGATTAAAACGCAGGTGCCGGAGGCTGCGGATAAAATTTCCGACACTCCCTCCCCCATGCTCACCTGCGCTGAGCTGATAAAGGAAAAATATCCTTATGCCGTTACCGTGTTCATCGGTCCCTGCATTGCCAAAAAGGTGGAAGCACGCGAGCACCGCGAAACCATCAACTACGTGCTTTCCTTTGAAGAGATTATGTGCATGCTGGAGGGCAAGGATATCAAATTTGCGGAAATGAGCGGCGATGCTGCGTATGAGCGTGATGCCTCCAAGCTCGGTCTGAGCTTCCCGCTGACTGCCGGAGTAAGTGCTGCCGTGCAGGATACGGTTGCCGCTATGGGCGGTGAGGTGCATAACGCACAATACTGCTCCGGACTGGACAAATGCCGTGATACGGTTAAGGCTGCTGCCGCAGGCAAGCTCGACTGCAGCTATATCGAAGGCATGGCCTGCCCCAACGGCTGCATCGACGGCCCTGATACCGTAGGCGACTTCCACATCACGAAGGTTGCCCTGACGAAATATGCTGCGGCAGCCCCCAACAAGCAGGCTGCCGAAGACAAGCACACAAAATAATAATTTAAAGCCTATCCCTTCTGTCATGCCGGCAGAGGGGATAGTTTGTTAATAGCAGGATTTTAGTCTGCTAAAATCATAGAGTGCGTTCTACTGCGCACTAAAAAGAACGGAGATTCCCAAGCAAATGCAAAACACCCGCTACATCGGGCACATTGCTGCCCTCATTACAATTGCTACCTGGGGCACAACCTTTATTTCTACAAAGGTTTTACTTACCGGCTTTCAGCCGCTGGAAATCCTTTTTTTCCGCTTTATTATGGCCTTTTTCGCCCTTTGGCTGGCCTATCCCCAAATGCTGAAAACAGATAAAAAGCAGGAGCCTGTTTTTATGGCCGCAGGCCTTTGCGGCATCTGCCTCTACTACCTTTTGGAAAACATCGCCTTGACCTATACACAAGCCTCCAACGTTGGCGTAATCGGCAGCACAGCGCCTTTCTTTACCGCGCTGCTGGCGCATTATTTTATGCGTTCTGCCGGCAGTTTAAGCAAGCAGTTCATCATCGGCTTTTTTATCGTGATGAGCGGTATTGCCTGCATCAGCTTCAATGGTGCAGCCATGCAGCTCAATCCGCTGGGTGATTTGCTGGCGATTTCCGCCGCTGTCGTGTGGGCGTTTTATGCTCTGCTGACGAAAAAAATCAGCAGCTACGGTTATCCTGTTATCCTCGCCACACGCAGAACATTTTTCTACGGCATTCTCTTTATGGTGCCGGCGCTCGGTTTTCTGGATTTTGAACTGAACCTGGCACGCTTCGCCAATACTACCTATCTTTTCAATATCGTCTTTCTGGGACTGGGCGCTTCTGCTCTCTGCTTTGTCACCTGGAATTTGGCAGTTAGGGAGTTGGGCGCAGTAAAGGCCAGCGTTTATATTTATATGGTGCCCGTTATCACCGTCATTACCTCGGCGATTGTCCTGCAGGAAAAAATCACTCTGCTGGTAGCACTCGGTACCATCCTGACAATGACCGGCCTGTTTATTTCAGAATACCGCCCGAAGAAAAAAATAAAGTGAGAAGGCAAACAAATACGCCCTAGGCATCAACAGCCTAAGGCGTATTTTTATTTATTCTGCATATAATAATTAATAAAGGTCTGCGCAACCTGCGACAGCTCTCTGCCCTTAACTATAGACAGTGTCATCTCCAGAAACAAGCGCTCATCCTTGATTTCCTTGCGGACCAGATTCGCTGGAAACAATTCTACAGCCGGTGCCGGTACAATTGCCACACCGGTATTTTTTTCTGCCCAGGCTATGGCCGAAAGCTTAGTAGTATTAATACTCATAACCTGCGGGAAAATGTGTGAATCCGAGCACACAGAAAAAAACAGCTCAGAACAGCCACGCGAAAGACATAACGGAATGTCCTCCAAATCATCCAGCAGGATATTAGGCTTATCATTTTTCAGATACGGGCTATCCTTATGAAAAAGCGCAACCAGACGCTCTTTACGGCTGAACAGCGTTTCAAAGCGTTTAGACTGCTTTAGGGGTGCATTGGCAATGCCTATTTCTGTTTTCCCCTCCAAAAGCTGCTGGGTTTGTTCGTCAATCGGCACCTCATACAGCTCATAATTAATATGCGGAAACTCTCTGTAAAAATCACTCAAAAAGTTTTTAATAAAGTTTATTGACATCGAAGGTGACAGACTGATGCGCAGCGTACCGCTAAAACCTGCCTGACAGTCAACTATCTCCTTCAGAGCGCTGTTTTCTGCCGAGCAGATATACTTAGCCTTGTTATATAAAATACAGCCTGCATCCGTAAGCTCAATGCTGTGACCGCCACGGCGCACATGCAGCAGCTGCGTACCAAAACGCTTCTGCAGCACCTTAAGCTGATTACTCAGCGCCGGCTGGGCAATCGCTATCTGCTTAGCTGCGGCAGAAATACTGCCGGCCTCAACTATGGCAATAAAATTGCGGTAATATTCTATGTCCATATAGGGTTCTCCTTTACTTCTCTCTGCCTTTATTATACTATACAGCAATATTTCTGAGTACTTTTTTAGTTTTTAAAATTAAATTTTTCATAAAACCAATGATAGCATATGCAAAACACATATAACTCCAATAGATTATTTTATAAGTGATTAGGAATAAAAGTATAAGTTTTTTCGTTTTTTTCTAAAAACAGACAACTATATATCATGAATTATCCTGTTCCCGCATCAAAGAACGAGTTAACGTATATGCATTTCTTATATGTAAAATGTATTTTCCGTATTTTACTTTATATGTTGATAGATTTAAACTGTAAGCAGATAAGGAAATTTCCAAAAAAGAAAAGAGGTTTTTGAAATGCTGGATGCAACACGTTTGCGCACCCCCTGCCTATTTGACAAAATAGTCAGCGCGGACGAAGCAGCCACACTGATTACCGACGGTATGAATGTCGGTGTCAGCGGCTTCACCCCCTCTGGCTATCCTAAGAAAACCACACTTGCTCTCGCTAAAGCCATCAAGGCCGGCAAAAAATGCCGTATCAATATTTGGAGCGGTGCTTCCGTCGGACCGGAAATCGAAGAAACACTTGCCGAAGTCGGCGGTATCAGCGGACGCATGCCTTATTATGCAGCCTCCAACAAAACACTCAGCCGCCAGATCAACACCGGCAGCGTAACCTATATTGATCAGCATTTAAGCCACTTTGCCCAACAAATCGACTACGGCTTTTACGGCGATGTTGATGTTGCAATCGTTGAAGCCGCTGCTATTAATGCAGACGGCAGCATTGTTCTCGGTTCTGGTGTCGGCAACACGCCTATGCTTGTAAAGCATGCAAAAAAAATTATCGTTGAGGTCAACACATCTATCCCGCTGACGCTGGAGGGAATGCACGATATTTACATCTGCAGCAAACCACCTGAGCGCACCGAAATCCCTATTTATCATGTCGGCGACCGCATCGGTTCTCCTTATGTAAGCTGCGGACTTGACAGAATTACCTGCATCGTCGAATCAGACATTGTCGACCATGTACGCAATTTAAGCGCTCCTGATGACACAAGCAAAAAAATTGCCGCTAACCTGGTTGATTTTCTGGAGCACGAGCAGCGCCACGGCCGTCTGCCGCAGCAAATGCTGCCGTTGCAGTCCGGCGTAGGAAGCATAGCCAATGCTATATTAATGGGTTTGGCAGAATCTAAATTTGAACATCTTACTATGTACTCAGAGATTTTGCAAGATTCTGTTTTCAAAAGGCTGTCAAAACAAATGACGTTATTACGGCAGATTTAAGCGTTGCGGAACGTCAGATTGCCCGTGTAAATGAAATGAAGGCTCACCGTGACCAGCACGCAGTAGATGCTTCCCTGAAAGCTCTGAAGGAAGCTGCCAATGGTGAAGCTAACCTTATGCCTTATCTGATTGATGCTGTTAAAACCTATGCAACCTTAGGCGAAATCTGCGGCGTACTGCGCGAGGTTTTCGGAGAATACCAGCAGGGAGGTAATTTGTTTTAAGGCTAAGGCAGGTGTTTACGTTGCATTTGGCGAATACCATGGCAATAGTTAAAATTAAAGCAAAGGCAGGTATTTACAATGACAACTAAAGCATTAGCAAAATTTACCGCAGAATTGTGCTACGAAAAGCTTTCTGCTCACAGTATCGAAATGGCTAAAAAATGTCTGCTAGACTGGCTGGGAATTGCTATCCGCGGTTCGCAGGAAAAACCGGTACGCATCATCCATGATGTTATTCTTCAGGGCGATGCACCTAAGGCGAATATCTTCGGCAGTATCCCTGCAAAAAAGGCTAGCGCCCTGAACGCTGCCTTTATCAACAGCGCTGCTTCCCACAGTCTGGACTTCGATGATTTGCATAACCCTTCGATTATCCACCCGGCCTGCGTCGTTGTTTCACCCGCGCTGGCTGTCTGCGAAGCGGAGCACAAAAGCGGCAAGCAGCTTATTGCCGCTATATGCGCAGGCTACGAGGCCAGCGGCCGCGTAGGCGAAGCGGTTATCCCGGAATCCTACTTCTTCTGGCATACTACCGGTACCGCAGGCACCATCGCCGCCGGTGCTGCTGCCGCCAACGCCCTCGGTCTTGACGCACAGCAGACACTGATGTGCTACGGCAGCGCCGGTACACAGGCAGCAGGCCTGTGGGAGTTTTTAAAAGAGGGTGCCATGAGCAAGCCGCTGCACACAGGCAAGGCTTCCTACAGCGGTGTTCTCAGCGCTTATCTGTCGCAAAAGGGCTTTACTGCCGCCAGCGAAATTTTAGAAGGCGAAAAGGGCTTCTGCCGTGCCATGGTCAAAGAACCGCATCTGGAAAAGCTTACCGAAAGCATGAGCACCGACAAGCTGAAAATCGACATCAACTCCTTCAAGCCCTACGCCTGCTGCAAGCATGCTCACGCCGCTCTTTACGCCATTCAGGAGCTGCGCAAGGCTCATTCTCTGCAGCCTGAGGACATCGCTAAAATTAAGCTTTACGTCAACGATATTACGAACTATCTGATCAATAATCCGCAGCCGCAAACTCCCTACGGCGGCAAATTCAGTATTCAATATTGCTCCGCTGCCATGCTGAAGTTCGGCGAAGTAGGCATTGCGCAGTTCAGTGAGGAATGTATCCATAACAAAGAGCTTACGGATTTAATGCAGCGCATCGAGGTTATCCGCGATGAGGCTATGGAACAGCTTCATGCGGCAGATGCTTCCAAATTGGCTTCCAGAGTAGAAATCCAGCTGCAAAACGGACAAACACTGACAATGCAGGTTGATTATCCTAAGGGAGATCCGGAAAATCCTCTGACCTGGGAGGAGCTCTGTGCTAAATTTATGAGCCTTGCCGTACCTGTCTACGGTGAAGCTAAAGCATTACGTTTACAAAATTGGGTAGCAGGCCTTGAGCAATGCAGTGACGTTGCCCAAGCTTTGGACGCCTGTCTAAAGGAGGAATGATTTATGCAACCGTAAGAAATTATCCGAAGCGTAAAAGATATCTACACGCATAACGCTTTTATGCAGCACTGCGGCATAAAGGTTCACAGCATCAGCTGCGGCAAAGCTGCAGTAGGCCTGCGCATCGACCCTGCCATCCACACAAACCTCAACGGCAAGCTGCACGGAGGCTTGCTTACAACACTGGTGGATAATGCCACCGGCATCGCCTGCGCCGCTATGGGCAAGCGCGTGGTTACGGTATCGATGACCGTAGATTTCATCAAGGGCGCTCCTTCCGGTGCAATGGTAGAGGCACAGGCTGAGGTTGTTTCGCATAATGACCGTTTGATTACTATGCAGATTCATGTATATGATACTGATGCAGATACACTGCTGGCCACCGGCAGCTGCTGTATGCTGACGATTGCCGACTTCCCCGGAATTCCGGAAAAGTGGTAGATGTCAGCTCCGCAGGTAGTCTGTAAAGCGTATACCATAACAGCTTAACTGCTTTCGTTACAATGTAAAAAGGCGTTCTCCCCTGCGGGAGAACGCCTTTACTGTAAGAAAAAATCTTTGTCAAATTCATTCCGCCTTAATTGCTTCAACCTGCTCAATGGAAAGTGAAGTAGCCTTAGCAATATCCTCTACAGATAATCCCATGCTTAAAAGACGCTTTGCAGTTGCAGTCTTTTCTTTTGCCTTGCCTTCGGCGAGACCTTCAGCCTTAGCTTCTCGTCTTTCGTCTAACAAACGTGCTTCCAAAAGCATAAATTCTCGCCTCACTTTCGAATCAAGCTTAAGATAGCTGATTTCATCATCAATTTGTCTTGTGAAATCGCTATTTATAACGTGGTTATTAACATAATCATAAAAACTTTTGATGTCCTTGGAAATACTGCCATGCGTACCCTTGGTATTCAAAATCATAGTAGTTGCTTCATCGGGAAGCTCCAGCTCCAAATCCTCCAGACAACGCTTTTTAAAGGTGTAAACATAATTTCCCTTGGCAAAAAAATCAAAAACACAGATAAAAATGATATAGGTTGGCGGCAACAGATCATATTCCTGGTTCTTCTGCAGCAAGTCAATATCCATCAATGCCTGATAGTAGCGTGTGCGCTTGGGCAGCACGTAGTTTTTGGTATCAGGATTTTTGGTGTTCTTGACCTGCATTTCCAGATTGTAATGCGTATTCTTGTCATCTGCCACAATGATGTCTAGACGGATACCACGGCTGACGAATTCAGGCTCAAGGGATTTTTCTGCCTCCAAGTAGTTGATATCAGCAATTTTGATCTGCAGTAATTCCTCTAACAGGTGAATACAGATACGCTTGCGCGACATAACCTTTTTGAAGATGAAATCACTTTGAATCGTCAGGTTTTCGAATTTTGTTGCTAAGTTTTGCATATGTTTCCTCCTTTGATTATAGCATAAAGTCAGGCAAAAATATATAAGCCGGCGATTGCAACTGACGTAAAAGAAAAGGCGCCTGCCGAAAGCTCGACAAGCGCCACTGATCCGCATGACCAGGCATAAGCTCCGCAAGAATGCGGCTACCTATGCAACTAAGGTAATTATATCACAGATGTATTATAAAAAACAATAGTTCATAAAAAGAAAAATGCCGTTGCAATTATTGATATATTCCCTGCGACAAAAGGCGTTCTCCCCTGCGGGAGAACGCCTTTACTGTTTATTGAGCTTTATTCACTTGTCACTGCCGACAATTTATTTTGCCAGCTTGTTGCCGTAATGGTCGCGCTCGCCTTTAGTATCGTTTACGCGTACACGTTCGATCTTATCGCGATCGCCGTCTTCACCGCTGATGCGGTCTACACGGATGCGGCCCAATTCAGGCTCAAATTCTTTGATGATCTTTTCTTCCAGAGCTGCGCCTTTTTCGATTGCACGATAGAGCATTGCAGCAAATTCATAACGAGTCATCAGACGGTCACCGCCGAAGTTGCCGTCAGGATAGCCTTCGATGTAGCCGTTGCCTGCCAACTTAGCGATGTATTCATATGCCCAGTGGTTAGCCGGAACATCCGGGAAGAGCTTGGTCTTGGTTTCATCCAACATACCGAATGCTTTTTCCATCTTAGCCATCTTAGCGCCCATTACTGCCAGCTGACCGCGGAGGTCGATAACCTCACGAGCCAGAGCGGTACGGCTGTTGCTTACATGGTTGGTGCGGTCCAGAGCGAAGGATACGCCTGCATTAACCATGTTTTCACCATTGCCTACGGTACCTGCAACACTGAACATTACCTTTTCGTCAGGACGATAGTATGCGCCGATTGCTGCAGCGTTTTCACCGCCGTAGTTGCCATAGCCTGCGGAGAAGGTCAGTTTGTCGTCCGGATCAAAGTCCATCGGATGCAGTGCTGCCAGAGCTGCTGCGCCTGCGCCAACCTTGTTCACACGGTTGCCCAGTTGGTTAATGCGGTTGCTGTTGCTGATAACTTGGTTTTCAACGCCATCAATGCGGTTGTTAATATCAGCTTTTACTTGATGCAGTTGGCCGCCGTTGATAGCATCCTTAGAATTCTCTTTAACATCACCGTCAGCTACACCGGTAACCTTCTTATTACCTGCGTTAATGCCATCCTTCGTAACAGAAGGACCATCTTTAATCTCCAACCCTTTATCGCTAATAGTGGTATCGCCGGCTTTTACGCTTTGAACAGTGATATCATTGTTCAAAGCAACCTTGTATTCCTTGCCACCTTCTGCATTCGGATCTACTTCACTTACAGTGATGTTGTCACCTGCTACAACAGTGGTGTGCTTCTTAGCAAGTGCTTCAACCTTTTTGATGTCCGCTGCATTTTGAGCAATGTTTGCTTTATTGGTAGCAATATCTGCCTTGTTAGTAGCAATATCGGCTTTATTGGTAGCAATATCTGCTTTATTCTGAGCAATGTCTGCTTTATTCTGAGCAATGTCTGCTTTGTTTTGTGCAATGTCTGCTTTGTTTTGAGCGATATCTGCTTTATTCTGAGCAATATCTGCTTTATTTTGAGCAATGTCTGCTTTGTTTTGTGCAATGTCTGCTTTGTTTTGTGCAATGTCTGCTTTGTTTTGTGCAACATTCTCATTGGTCTGATGCAGTTGGCTACCGTTGATAGCATCGGTAGAGGTGCTGCTTACTTCGCCTGCTGCTACGCCGCTGATCTTGCCGTCTGCAGCAATAGTCACCTGACCCAGCTTAGCGCCTGTGGTGGTGATTTGGCTGTAGTTGCCGCTTGCATCGTCTAAGTACAGCTCACCGTCACGCAGTGCGGAATTACCGGTATATACGCCGTTTTGCAGTACTACGTTGCCGATTTCACCTGCAGTTGCGATTACTTTGCCGTCTTTATCTACGGAGAAGTTGTTGTTTGCTGCGTAGAATGCGCCGGTGCTGTTTACAAGGAACGGCATAATTCCGTTTTCTGCCATAGTACCTACGGACAGGTTGTATTTTGCGTTCAGTGCATTGGTCTGGATGGAGTTTACATCAATGTTTTTGTTCAGCTCAACCTGAACCTTATTGCCGTCATGGCTTACGCTGATGTTCTTGTCACCGCTGAAGTCAACATAATCGCCGGGTTTTACGTTGGTTGCTTCGGTTGCAACACCGTTGGTAGACAAATTCCAACCTGCATTAGCAGTGTCGCTTACTTTTTGCAGTTGGCTTACGTTTACTGCGTCAGTGTCAGCTTCGCCTGCTTTTACATTGGTAATCTTCTGACTGTTTGCGTTCAGACCGCTGCTGGTGATATATGCCTTGTCGCCATAACCAATGCCAGCATTAGACATATAGAACTCTCCTGCTTTTACGCTGTTTACGTTCAGGTCTTTCTTCAGTTCCAGACCATCTTCAGTAACATCAAGATTATTTTCGCCTTCCTTCAGCTTCACAGAAATTGCATTATTTTCTCCGCTAATGGTAATACCATTGCCTGCTGCATAAGTGGTGTCTTTTGCATTTATGGTGTAAATGTCTTGTCCATCATACAACACAAGACTATCATCCTTAAACGCAACATACTGAGATTTATCAGTCGTTGCCGCAACAGGTTTCTCCGCCAGCACGTCAAAGCTTGCACAGGTCATAACACCTGTTGCAATCAGCATTGCCAACAGCTTTTTGGTAGAGCAGCTTTTGCTGCCATGATTTTTCGCGATTTCCGAAACAACAACGTATGCGTTGCGTGCTTCATTCCAGATTACTTTGAATATCTTGTTCATTCTACATCCCTCCAAATTTTTTAATATTTATCTGATTACGTGGCCCTAATCCACGCGAGGAAGCATTTTTTATTACTCGACAATATGTTTTTTATTTTAAATAAAACTGTATCTTTGCGCTATTCGCAAGACATTTTATTTTCATAATACCTTTACTGCACTTTATTTTTCAGCGTTTACTGTTATGCTGTATCGTCAGCCACATGTCATTAAGTATATATGATCAAGATAAGAGGCGCTTATGTTTTAATTAATCAAATGATTATTCTCAGCACATATATCTTATTTTTTATTATACCACCTCCTGCCGCAGGGAACAAGCGTTATTCTTGGCTTTATAGTTTAGGAATATTACATTCCATAACAATATCACTTGACTATTTAATTGCTTTATTTGCTTAATAAGTTTAACATTTTTCCGCATTGTGCAATATATTGGAAAAAAAGCTAATATCTTAATGCTCTCTTTCCGGCACAATATCAAATAAAAGGCACAAAGCAACGTAAAACGCATACATTTGTCAAAAAGATGCCGCGTAAAAAATTTCATCTGCATGCGAAAAAGAAAAATTTTCCGGATGATATGTTTTCACAAAGTCTAAATTGCAATAAGAAGTTGCACACTTTTTGAAAATTAAGATGCATAGATCT
>OLGI01002053.1_pt1 | contig 15693 bp, 7 predicted proteins | sample 1605221 | NCBI WGS metagenome assembly OLGI01 (sample SAMEA3888915, study PRJEB22519) | human gut metagenome | biome: human gut; feature: human-associated habitat; material: faeces | place: Denmark | collected 2010 | reverse complement strand
AAAATCAATATGGGAGCTTACCAGGGTTCGGCACTCACTGGCATTTATCCGAACAAAGCAGATAACGGTTCCTCGGTGGTGGCTTATGGGAATCAGTTGGTAGTAACTTCTGATGAAAACTCGGTTGTAGAGATTTACTCTATCGTAGGTGAAATGGTTCTTACTATGCCGGTTGCTGCGGGTGATAACACTATAAACATGTCCGGAAATGGTTTCTATCTGGTGAAAGTCAGCAATGTAAACGGTTCGAAGACATTTAAAGTTCTGGTGAAATAACTTTAGAAATAAAATAGTATGAAAAAAAGTAATTTGGCGACAAAAAGGTTGTGGAGCCTGTTTGTAGTTTGCTGCCTGATGACGCAAATAGTATGGGCACAGGTAGGAACTATAACTGGTAAGGTTATTGACAAAGCCGGGGAGGGCGTGATTGGAGCATCTGTTCTGGTGGTAGGTACGACAATGGGTACCATTACAGATGTAGATGGAAACTTTAAGTTGGACAATGTACGGAGTGATGCAACTTTGAAAATCTCCTTTGTCGGCTATCAGACATTAGAGGTCAAAGTAGCAGGAAAGAAAAGTTTGACAATAACGCTGCAGGACGATACACAAGCTCTGGATGAAGTAGTGGTAGTAGGTTATGGTGTACAGCGTAAGTCGGATTTGACGGGGGCGGTTGCTTCTGTTAAAGCAGACGATATTCTGAAAAATACGCCGACTAATAATATTGAAAATGCACTTCAGGGACGTATGGCAGGGGTTAGTATTGTTTCCGCTTCGGGTGACCCTACTCAGGGAGCTACGATCCGTGTGCGTGGAGCCAACTCTATCAAGGCAGATGGTGGTCCGCTGGTAGTAGTCGATGGTTTTATCGGAGGTACATTGAGCATGTTGAATCCGGGTGATATAGAGTCCGTCGAGGTACTGAAAGATGCTTCTGCTACGGCTGTTTATGGTTCACGCGGGGCAAATGGAGTCATCCTGATTACGACTAAAAAAGGAAAATCCGGAAAAGTAAATATGAATTATAATGGATATGTCAATTTTAAAAAGCCATATACTCTTCCTGATGTTTTGTCTCCCGGACAAATGGCCGATTTAGCAAACGATTACGGAAGAGAAATTAACCGGAACTCTGGTTTGGATCCTCAGGTTTTCTATGATGCAGATGCTGTTAAAAGTTTCTATAATGGAGGTGGATATGACTATCTGGATGCTATTTTCCGGGATGTGGCGTTGGAGCACACACATGAATTGTCGGTGACCGGAGGAAATGAGAAAACTCAATTTGTATTTTCCGGGCGTTATAATTATAACGAAGGTACGATTGAAGAGTCGCAACGCAAGTTGATCAATGCCCGCTTGAAGGTGGATACAGAACTTCTTCCATGGTTAAAAGCAGGTGTGAACTTTAATGGCAGTTACTCTAAAGATTCCGGGGTGAACTTTGGCGGATGGCAGAATACATTGGTGGATGCACTGAATTTTCCGAATACCGTTTTACCGAAAGATGAAGATGGAGCTTATCATCACAAAGATATTCAGGGAGGACGTAAATTCAACCCGATGGCTCATATCAATGAGGTAGATAAAGACGGTTATTATTATAGTTCTACAATACAGGGGTATGTAGATGTTACGATCTTGAAAGGACTAACGCTACGGACTACTCAGAATTTCTGGTTCGGGAATACCAGTGCATTGAACACCAATACGAAAGGAAGCCTGAGTGGGTGGAATAGTGGGTATAACTCTGCTACTTTTACCAGTACTCAGAATTACTCTTGGACGAACCAGAATATTCTATCCTATGTGAAAGAGTTTAATAAGAACCATCGTATTAATGCTACAGCCGTTATTGAGCAACAGTATAGTAATAATATGAACAATAAGAGCGAAGGTCGTGAGTTGATTTCCGAAGAAATAGGTGCCAATAATACCTCTTTGGCTAAAAAAGTATATGGCTCTTCCGGACATACCCGGTCCTTTATGCTTTCTTATATGGCAAGAGTAAATTATGTTCTTATGAACCGGTATATGCTGACTGCTTCCTGGCGTTATGACGGTTCTTCCAATCTTTCGTCAGAGAAGAGATGGGAACAATTCCCGTCAATGGCTTTGGCATGGAATGTGAAAGAAGAATCATTCTTGCGTGATGTTGATTTCCTGAGTCAATTAAAACTCCGTGCCGGTTATGGCGAAACAGGAAATCAGGCTGTAGCCGCATATTCTGCCTGGACAGAGTTGGAGGCAACCCGTGATGCAAATGATAATTTGACTCTCACAACCAAGCGAATCGGAACGAAAGGTCTGCGGTGGGAACGTACAAAACAGTGGAATGCGGGTATTGACTTCGGAGTATTCAACAATCGCCTGACATTTACGGTAGATGTGTATAATAAGCTGACCAAGGATGCTTTACTGGATGTGACTGCACCGTTATATACCGGTTTCAAGACCCGTTTGAAGAATGCAGCCGAAATACGTAATAAAGGTTTTGAGGTTACTATCGGAGCCGATCCTGTAGCTACCAGAGATTTCAGGTGGAATACGAATATCACTTTATCACACAATAAAGGAGTTATTGAAAGCCTGGACGGGGATTTGGAATATGCTATTATTAGCGGTGGATATCAGAACGACTATTTCCGTAATATAAAGGGTGAAAAGCTTGGAACAATGTGGGGATATGTAAGTGACGGCGTTTGGAAAACAAGTGAACTGGCTGATGCTCCACAGGGAACAGAGGCGGGATCTTATCGATACAAGAACCTGGACGGTAGCGAAGATAAGCAGATAACGGTGGAAGACCAGACCATTATCGGTAATGGACAACCCTCTTTTCAATGGGGATGGAATAATACACTTACCTACAAGAATTTTGATTTAAGCCTGTTTGTTATTGGAGTACATGGCTTTGATATTTATAATTATACGCGTGCGGCACGTTTGGGAGTAGGGGATAATCCGTTGGAGTTAGGCCCCAATCCGGAGTGGTTGAATCGTTGGACACCGGAGAATGAGAATTCGGATATTGCCGGTTTTATATCAAAGCGTAATTCAAAGAAATCTGTTTCACAATACGTGGAAAAAGGTGATTTTGTGAAAGTAAAGAGCATCACATTGGGATATAATTTCCCGGAGTTAATAGTGAAACGTATGAAAATCAGTACATTGAGAATATATGCTTCTATTCAGAATCCATTCCTGTTTACCGGTTATTCCGGCATCGATCCGGAGGTTACATTGAAAAGTCCGTTAACTTCGGGGATCGATTACGGATATTATCCTAACGGACGTAATTATCTGATTGGATTGAATTTTGGGTTTTAATAATAAAAAGCAGATTGATTTATGAAAAAATATATTGTAGCGTTAGCTTTTACAGGTTGTATTGGGCTTTCCGGGTGTGCTGATTTATTTCAAGAGCCATTGAGTTTTCCAACTCCGGAGAATATTGAATATAATCAGGACAACGTAACAAGCCTGACCGATGGTTTATATCGAAAATTGTGGTTTAATAACTGGGGATTCAATTGCCGTCCCCAAATTTTAGGATTAGGAGCCGATGATATTATCGGAGGATCGGTTAGTAAACGTCATTATCTGATTGATGAGTTTTATGTACATGGCAATGATGTTGATTTGGTTTGGGAGTATTTATATGCCGTGATACAAGCAAGTAATCAGCTTATAGAAGGTTTGGAAGCTTCTCCTACCATGGCCGATGAGGCCAAGAAACCCTATTTGGGTGAGGCTTATTTTATGCGTGCATTTGCTTATTTTCATCTTGTGCGTTATTTTGGAGATGTTCCCGGATTTACCGATTCTACTTGTTATACATTTTGGGGAGTACGAACATTACCCGTAACAAGACAGAAGATATTTACAATCTGATTATTGTTCCTTCTTTGAAGATAGCCGAAGAGTATCTGCCCGAAAGAGGACGGAAGAATAACGGTTCAAATGAAACTCCTTCCAAATGGGCGGCGAAGGCATGTCTGGCTGATGTATACCTGACCATGGCAGAGTGGCCATTGAAAAAGACAGAAAATTTTGCACTTGCCCGTGACAAAGCAAAAGAAATTATTGATAAAGGAGGTTATTCACTGCTTCCGCATTACGAAGAATTGTGGAAAGAAGCTACTAAGCTTGATGCGACGGAGCATATGTTCGCGTTACCTCATGACAAGGTAAATCAAGCCAGTAACTACGGAATTTCATATATGGCAATGGAGGAAAACACGGCTGCATGGAGTGATTATCTGGCAGATTCCTGCTTTTATGAACGTTATCCGGCCGATGAACGAAAGGCATTCAACTTTATCACTAAAATGGGTGAAGGAAAAAGAGCGAAAGATTTTCGTGTAACACAGATGCGTTCTCCTGCCATCAATAAATATCGTGATTATGGAGGTACAACTACAGAAAACGGGGGAACGATGAGTGCTCAATCTTCGGGTATTACCCCAATTTATCGTTATGCTGAAGTATTACTGATTTATGCTGAAGCTCAGAATCGTGCAGAGCATGGTCCCAATACATTGGCATACCAATGCCTGAATGATGTTCGTAAACGTGCGGCCGGAGGCGGAGTGTATGACAAAGCGGAAAACATGAACGAAGAAGAGTTTGATAAAGCCGTGTTTGATGAGTACGGTTGGGAATTTTTCGCTGAGTTTAAAAGATGGTTTCAATTGGTGAGAACGGAAAAAGTATGGGAGATGAATCAAAATAATCCGCGTGTGAAAGCATCTATGATAAAGAATGGTATTACCAAAGAAGAGCGTCGTACCTATTTGATGCCACTTCCCGAACAGGAACAGATTGATTGTGGCTTTGAAGCTAATCCGAGAGTCTATTAATATAGAAAAAACGTAGTTTAGCGAGCTCTGTCTCCGGCAGCCGATAGCCGGATTGTTACGGTTACCGGAAGATAAGAGTTCGTGAAACTTAACTTAAAAAAGAAATCCAATGAAAAACATTTTATTAGCATTGACATTATGTGGGGCTGCCGGCATTGGTTATGCGGCATGGTTTGCTCCTGCAAACTTGTTTGATTCAAACGAGGTATCGCATGCTCAGGTTGTTTCCGAACACTTGCAGCGCCAGTCTTTACAGGAAGTAAAAGCGGCTGTTTCGTCTTATACGACTAAAGCAGAATTGGAAACGGCAGCCAATAAGTTATACACTACACTATGGGGCGGTAATTGGGGATTTAATTGTCGCCCGCAGATTTTAGGATTAGGAGCGGATGATATTGTCGGAGGATCGGTAGCTAAGCGTCATTATGCTATGGACGAGCTGAAAGTAGATGCTGCCTTTGAAGGGGATGTGAAGATTATATGGCAGGATATGTATGCACTGATAAAAGAGTGTGATCTTTTGATGGAGACAATTCAAAATTCAACGACTCTTACCGAAAGTGACAAAGTACAATATGCAGGAGAGGCCCATTTTCTTAAAGCGTTTGCCTATTACCAACTGGTTCGTTGGTTTGGAGAGGTACCGGCTTATAAAGATTCGGAACAGAAAGAAGATATTCTGGGTAGCACAATCATCGGCCGTAATGCGATAAGCGACATTTATAATCAGGTGATTATTCCAAATTTACAGGCTGCGGCAGAGAAATTACCGGAACAGGGACGTTTAGGAAGTGCCGGAGCCAATTCTACCCCCACTAAGTGGGCAGCAAAGACTTGCTTGGCGGAAGTATATCTGACTATGGCAGGATGGCCCCTTAAACAGACAGATAAATATGTATTAGCAAAAGAAACGGCCAAGGAGGTGATTGAGAGTGGAAAATATTCTCTATTGCCCCGTTACGAAGATTTGTGGAAAGAGGCTACTTGCGGAGACGATACGGAACATATTTTAGCGTTAAACCATACCATTGTCGGATCCAGTAATTATGGTATCTCTTACATGGCAATGGAAGAGAATGCAGGTGCCTGGAGTGATTATCTGGCCGATTCCTGTTTCTATGAACGTTATCCGGAAGACACTCGTAAGGCTTTTAATTTTGTAACAAAATTCGGTGAGGGGAAAAGAGCGAAAGATTTTAAGGTATCTGAAATGCGCTCCCCTGCTATTAATAAGTACCGTGATTATGGAGGAATAGAACCACTGAGTGCACAAACAAGTGGCATTACTCCTATCTATCGTTATGCAGATGTGCTGTTGATTTATGCTGAGGCTCAGAATAAAGCGGATAAGGGGCCGGACGCTTTAGCATACCAATGTATAAATCAGATACGTAACCGGGCCGGAGGAACTGAACTTGCTGCCGGATTGAATGAGGCCGACTTTGACAAGGCTGTATTTGATGAACGGGGATGGGAGTTTTTTGCTGAATTCAAAAGATGGTTCCAATTGGTGAGAACGGAAAAAGTATATGAGGCAAATCTGTATAATCCACGTGTGAAGGCCTCTTATGAGGCGAGAGGCATAACAGCCGGTAACCGTGATATTTATCTGATGCCGTTGCCAGCGTCGGAAAACGATAAGTATGCTATACAGATTAAAGACAATGGTTTCGACAATGCAGATTTGACTCGGGGCTTTAAAACACAACCTTATCTCTTCAATGAATGGGTTACGAACAATCCTCAGCCGAATGTAGTACAGTTTGCTGTTGTAGATGACCCGGAGCATGGAAAGGTTGCCAAAATGACCGGAGCGCCCGGCACCTGGTATAAAGATTTCCTGGCACAGCGTATGAAAGGGAAAGCTGATCGTGATATTTATCGTTTGACATTCTATGCCAAATCAATGAATGAAGCTCAGCTCAGAGTATATACTTTCCTTACGAAAGAGGATGACTCGGATGCTTCCGGAGGCCGCTTTTTTGTTGTGAAACAAGATAATGTGGCTGACAATAAAAAAGCGTCAGTTGTCTTAAAACTGACTGATAGCTGGGTTAAATATACAATCGATTTTGATTTATCGAAAGTGGAGCCGGACTTTTGGGAGTCTAAACCTGTGGAAGAATCTACAGATATAGACCTGACTAACTTCTGTATATTGTTTTATAATCAGAACAATGCAGAGTCATACATCGATGATGTACGTTTCGATAAGTTATCTGCACTGGAAACAAACAAGCCAAAAGCATTTACTTTTGAGAATGTATCGGAATTGGAACAGTGGAGTGCAGTGAACAGTACGCTATCATTGAGTAAAGAACACCGTAGTGAAGGGAGTCAGGCTTTATGCTGGGATACGCAAGACGGAGGAACGCTGACCGTTTCTGTCGGAGAGTTTACCATTGGCAGCCAGTCCGCATTTTTTGAGATACATAACTCACAACCGTGTGACGATCAGATTACGATTGACTATCTGGACGAAACCGGTAAAGCGGTGAAAACCGGTCATATCTCAATGAATTTTAAAGGATGGCGTGAGTTCAACCGTTTCTACTCGGATTATGCGAATAAGAATGCAGCTACTATTACCGATATACGGTTCACTTATACCGGAAAGAATGCAGGTAATACAAAGATATACCTGGATAAAGTGAATTTTGATGCACCTAAGTCTTCCAATTGGAAAGTACTGTATCAGGATTTGATGATGCCGGACCTGGAGTATTTGTATAAGGACCATGTTCAATTGCTGAAAGCGTATGCTGCCGGTCAGAATAAAGTGATTAATGAACCTACAGCGCAGGAAGTTACTGATTTTGAAAAGTTGAAAACTGCATTGGCTACGGTGCCTACTACAACAGTAACGATGAAAACTTTGCGATCTTATATGTCGTCTCTCGGTCTGGTCCGCAATGAAGACGGTTCGATTAATGGCCCTGCATTAGGAGGAAGCGAAGAGCTGACAATCGATATTATGATTGATATTTCTCAACGGGTGCAAGCACTGGCAGCCCATGCAAAGAAGGGAGATCAGGAAGCAAAAGACTTATTGAAAGATTATGTTGATTATATTTTAGATCAAGGTATCTTCTATGATTTCGAACGTCTGACATATAGTCATTATGGTAGTGTGGATGGTATTCCTGCAGGTTTTATAGCAGCAATGTCCGAATATACGGAGGAACAGCGGAAAGAGATGATAAAGGCTATGACTTGGATGCTCGAAGCAAATATGGTATATGCCGATGATGATTACCTGATTTCTTGGATGAATGCGGATTATCTGTGTAATTACTTTAAGCATCTGTTTGCACTGGCTGTTGCTCCTACTGATCAGAAAGAGGCTATCCAGAACCTGAAAGATATGGTTCGCTTCATGGAGTTGCATACCATTTATACTCCGGCTGGGCGGGAAGTATTGAAAGTGGACGGGACAGGTTTCCACCACGATACACACTACAATGCATATATGTATGCTTATAAAGCATGGTGCAATTATATTTATACGCTGAAAGGAACTTGTTTCCAGATAAATAAAGACTCTTACGAACGTATTCGTAAAGCGATCGTATCCATGTATCTGATGGCAGTAAAGGGAGCAAACAGAACTGACTACTATGCAGCTAACAGTCTTTGCGGAAGACATCCGTATACAGATGGCGGTGGAATTGTTCCATCAGAAGTCTGGTATATAGACCGTCTGATAGAAGGTGGCGGTGATATTTTAGGTACCAAATATGATATGGAATTAGCTGCATTCTATAACTATTTCTTTATGACGGATAAGTATGATATAGAGCCGGCGAAAGTGGATGGTTACTATCAGTTTAATTATAGTCCGGCTGGTATTTACCGGCAGAATAACTGGGTAGCTACCATGCGTAGTGCCACCACTCAGTTCTGGGGTACGGAAATTTATACGACCAGTAACCGGTTCGGACGTTACCAGAGCCATGGTACTTTGGAAGTCATGTATGATGGTGGGCCGGCTGTATGCGGATATCCTGTTGAAACAGCACCCAATGCGACAGGCAGTAAAATGTCCGGAGGCTGGGATTGGAATGTGGTACCGGGAGCTACTACCGTACATTATACTTCATGGAAAGAGATGATGCCACGAAAAGGTACAGAAGGTACTTACTGCCAGTATTCGAAAAAGGATTTTTCCGGAGCATTGGCTTGGGGACAGTACGGTATCTTTGGAACGGATTTCCTGCAAAGTGATGATTGGGGAGGTCAACAGTTTACGCCGACTAACCTGCAATTTAAGAAATCGGTTTATGCGTTCGATGGTATGCTCATCAGTATGGGTAGTGGTATCAGTGCCAAAGGTAGTTATGGAGATGATATGATTACGGCTACGAATTTGTTCCAGGGAATTGATCATGAAGGTATTAGCGGTGACCTGGTCGTAAACGGGCAGGTGATGGCTCCGGGAGCAGAGAATATGACTAACAACTCAGAGCAGGATGTATGGTTGGTAACTCCGCAAACAACGGGATATTTTATTCCGAAAGGCAATGACCCGATTGTTATCAAACACGCTAATCAAACAGCTCCACGTGAAGACGGCAGTGATGTTACAGGCGATATGAATACGGTAATGGCTGCTAAGGCTTATATTGACCACGGGGTAAAACCGGAAAATAAAGAATACCTGTTTGTGGCTGTTCCGGGGACCACACCCGAAAAGATGCAACAATTATCTGTAAAACTTGCTGGTAACGGAGGAGATATTTTTAAAGTGGAGGCACAGAATGACAAATTGCATGCATTGACTTACAAATCGCAGGGTATTACAGCTTACACGTTCTTTGGAGCAGTAGACGGACTCGGCTTTGCCAATGTGAAGTCTTCCGACTCGGAATTGTTATTGATGGAGAAGGCCGATACGGGAGCCAAAAGTATCTCATTTGCAGCCGCTAATCCGAACCTTCGCCCGAAAACACACGATCTGTTTAAGTGGATTGAACAGGAAACCAATGCTACGATTGTTGTAAAGGGCGAATGGAAACTCCAGAAAGCTGTTGATGGCGTTTCAGTTACCACTTTGGCTGATGGTAACACGCAAGTAAGCCTGCATCTGGAACAAGGAGAACCGGTTTACTTTACATTGCAGGATCCGAATGCTACCGGTATTTCTGATATGAACTTGGCAGAAGCCATGAAGGTCACTGTTTGTGAGGATCATATACAGGTTAAGAATGCAAACGGAACGGTGGCTGTTTATGACGTGGCAGGTAAGCTTGTTGATGCGAAAGAAGCCGATGGTTCGGTGACGTTCGTAATACAGGAGACGGGTTGTTACATCATCAGATGCGGTGGCGAAGTAGCCAAGGTGATTGTGAAATGATATGAATGTCAGTACCGGACCGTATTTTTACGGTGGTAAATAATAGTATAAATGAAAGGTGTGAAGAGCCGAATATATCCCCGGCTCTTCACCCTATAAAACGGATATCCGATGAAAAAACTGATTCTATTAATACTTTCTTTATCTTTGGGCGGACTACTTTATGCACAGATGAAAACTTCGGAAACTACGGACTATAAACTGGTCTTTTATGATGATTTCGATCAGGATACCGGGAAACCCGATCCTAAATATTGGTCGTTTGCTGTTCCGGATGGTGCACCCTGGTCTATTTATCTTTCAAAAAGTTATGATCAGGCTTACCTGCAGGATGGTAAACTCGTACTGAAGGCAGAGAAGGCGAAACGATACCGGACAGGAGGCATCTGGACAAAAGGAAAGGTCGCTTTTAAATATGGTAAATTGGAGGTTCGTGCAAAATTCAAATCTGTACAGGGTGGATGGCCTGCTATTTGGTTATTGCCTGTCAGTCCGCAATATTCAACAGGTTATGGGGGAGAAATAGATCTTATGGAGCAGGTGAGTCATGAATATATGGCATGGCACAGTGTTCATCCGGGAAGTGAGGAGTATCGCGGATCGGGTCTGGGCGGAAAGTATGTTCTCGATGATTTTAATACATATACTTTGGTTTGGACAGCGGACGAACTATCTTTCTTTATTAACGGAGTAAGTACGGGTACTTATCTGAGAAATACTCAGTTACCCGAAAGTGAGGCTTGTAAGCAATGGGTGTTTGATATTCCCTACTATCTTATTTTGAATTATGCTTTAGGAGGTGAAGGAACCTGGCCCGGAGTGATCAATGATGAAGAGTTACCGGGATATATGGAAGTAGACTGGATAAAGGCTTATGAGAAAGTTCCTACCGGTTTCTCCCAACATACCTTTGCAGACCCGATGAAGGTATCAGTGGAGGGCAAAGAAATCTGTGTTGAGAATACAACCGGTGAGGTCTCTGTTTATGATTATTCGGGTCGATTGGTAGAAAGAATAGATATAGTTGATTCGGCACGTATTACTGTGAAGGATACAGGCTGTTATATTTTAAAGTATGGTAATCAGGTTGTAAAGGTAAGTGTATCCTGATAAATTGCATATATATTAGGCTTTATGCGATAGTTGATTGTATTGTTAACAGGATAACCGGGGATATATGTTGTGAAATGGATATATCCCTGTTTCTATCTAAATTTTGTTTGATTATGGTGCGTGTAAAACATTTGTTATTTATAGTTGTGGTAGGAATCTTGTTTTCCTGCCGGTCGGGAGAGGAGGTGTCCGATCTTCCCCGTCCTTATCATAACCTTCGTTTTGAAAAACTTCCGGAGGTTTGGGATGAAGCCCTTCCGTTAGGAAATGGTTTAACCGGTGCTCTTATCTGGCAGAAGGAAGGGAAACTGAGAATCGCTATAGACAGGGCCGATCTGTGGGATTTACGTCCGGTAGAAGAGTTCAAATCACCCGATCACTCTTATCAGTTTATTTGTGATCAGGTACTAAAGAAAAAAGATATTGCCCCTATCCAGCGTTTGATAGACGACAGGACTAAATATGACGCGGCTCCCACTAAGATACCTGCAGGGGCTATTGAGTTCAACATTGCTTCTTTAGGGAAAGTGAAGGATGTTAGTCTGGACCTGACTTCTGCTGTCTGTACCATTTTATGGGAGAATGGAGCCAAAGCACGCATTTTTGTTTCCGCCAATGAGAAAGGGGGACGCTTCTTCTTTGAAAATCTGCCGGATACTCTTTCGCCGGAGTTGATCACTCCTTTATATGAAGAAAACGACACAGAACTGGACTATCAGCCCGGTGTAAACAAGCTGACTGCTTTGGGATATAAACGAGGAAAAGTAGAACGAATAAATCCCGGAACTTTGCTCTATCAGCAGCAAGGGTGGGGAGATGTTTCTTATGAAATAGCATTAAAATGGAAGTCTCCCTCCGGGCATTCGCTGGAAGGGGAGTATTGTGTAACCTCCAAGGGAACCTGGTATTCGGAGAGGGAGGGAGCATTGGAATGTATGAGACAGACGATGAGTAGCGACTTCAATAGTAGTTTGGCAATGCATAAGCATTGGTGGCGGGAATATTGGATGAAATCTTCTATCAGCCTGCCCGATACATTGCTGGAGAAACAATGGTATCTGGAAATGTACAAGTTTGCCGCTGCTTCACGAAAGGGTGCACCTCCTATTTGCCTGCAAGCCGTATGGACTGCCGATAACGGGCAGACTCCTCCCTGGCGCGGAGACTTTCACAGCGATTTGAATACCCAGTTGAGTTATTGGGCAGGATATACCTCTAATCATCTTGAAGAGTCGTCCGTATTTACCGACTGGCTTTGGAAGATAAAAGAAAATGCAGAAGCATTCACCCGGCAATTTTATGGCGTGGAGGGGCTGAATGTACCTTGTATTGCCACATTGACAGGAGAACCGATCGGTGGATGGAGCCCTTACTCACACTCTCCTTCTACAGCTGGTTGGTTATCGCACCATTTCTATCTGCAATGGAAGTATAGCATGGATACCGATTTCCTGAAGAACCGTGCTTATCCATGGATAAAGGAGGTGGCACAGTATTTTGAGAATATTTCAGTCCGGGGTGAAAACGGAGAACGGCAACTGCCTTTATCTACTTCTCCGGAGATAAATGACAATCGTATTGATGCCTGGTTTCAGAAGACAACCAACTACGACCTTGCTAATATACGGCTGACGTATACCATCGCCCGGGAGATGGCGGAGGCTTTGGGCTTGAATGAAGAAGCCGGTTACTGGGTAAGACAACTAAGCGAATGGCCCAAACCTGCTGTGAATGAGAGTGGGTTGATGATTGCACCCGGAAAGGCACAAACGGAGTCGCATCGCCATTTTTCACATTTGCTGTCTTTTCATCCTTTTGGATTGATAGACGTGAGTAAAGGAAATGGGAATATCGATTTGATATTGCGTTCTATTAAGAATGTAGAGATGTTGGGCACGGATTGGTGGACCGGATATACCTATGCATGGCTGGCCAACATGAAGGCCCGTGTTTTTGAAGGAGACGATGTAGTGAGAAACCTGCACATCTTTATTAAAGCTTTTTGCTCTCCGAACAGTTTTCATCTGAATGGTGACCAGTTGAAGGCGGGCTATTCGCAATTTACCTATCGTCCGTTTACACTGGAAGGTAACTTTGCCTGTGCAGCTGCTATTCAGGAGATGCTGCTGCAAAGTCATACCGGAGTGATAAAAGTATTTCCGGCTTTGTCCACCAAATGGGAGGATGTCTCTTTCCGGCATCTCCGGGCGATGGGAGCTTTTCTCGTATCGGCCTCTTATGAAGGAGGGAAGATTGCTTCTATCACAGTTGAATCTGAAAAAGGAGGATGGATGAAGCTGTATAATCCTTTTACGGACAAAATAACAGAGAGAAAGATGGTGGCCGGAGAGACAATTACATTTACGAATAAGTTCCCGATGGGAAAATAAGATTTGATATATGAGGAGAACACATCTATTCGCGATTTTGATTTTGCTTTCTTACGGTGTCTTTGCACAACCGTCGAAGAAGGAAGGTATGCGGATGCTTAGGGAGTATTATGTGGCAAATGTGAATGGTACCTGTAATAAAGCTGATTGTGAAAAATATATCAGCCTGTTGAATCGTGACGGACAGTTTACGGACATGATTGCTTATGAAAGAGAGATAGGAACACGGAAGCTGCTCGAAAGTATCAGTTTTGACGAACAACAACACATGGGACTTTATCTCACCGAGGTGATGAACCGTTTGAAATCGGTTGCCGCTTATTACCGTCAGAAGGGTGGGAAAGAGATTCCTGATAAGTATTGGAAAGCAATTGTCAGATATGGTACTATCGAACAGAACCGCCGGCCGAATGATCGGTTCCATGCTTCCTGCTTTGCCATTCCTCAGGCGGCCTGCGGTATTTATTACTTGTTGATAGATGCGATGGAGCGAACGGAAAAGGATGGAAAAGGTTCTTCTTTGGAGAGAGAGGCGAACCGGATGCTCAAATACCTTGCTATGCAATCGTGGACACAGCCGTTGCGCAATGATGAAACGGACAAGAATGTGGTCAGCATTCCTCGTTTCCGTCATCATGTGTGGTGGGTAGGAGGAAATGCACTGGCTTACCGTCCTCTGTTGGAGACGGCTGTGCTGATGGACTCTATTCCGATGGTGGACGTTGTGGCGGAAGTTGCGAAAAAGAGTTTGAGCAATGTGTCTCAGACCAATTATGAAGAGGCTTTCTGGAATGAAGGATTCACAGCCGATGGTGCCGGATGGGGGCATGGTAAGCAATGTCTGGTATGGGGATATCCTATTCACGGTGCATCCAGTGCCTTGAATATTCTGAAAGTGTTGAAGCATACTCCCTGGGCTCAGACATTTAGCAGAGAGAATGCGGAAGCGCTACTCCATTTCTACCGGGGAAGTAACTTTTATCATTACAAAGGATACATTCCTCCGTGTCTCGACCGGTATTCCATGGTATATTATGAGGGCAGGCATCAGCCCGTACCTTATTATGAAATGCTGAAACGAACGGTGGAGGACTATGCAGACGCTTTTACTTCGGCCGAGTTGGAAGAATTGAAACAGCTGATTGATGAGGCAGGACGGGAAGATATCCGTATGGATAATTATCCGGACGGTATGTATCACGGATCTCGCTGGTTTTTCAACAATGATGATCTGATTAAGAAGAATAAAGAGTACCACATTCTTATTAATATGGCCTCTTTCCGTTGTGACGGACTGGAAAGTGCGAGTAACTTTGCGGATGAGTTTAATATTTTCACCAATGACGGACTTACCTTTTTTCAACGTCGGGGAGATGAATACCGTAGAATAATAGGTGCTATGGATTTGACTGCCATGCCAGGTATTACCGCACGGGAAGGCATGGATAAACCCCTGTGACTAACTGGAGAGGATTTTGCAGTAAATACAACTTTGCCGGAGGTGCTACGAGCGGGGGAGAGAATGCGGTGGCAGGTTTTATCTTCGAAAAAATGGATGCCGAAGCAAAAGAGATTCTTGCGATCAATGCGCAGCGCTACAAGATTGAAGAATGCTTCCGCATCCTAAAAACCGATTTTATTTCAAGGCCGTATTTTCACAGAACCAGAAAAAGGATCATTGCGCACTTCATGATCTGCTATACCGCATTACTGATTTATCGGCTGCTTGAAGTGAAGCTCAATCGTTATGACAAGAATCAGCATTTTACAACGCGCAATATTATTGAGACCCTGCAAAACATGGAAGTGGCGAATATCGGAGACCTGTATTATTCCGCACAGTATACCGGTTCACAGGTGCTGAACGCCTTAGAAGCCTGTTTTCAATTAGGGTTAAATCGAAAATATTACCTGCCAAAAAACTTAAACGCAATTTGCAGAAAAAAAGTCTAAAAAAATTTTGAGAGGTGCT
>OLGI01002041.1_pt1 | contig 15761 bp, 15 predicted proteins | sample 1605221 | NCBI WGS metagenome assembly OLGI01 (sample SAMEA3888915, study PRJEB22519) | human gut metagenome | biome: human gut; feature: human-associated habitat; material: faeces | place: Denmark | collected 2010 | reverse complement strand
TTCGTACATATCATCTTCACCACTTAATTTAGGCGAGTTCTCTCCTCCACCATTCGTACTTCTTCTCATTGTTGCGTAAAATTCTTCTCCAGCATTGATCAGTTCCATCGGATAAATCTCATATCCTAGTTCCTGACATTGCTTGCAAAAGGCAAGAATCGGTTCTTTTTCTTCCCTTGTTTTTAATAATGTCTTTCGTATTGTGTCATCATGCAGTGCTTTTTCCTGTAATTCTTCTAATTTTTCGTATACATCCATATCGGACACCTCCTTAAGAAAAAAGGCACTTATGCTATACTGCATAAGCGCCTTTGCCATTATTCTTATTATATCTTGTTCTCTTGATTCTTTCAAGATGTCTTTTTAAGATCTTATTTTACGATCAGGGATTTTCCTGTCATTTCTGCTGGCTGTTCCATTCCCATTAACTCGATTAATGTAGGTACGATATCAGCTAAGCATCCACCTTCTCTTAATTTTAATCCTTCTTCAGCATTTACAAGGATAAATGGTACTGGATTTGTTGTATGTGCTGTAAATGGAGCTCCTGTTTCATAGTCTTTTAACTGCTCTGCATTTCCGTGGTCAGCACAGATAAACATCTGTCCATTTACTTCTTTGATTGCTTCTACTGCATCTCCAACGCATTTGTCAACTGCTTCTACCGCTTTGATCGCTGCTTCTTCGATTCCTGTATGACCTACCATGTCGCTGTTTGCGAAGTTCATGATGATCACGTCATATTTGTCAGATTTGATCGCTTCTACAAGTTTTGCACCAACTTCTGGAGCACTCATCTCTGGCTGAAGATCATATGTTGCTACTGCTGGAGATTTTACTAAGATTCTGTCTTCTCCTTCGTTTGGTTCTTCGACTCCACCGTTAAAGAAGAATGTTACATGTGCATATTTTTCTGTTTCTGCTAAACGTAACTGTTTTAATCCGTGCTGTGCAAGGAATTCTCCAAATGTATTCTTGATCTCTACTTTGTGGAATGCCACTAATTTGTTAGGGATTGTCACATCATATTCTGTGAAGCATACGAATGTTGTCTTGAAGTATCCGTTTGGACGATCAAAACTGTCGAATTTATCATCACAGATAGAACGTGTGATCTCTCTTGCACGGTCTGGTCTGAAGTTATAGAAAATAACGGAATCGTTTTCTTTTAATGTTGCAACTGGTTCACCATTTTCAACAATAACTGTTGGTACCACGAATTCGTCTGTAACATCTTCTTTGTAAGAAGCATCAATTGCATCGATCGCACTGTCAGCTGTATTTCCCTGTCCCATAACGATCGCATTGTATGCTTTCTGTACACGATCCCAACGATTGTCACGATCCATTGCATAGTAACGTCCAGAGATAGATGCCACTTTACCTACTCCGATCTCATCCATCTTCGCTAATAATTCTTCGATGAATCCTTTTCCTGATGTTGGAGCTGTGTCACGTCCATCTAAGAATAAATGAACATATACATTCTCTAGACCATTTCTCTTAGCCATTTCAAGAACGCCATATAAATGTGTATTGTGGCTGTGTACTCCACCATCTGATAATAATCCAAAACAATGTAATGCAGAACCATTCTTCTTGCAGTTTTCAATTGCTTCTAACATTGCTTCGTTCTTAAAGAAATCTCCATCCTGGATCTCTTTTGTGATTCTTGTTAATTCCTGATATACGATGCGTCCTGCACCCATATTCATATGCCCTACTTCAGAGTTACCCATCTGACCTTCTGGAAGTCCTACTGCCATTCCAGATGCATTTCCTTTTACGAATGGGTATTCTTTCATTAATTTATCCATTACAGGAGTCTTTGCTTCTGCTACTGCATTGGCTTCTTTGTTTTCATTTAATCCATATCCATCTAAAATCATCAGGACTGTTGGTTTTTTACTCATTATTTTCTCCTTCATTTCCCAAAAATTAATCTTATTTTATGTCCGTTAATATTATAACGATTTTCTTCTTGAAATTCAACTATTATATGATTGTATTTATGGACGTACATTTTAATCTGGAGTATAATATATTCAGATACAATTTTATATAACTAATATGTTGATTCGTCTTTTCTTTGCTTGCATATTAGTTTTTACAGATTTGGAGGTGCTTAGTATGCTTCATGAAGTTAGTTTTCATTCCTTTAATGACCGTGATGAGGTGCAAGGTTGGGTTTATGTACCTGCCTGCAAACCAAAAGGAATTGCACAGGTGATCCATGGCTTTGGTGAACATTCCCGTCGTTATTTCCATATGATCGTAAAATTTATGGATGCAGGGTATATCGTTGCTGCAGATGACCATGTTGGACATGGAAAAACTGCAATGTATAATGATACCTGGGGTGACTGGGGTGATGCTGGTTTCCATACGATGATGGAAGATGAACATAAGTTAAAAGAAATCGTCAGCAAAATGTATCCTGATCTTCCTTATTTTATGTTTGGACACAGCATGGGATCTTTTATCACAAGAGATTTCATTACAAAATACGGGGACGAACTGGCCGGGGCACCCATCTGCGGAACAACGGGAATCTTCCGCGGGGCAGAAGAGACGGGAAAGAAATTAAAAGAAGCGATCGATGCAGGACATGGAGAAGAATCCGATCCGTCATATACCGGAGAACTGATGGGATGGATGTGTGAGCGCTGTGGAGAGGTCAGCATCGGAAATGAGTGGATCTGTGCCGATCCGTATGTACAGCGGGATCATGCCGATGATCCGTTTGATGCATTTACCAGACCGACCAGCAACCGTTCGGTATATGATTTCATCCAGATGATGTTACAGATCGAGGGAACAAAGTGGGCCGAAAAAGTGCCGACAGACATGCCAATCTATAATATTGCGGGAGATCAGGATCCGGTAGGTGAGTATGGTGTCGGTGTATATCAGGTAAGTAACTGGCTGGTACAGACCGGACATAACGTAACGACGAAGCTGTACTCGGGATACCGTCACGAGATACATAATTATGCTGAGATTAAGAACGAAGTCGAAGCGGGTATTATTGCATTCATGGACAAGGCATTATAAAAATGTATTAGGTGTCGGGAAGGATTATAATTCAAAAAACATAGAGATAAAGACATAAAAAGTACAATAGCATTTGTGATAGCGATTGTCGTGATCAGTGTAGATAAGAAAGACGTAAGGGAAATTTGATTTTCAGGGACTCCGGTTTTATGAAACCCGGAGTCCTTTTTGAAAAAAATTATTTTTTGATCTCTGATTGGAATGCATTGATATCTTTTGCTTTACAAATGATATATAAAGTATTATGATAAAAAAAACGAAATCTTCAGGGCAGGGTGCGATTCCCTACCGGTGGTACAGCCCACGAGCCGTAAGGCATGATTCGGTGAAACTCCGAAGCCGACAGTACAGTCTGGATGAAAGAAGATACCAAGCGCAGAGCCCGCACGGTTCGGCGCTTGTGGAGGCTGCTCTGGGATGCGTTTGCATTCTGGAGCTTTCTTTTTTGCACAAGGGTCCCTTGTGTCTTTTCGGCTTGCCCTGAACGGTTTTGTTCAGGGCTTTTTCTTTTGGAGGCGACACGATGAACGACAAAGAGTATATGCGTCTGGCTTTGCAGCTTGCAAAAAAGGGTTGCGGATGGACATCTCCCAACCCGATGGTGGGTGCCGTGGTCGTAAAAGAGGGCAGGACCATCGGACAGGGCTGGCACCAGAGATACGGTCAGGCTCATGCGGAGCGCAATGCGCTGGCATCCTGCACCGAAGATCCGCAGGGAGCGACCCTGTATGTGACATTGGAGCCGTGCTGCCATTACGGAAAGCAGCCGCCCTGCGTGGATGCGATTCTGGACGCGGGCATTCACCGGGTGGTCGTGGGTTCTGCTGACCCGAATCCGCTGGTGGCTGGAAAAGGAATTGCAATCCTGCGCGCACACGGCATAGATGTGACCGAAAATGTTCTGCAAGAGGAATGCGATGCGCTGAACAAGGTGTTCTTCCACTATATCACCACAAAACGCCCCTTCGTTTCCATGAAATACGCCATGACGATGGACGGAAAAATCGCCACATACACAGGCGCTTCCAAATGGATCACCGGGGAAATTGCCCGGAATCATGTTCAACGGCAGCGACACCGATTCCGCGGCATTATGGTGGGAGTCGGAACCATCCTAGCAGATGACCCGCTGCTGACCTGCCGGATAGAGGGTGGCCGTGATCCCGTCCGGATCATCTGTGATACACATTTGCGGACACCGCTGCAATCACAGGTGGTCATGACCGCCAAACAAGTTCCGACCATTCTTGCGACCTGCTGCGGCGACCCGGAGAAGCAGGCGGCATATCAACAGGCCGGGTGCCGGGTCCTTTGTCTGGAAGCGCATTGCGGTCATGTGAATCTTCTGCAACTGATGGAACAGCTGGGGCAGGAGCAGATCGACAGCATTCTGCTGGAAGGCGGCGGAACCTTGAACTGGTCTGCACTGGAAAGCGGCATCGTGCAGCAGGTACAGGCTTACATTGCCCCGAAGCTGTTCGGAGGAAGGGATGCCAAAGCACCCATTGAGGGTGCAGGTGTCCCGCTTCCGGATGCTGCATTCCGCCTGAAGAACAGCCGATTGGAACAGCTTGGCAAAGATTTCCTGATCGAAAGTGAGGTGGAGTACCCGTGTTTACCGGAATCGTGGAAGAAGTCGGAACAATAAAATCCATCAATCGGGGACAGCATTCCGCCGTGCTGACTGTTCGTGCAAAAACGGTTCTGGAAGGAACCAGGATCGGTGACAGCATCGCCGTCAACGGCATCTGTCTGACCGTCAGGCAGCTCTTCCCGGATAGCTTTGCTGCGGATGTCATGCACGAGACCTTGAACCGCTCTGCACTTGCACAGCTCACCGTTGGAAGTGCTGTCAATCTGGAACGTGCCATGCCGGCCAACGGACGTTTTGGCGGACACATCGTAGCAGGCCATGTGGATGGCGTCGGACGCATTGCTAATATCCGAAAAGACGATACGGCTATCTGGTACACCATTCATGCAGATTCTGCGATCCTTCGCTATGTCGTTGAAAAAGGCTCTATCACAATAGACGGTATCAGCCTGACCGTGGCTGCGGTGGAACCTACGGGCTTTTCCGTGTCCACGATACCGCACACCGTCCGTCAGACGAACCTGAACCAACGGCACAAAGGGGATTTTGTCAATTTGGAAACCGATGTTGTTGGAAAATATATCGAGAGGCTGCTTCCATCAGAAACACCGAAGCAAAACACGCTCACAAAAGAAATGCTGCTGCGCTGCGGCTTTTAAGGAGAGTTTACGATGAACTTCAATACCATTCCCGAAGCTTTGCAAGACCTGAAGCAAGGAAAAATCATTCTGGTAACGGATGACCCCGACCGTGAAAACGAGGGGGACTTCATCTGTGCTGCCGAATTTGCCACCACCGAAAACATCAACTTTATGGCGACCCACGGCAAAGGTCTGATCTGTATGCCGATGTCCGAGGCTTTCGTCCAGAAGCTGCAATTTCCGCAGATGGTGCAGCATAACACCGACAACCATGAAACGGCATTTACGGTGTCCATCGACCACGTTTCTACTTCTACGGGCATTTCTGCCGCAGAGCGTTCCATTACGGCGATGGCCTGTGTGGACGATCACGCAAAAGCAGAAGATTTCCGCAGACCGGGCCATATGTTCCCCCTTCTGGCAAAAAAGAACGGTGTACTGGAGCGCAACGGTCACACGGAAGCAACCGTTGACCTGTGCCGTCTGGCAGGGCTGAAAGAATGCGGCCTGTGCTGCGAGATCATGCGGGAGGATGGCACGATGATGCGCACCGCTGAACTGGCAAAGCTGGCAGAGCGTTTCCAGATCAAATTCATCACCATCCGTGATTTACAGGAGTACCGCAAGTGTCACGATAAACTGGTCGATCAGGTGACGGCGGTGAACCTGCCCACCAAGTATGGCACCTTCAGAGCTTATGGTTTTGTGAGCCGCCTGAACGGAGAGCATCACATTGCACTGGTAAAAGGTGACATTGGCGATGGAAAGGATATTCTGTGCCGCGTCCACTCGGAATGCCTGACAGGAGATACATTTGGCTCTTTGCGTTGTGACTGCGGCCAGCAGCTGGCCGCTGCCATGACGCAGATCGAAAAAGAAGACCGGGGTATCCTGCTCTATATGCGGCAGGAAGGCCGGGGCATCGGTCTGATCAACAAGCTGCGTGCCTATGAACTTCAGGAGCAGGGCATGGATACGCTGGAAGCCAATCTCGCTCTGGGGTTCCATGGAGATGAACGGGAGTATTATCTCGGCGCACAGATCCTCCGGGAACTTGGCGTAAAAAGCCTGCGCCTGCTTACCAATAACCCGGACAAAGTATATCAGCTCTCCGAGTTTGGGCTGGAGATCTCCGAGCGCGTACCCATTCAGATGACGGCGACCCCGTATGACCTGTTTTACCTGAAAACGAAGCAGGCACGGATGGGGCATCTTCTGGAATATTAACAACGAAAGAGGTATTTAAAAATGAAAACATTTGAAGGTAAGCTGGTTTCTCAGAACATCAAGGTCGGTATCGTAGCTGCCCGCTTCAACGAATTTATCACGTCCAAACTTCTGAGCGGAGCAATGGATGGTCTGCTCCGGCACGATGTGCAGGACGCTGATATTCATGTTGCATGGGTTCCGGGTGCTTTTGAGATCCCACTGGTTGCCTCTAAAATGGCAAAAAGCGGAAAGTATGATGCTGTGATCTGCCTTGGTGCCGTGATTCGCGGTTCTACCAGCCATTACGACTATGTGTGCAATGAGGTTTCCAAAGGCATTGCCACGGTCTCGCTGGAAAGCGGGGTTCCCGTCCTCTTTGGTGTTCTGACCACCGAAAACATCGAACAGGCCATCGAGCGGGCAGGCACCAAAGCAGGTAATAAAGGCTATGACTGTGCAGTCAGTGCCATCGAGATGGTAAACCTGCTCCGGGAAATGGATACCGCCGCAGAGTAAAATACACGCAGGAGTTTGCCATGATCGTTATAAAGACCCGACAGCCTGACCCGGAATTGGAGCAGAAGATCCGGATGCTTCTGGAACGAGAGCACATCGAGGCAGAGCAAATATCCATTGATTCATGGGAGAAGTTGGTTCTTCCGGGGCTTACACTGGACGGAATGACCCACGAAGTGTCGTGCAACGGCAGAAAAGTCTCCCTTACACGACTGGAGTTCGATTTGCTGCTGATGCTTGCCTCCCACGAAGGACAAATCTTCTCAAAAGAAGAGCTTTTCCGTGCTGTGTGGGGACAAAACTGTGACGACACCTTAAAGGTCGTGGCAAATACCGTTTCCAATCTGCGAAAGAAGCTGGCCGGCTGCGGTAGCTTTATCCGCACTACCCACGGCGGCTATACTTTTGTAAGCCAAAAGGAGAACGACCCGGCATGACCAGGATCTTATTTATTTGTCTCGGAAATATCTGCCGAAGCCCGATGGCGGAGTATGTGATGAAAGACCTTACGTCCAAGGCAGGACTATCCGAGCAATTTGAAATCGCATCAGCCGCCACCAGTGCATGGGAAATCGGAAATCCGGTCTATCCTCCTGCACGGCAGAAGCTGGCAGAACATGGCATCGACTGCAACGGCAAGACCGCCCGGCAGATGACCCGGCTGGATTATGCACGGTATGATCATCTGATTGGCATGGACGAAAGTAATCTGTGCGACATCCTGCGGCTTGTCGGCGGAGACCCACAGCATAAAGTCTCGCTGCTGATGGCGCATACGGATCATCCCCGTGAAGTGGCAGACCCATGGTTCACGGGAGATTTTGAAGCCACATGGCAGGATATACTGGAAGGATGCACGGCATTGCTTGAGGAACTGCGCTAAATTGGCGTAAATTTTGGCGTATGCCAAATCAGGAGTGTTTGACACTTGCCAACGACAAATTGATTTAACCACAGGAGAAGTTGCCTGTCAGCATAAAATCTCTATACGAAACAAAAAGCGGCAGCTACGTTGTATTTTCACAACATAGCTGCCGCATTTTTGCGTTTGGGGTTCAGTGTACCTACTACACCAATCCGCCTATTCGATTCTTACACCACACCGCTTTGTAAGGCTCCTTTTCGGGAAAACGTCCCAAAATTGGTGTAGTTGTGGTGTAGTACCGCAGATGTTGCTTGAAATCCGTTCATAATTTCATCGTATCTGCGTTTTAATTTTGCGTTTTACTGCTCAATCGGCTTCATCGTGGGGAACAGCAGCACATCACGGATGGAAGCGCTGTCGGTCAGCAGCATGACCAGACGGTCCACGCCGAAGCCCAGGCCGCCCGTGGGGGGCAGACCGTACTCCAGAGCGTTGACGTAGTCGTAATCCACCTGAGCCTTGCAGTCGGGCTCGATGGCCTTGCGCTCGGCGACCTGACGCTCGAAGCGGCCCTTCTGGTCGATGGGGTCGTTCAGCTCGCTGAAGGCGTTGCCGTACTCGGTGCAGTCGATGAAGTACTCGAAGCGCTCGGTGAAGGCGGGGTCGCCCGGCTTGCGCTTGGCCAGCGGACTGATCTCGACGGGATAGTCGTAGATGAAGGTGGGCTGGATGAGCTTATCCTCAACGAAGGCGTCGAAGAACTCGGCCAGAATAGCGCCCTTGGTGGGCACCTCAGGCAGCTCCACATGGTGCTCCTTGGCGGAAGCGATGGCATCCTCATCGGTCTTCCAGTCGTTGAAATCCACGCCGGAATACTTCTTGACCGCCTCGATCATAGTCAGGCGCTCCCAGTGGCTCATGTCGATCTGCTTGCCCTGATAGGGGATGACCATGCTGCCGCAGATCTTCTGAGCCAGACGCTTGTACAGCTCTTCGACCAAGTCCATCATGCCGTGGAAGTCGGTGAAGGCCTGATACAGCTCGATGGTGGTGAACTCGGGGTTGTGCTTGGGGTCCATGCCCTCGTTGCGGAAGATGCGGCCCACCTCATAGACGCGGTCCATGCCGCCCACAATGAGGCGCTTCAGGTACAGCTCAGTCTCGATGCGGAGCACCATGTCCATGTTCAGGGTATTGTGGTGGGTGTAGAAGGGACGTGCGGATGCGCCGATCTCAAACGGGGTCAGAATGGGGGTGTCCACTTCGAGGAAGCCCTTCTCGTCCAGATAAGCGCGGATCTCCTTCAGGATCTGGCTGCGCTTGACGAAGGTATCCTTGACCTCGGGGTTTGCGATCAGGTCAACATAACGCTGACGATAACGGGTCTCGGTATCGGTCAGGCCATGGAACTTCTCCGGCAGGGGGCGCAGGCTCTTGGCCAGCAGGGTGATCTCCTCTGCGCGGGCACTCAGCTCGCCGGTCTTGGTGCGGAACACCTCGCCCTTGACGCCGATGATGTCGCCCACATCCAGCTTCTTGAATGCGGCGTAGGCCTCATCGCCCAGCTCATCGCGGCGGACGTAGAGCTGGATGTCGCCCTTATCGTCGCGCAGGTGGGCAAAGCTTGCCTTGCCCATGACGCGCTTGGACATCAGACGGCCGGCCAGAGCGACCTTCTTGCCGCTGTCGGTCTCGTTGGGCAGGTCCTTGAACTCTTCCTTCAGGTCGGCAGAGTAGGCATCCTGCGGGAACTTGGTCAGGGCAAAGGGGTCGCTGCCTGCGGCCTGCAGGTCTGCCAGCTTCTGGCGGCGCACCTGCACCTGCTCGCTCTCAGACAGGCCCTGTGCGGGGTTCTTCTTCTGTTCTTCCATGATTTCCTCCCGCTCGTGCTCAGTTTGCAGCATGGGTGATGCCCAGCACCTTGTAGTTGACGGTGTGGCCGGTGGGCAGCAGGACCTCGGCGACATCGCCGACGGCCTTCTCCAGCAGAGCATGGCCCACAGGGCTTTCGTCGCTGATCTTGCCGTTCAGGGGGTCAGCCTCGGTGCGGCCCACGATGTCGTACTCCTCGACCTCGTCCTCACCCTCCATCTGGATGGTGACATGGGTGCCGACGGAGACGCTTTCGACGCTCAGCTCGCTCTCGTCGATGACGACAGCGTTCTTGACCATCTGCTCCAGCTCGGTGATGCGGTTCTCCACCAGACCCTGCGTGTTCTTTGCCTCATCGTACTCGCTGTTCTCGGACAGGTCGCCGTGGCTGCGGGCTTCCTTGATCTCTTCTGCCAGCTCCTTGCGGCGGACCGTCTTGAGGTATTCCAGTTCCTCCTGCATCGCCTTCAGGCCAGCAGCGGACATCTTGATCTCTTGTGCCATTTGGAAATCTCCTTATCTATTTTTTGGGGTACGGCAGGGCGTCTTGACGCACAAAACCGCACACGAATGCCATTTTGACCTATTCATTATAATAGCAAGCTGCGGCCTTGTCAATAAAAACTGCCGCTCTGCGGGCCAAAAAGGGCACAAAAAAGCCCCGCCGACAGAGGGAAGTGCCGACAGGGCTTGGAAAATGTCTTATTTAGTCGTCTGCGGATTCATCCAGATTGCCCAGCTTCTTGGCCTGCTCGACCACGGCGGGCACCAGCATCTCCGGCAGGATCTCATAGCGGGCGAACTCGGTGGTGAACCAGCCGCGGCCCTGCGTGATCTGACGGATGAAGGTGGTGAAGTTGGCCAGCTCTGCCAGAGGCACCTCGGCGATGATGGTCTGCATACCGTCTTCGTCCGGCTCCATACCCAGCACACGGCCGCGGCGCTTGGTGACGTCGCCCATGATGTCGCCGGTGTTGTCATTGGGGACGTGGGCCTTCAGGGTGTGGATCGGCTCGAGGATGACAGGGCCGGCCTCAGGCATCGCGGCCTTGTAGGCCAGCTTTGCGGCCATGATGAAGGCCATCTCAGAGCTGTCCACAGGGTGGTAACTGCCGTCCAGCAGGGTGGCTTTCAGGCCCACCACGGGGTAGCCCGCCAGCACACCCTTCTCGGCGGCGAGGCGGACGCCCTTCTCGACCGCCGGGAAGAAGTTCTTGGGCACGCTGCCGCCGAACACCTTTTCCTCAAACACGACCTGCTCGCTGTCACAGGGCTCGAAGTTGATGACGACATCGCCGAACTGGCCGTGGCCGCCGGTCTGCTTCTTATGGCGGCCCTGCTTCTGGCAGGCCTTGCGGATGGACTCACGGTAGGCGATGCGGGGAGCCTCGAGGCCGATTTCCACGCCGAACTTGTTCTTCAGCTTGGCCTTGACCACATCGAGGTGCTGCTCGCCCAGACCGCCGATGATCTGCTGGTGGGTCTCCGCGTTGTTGATGTAGCTCAGGGTGGGGTCTTCCTCCATCAGGCGGGCCAGAGCGCTGCTGATCTTGCCCTCGTCGCCCTTCTTGGCCACAGTGACGGCCATGAACAGGCTGGGTTTGGGGAAGACGGGCGCCGGCAGCTTGACCACACGGGAGGCGTCGCAGAGGGTGTCGCCGGTCTTGGCGCTGACCAGCTTTGCCACAGCGCCCACGTCACCGGCACCGATGCTCTCTGTCTCGGTCTGCTTCTTGCCCAGAACGGTGAGAGGCTTGCCCAGCTTCTCGGTCTCGCCGGTACGGGCGTTGACGAGGGACGCGCCTGCGGTGATCTTGCCGCTGATGACGCGCAGATAGCTCAGTTTGCCCACGAAGGGGTCTGCCACGGTCTTGAAGACGTATGCAACGGTGGGGTCGCTCTCGGCGCAGTTCAGCTCGACGGGGTCGCCGTTAGCGTCCTCTGCCAGAACGCTGTTGTGCTCCGGGCTGGGCAGCAGCTTATGCATATTGTACAGCAGCATATCCAGAGCCTGCTGGTTGACGGCGCTGCCGCAGAACACGGGGGTGATGAGGCCGTCCTTGACGCCCTTGCGCATTCCCTCGACGATCTCCTCTGTGGTGAACGCCTCACCGCCGAAGAACTTCTCCATCAGCTCGTCGTCGGTCTCGGCGATGGCCTCACTCATGGCCTCGATGAGGCCCTGGAAGCGGTGGCCGATGTCGGGCAGCTCCACCTGCACCTGCTTGCCGCCCTCATACTTGAACGCCTTCTGGCTGAACAGGTTGATGTACACGGGGGTGCCGTCATCCAGCTTGGCCGGGACGACGCAGGGGCAGACGGTGGTGCCGAACTTGATCTTCATGTCTTCCAGAATTTTGAAGTAGTTCGCATTCTCCAGATCGCACTTGGAGACGAAGACCATCGTGGCCTTGCCGTTCTTGCGGGCCAGCTGGAAGGCCTTCTCCGCGCCGACAGTCACACCGCTGCGGCCCGACACGCACACCAGCACGCTCTCGGCTGCACGGATGCCCTCGTACTCGCCTGCCTCAAAGTCGAACAGGCCCGGAGCATCGATGAGGTTGTACTTGATGCCCTCATACTCCACCGGCACCACCGATGCCGACAGACTGGCCTTCCGCTTTGCTTCCTCGGGGTCAAAGTCCGAAATCGTGGTGCCGTCCTCGACCCGGCCCATACGCTCGGCAGCGCCCGAAAAATAGACCAATGCCTCGGTCAGCGTCGTTTTGCCGCTGCCGGCATGGCCCGCGATCAAGATATTGCGGATGTTGTTGCTTGCGTATTTCATATCGGTTTTTCCCTCATTTCCGCCGCACGGAGCATTCTCTCCGCTTTTGTGGCATATTTTACAAAGATAATACCACACTTCAAACGATTTTTAAATATTTCGTTTGAAATTTTCAGCTTTCGCCCTGCCAAACTTCCCGGCCTTGTTTTGTGCATTTTGCCTTGAGGAAGATGGTTTTATTGTAAAAGTCCCTGCGGCACGCTATAATAGGGGCGTCGAGACCAACTTTCACGCAAACGAAGGAGCACTGCACGATGAAACGCACGGATTATATCAACTGGGACGAATACTTCATGGGCATTGCCCTGCTCACGGCGATGCGCTCCAAAGACCCCAGCAGTCAGGTGGGGGCCTGCATCGTCAGCCCGGAAAACAAGATCCTCTCTCTGGGCTACAACGGTATGCCCATCGGCTGCGACGACGACGCCATGCCGTGGGAGCGGGAGGGCGACCCGCTGAACACCAAGTATATGTACGTCTGCCATGCCGAGCTGAACGCCATCCTCAACAGCGCCCACAACAACCTGAAGGGGGCGCGGGTGTACGTCACCCTCTTTCCCTGCAACGAGTGCACCAAGGCCATCATCCAGTCCGGCATCGCGGAGGTGGTCTACTACAGCGACAAGTACCACGACACCGATTCCAGCGTTGCGGCGCGGTTCATGTTCAAAAAGGCCGGTGTCCGCCTCACCCCCTACCAGCCCAGCGGACGGAAGGCGGAGCTGGAGTTGTAATCCGTCAAAAATTATGCTAAACTGAGAGTAAGGCGCTGATTGCAAAATTGGTGGTCATGCTTTCCTGTCCCGCGTCGCTGATTCTTCCTCTACATTCATCCTCGGTCTTCTGGGGCTGATCGTTGACGTAGTCCGCCTGACCCTTGAGGTCATGGAGAAGATTTCTCAGATGAAAAACGATGATAACAAAAAAGATTGACCGCCACAGTGTTCCAAGCCTGACGGTCAATCTTTTTGATTCCGGGATGGAAAGCTGACCCTTTGCAGTCAGCGCCCCTTCTGTTTGTAGTATAGTCGAATCATCGTCACTTGTCAAGGCATCCATTCGTTCTTGACTGCTTTCCCTTCCTGTATTATAATAGAGTTTACAAAAGTATAAATATACAATATTTTGCGAATAGAGAGGAATATATACAATGGATCTTACGAATCGCAGCTTTTTGAAGCTCCTTGATTACACCCCCGACGAGATCGAGGGCCTGCTGGATCTCGCCGCCGACCTGAAAGCTAAGAAAAAGGCCGGTGTCCGCCACGACGCTCTGCGCGGCAAGAACATCGCCCTCATCTTTGAGAAGACCTCCACCCGCACCCGCTGCAGCTTCGAAGTTGCGGCCCACGATCTGGGCATGGAAGTCACCTACCTCGACCCGTCGGGCAGCCAGATCGGCAAGAAAGAGTCCATCGCCGACACTGCCCGGGTGCTGGGCCGGATGTTCGACGGCATCGAGTACCGCGGCTACGGCCAGCAGATCGTGGAAGACCTCGCCCACTACGCCGGTGTGCCGGTCTGGAACGGCCTGACCAACGAGTTCCACCCCACCCAGATTCTGGCCGACTTCCTCACCATCCGGGAGCACTTCGGCCATCTCAAGGGCATCCGCTTCGTCTACTTCGGCGACGCCCGCTACAACATGGGCAACAGCCTGATGGTGGGCTGCGCCAAGATGGGCCTCAACTTCACCGCCTGCGCCCCCAAGAAGTACCAGCCGGACCCGGCTCTCGTGGCCCAGTGTGAGGCCATTGCGGCACAGACCGGCGGCAGTATTACCCTGACCGAGGATGTGAAGGCGGGCACGAAGGATGTGGACGTGATATACACTGACGTGTGGGTATCCATGGGCGAGCCCGACGAAGTATGGACCGAGCGTATTAAGGAGCTGTCTCCTTATCAGGTGAATAAAGCAGTCATGGACAATGCCGGCGAGCAGGCCATTTTCATGCACTGTCTTCCTGCATTCCATGATCTGAAGACCAAGATCGGTGCCCAGATGGGTGAGCGTTTCGGCATCACCGAGATGGAAGTGACCGATGAAGTATTTGAATCCGGCCAGTCTCTGGTGTTTGAAGAGGCTGAGAACCGTATGCATACGATTAAGGCAGTGATGGCGGCGACTTTATGAGTATGAAAGCAAAGATTTTAGAGCTTCTTCGGGAAAAGAAGGATCGGGTGGCAGCAGGAGCACCGGAAAGCGAGGCCTATGTCTCCGGGCAGGAGCTCTGCGAGCAGTTCGGTGTATCGAGAACTGCGGTATGGAAAGCCATCGGACAACTGAAAAAAGAAGGCTATGTCATTGAAGCGGTACAGAACCGCGGCTACCGTCTGCTGGATCAGACGGAGGAAGTCTACAACCAGGCGGATATCCAGAGCAGATTAAAGACGAAATGGGTGGCACATCCTTTACAGTTTTTTGACAGTATCGATTCCACCAATATCCGTGCCAAACTGGAAGCGGAACAGGGCGCGGAGAGCGGCCTGTTGGTGGTGTCGGATATGCAGAGCGCCGGACGCGGCAGAAGAGGCCGGGGCTGGGAGAGCCCCGCAGGGATAAATATTTATTACACCCTGATGTTAAAACCGGATTTTTCATCGGACTGTGCACCGATGCTGACGTTAGTCATGGCACTGGCGGTGGCGAAGGGCATCCGGCAGACACTGCGCCGCGACAGCGAAGAGGCAGCAGCCAAGGTCGGCATCAAGTGGCCCAACGATATTGTAGTGGACGGTAAAAAGGTCTGCGGCATTCTCACGGAGATGAGCATGGAGCAGGGGTACATCCAGCACATCGTCATCGGTGTGGGCATCAATGTGCGTAAGCAGGAATTTCCCGAGGAGATCCGGGACCGGGCGGCAGCCATTGATGAACAATGCGGCTTCCGCATTTCCCGCAGTCAGCTGATTGCGGATATTATGGAAGCCTTCGAGGAAGATTACGAGATCTTTTTACGGACCCATGACCTGAAAGGTCTGCGGGCCTCCTATGCGGAACTTCTGGTAAATCAGGATAGGGAAGTCTGCGTGCTGGATCCCAAGGGCGAATACCGTGGCATTGCCAGAGGCATCAACGACCAGGGAGAGCTTCTGGTGGAGAGACCGGACGGCACCGTGGAGGAAGTCTATGCCGGAGAGGTATCGGTCCGCGGCATTTATGGGTACGTGTAGGTATGTACAGCATTTTCCGGGATGGCAGAAGGCAGGACGGACAGCCGG